>ERZ1027066.643-NODE-643-length-18284-cov-5.501344_pt1 | contig 18284 bp, 17 predicted proteins | sample MGYA00519282_ERZ1027066 | MGnify/ENA primary metagenome ERZ1027066 (study PRJEB26926, sample SAMN06164494) | human gut metagenome | biome: ENVO:00009003; feature: ENVO:2100002; material: ENVO:00002003 | host: Homo sapiens | place: USA | collected 2012 ... | reverse complement strand
TGGTGGTCTTGCCCACGGCGTTCACGCCGATCATATAGGTCAGGCGGGCGCAGTCAAAGGTAACGTTTTCAAAGTTGTGCCAGTTGATGAGTTTCAGGCGTTTGAGTTCGATCATTCTTCTGCCTCCCCTGCGGCGGTGTCGGCCCCTTCCGGCCGTTCATACAGTCCCAGCTCGGTGCGGGTGCGGGCGCTCTCTGCCGCTGCGTCGGCAAGGTCGGCATCCGGCAGGGCCAGCAGCACGGTCGGGAACACCTCGATGCGGCTGTCCAGCCCGGAAAGCCGTCCCACCGGCCGGGCCAGATTGTACCGGCGCAGGGTGCGCAGCAGCTTTTCCAGCGTGGGCTGGTCGAGGCGGCGGGGCAGGTTCATCTTTTGGAGTTCGGCCTGTACCTCTTCCACCGTCACCAGAACCTGGTCGGCGCTGGCCGAGAGGCTCTCCCGCTTTTGGAGGTAGAGCAGGCGCAGGACTAAGAGCAGGATGCTCTCGTACTTCAGAAGCCGAGCCTGACTGCCCTCATGCTCGTTGACGAGGGCCGCCGCCTGCAGCGGGGCGGGGTAGAGCACCACCGAGTAGCCCAGCGGCGCAAACACGGCCCGCACTTCGTTGAGGTGGTCCTGAACATAAAGATATTTGGCGCGCTGGTCCTCCACGCCGCCCAGCACAAAGCAGTGGTTGAGCAGATAATTTGCGCACTCTTCCAGCATTTTATTCGTTTCGGTCATCTTCGGCGTCCTCCTTGCGGGGTGTCAGAGTAAATTCTTCAAACCGGAAGCCGCCCCGCGTGGCCCACTTGCCGGTGAGCTGGATGTCATAACAGCGGCGCGGCGACTGGGAGTAGGTGTGCAGTCCGATGATGCGTGCGAAGTCGTTCGGGTATTCGTCGGCGAGGGTGGACGCCGAGACAGAAGGCCGTGCGGCCAGCGCCTGCCGGGCGAGGATGTCCACGTTCTCCTCGGTGACGGCCATCCGGGCGTAGTCCAGCAGGAGCTTCTGCTCCCGGCGAAGCTGCTCTTCGTCCAGCTGTTCGGCCTGCACCGGGGCCAGCGGCGCGTCGGTGCGGGGTGCGGCCGGAGGATAGAGCGGCTTTTCGCCGAAGACCTGCACCGGCCAGAGCTTGAGCCGCGCGGCCAGCGGGCCGTCGTCCGGCTCAAAGAGCTGGTCGGGCGTTTTGATGTTCTCAGCGTACCGCCGCAGCAGGGCGGTGACGCTGCCCTGGGCCGAGCGGTCGCTCAGCAGCAGGAACTGCGCCCGCTGAACGGCCCGCTTGCGGTAGCGGACGTGGCTGGCGTCGATCTCCCGGATGAGGGTGCTCATCTCTTCGAGGGCGTCCCGCTGTTTCTGGATGAGGGCGCGGACGGCGGGAGCGGCCTCGCTCGGGGCGCAGCGCTCCACCCGGGCGTAATCCAGCGCCAGCTGGGGCAGGTAGTTCGTCTCGCAGTCGTCCAGTCCCTCTTCGAGGAAGGCGCGGTAGTTGAACAGGTTGTCGCTGGTCTTGAAGCGGTGGTAGGCGGCCGCCACCACCTTTTCTTCGTACTGGTCGAAAAGCTCCAGCACTTCCTGCGGGGTGCGGTTGCGGGTGAGGCGGTCGATGTAGTGGCCGATGGAGGCGTTGAGGGCGCGGAGGGACTTGTTCAGCGTCTCAAGGTCGCCGGCCACTTCCCGCAGGACGTTCTCGTAGGGGCTCTTCTCTTCGCCCACGTTCTGCAAAAGCTGCCACGCCTTGTAGAGCTTGCCGGTGTAGGTGACGACCCGGGGGTTCAGGATCTCTTCCAGCGCTTCGAGAAGCGGCGTCACCTCCGGCACAAAGGCCAGCGCAGGCTCTTCTTCGTAGCTGCCGGGCTGTTCGGTCAGCCAGCCGGTGCGCCGCAGCCGCAGCAGAAAGCCCAGCGCCAGCGTGTGGGGGTCGCGGGTGGGCTGCTCGGCCTCATCGCCCGCGTCGTCGGCGTCCAGTGCCAGAGGCTTTGCCAGCGCGGCGAAGTAATCCTCGGCCCGGGATACGGCCTCGGCCCGCAGGATGCTGTAATCTGCCGTGTGGCGGCACTCCTCCCACAGCAAGAGCAGCAGCTCTGCATAAAATGCCCGGTTCGGCCCCGCCAGCGGCCGGAACAGCCGCGGGCTGACCAGTTCAAACAACTGCATCCGTATGCCCCTTTCGTTCGGTAAATATCGACTTCTATTGTACCACAGAGTTTGCGTTTTTGCCATAAAACTGCAAAAAGCCCCGGAAGCGGCGGGGACGCCGCACTTCCGGGGCTGGTCAGGCTTTTATTCAGTTGGAATCGCTCAGAGATATTTTCATTTTGACGCCCAGCGAAACGTAGGTCTTTCCGTTGATGGTCTTTGCCGCGACGCCGATAGCGGTGACTTCGGCGCCTTTATCCGTTAAGCCTTTGAGAGCACTCTTGTATGCGGATGTGACCGAGGAAATGTCCATGTTTCTCAGCATTTCCGAGGTGATTTCCCGCACCTTGTAATGAAAGCCACTCATCAAATCCACGTTGGAGTCCTCAGGCAGGGGGAGCGCATACATCATGATGCCCTGCGCTTTATCGACCTTTGACCACTTGTTTGTGAGAACATTGTGGTTTTCGTCTTCCATATTAAGATAGAAATTGCCATCAGCCGGTTTGATACAATCAAAGGAAGTTTCGGCCAGAGCCTTGGCTTCAGGGTCATTGGTCGTCATGCCGACTTCTTTGCTATAAACGGAAAAGAAAGCGTCCTCCACCTGCTGCTCGAAGCTTGCAGGATTGCCGCCGCCACCGCCGCCGTTGCAAGAAGCGAGCAGCAGCATCGTCATTGCACCCGCCAACAGAAGGGCTGTGAGCTTTTTGAACTTTTTCATCGTCAAGTCTCCTTTGTTTTACTGGAAACACTATACAATGCAATTTTACCCCCCCCCCGTATGAGTTTGTCAATCGGCAAAATGACAAAATTCACTCCCGCTTTTTGGGAAAAGTATACCATCCTCCGGTGGGGCAAATAAAAACACAGGCCGGCAAAGCGGTATAAAACCCCTTTGCCGGCCCGTGCGGCGCTCCCTTATTCCCAAGCCGAGCGGCAGAGCCGCGGAAAGGCTTGACAATGATTGACTCAATGATAGCACAACCTTGGTGCTCTGTCAACCGGAACGTGAAAAAAAGTAAGATGTGCGGAAGGATTTCTCCAATCTTTTCCTGAAATTACACACATTTTCCACGAATTTGTGATAGCCTTATTTTTAGAAGAACTCCCCGACAATGTACTCGTTCGTAATACAAGGCGGAACTACTCCTGATAGATGCACAACAGCCCCCCGGAATGCAGGACTCCGGGGGGCTTCGTGTTTATAAGAGGCGTTTACCAGCAGCCGCGCACCCGGAAATCCCGCTCCCATGGGTCGGGGGCGAGGTCGCGCTGGCGGAGCGAGGTGATCTGGATATAGTCGCTGCGCTGGATGAGGGCGAACAGCTTGAGGAAGAGGGCCGGGTCGCCCTGCACCTCCAGCGTGACCGAGCCGTCGTCCTCGTTCTCCACCCAGCCGGTGAGGCCAAGGCTCTGGGCGGCGTACCGGGCGCGGTAGCGGAAGCCCACGCCCTGCACCTGCCCTTCGATGGAGTACCGCCGCCGGACGGTGCCCTCGGGCAGGGCAGGGGGCTGGCGGTCCTTTTCATTCAGAAAATCAAACATAAGCGGCTTACAGCTCCTGATATGCGCTCATCAGGGCAGGGATGAACTGCTTTTTGCGGCTGACGACGCCGGGCAGCACCCAGCTGCCATCTTCCTCCGGCTCCTTCTCGAAGCCGCTGCGCAGCATCTCGTCGGCATGACGGCCGGTGCAGATGACGACGCTCTCTTCCTTCGGCACATCGGTCAGCAGCATATAGAGGTCCTCCACGTTCTGCTTGCCGCAGGCTTCGGGCAGATAGGGGGTGAGCAGCTTCTGGGCCGCTTTCAGGTTCTTGCGGGTCATGTAGCTGCCCTGCGCCACGCCAAAGCGGATATCGCCGCACATGAACACCTTGAAGTCCTGCAAGAACACTTCCTCGGCGGTCTTGCCGTCCAGCTTTTCGCCGGCTTCAAACATTTCGTTGGCAAACTCGTTGATGTCCACCCCGGCGAGCTTCGCCAGACGGTTGGCGGCGTTCACGTCGATGGGGGTGCAGGTGGGGCTGCGGAACACCAGCGTATCCGACAGGATGGCAGCCAGCAGCAGACCGGCGGTCTTTTGCGGGATGGTCACGCCGTTTTCATCGTACATCTGGGTGACGATGGTGGCGGTGCAGCCCACCGGCTGGTTGCGGAAGTACACCGGGCCGCTGGTCTCCAGACTGCCGATGCGGTGGTGGTCGATGATCTCCAGGATCTCGGCCTGATCAAAGCCCTCCACGGCCTGGGTGGCCTCGTTGTGGTCCACCAGGATGATGCGGCGCTTGCGCAGGGCGATGATGTTGCGGCGGCTGACCATGCCGCAGTACTTGCCGTCCTCGTCGAGGATGGGGAAGTAGCGGTGGCGCACCTTGGCCATCACGCGGGTGACGTCGGCCACCGGGGTGACGAGGGTGAATTTCATGATGTCGTCGCGGGTCATATAGTAGGAGATGGGGGCGCACTGGCTCATGAGCTTGCCGGCGGCGTAGGTGTCGCAGGGGGCGGTCATGATGGCAACGCCGGTCTCCTCGGCGATGCGCTGGATGGTGCGGCCCACCTTGGCGCCGTTGCAGATGATGAGGAGGGATGCTTCCTTCTCGATGGCGCACAGCTGGCTCTCATAGCGGTTGGTCAGGATGACGATGTCGCCCTTTTCGACGTTGTTTTCCAGCATCTCAGGGGTAGCAGTGCCGATTTTGATATGACCGGTGGTGCAGACGGCGTTCTCGTTGCCGACGACCATGGTGCCGCCGAGGGTCTCGAGGATATTCTTATAGGTGGTGCGGCTGGTGGCAAGCACACCGGTGTCGAACACGTCCATGTTGGCCGTGGCGATGTCCTTCACGGTGATGATGCCTTCCAGCTCGTTGTCGGCGCTCGTGATGGGCAGGGTGTCGATCTGCTGGTCGCGCATGATCTCCCATGCCTTGCGCAGACTGGTGGAGCCGGGGATGCCGGGCATCTCGCGGTAGTCCACATCACGGATCTTCGGGTTGACGTCGGTACACATCCGGGGCGGCGCGACGCCGAACCGCTTGAGCACGAATTCCGTCTCCTGGTTCATCCGTCCGGCCCGGCGGGCCTCGCAGACGAGGGAGCTTGTCTTATTTTTCAGCTCTGCATACGCAATGGCAGAGCAGATAGAGTCGGTGTCCGGGTTGCGATGTCCGATGACCACGACTTTATGAGCTGTCTTTGGCATAGATTCCTTCCCCCTTGTGGGTCTTGGGTTGTCCTTCTTATCATGATACCGGAGCGCCGGTTTGTCCGCGTCCCTGCACGGCGCAGAAAAGGGAAGCCCTCTGGTAACTTTCATTGTAACACAAGATGGAATGGGGGTAAAGTGGCGCAGAGGAGCAGGATTCTTAAAATTTTGAGAGATTCTTGTATACATCTTCTTGCCTTTTGGGAAAAGGCGCTGTATCATAGGGATAAGTCTGTATACTTTAAGAAAGCCCCTTCGGGGGCGGCACGGAGGAGCGAATGACGAGCACAAAATTTGAAACGAAGCCTTTGTTTACCCGCCAGCAGCTGACGGCTCTGCTGCTGCCGCTCATTGCGGAGCAGGCCCTGAGCGTGACCATCGGCCTGGCCGATACCCTCATGGTGTCGTCGGTGGGCGAGGCGGCGGTGTCGGGCGTGAGCCTTGTGGACACCTTCAACACCCTGATGATACAGATCATGACGGCGCTGGCCACCGGCGGCGCGGTGGTCGCCAGCCAGTACATCGGCCATCGGGAGGAGAAGAGCGCCCGGGCTGCTGCCGCACAGATCATGTTCATCATGTCCAGCTTCAGCATTCTTGTGGCAGCGGTGGTCGTGGTGGGACGCTACGCCATCCTGCGGGGCATCTTCGGCTCCATCGACGCCGACGTGATGAAGTACGCTGAGACGTATTTCCTGCTGTCGGCCCTGAGCTACCCTTTCATCGGCCTGTATAACGCAGGCGCGGCCCTCTTCCGGGCGCAGGGCAACAGTAAGATCAGCATGATGTCCAGCCTTGTGATGAATGTCGTCAACATCGGCGGCAATGCCATCCTCATCTTTGGCTTCAAGATGGGCGTTATGGGCGCGGCGCTGGCCAGCCTCGTCTCCCGCGCGGTGGCCTGCTGTGCCGTCCTCTTCCTGCTCCAGAAGCCGGGTTGTATGCTCCGCGTCACCGGCCTGTCGGCCCTGAAGCCGGACGGAAAGCTCATCCAGCGCATCCTGCGGGTGGGCATCCCGGCGGGCATTGAGAACGGGATGTTCCAAATCGGCAAACTGTCGGTGGCCAGCCTCACCAGCACCCTCGGCACCGCCGCCATCGCGGCCAATGCCGTGGCCAACACCACCAGCACCTTCCTGAACATCCCGGCCAGCGCCGTCGGCATGGCGGTGCTCACGGTGGTGGGCCAGTGCCTCGGTGCAGGCGAGAAAGAGCAGGCTGTCTGGTATGCCCGCCGTCTGCTGCTGGTGGCCTACTGCGGTGCCTGGGTCATGAACCTGTCGGCCTTCTTCTTCGCCGACCGCTGGGCGCTGTCCTGGTTCAGCCTCTCGCCGGAGGCTTCGGCCATGGCGCTGGAAGTCATGATGTGGTTCAACATCGTCTCCCTCTTCTTCTGGCCCTCCAGCTTCACCCTGCCCAACATCCTCCGCGCCGCCGGCGACGCCAGCTTCACCATGACCGTCAGCATCGTGTCCATGTGGGTGTTCCGCGTGGGCTTCTGCTACCTGTGGGTCCTGAAGATGGGCGGCGGACTGCTCAGCATCTGGATGGGGATGTATCTCGACTGGGCGTTCCGCTCCATCTGCTTTACGGTGCGTTTTGTCCGGGGAAAATGGCTCGAGCAGAAGGTCATCTGAAACTTCCTCTTGCTTTTTTCGGCTCAGAGTGGCAGAATGAGAAAAAGAAATGGAAGAAGGGGATTCTCTATGCTGTTTCATCCTGCACAACTGGGCCTCGCCCATCTGGACAAAGCAACGCTGGAAGCCGATAAGAAAGCCTGCAAAAAGATCGGCCCCTGCGGCGTGGGCAAAAAGGCCCTCTACCTCAACAGCTTCTACATCGACCGCCGGTATTATCTGCCCTATGGCAGCATCAGCCGTGTGTTCAAGCGGGTGGCCATGAGTCAGGGAGGCTTCTCCGGCAAGGGGATGTTTGCCTCGATGGCTTACCTCGTGGTGGAGTACGACGGCGGCAAGCAGAAGCAGTGCAACTTCAAGGACGAGCGGGATGTGGATGCCCTGCTGGAAGTTCTGGCGAAAGAACAGCCCAACATCCCGCGTCTGAGCGCCGCAGGCGAGGCGGAAATTGCCCGCCAGAAGGCCGAGAAAGCCGCCCGGAGGCTGCCCCAGCTCTCGAAAGAGGCAGAGCAGAGCGTGGGCCAGCTCAAGCGCGCATCGGACTACCTCGCCAGGAAACCGGAGCTTGCCAAAGAGCTCAGCGCCGCCGAGCGCCGCAAGCGCGCCCAGCTGCAGAGCAAGCCGGTGTATAAATATGTGGCGCTCATCATCAGTCTGTTCGGCGTGGTGTCTGCGGCCTATGGCATCCAGAGCATCATCAACCACACCGGAAACTACGGCATCTACTTTGCGCTGTTCGGCTTTGCGGCCATCTTCCTCTTCTCCAGCTACAACATGATGCCTACGGCCCACAACAACCGTAATGCCATCATGAAGCGTGCCGACAGGGCCGAAGCGGCCATGGCCGAGTACATCAAAGCCTATCCCGGCGGGAACTTCCCGGTGCCGGACATCTACGCTCACCCTGTGGTGCTCAAGCAGATGACCGATGCTCTTCAGGAGGGCCGGGCCGTCACTCTGCCCGAAGCTCTCGAGGCTGTGAAGAACCGCCTCAAAGAGGTCAACGCCGACGTTCAGGTGGAGCAGGAAGAGTACGACGAGATCGTCCAGATCAAGGCCATGTTCCTCAACCACGATTATCAGTAACGAAATAAAGAAATGCCATCGCCGCGAGGCGATGGCATTTTTGTGTCTTATCAGACTTCTGCGGGCTGGGGCTGAGTGAATATCTTCATGCTGTCCTTGTAGGCGTGGATGAAGTAGACGATCTCTGCGATGGCGGTCAGCGTCCAGGAGCAGGGGTAGAGCAGATAGAGTGAGGGGATGGTATGGAAGTGGGCGAAGATGGTGTAGACCCAGATGACCCGGAACACGCAGGAGCCGAGGACGACGATGACAGTCGGCACTACTGTCTTGCCCAGGCCGCGGGAGGCCGCGATGGTGCAGTCCATGAAGGCCGAGATGCAGTAGGCAAAGCCCATGACGCCCACACGCTTCATGCCGGCGTCGATGACGGCGCCCTCGGTGGTGAAGAGGGCGAGGAACTGCCGCCCGAAGACGAACAGCGAACCGCCCAGCACGAGGCCGACGCCGAAGGAGTAGGCGAGGGCAATGAAGTAGCTCTTCTTCACGCGGTCAGGCTTGCCCGCGCCGTAGTTCTGACTCATGAAGCTGGCGCAGGCCATATAGAACGCGGCCATTGCGTCGTATATCATGTTGTCGGCGTTGGCGGCGGCGGAGTTGCCCTTGACCATGAGGGAGTCAAAGGAGTTGACACCGGCCTGGATGAAGAGGTTTGCAATGGCGAAGACGGCGTTCTGGAATCCGGCGGGCAGGCCCAGCGCGAGGATGCGCTGGGTGGTGGCAGGGTCGAGGGCGACCTTGTGGAAGTCCAGGGCGTAGCAGTCCTGCACGCGGGTCAGCGCCCGCAGAACGAGGAAGGCCGAGACGCACTGGGAAATGGCACTTGCCAGCGCCACGCCCACCACGTCCAGATGGCAGACGATGACGAAGAAGAGGTTGAGCAGGATGTTCAGCGCGCCCGCGATGCACAGGTAGTACAGCGGCTTTTTCGTCTCGCCAATGGCGCTGAAGATGGCGTTGCCGTAGTTATAAAGAGCCAGCGCCGGCATACCGAGGAAGTACACCCGCAGGTAGAGCACGGCGCCGGGGTAGAGGTCTTCTTTGGTGTTGAGCAGGTGGAGCAGGGCCGGAGAACCCAGCAGGCCGATGAGCAGGAGCAGTACGCCGGCGGCGATGCTGACCAGCAGAGCCGAGTGGACGGTCTTCTCCACATCGTCGGCATGGCGCGCACCGTAGAACCGGGCCACCAGCACGTTGATGCCGTTGCTCAGACCGATGAGAAAACCGGTGAACAGGGTGACGAAGATGCTGGTGGAGCCTACCGAGCCGAGGGCCGTGGAGCCTGCGAACCGGCCCACCACAGCCACGTCCGACATATTAAAGAGCACCTGCAGCAGATTGGACAGGACCAGCGGCAGGCTGACCAGGAGGATCTGTTTGGCCAGAGGCCCTTCGGTCAGAGACTTTGCGGATGAACTCATAGTTTCTTTTTTCCTTTTCTTATCCCAAAACAGTACCCGCGCACACCGGGGCACAAGCTCTATTATAAAGATGTTTTTGCTTTTTGCAATATGAAAAGATAGCCCTCTGACAATAGAAAAAGGGCTGTTGCAAAATAGCTCCAACAAAAATGAGATAGACTTCTCCAACTACCCGGCCATCCTTGCCTGCTGAAACAGCGAGGAAGTCCAAAGAGAATTTGCCGCGTGGCAGGCGGAGCAGGCGCATCTTCCAGGAAAAGAAAAACAGGATATTTTTTTAATAATATCGCATAAAAGTACAAATAAGAAAGCATATACTGTTAGTAAAATATATACTTTATTATCCAATTTTTCTGAACGTTGGACACAATGATCATATTCAGCTTTTGTAGATTCATATGATAATTCTTCGGAAAAATCAGTATGATTTATTGAAGGGTTGTTATTATGTTCAACGGTAATATGATATGTTTTTTCGTCCACGTTTACTGTATATTCGTTTGTCACTTTTTAAATCTCCTTTGTGTAATCATGAAAGAGAAAAATTATTTTTGAGCCTTTGGATTCAATCCCATCTTATCCATAACCTCATCATGTGCCTTCTGAATCTTAAGCCGTTCCTGCCATGGTTCCGATTCCGGATAAATATCCATCCAGAGATTAAAGTCTGCTTCAGCTTTCAGCAGAGCTTCCCCACGCTTCTTAACATCTTTTATTTCATTGCATTTTTCAACTTCTTCCACATATTTTTCATAGCGGTCTAACCATGATTGCATCAAAGACAATGTTCCAAAGCTGATTCCAACCATATCATTTCCATCTTTATCCTGGTATTCAAAGAGTTGTCCATTGTATTGCCGGAATATCTGAAAAAGTCTGTGTATGGCTTTTATGCCATCAAAATCAGAGTTCGCCAGTACTTCGGGATTGACAGATAAAGCATCAGCTATTTTTTCAAGAGATGATGGCTTGGGATTTCTTCTGCCGCTTTCGTAGGCACGAATGTAGGCTTCACTTGCGCCAACCATTTCTCCTAATTGTCTTTGAGTAAGATTACGTTCCTGCCGGATACGTCTTATGTTTTCACCGACTGTCATAACAACATGCCTCCTGCTCTAAAGCTATATTTTTGTGAAACTGATCAACATCATATATAGGATAACACACAAGAACAAAAAAATAAAGCAAAAAGATAATGACACGAAACAAAAGTTACGATATTATAAAAACGAAACAAAATGATACCATACAGAAACAAATACAAGAATAGGAGGAAACAATATGAACGAAAAAATCTATTACAGTGCGGAGGACATTGCAAAAATGCTTGGTGTGAGTATGGGGAAAGCCTACAAAATCCTTAGAGAAATGAATAAGGATTTGGCAAGTAAAGGATTTCTCACAATCGCCGGAAAAATTCCGGTGGAGTATTTTAAGGAAAAATGGTACGGAGGAGCAAAGGAGGTAAGTGCATGAGCTGCAATGCAAAGAAAGATCCCAATGGTACGTGGCGGATACAATATCGCTGGACAGATTGGACGGGAACCAAAAAGAAATCACAAAAAAGAGGTTTTAAGACCAAGAAAGAAGCAGAAGAATGGTACGCACATTTCATGTTGCAGCAATCATCTGATCCGACGATGACACTGGCGGACTTTTGGGAGATTTATAAGGCGGATATGGAAAAGCGCTTACGAAAAACTACCATGAAGCAAAAAGAGTATGTAATGAATGACAAGGTGCTACCATATTTCGGGGATTACAACATTGTTATGAGCCATATTCGTAACATACGGGAAAAGATAGAAGATAACCCAAGCAAGCCAATATACATACAGACGGTTTGGGGTGTCGGCTATCGGTTTAATAAAAATGGGCGGTAATCAAACATAGATTGCCGCCTATTATTGTGTATGAACAAAACGAAAATATCTAAAATGAAACGCAAAAACAGTAAAACGAAACGAAAAATATAAAAATAAAACGATCTTTCTTGAAATAAAACGCTTATGTGGTATAATATATATAAATAATAAGGTAAGGAGAATGCATATGTATTATTCGGAGATAGGAAAAATCATTGAAGCTGGTTTAGAAAGAGATAAAGATAAAGTTGCTAGTTTTGCACAGTTATTAGCGAAAAAAATGGCGGCAGACGGAGAAGAAAGAGGAAGCAAGAGAATTGGTGATATATTGGAACGAAAGAACCGTAGTAAGGCTGTTACAGATTCGCTTATAGCCCCGCCACCTGTTGATCAAGAAAGTAGAATGAATATTGTTGAAATAGACTACCAACCGGTTGTAGATGATTTGATTTTATCTAAGGCTGTTGAATTGAAATTGATGGATTTCATGGAAACAATAAATAACAAAGAAAAGATGGATCAGATTGGATTGGAGTTCAATATGTCGCTGCTGTTATATGGACATCCGGGATGTGGTAAAACAAGTGCAGCAAAATATATTGCGTCGCAGTTGGGATTGCCATTAGTTGTAGCAAGATTAGATACATTAATTTCTTCATTGCTAGGAAACACTGCGAAAAACATTCATAAAATATTTGAGTTTGCTAAAAAGCAACCATGTGTATTGTTCTTGGATGAATTTGATGCGATAGCAAAAGCTCGAGACGATCATCATGAATTGGGAGAATTAAAGCGTGTTGTAAATAGTTTACTTCAAAATATGGATGAGTATTGTCAAAATGGAATTTTGATTGCAGCTACCAATCATCATGAATTGTTAGATAGTGCAATTTGGAGAAGGTTTCAAACTGTAATTGAAATGCCGAAGCCTGAATTGGCTGAAGTTGCAAGTATGATAAAAAATATGCCGGAATTTATTGATGTAAGCCAAATAAAGCCAGGACAATGGAAAAAGGTATATGATGCATTATTGGGATTGTCGTATTCGGATATTAAAAATATTTTAAATAATATGGTAAAGAAACTAGTATTAAAGGATGAGAATAAAGTTAAGTTTACAGATATTTTAGTCGAAGCATATTTATTTAAAAATCATGGAAATTACACTATGGAGCAAATGGTACAATATATGATTGATCATGGGGTATCGCAAAAACAAGCGTCCTTATATTTTAATGTTTCAACAAGACAAATAAAAAACTGTTTGGAAAGGAGTGAAAAAAATTGAGTGAAAAATATTTGCCAATAAAGATTTTCGAAAAACGAAAAGATTATGATGATAGAAGTACTGAGGGCGGAGGAGATAGTCATGAAGGTAGTTGGGTACTTCATGGAGAAGAATTAAATAAACGTGTAGACTACTTAAGTAAAAATGTTAATACCATACAAGATTCTTTTCAAAAATGGAAAGAAAATAAGCGAGCATTGCCAATGATTATCTCAACGACGGTTATTGATAAAGCAATTGCCAAGACACATAGAGGAAGAATTGTAAATTTGCTAGAAAATGACGGCAAAGATAATGTGATAGGTGTGTATGGAGATAGGCAGTTGCTATCAATGGTTACAGAGGAAAGTCTGCTAAGTACAATTAGCCAGGTAATAGGAAGAAGAGAGGATGAGGCAACTCTTATTTCTTCAATTTCTGGAATAGATGTGTTTTCACCTTTTGTTGAACCGTATGATTCTGATAACAATGTTTATCGAGTTAGATTATGTGATTATAATGATTTTGACTTGAATAATATGGCAAAGATTTTATTTGAACAATCTTGTGAAGCGGCTGGTATTAAAATTCATTCTAAGGTGCGATTTACTACAGATATGACGATTTATAGGGTCACAATTGACAACTTGGAACAGCTGAATGCTATGGGAGAATTTGAGGGTGTCTATTCGGCTGAAAAGACATATCCGATAATGGCAACTATGGATATTTTAGATTCTGATAATGTAGTCGTTGTAAAACAACCAGAGGAAACGGAAGAATACCCAGTGGTAGGAGTATTAGATACGGGCATAGCGGACATTCCGTACTTAGCACCTTGGAAAGAGGCGGTTGTACATGAAAATTATCCAAAGGAATATCAGGATAATTCCCATGGTTCCTTCGTTGCAGGTATCATTGAATATGGAGATGAACTGAATGGTACAAATATCTCAGCCTTAAGTGGAGTGAGATTATTTAATGCTGTAGTACATCCTGGAAATACAATGACAATTTATCCGGAAGAATTAATTGATCATGTGCGTGAAGCAGTTGAGAACAATCCTGAGATAAAGATATGGAATTTATCTCTAGGAACGACAATGGAAAGTGAATTAGACGAATTTTCAGAGTTTGGTATGGCTTTGGATAATATCCAAGATGAGAATAATGTTCTGATAATTAAATCAGCTGGAAATTGTAACAATTTTGCAAAAGGTTTACCCAAAAGCAGAATAAGTAAGACAGCAGATTCAGTGCGTTCTTTAGTTGTAGGTTCGATTGCAGAAACGCAGGGGGAGCATGATTATGCCGAACCAAATATGCCTTCGCCATTTACAAGAGTTGGACCGGGACCTGCAAGTATTGTAAAACCGGATTTGGTATTTTATGGAGGTAATGCTGGAGTTGATAAGGGGAAATTGGTTATCAATGGAGTTCCGTCATTTGGTTTAGATGGAAATATATATAAAAATGTTGGAACAAGTTTTTCTACCCCAAGAGTGTCTAGAATAGCTGCAGAACTCGCTTTCATGATGCATGAGGATTTTGATGCGTTACTTATTAGGGCGTTGATGATTCATTATGCAAAGTATCCGGCGGATATTAAAATGAAAATGACAGATAAGGTTGCACAAATGGGATTTGGAATGCCTGTAGGTGCCAATGAGATACTTTACAATTCACCAGATGAGATAACACTAATTTTGAGGGATACTTTGGAAAAGGGAAGCTTTATTGAAATGTTTGATTTTCCTTTTCCGACAAGTCTGGTAGATGAAAATGGATTTTTTAGAGGACAGATTATTCTTACATTGGTAAATAAATCACTTGTAGATGAAAAACAGGCAGGAGAATATTGCCAATCAAATATCGATGTGTTTTTTGGTACATATGAGACTGAGAAAGATCGTGATGTGACAAAACCGACGATAAAAAATCCTAGAGGTGTGGATGATAATCAAAACCTTTTATCTGATAGCTTATATAGCGCAAGTGCGAAGGGAATACATCCTATAAATGGATTTGAACGGGAATGTACACTGGTTAAGTATGGTAAAAAGTTCCATCCAGTTAAGAAGTATGCAATTGATTTAGCTGATATGACCCCGTCAAATCGCGATAAGTGGTTGCCATCTACACGCAAGTGGTATCTGAAGATAGAAGGTTTATATCGCGATTTTATTGAAAAGGAAGCTGTGAAAAAGGATTTTCAGTTAAGTCAGGAATACTGTATGATTTTAACTATTCGAGATCCAGAACATACAGCTCCGGTTTATGATGAAGTGACGCAACAACTTACAAACCGCAACTTTATTCATCATGATGTGAGAGTAAGAAATGTAGTTCATGTAACCAATGAATAAAAGTATGTTTAGGGCTCGAATAATAGAGCTTTAAATATAAATGCGGTATTGCTCTGCAAAGCAATACCGCAACATCGGATACACAGTTGGTATTCCGAATCTTGATAGTTCAAATAGATTATAGCGAAACTGTACTTCTATTTCAAGATATAATTCCCAACTGAGAAAGGTATGGTATTGAAAATGGGAAAGACAATTTGAGTAAGAGTCACTGCAAAACCAATATCAAACAGAAGAGTAAGAGTTAAGACTTCGTTGAGTAGCGGTGGGACAACCAGAACAAAACACAAACAATCAAAATGAAATAGGAGGGCTATTTTTATGGCAACAAACAGACCAGTTGGAGATAATTCTCGAGTGGGAGCAGTTAGAGGTAGATCGCAGGTATATAATCCGACAACGGGATTATGGACTAAGCGAGATGCACAAACAGGAAAATTCATGGATGTAAAAACATCTAGTAACACACCTTTTAAAGGGGTAAGAAAAGAGAAGTAATATAGTAAAGTATCAGGCAAGGAAGTAATATGGCAAAGTCATTTTGCTTCCTTGCTATGTTATAATGAAAACTGTTGTTCTTATGGAGGAATATATGAGAAAAAAGAAACACAAGAAGAAAGTGAGGACAGTCCATTGGATTATGAAGTTTAAAGGCATCATCTTTGAAGAACTTATTCAGAGGTGGTGCTTTTTTTGTGTGATTTTTTATGTCTGCTTTTAGCGGCAACTGCTACCCTGCATATCTGACGGATACATTCTGACTCCATGCATACGATCCACGCATAAGCTGAGAGGTATCAGCCAGGGATGCACACCTTGACATTCTCCCTGCGGATTGCTATAGTAGCAACGTTAACGTATAACTACATAAGATTATAGGACACAGGAGGTTTTATTATGTCCAATTTTTTTGCTTTTGCAACAAAAAACAGCTGGGATGAAGATGTCTTTCAGCTTACTACCGGTGGTATTCTCACCATTGTTGCACTAATCGTCATCTTAATCGCAGCTGCTCTTTTTATTCATAGTCGTAAGGGCTCCCACAAGCTTTCCACAAAGCAGTTAGTATTTTCTGCTGTTGCTATGGCCCTTGGAACCGTAACATCTATGATTAAGCTGTTTCACCTTCCAATGGGCGGCTCCATTACGCTGTTCAGTATGCTGTTCATTGTATTGATCGGTTACTGGTACGGTCCGGAAGTCGGTATTATGACTTCTGTTGCTTACGGACTTTTACAGTTCGTCATCGATCCGGTCTTCTATTCCATTCCACAGTTGCTGGTAGATTATCCTCTGGCTTTTGGTGCATTGGGATTATCCGGTTTCTTCCATGACTCCAAACACGGACTGATCAAAGGCTACATCGTCGGTGTGCTCGGGCGATATGTCTTTGCATTTTTATCAGGACTCTTATTCTTTGCTGCATACGCAGAGGGAAGCGGAATGAGCGCTCCGGTTTATTCCTTAGTTTATAACGGATTCTATTTAATACCGGAAGCCATCATCACTTTAGTGATCATTGCAATCCCTGCTGTCAGCAAAGCATTGCAGCACATCCAGCAGCTCGCCCGTGAATAATCTACAGATCATCCTTTAACTGCTGGTATACTTCGGATGTCTTCTCGTCTTTATCGGCTGAGAAGATATAACATCCGTCTTCCGTCTGAATCAGGATAAATGCCTGATTCTGCGGATTGACATTCATTCGGCATTCGCCAAATCCTTCCACATTATAGATTCCTCTTTGTAAATTATCCATACCGGTTCCAAATACTTTACTGTTGCTTGGAAGTTTATCTAAGAACATAATAAACTGCATTGTATCGACATCTATCGTGTAATTCGTTCTTGTCTGTCCCGATTCCAGGACTCCGTCTTTATAAGTAAGTGTCAACGGAAGTGATTGTGCACGGACTAAATATACTCCAAATACCAATAACAGAGCGATCAGTACCCAGGCTAACACGCTCAGGAATTTTCCCATTGGTTTTGCATGGTTGATACAGGTTCCGACTCCGATCTTTTTTTCGCCATTCAGACGCGTATCACCCGGATTATAATAAAAAATTCCATGTCTCCACTGCTCATCGATCTGTGGAAGGGAACATCCATCCATATAATGATGTTCTGCTTTCAATGTTTTTACTCTGGCATTCGCAACCCAATATGGCAGATAGCTGCATACGACCAACAGTAAAAATAGGATCATCCAGAGCAATACCTGTACGGTTCCATTGTCTGTTCCAAACATCACTGCCGGCGCAGCCACAAAGATCACTGTGAAAATTCCCAGCATCGTCATATATTTTTTCTGAACCCCTTTGATCTCCTCGTTTTCTAATTTTTCATTTGGAACCGTAATTGAAAAAATCTCATTTTCTCCCGGATTCTTTGCTTTCCACATAATTCCAAACTGAGCGATTAATACGATATAATAACAAACTGCAATGATAATGCTGACGTTCATGCCAACTGCTCCTTTCTACTACCTACTCTGCTTTTTATGATCAGCGTCCCTTCATGGCCGCCTTACATTCATACATCTTCTGATCTGCCCGCTTGATCGTATCGTGAATATCATGATCGGACTTCTTATCATACGCTGCATAACCGGATGCTACAGACATTTTATTTTCAAAAAATCTTCCATTCAATGCCTCGATCCTGTCGTTCATTCCTCTTCGCAACTCCATGAATTCTTCTTCGGTAACACCTTCTGTTACTGCACAGAATTCATCTCCACCGATCCGATAGACTTTTCCATACATACCGAAAATATCCTGAATGATCTCACTGCATACAATAATGTAATAATCTCCGGTCGCATGACCATGTGTATCGTTAAAATATTTCAGATTGTTCAGATCGAACATAACTGCTGCCGACTTCTGTGTTGCTTCATATGACATCAAATCATGTTCAAATGCCGTACGGTTAGAAAGTTTTGTCAGTGCATCGATTCTTGCTTCCTTCGAGATATTTTCAAACTGCTCACCTAAACGCATCAGGTGAATGGAATTCTGAAATACAATGCAAAGCATGATCACGATATAGGCCAGTAGGGCATATCGGCTCAATCTTGCAGAATCCACCGTCTCACACTGCAGATAACGTACCATATCATATCCCACAAAAAACAGAAGTTCACCCAGACACAGCCCCTGTATGATCATTCTTCTTCGTTCTTTTTTCTTACCCTGTACAATCCGTTTTCCAACGATCCAGAGCATCCAGAGGAATCCGATACCGTAGACAACGTATGCCATCCATATGGTTTCCCTATAATCTCTGATCCCCAAAAACTGCAGA
>ERZ1027066.569-NODE-569-length-20277-cov-7.585006_pt1 | contig 20277 bp, 8 predicted proteins | sample MGYA00519282_ERZ1027066 | MGnify/ENA primary metagenome ERZ1027066 (study PRJEB26926, sample SAMN06164494) | human gut metagenome | biome: ENVO:00009003; feature: ENVO:2100002; material: ENVO:00002003 | host: Homo sapiens | place: USA | collected 2012 ... | reverse complement strand
TAGTCGTCGGCAGCGTCAGATGTGTATAAGAGACAGGAATAGTGATATGAATATAACTACATGTCTGTTTACAGTTCTGGGAGGAATGGCCACTTTAGGGCATCCTTCAGAAACTGTACGTTTGAATCAGTTAGGGTATTATCCCCAGCAGGAAAAAGTAGCTGTGGTGAATGCCGGTGAGGTACGTGAATTTACCATAGTAGATGCAGCCACGGGCAATCGGCTACTTTCCGGCAAACCCGGATATACCGCTTCATCCGCTTGGTCGGATAGGAGCAGGACAATATTGGATTTCAGTGACATCACGGTACCGGGAAGATATCTTCTGTTGGTTAACGGCGATTCAGTGGCATTCGAAGTAAAGGAAAAGGTGCTGTCCCCTTTGGCCGATGCCGCTTTGAAATCTTTCTATTACCAACGTACGGGTATGCCCATCGAAGCGACTTATGCGGGTCGGTGGAGCCGTCCGGCAGGCCATCCAGATGACAAGGTGCTGGTACATCCCAATGCTGCCGGGCCGGAACGTAAGGCGGGAGCGGTGATTTCTTCTCCGGGAGGATGGTATGATGCCGGAGATTATAACAAGTACATTGTGAACTCCGCTTATTCCATCGGATTGATGCAGGCGATTTATGCCCGCTTTCCTGACTATTTTATCCGTCAACGGGTGAACATCCCGGAAAGCGGAAACCACACGCCCGATTTGCTGGACGAGATGTACTATAACCTGAAATGGATGCTGACCATGCAAGACCCTGCCGACGGAGGAGTCTACCACAAGCTGACTACCCCTTCGTTCGAGGGATTTATCAAGCCTACGGAGTGTAAGCAGCCCCGTTATGTAGTTCAGAAATCAGTAACGGCGGCATTGGACTATGCTGCGGCTTTAGCGCAAGCTTCCGTGTTGTTTGCTCCTTACGAAGAGGATTATCCTGGCTTTTCGGAAGTGGCTTTGCAGGCTGCCGAACGTGCTTACGCCTGGGCAGAAGCGCATCCGCAAGCGCTCTATCATCAGGACCTCCTCAACAAGCAATATCAACCTGCCGTGGTTACGGGAGCTTACGGTGATCGTAGTGCCGATGACGAATTCTTCTGGGCGGCTTCCGAGCTCTATCTTGCTACGGGAAAGCCCGTTTACCGGGAACAAGTGAAGAAGCATCTGCCCACTGCATATAAGACTCCTTCTTGGGGCAATACCACTGCGTTGGGCGTGTTTGCCTGGCTGCAACCGGGCAGGGAATATCAGGGTGAAGACGTGGAGTTGGCAAATGCCATGAAAGACCTGCTACTGGACTATGCTGCCGAGGCTGTGCGGGGTGCTGACCGCTCTCCTTTCCACGCTCCTTACGGCAACGATGCCAAAGATTTCTTTTGGGGATGCCTTGCCGAAGGGTGTGCTAACCAAGCCACTTCACTGGTTTGCGCCTATTTGCTTACGGGTGAGAAGTCGTACCTGACGAACGCCTACCGCAATATGGACTACATTTTAGGAAAGAATGCCACGGGATATTGTTATGTCACCGGTTTCGGGATGAAAAGTCCTCTGTATCCGCACCATCGTCTTTCTGCATCGGATGATATAGAGGCACCTCTTCCCGGTTTCCTTGTTGGCGGTCCCAATCCTGGCCAACAAGACGGTGTACCCTATCCTTCCAATCTGCCGGATGAGTCTTATGCAGATGTGGAAGGTTCGTATGCTTCCAATGAAATAGCCATTAATTGGAGTGCTGCTTTGGTGGCGTTGGTGTCTTCGTTGGATGCTTTGATGTCAAAATAATGTTTCTATTCAGCCTGCTGCCTTATAAATTCGGATGGGCTGATGTTGAACTCTTCTTTAAAATGTTTGGAGAATATCTTGGGGGAGTTATACCCCAAGGTATATGCAATTTCCGAAACTTGCATCTGGCTTTCTGTCAAGAGTTGTTGTGCACGTTTCATACGGATGGTCCTGATGAATTCGATGGGTTTCTTTCCCGTTATCTTAATCATTTTCTTGTAGAAATAGCTGCGTGATATATTCAGGCTGCTGGCAAGCTCCTCGACGGAAAACTCGGTTTCGCTGATATTGTCCTCTACAATCTGGATGGCTTTTTCCACCAGCTGCTGGTCAAGGGGAGTGATGGTGATACGGCTTGGCTCGATTTTAATGTCCTGATTGAATATTTCCTGACGTTTGACGTTCATCTCGATAATCTTGTTGATGCGCAGCTTGAGGACTTCCATATTGAAAGGCTTGGTGATATAGTCGTCTGCGCCAACGCTAAGCCCTTCCAATTGGTGTTCTTCACTTGCCTTAGCTGTCAGGAGGATAATGGGGATATGGGAGTAGCGTATGTCATTCTTGATGGTTGAACATAGTTCCAGACCATCCATCTCGGGCATCATGATGTCACTGACCACTAAATCAATATCTTCCTTTTCCAGTACATTCAGTGCATGTTTTCCGTTTGTGGCTTTTAATACATGATACTGCCTGGCAAGACTTTCAGAGAGAAATTTCAAGAAGTCGTAGTTGTCATCTACGAGTAGTATGGTGAATGGATGGGATTCTTCTTTTATTTCCGGTCCTTCGACCGGTTCTCCGTTTTTGGTTTCATTACTGTTCTGGTGTAGGGGTAGGGCAATCAGGAATACAGAACCACAAGGCTGGTTATCCCTGACACAGACAGTACCCTGATGCATCTTTACGTATTCGGAAACAATGTGCAGTCCAATGCCGCTGCCTCCGTTGTTCGACTGGTTTTTGCCCGACTGATAGAATCTTTGGAATATTTTCTCCTTGGCTTCATCCTCTATGCCGCAACCGGTGTCGGTAAAGGTCAGTTCCAGATTTGTGCCTCTTACGGCAATATCCAGTGAGATGCTTCCTTTATTGGGAGTGAACTTGAATGCATTTGACAGGATATTTGTGCATATCTTGCGTATCTTGTCATAGTCGAAATCCATGAATACAGAATGTTGTGGAGCGGTAAGGCTATAGCTGATGTTCCGTTTCTGTGCTATCGGATCGAAAGAGTGGAATATTTCACTCAGAATGATAAGGATGTTGTCATGTTTGCATTTCAGGGTTTCAGCCTTGGCATCCAGCTTTCTGAAATCCAGCAGTTGGTTAATCAGTTCCAGCAGATAGTCGGCATTTTGTTTGACCATATCCAGAATGCCTTTACGATATTCGGGATGGTCTACGAAAAACTCTTCAAGCGGATTGATGATAAGTGACAAGGGGGTCCGCAGTTCGTGACTTATGTTGGCAAAGAACTGCAGTTTCATATTGTTGATTTTCTGCTGCCTTTCATTTTCCACCTCGATGGCCTGCATGATTTGTTTCTGCTTTTGGCGTAAGCGCAGATTGCGGATAATGGACAGAAGGATGCACAAAACGATACCGCTATATATGGTATAAGCCCACCAAGTGCGCCACCAAGGAGGGAGTATCTTTATTTTCAGTTCCTTGACGTTGGGGCTCCATATGCCTTGTGAGTTGCATGCCTTGACGGATAAAGTATAGTTTCCGGCAGTCAGCATGGATAGGTTTACTTTGTTGTTTTCAGCATAAATCCAGTTGGAATGAATCTTATAGGCATATTTTATCTTATCCGTTTCCACCAGGTCGAGGGCAGAGAAGGACAGAGTGAATGAATTTTCCTTTTCAGTGAAGGAAAGATGTTGTGCACATTCAAGTGAGCTGCCGTTCAGGATGTCCGGATGGGTCATTCCGGATTTGAGCTCAATACCGGTAAGGTAAATATTGGCATCATAACTTGTGGTCAGGATGTCTTGTGGAATGATAGTCTGGTAACCTTGTGGCGTGCCTATCAGTATATTGCCGTTCTGTAGCTTGAGGATGGCGTGGACATTGGTATCGTTGCATATCAGTCCGTCGCTTACGGAGTAGTTCACGATGGCGTATGTACCGTTTGTTATTTTGATTCGTGAGATGCCGTTGCCGGTACCAATCCACATCTGGTTGTTGTTGTCTTCCGTGACGGCTCTGACGAGGTTGGCGGCAAGTCCGTTTTTCTGGTCAAGGAAGTAGATGGAGTCGTTCTTCTGGTTCCATATACTCAGTCCGTGTGGATGTCCTATCCAAAGAAGGTCCCGGCTGTCCTTATAGACAGTGGGCATATTGTTCTCCTTGAAGCGGCCGGCTTCGGCGTAGATATTATAGGCTTGGGTTTCCGTATCGATGATAATGAGTCCTCCTTTGGTCGCTACGTAAAGGGTACTGTCTTTATCATAGTACATATCTCGGACAAAGAATTCTCCCGGACGGTACAAGATGGTGTCAAACTGCCCGGTTTCCGGATTTAACCTCTGTATGTATCCTTTCATGGTACCTATCCAGATGTATCCGTGTTTGTCTACCTTTACTGTATACACATTGTTCTCGAGAAGCTGGCTGTTACTTACTGTGTATTGTTTGATTTGCCCTTTCGAGTAGCATAGCAGTCCTTTCTGGAAGGTGCCTATCCATAGGCGGTTTTTGGAGTCGATGGATAAGTCGACTACAATATTGGCGGGAGTTGCTATCTTTTCGTATGAATCGGTCACTAGTGAACGTCGGATTAGTCCCGTACCGTCTGTTCCGTAGTAAATGTATTCCTGGCTGGTGTCTTCGCAGAAGGTCAGGATATCATCATATTCCAGGGATTTGTTGCATAGTATGATTTGGGACATGGGGCTATAATAGGAAATACCGTGTTTGAAATTCCCTATGTATATGGTTCCGTCTTTGTCCCGGTAAATGGTATTCAGATTGTTGCTGGCAATGGTGTGCGGTTTCAATGGATTGTGCACCAAGTTGGTAAGCGATTTGGTCAGGGTGTTGTAAACGAACAGCCCCATATGGCTGGTAAGTATCCATACGTTGCCGTCTCCCAGGTCGAGGATGCGTTGCACGCGATTGTACTGTATGTGAGTGTTATTGTTCAGGCTGATGTCCTCCCATTGCTGTGTAAAACTGTTCTTGTGCAAAAGTAGGCTGTTTTGGAAGGTGTATACCCATAGGCTTTCGTTTTGGTCTATGTAAATGTGTGGCTCATGATTCTCCAGCAAAGGTCTATAGATGGTGGGAACGGCTATTTCCTTGACTTCGGAAGTCTGCTTGCTGATACTGTATAGGGTACCGTTGGAGTACATTATATAAATGAACTGGACACCTATATAGAGGTTTGAAATCTTTTCAACTGCCAGTGGATAGGCTTTGATGGAGCTGTTGTCCATGCTTCGTATGTAAAGTTTGGAATAGTCGTAGGCCCAAAACTCATTCTTGGATGTTTTTCCCATCCTCAGAATGTTTTTACTGGGGATTTGCAGCCCATCGAGTATGGGTTTATAGTCATTGTCGAATTTACCGGTCTTATAATTATAGATACTGTAGCCGCTGGAAGTCCTTATCCATACATTGTCGTCCGGTCCTTCGAAAATTTCGCTGATGGCATCGTCCGGCAGGTCGGAGTTGTTCTGGTAATACTGCTGGAAGGAGTAGCCGTCGTATTTGTTGAGTCCTGATTCTGTCCCCACCCAGAGGAATCCCCTATTGTCTCTGTAGATGCTTCGGACACTGTTGTTGGAGAGTCCTTCTGTTGTAGAGAGCTGCTTGAACATGACAGCCGGCGGGATTTCCGCTGAGTTACCTTGAACAGTAAGGAGGAAGGCCAGGTTGCATATAAGGAATAGGAGCAGTTGTTTCATGTATTTTCTTTATTAGAAGGATTAACAATATTGTAACTGCAAACTTAAATATAATCCTTCGAACGAGCAAGGAAAGATTTGCGTATTCGTGTGGGATGATATCCTCCGTTTGGTGAAAAATAGTATGCATTTTGTTTCCAATGGCCCTATATGGGTTCTATGAAACAAAACCGGATATTAAAAGACATTTTTAAGGCATCTGTGTTTCCTTTAAGAAAAATACATTTGCAGGCGAGATCATTTAAATCCTAATAGTATGAAGAAAGAACTTTTAGCAGTGGCGATGCTGTTGTTTGCCGGTGGCAATCTGTTGGCACAGCCACATGTCAATGACGGTACTTCGTATTTGATGAACCAACCTCTGGACATGAGTACCGATTTCCGTGACTTGAGTAATACCTTGTTTTTTGCAGATCACCTGGAGTCATTCGATGCCAAGTCGGGTGAAGGGCTGGTGAATTGGAAACGCGGGCATCTGATGCCCCGCCAAGCCTTCAATACCAACGGTGCACAGCCCCGTAAAATGAGAATGCTCGATTTCCCCTTCACTGCCTATGAAAATGACCCTAACCTCAAATTCAAGATTGACTTTGTAACTCCGCGTACGGTACGTATCCGTATGCTAACGACCCCGGTGGAACCCAAACCTGCCGCTTCCATCATGTTGGCAAAGGAACCGGGCAGGGATGGAAGCTGGAAAGTTACCGAGACGAATGACAAGATTATCTATTCCAGCGACTATGGAACCATTCAGATTAACAAGAATCCTTGGAGAATCGTCTTGAAGGATAAAGCCGGACGTATCTTGAGCCAGACTGCCGCTTTGAGCGACGCGGACTCTACGCAGGTAAAATATACGCCGTTCTGTTTTGTGAAGCGGGGAAGCGACAATGCTCGCCGCATCAATCCGGTATTTACCTTGACTGCAGATGAAATGATTTTTGGTTGCGGAGAGTCTGCCACTGGGCTGAACAAGGCCGGACAGAAGGTGAACTTGTTCGTTACAGACCCACAAGGGCCTGAGACGGACCAGATGTACAAACCGATTCCTTTCTTTATGAGTAACCGGGGATATGGTATGTTTATGCATACATCCGCTCCCGTGACTTGTGATTTTGGTGCTACCTATATTGGGCTGAACAAAATGTTCATGGGTGACGAGAACCTGGATTTGTTCGTTTTCTTCGGCGAGCCGAAAGATATTCTGGACGAGTACACCGATTTGGTAGGAAAGCCGGGCATGCCCCCCTTGTGGTCTTTCGGTACGTGGATGAGCCGTATTACCTATTTCAGTGAAAAGGAAGGTTATGATGTAGCGGCCAATATCCGTAAGAACAAGTATCCGTGCGATGTTATCCATTTCGATACCGGCTGGTTTGATGTGGACTGGCAGTGTGACTATAAATTCTCCGAGAACCGTTTCCAGAATCCACAGCAGATGTTGAAGGATTTGAGGTCTCAAGGTTTCCATGTATGTTTGTGGCAGTTGCCTTATTTCACTCCTAAAAACCGTTATTTCTCTGAACTGATAGAGAAAGACATGTATGTGAAAAATGGAAATGGTGAACTTCCCTACGAAGATGTGGTGCTTGATTTTTCCAATCCGGAAACAGTAAAGTGGTATCAGGACAAACTGGCGGGATTGCTGAATATCGGTGTCAGTGCCATTAAAGTAGACTTTGGCGAGGCTGCTCCACTGAATGGTATTTACGCTTCCGGCAAGAGCGGATGGTATGAGCATAACCTCTATCCGGTGCGTTATGATATGGCAGTGTCCGAGATAACCAAGAAGTTGCACAACGAGAATATAATGTGGGCACGTGCCGCATGGGCTGGTTCCCAGCGTTATCCATTGCATTGGGGCGGTGATGCTGCAACTACGAACACGGGTCTGCTGGGTACGCTTCGTGCAGGCTTGTCCTTCGGCTTGTCCGGTTTCTCCTTCTGGAGCCATGATATGGGCGGCTTTGTAAAATCCACTCCGGAGGACTTGTATTGCCGCTGGATACCGTTCGGTTTTCTTACTTCCCATACCCGCGCGCATGGGGCACCTCCGACAGAGCCGTGGTTGTACGACAGCAAGCGTGTGCAGGATGTCTTCCGCAAGAGTGCGGAGATGAAGTACCGTCTGATGCCTTATGTGTATGCTCAGGCTAAGGAATGTACAGAAAAGGGCTTACCGATGCTAAGAGCCTTGTTTGTAGAATTCCCCGATGATCCGGGAGCATGGAAAGTGGATGACGAGTATCTCTTCGGTTCGCAGATTCTGGTTGCCCCCTTGCTTGAATCCGGTATGACGGGCCGCACAGTTTACCTTCCCGAAGGAAAATGGATAGACTACCAGACAGAGAAAGTCTACGAAGGCGGATGGCACCGGATTGAAGCAGGCAGTCTGCCGATAATCATGCTGGTACGTGACGGTTCGGTACTTCCTCATCTGAAGTTGGCGCAGTCCACTGCTGAGATGGATTGGAGCAAAATGAGCCTGAAGGTATACAGTGCTGACAAGAAGCAGGCAGAAGGATTGGTTTGTCTACCTGCCGACAACCGTATTCAGGTTGTGAAAGTGGATTGTGGAAAGGCCAAACCGCAACTGTTGAACCAGATTGAAGGCACTTCCCTGAGTTTCTGAACTTAATCTTTGAAAATCTATATTGAATTCACCCCTGTCGGTATGGAAGAGAAAGGGATATAGTTACCGAAATCTGTGCCACTATGGTGGCACAGATGTGCCTTCCCAATGGCACGGCAGTGCCTCTATAGTGGCACAAAATTGTGTCGCATATCTTTTTCCCGATGTGCTTATGACCGGGGTATTTGTTAAACCTAAGTATTTAGTATTTATGAGAAATGTGATGAAGTATTTGGGTATCATGTCAGTATCGCTGGCATGTGCCGGACCTCTCTTTGCAACAAGCGTACAGCCGTTTGCAGGTGTCACTGTCGTACAGCAGAGTGTAGTTACTGTGAAGGGCCAAGTGGTGGATGAGAAAGGCGAGCCCATCATCGGTGCCAATGTCATTGTGGAAGGTACGACAAACGGTATGATTACCGATTTGGACGGTAACTTCTCCTTGCAGTGTCCCGTAGGTTCTACGCTGAAGACCAGTTACATCGGTTATCTGGCGCGAACGGTCAAAGTAACCGGGAATATGAATGCTCTGAAAATTACTTTAAAGGAGGATACCGAAACCTTGGATGAGGTAGTTGTTGTGGGCTACGGTACGATGAAGAAATCCGACCTCACCGGTTCTGTGGCTTCCGTGAATGCGGAGGAAATGATGAAGCGGAATCCGGTGAACTTGGGACAAGGTTTGCAGGGAGCTGCGGCAGGTGTATCTGTCATCCGTTCTTCCGGTGACCCGGAAGGAGGTTTCTCCATCCGTATCCGCGGTGTGGCAACCGTGAATGGTTCTGCCGACCCACTCTATGTAGTGGACGGTGTGCAGGTAGGAACTTCCATCGATTTCTTGAATCCTAATGATGTAGAGTCCATCGAAATTCTGAAGGATGCTTCGGCTACGGCAATCTATGGTACTCGCGGTGCCAATGGCGTCATTATGATTACTACCAAGAACGGTGGTAAGGGGAAGGCAAAGGTGAACTTTTCGGCCAACTATGCCCTCCAGTTCAATTCGAATAAGATTGATGTGGCTGATGCGGGCTTGTTTGCAAGTGCTGTACGTTCCGCCGTCAAGAATGACGGTATTGCCATGACCAATCTGGCATATGGCGAGGATTACATAGGCAGACTGAACAGCATTGACTGGCAGGATGAAATGTCACGCACGGCATTACAGCAGAACTATAACCTTTCTGCTTCGGGAGGCAGCGAAAATACCCAAGCCAACTTATCTCTGGGTTATTTGAACAACCAGGGTATCGTGATTGAGTCGAATTTTAAACGCTTGACGGCACGCGCTAATATCACTCACAAAGTGAAAGACTTTCTGCATGTAGGCTTGAACTTGAACTATGCACATTCGGAAAAGATGGGAGGAGGCAACCTGAGAAACTATGCACAAGCCATTCCAACCATGGATTATGTAGAGGACGGTGTTTTCTATTCCATGCCTATTGTGTTGCCCGACGGTACTTGGGGACATTACAAGAAAGAAGGCAATGGAGACGTGAACAAGGGAGCTGACAATCTGGTTGCTGCTGCCAAGACTGCCGACAGTATTAATAAATGGGACCGTATGCTTGCTAGTGCTTTCCTACAACTCGATTTGTACAAAGGGTTGACTTTCAAGACTATTGCCAGTTATAATTATTATACAAAAGGTTATAATGGCTATACAGCCTATAATGATAGAACCTTTGGAACTCAAGACCGTAAGGACTCGTTCTCGCTGAACCAGAGCCAGTCCACTTCACTCGGTCTGGAAGCGTTCTTGAACTATGACTGGTCCAATGAGCATCACCGCGTAAGTGCAATGGCCGGTTTCTCTACCAGCGATACGAACGGTGCCTGGCTGAATTCCAGTGCCAACGATTTCCCGGCAGACAACATCCGCAAAATTTCATTGACCAATGACCCATCGTCTAAGCAAACGGATGGTGGGCTGGATTTGAAGACAAGATTCCTTTCTTACTTCGGCCGTCTGACTTATACTTTGAACGACCGCTATATTGTGACTGCAACGGTACGCCGCGACGGTTCTTCGAACTTTGGTGCCGGCAATCGTTATGGTACATTCCCTTCCGCTTCTGTAGCTTGGCGTCTTTCCGAGGAAAAGTTCATTAAGGATTTAGAACTGTTCAGTAACTTGAAGTTGCGTGCCGGATGGGGACAGACCGGTAATGCGGGCAATGGTACCAACTTGTCCATAGCACAGTTGTCTTCGGCAAATGCAATGTACTGGTTCTTTAATGGTTCGAGTGTGATTAACGGTGCCGGTATTGCCCAGCAGAAAGAAATTGATACCAACCTGAAATGGGAAACCAATGAGCAGACAAATATCGGTATTGACTTTGCCTTTATGAACAATGAGCTTTCTTTCTCTGCCGATTACTTTATCCGTGACGCAAAGGATCTGCTTCTGTATCGCCAGATTCGTCCTTCCACCGGTTTCTCCAATGTCTATACTAATGCGGGACATATCCGTAACTCAGGTTTCGAGTTTACTGCTGCGTGGAACAAGAGCTTCAGCGATTGGAATATCGGCATAAGACTGAATGGGTCTACCCTGAAGAACGAGGCTATTGAAGTCGGCGATCCGATATTCAGCAAGTCAGGTTCAGCACAAGATGGCGACAACTGGGACAACCACTCCATTACACAGAACGGCTATCCTGTAGGTTCCTACTATGGCTGGAAGGTAGAAGGCATTTTCAGAACCCAGGCCGAAATTGATGAAATGAATAGGCTGGCGGTTGAAAAGGGAGTTGAAAGTGGTGTATATCAGGACAAGACTACCCAGCCCGGCGACTATAAGTTTGTTGATTTGAATGGTGACGGGCAGATTACCGATGCCGACCGTACTGTTATAGGCAATGGATATCCCAAGTTCACTTACGGAATGAACCTTACCGCTTCCTGGAAAAACTTTGATTTCTCGATGAACTTGTACGGTGTAGCCGGTATGGATATCCTTTCTTATTCTTCGGCCCGCTTGACCTCAGTCTATGCACCCGACGGCGGTTATCAGAATGTACTGAAGGAATATATCAATAATGCATGGTCATCTTCGAATACCGGCGCCAAATATCCGCGTATCACCAAGACAGACTATAATAAGAACATGCGTGTGTCCGACGCCTACATCCAGAAGGGGGATTATCTGAAGATTTCAAATATTCAGATAGGATATACATTCCCGAAGAATGTGCTGAAACCGGTGAAAATGGAAAATGCACGCGTATTTGCCAGTGTCGACAATGTATGTACCATCTCTTCGTACAATAAGTTCGGCGATCCGGAAGTTGGTGACTCCAATGTATTGTATTCGGGATTTGACGGAGGACGTTATCCGTTCCCGATGTCGGTTACTTTCGGTCTGAGTGTACAGTTCTAATACTAACGGATAAAAAATATGATTATGAAAAACTTATATAAACTGTTGATCGGTGTGCTGGCCTTAAGCACCGTAACGTCTTGTGACGATTATTTGGAAGTGGATCATTACGATATTCTTCCGGCAGATTTCATGTTTAAAACGGAGGAGAATGTCCTTTCCGGATTGAACGGACTTTATGATACCTTTTATACGGACCAGCACGGTTCCGGTGATGACGAAACATGGGGATTCAAGCCTCAGGTATTTGCTGCCAACCATTCTACGATGGACTGTCAGGCTTCCGGTTGGGATGCGGAATGGCAGCGTCATGCCTGGAAACCCGATAAGGGTTCCCTGGAGACTGCATGGCGGATGAGTTATCGTGCAGTGGACCGTGCAAACCGTTTCCTGGCTGGCCTGGAGACGGCGGATGCCTCTATATTTGCGGACAGCAATTCCAAGACCGTTTATGAAGCGCAAGCACGTGCCATCCGCGGTTATAACTACCTTTACCTGACGAAACTTTTCGGAAGGGTACCGATGTTGCTTACCGGTGAAACCTATACTACTTCGGTAGGAAAGGCACGTCCGGAATCCGTGGATGAGACTTATGCGGCTATCGAGGAAGATTTGTCTTTTGGACGCGACCATCTGGACTGGTTACCCATGAATGGTGAATACGGACGTATAACCAAGGGGTTCTGCAAAGCTTATTTGGCCGAGCTGTATATGTTGAAGAAAGACTTTACGAAAGCCAAGACGGAACTAAAGGATATAGTGGACAGTGGAACCTATTCATTGGAGCCCTGCTTCGGTAACCTGCATGCCTGGGATACACATTGGACCAAAGAATCTGTATTTGAGGTGATGTATCATGAACAAGGATATATGGGCTGGGGAGCCGATTCGTCTTCAGATGCCATGATGTGGTACGGATATATGTGTGCGGCACCCGAATGGGGAGGCTGGGGGTCTCTCTGTCTTTCTTGGGAGTTTGTACGTTCCTTTGAACCGGGTGACAAACGCCGCCAATACTCTGCTGTTGCCAAAGGGGATACGCATCCCATTACCGGGCAGACTGTAGGGGTGACAAGTGGTTTTGACGGTCTTTTCCAAGGTTCCGAAAATATGCCTACTGTTTATTCCTTGAAATACTGGAGATGCAAGCCAGGTGAGAACAACAAAGTATTCAATCCTATTTCGTTGACTTTGAAGCGTTATGCAGGCATCATGCTCGACTATGCAGAATGTTGTTTCGAGACAGGTGACAACGCTACCGGATGGAACATGATACGTCAGATACGTAACCGTGCTTGGGGTAATTTGGAGATGGGAGCGACGATGATTGACCTACCCGCCGACATGTTGAATACCCAGACGGTGGAAGTGCCGGATGCAGAGACCTATTATACAAGCTATAAAGCAGCCAAAGGCTATACTTCTCCGGTATGGAAGGTGGCGCTGATTATAGAGCGTCGCCATGAATTCAATGCCGAGTTCTCGCTTTACCATGATTTGTGCCGTATGGGTATGTGCAAAGAATGGTTTGCCGCCGAATATCCGAAGACAGCAGCCAACTCTTCACAAGAGGCTTGTCTGCAGACTGGTGACTCATTCCGTTTCTTTGAGCACGAGGCTTATCAGGAAATCTTCCCGATTCCGACGAATGAGATTCTGACCAACCCGCTCATCAATCAGGCTGACCAGAATCCGGGATATTGATAAATTATAAATAAACACTTAATAATAAAATATTTGTGAGTGAAATGTCAGGCACCAGTAGTTGTTGTGATAGACGTCAGCGTCTGTCGTGATGAAAGCCGGTGTCTGACATGACAAACACCAGTACTTGAGACGACGAACACCAGTCTCTGATAAACGGGGAATTAAACAAGGAAAAGTTTGATGGTTTTAGAGAATAATTATGGAAAGGAAGATGTTTTATTGGATAGCACTGCTGGTTGCGTCTTGTCTGGCAGGCTGCCGGTCGCATTCAGGGGAGACAGATATGCAGACACGCATGCGTACAGAGATTGTCACGAATGTCAGGGACAGCGTGTTGCCGTTTTGGATGGATTATGCAGTGGCTCCCGACAGCGGTTTTTATGGAACTGTATTGCGGAATGGTACTCCGGTAGTGGATGCTCCGAGAGGAGGGGTTCTGAATGCCCGGATTCTGTGGAGTTTTTCTGCCGCATACCGTACGTTTAAGGATGAGGCTTATCTGAAGCTTGCGGATAAATCGCAACGCTACTTCATTGATACATTTATAGACAAGGAACATGGTGGGGTATATTGGCTGGTCAATCCTGACGGTGAGGTGCTGAATGCTTCCAAATATACGTATGCCATGACCTACGCCATCTATGGGCTGGCTGAACACTATCTGGCAACAGGTAACAGCGAGAGTCTGGATATGGCTGTCGGTTTATATCATACCTTGGAGGAGAAAGGCCGCGAACCGCAATATGACGGTTATGTGGAATCTTTTACTGAAGATTGGAAACAACTGGATAATTATGATAACAATGCATCCAAGACTATGAATGCGCATTTGCACGTGCTGGAAGCTTATACCCTTTTATATCAATGCTGGAAAGACGACGGACTGAGGAAAAGACTCAAGTTCTGCGCCGAGTTGTTTATGGACCGTATTTATGACTCTTCAAGGAGGCATTTTAATTTGTTCTTTGATAATGCATGGAACAGTCTGGTTGAGATGGACTCTTATGGACATGATGTAGAGGCGGGATGGCTGCTTTGTGAGGCTGCCCGTGTGTTAGAAGACCGGCAACTGATGGATAGGGCGAATCGGCTTGCGCTGGATGTGACGGATGCTTGCTTGGTGGAAGGACTGAGTGACAAAGGGTATATGATGTATGAAAAGAAGGGCGGAAGAACAACCGGGCATGCCTCATGGTGGGGCCAGATTGAAACGATGATAGCTTGTGTCAATGCCTGGCAAATCAGCGGGAATGACGTTTATCTGCAATCGGCCGATACGGTTTGGACTTTCGTAAAGGACTGTATGATAGACCGGGAATACGGTGAATGGTACAGTGATTGTTTTGATGGAGAACCCAAGAAGGATACTCCCAAAGTGAGTATGTGGCGTTGCCCGTATCATACGGTACGCTTGGGAGTAGAAATACATAATCGTTTAAAATAGTATTTATGAAGAAATTTATAGCAGGTGCAGCATCACTGATGCTTTGTATGGGGCTGCACGCCCAGGATTTCAGAATCAATCCATCGGGATATTTTGAGAATGGCGGGGCCAATGTGATGGTGTTCAGTGACGTCTACCCTGAAGGACACCAGGGAGGACTGACCCTTGTTTTGAATGGAGACCGCAGGGCTGCCAATGGAGATGTGCGCTTTGAAATCTCGCAAGGGCAATGGCAGGGATTGCCCAAGATGAGAAGCCGGGTGGTGGATGAGGCTGACAATGAAATCCGTGTCACATTGAGTTATCCGGATTCGGCCAAACACATGGCAGGCTTTAATCCGATGCTTTATCCGGATTTTGTTTTTGGCTATACCATTAAGGTCAAAGGCGAGAAGGATTATCTGGTATTGACCGTTGATTTGGACCAACCGGTGCCCGAGCGGTTTGCCGGCAAGTTGGGCTTTAATCTGGAATTGGTACCTTCCACTTTGCTGGGCAAGCCGTGGATTATGGACAACCGGACGGGAGTCTTTCCCCACCAGGCGATGGGGCCCACCATGAAACAGTCTTCCAATATGGAGCATATCGGAGATTTCAACCCTGACGGGAAAGCTGATTTGGACCAGTTGCTGTTGGATAGAAAGACTTATAACCCGATGATTGCCGATGATATCGTCTCTGCTCCTTTGGCCGCAGGGAAAAAGTTTGTACTCAATCCTCAGGATGATTTGGCAAAGATTACGATTGAAAGTGAGAAAGGAGACTTGCTGCTGTATGATGGAAGGATAAATCATAACAACGGTTGGTTTGTGCTCCGTTCGGAGTTCCCGGCAGGGACAAAGGAAGGTGCGGTGAAATGGATAATCCGTCCGACAGTCACTAAAGACTGGCGTTATGCACCGGTGGTGCAAGCCTCTCAAGTAGGTTACCATCCTGGACAGAAGAAAGTGGCTGTCATAGAGTTGGATAAACGGGATACAGACTTCAAGCAACCTGCCCTTTATCGCATTGCTGCCGATGGCAGGAAACTGGTAAAGCAGCAGGCTGCCAAGGATTGGGGAGATTTCCAACGCTACCACTATCTGCAGTTCGATTTCACGGAAGTGACGGAAGAAGGGCTCTATCAGGTAATGTACGGCGATGCTGCTTCTCCGGTGTTCCGCATTGCCAAAGATGTGTGGGACAAGGGTATCTGGCAGGCAGAGGTGGAATACTTTTTGCCGGTACAGATGTGCCACATGCGTGTGAACGAAAAATACCGTGTATGGCATGACTTCTGTCATCATGACGATGCACGTATGGCCAAAACCGATATCAACCATATAGACGGATATACTCAGGGAACCTCTACTCTTTGTAAGTACCAGCCGGGTGATTTGGTTCCAGGGCTGAATGTGGGTGGATGGTACGATGCGGGGGACTATGACCTGCGTGTGGAATCCCAGGCAGGCGAGGCCTATATACTTGCCATGGCTTGTGAGAACTTTGGTACCTATTGGGACGAGACTTCCATAGATTTTGAAAAGAAGATAGTCGAGATTCACCAGCCGGATGGAAAGAATGACTTGTTGCAGCAGGTGGAAAACGGTGCTTTGACGATAGTGGCGGGTTGGAAGGCTCTGGGGCGTCTCTACAGAGGGATTCTGTGTCCTACCGTACGCCAGTATGCACACTTGGGTGATGCGTCGGCCCATACAGACCATGTCAGTGGGACTGCCGACGACCGCTGGGTGTTTACGGAAGACAACCCTGGTAGGGAACTTCAGGTAGCCGCTTGGCTGGCAGGTATTTCACGTGTCTTGAAGGGACATAACGATGCATTGGGAGCGGATTGTCTGGAGATAGCCCGTGAATTGTTCAGGATTACCCGCTGCGACAACAACCGGGTGCTGACAGCCAAGGTACATGCTGCCGTAGAACTTTATCTGGCGACAAAGGAAGTGGAGTACCGTGATTTCGTTTTGCAGCAGCAGGATTTCATCTGCAAGAATATCCGTCAGACGGGTTGGTTCATCGGACGTTTCGACAAAGCTGTGGGAAATGCACGTTTCAGCAAGGCTGTTCGCAAAGCACTGCCGGAGTTGCAGGCTATGTATCAGGAGTATAGCAGTAAAACTCCGTATGGAGTGCCGCATGACAGAGGTAACCGTTCTTCCGGTTCATGGGAACCCCAGCATCTGGGCTACAATTACTGTTACCTGCATGCTGCCTATCCTGACTTGTTTGCACCGGACTATATTTTCAATGCTGTCCAATACCTGCTCGGTATGCATCCGGGACGTAATCAGGCAGCGTTTGTAACGGGAGTCGGTGCCGAAACGATGAAAGCCGCCTATGGTGTCAACCGTGCCGACTGGTCTTATATTCCGGGTGGAGTGTCTCCGGGTACAAATCTGATTCGTCCCGACTTGCCCGAATTACTTCATTTCCCGTTCTTATGGCAGGAAGGTGAGTACTGTTTGGGCGGACATGCTACGTGGTTTATGTATATGGTATTGGCATCTCAGAAAATATTGAATGGTAATGAACAGTAAAATAAAGGTAGATAAGTTTGTAATTGTAGCTTTTCTGCTCTGCATGGTCTGCACTATGGCCATGCAGGCAAAAGCTTATGACAATTTTAAGGTATCGGTCTATGTACGTGCCTACGAGGTAGACAAGATGAAGGACATCCATTGGCTGGATTCGACTTGGAATGTGATTTCACAACAGTTGGAAGTGGACAAGATTTATTTGGAAACACATCGTGATTTACTGATTGTGGATGACGCCACCCTGGAGCAAGCTAAGAAATTTTTCCATGACCGGGGAATAGAGACTGCCGGAGGAATTACCTACACCATCAACGAGGCGAACAGTTTCGAGACGTTCTGCTATTCCAATCCCGAGCATCGTGAGATGGTGCGAAAGATTGCAGAACATACGGCAAAGCACTTTGACGAGTTTATTCTGGATGACTTTTTCTTCACCAGTTGCAAGTCGGACATAGAGATAAAAGCCAAAGGTACGCAGAGCTGGACGGAATACCGTTTGAAGCTGATGACTGAAGCCGGGCGCGACCTTGTGCTGAAACCTGCCAAGAAGGTGAATCCTCGTGTAAAGGTAATCATCAAGTATCCCAACTGGTACGACCATTTCCAAGGTTTGGGCTTTAATCTGGAGGAAGGTCCCCAACTCTTTGACGGTGTCTGGACGGGTACCGAAACAAGGGGCCCTGCCGGCAACCAGCATCTGCAGAATTATCTAAGCTATAATATTATCCGTTATTTTGATAATCTGCGTCCGGGCTACAATGGTGGAGGATGGGTGGACTCCGGTGGACTGAATCTGGGTATGGACCGCTATGCTGAGCAGCTGCATCTGACCATGCTTGCCAAGGCTCCCGAAATCATTCTCTTTGCCTATAACCAGCTTCTGGGCGTGAAGTTGTCTCCCAGGTTCCGTACCCCTTGGCAGGGCATGGGCACCAGCTTTAATTATGATGAGATGACTGCCCCTATCCGGCAGAAGAACGGAACTTCCATAGAGCCTACCACCATGGCACGCATTGCGGATGTTGTATTGAAACAGACTGATAAACTGGTAGGTAAGTTGGGTAACCCCATTGGCATCAAGTCCTACAAGCCTTTTCATGTGGCGGGTGATGATTTCTTGCAGAATTATCTGGGCATGATAGGTTTGCCGATGGATATACGTCCCGTTTTTCCGAAAGACCAACAAGTGGTGCTGCTGACTGCCCAGGCGGCTCAAGCTCCGGAGCTCATGACCGACATTAGGAAGCAATTGCAAAGCGGACGGGATGTGGTGATTACAAGCGGCTTGCTGAAAGCCATTCCTGAAAAAATTGCCGAAATAGTAGAGTTGCGTTGTACCGATTTGAAAGCTCTTGTCAATGATTTTGGCCGATATGGACAAGCCGGACGCGATTTATTGATACCGCAGGTTCAGTATTATACGAATGATGCTTGGGAAGTAGTCAGTGCGGGCCGTCCGTTGACGGGAGGAGTATCGGGGTATCCTATTTTGTTGAGAGCTCCCTATGCCGCCGGCAATCTATATGTATTGACCATTCCCGATGATATGGGAAATTTATATGATTTTCCGGCAAAAGCCTTGAATGAGATTCGCCGCATTATGAGTAGGGATATGGATATCTATCTGGAGGCTCCCTCCAAAGTCGGATTGTTTGTGTATGACAATAAAACACTGGTGGTGGAGAACTTCAATGATGAACCGGTGGAAGTGCGTATTGTTACCGATGATGAGGTGACGAGGTTGGAAAATCTGGAGAATGGAGATATTCTGGCTCCCCTTCCTGCCGAACCCGTACAGAGCAGGCGTCCGGTGACACCAAAGAACTCTTTCCGTTTGTCATTACTACCCCATTCGTATAAGGCTTTCCAATATAAATGACGGGTAAGAAGATTGTCGGATAGTTATTCGGAAGGGTAACGGGAGGTCGGTTCTACAATGGGTCGGCCTCCTTTGCTTCCAGTCATCCGTGAGAATGCTTGTGTTCTTTCAATATCCTGTGCGGCAGTGTCCCGTGCCCCAGCAACTCTATCGGGCAGTTGAAGTTGCGTTCCAGCCATTCTTCCGTAACGCCGGTATCGGGATGGTAGTCCAGGGTTTCGTTGACGCAGGCAATGGACTTGACTTGCTGCAACACCGTGCCGATGTCGTGGCTGACGAGAATAATGGCGCAATCCTTGTTTATCTCTGCCAGCAGTTCGTAGAGGCGGGCTTCGAAACGCTTGTCGATGTATGTGCTGGGTTCGTCGAGAATCACCACCTGCGGGTCGGAGATGATGGCACGGCCCAGGAGGGCACGTTGCAACTGTCCGCCGCTCAAAGCGCCGATGGCACGCTGCTCCATGCCTTCCAGCCCCATGCGGGCTATCACGGCAGAGGCTTTCTCGCGGTGTCGGGCGGTGAAGCGTGAAGCCAGCGGCTTCTTGCTGCTGAGTCCTGAAAGGATGACCTCCTCTACGGTGATGGGAAATTTCCGGTCGATGCTGCTGTACTGGGGCAAGTAACCCATGGATAATTGACAATTGACAGTTGATAATTGACAATTGGCAATTTCGGAGGGGGATGGAGGGCAGGAGTGATATAGAATCTCCCCGGTAGTGGGTTTCAGCAGTCCCAGTATACATTTGATAAGGGTAGTCTTTCCACCACCGTTGGGACCGATGATACCCAGAAAATCACGTTCGTAGATAGTCAGGTTTATATCATGCAGTACGGTCCGGTTATCGTATCCGGCGCTGAGGTTCTTTATCTCTATAATGGGGGATGCAGGCATAGCTTCTTCTTCGTTAAATGGACAGAATCATCGTTTACTCTTTTACAAGCGCTCTGGCCGTATTCATCATCTCCTCCTCCCAGTCGTATGAGAGGGGATTGATAGCCACT
>ERZ1027066.538-NODE-538-length-21102-cov-6.710980_pt1 | contig 21102 bp, 17 predicted proteins | sample MGYA00519282_ERZ1027066 | MGnify/ENA primary metagenome ERZ1027066 (study PRJEB26926, sample SAMN06164494) | human gut metagenome | biome: ENVO:00009003; feature: ENVO:2100002; material: ENVO:00002003 | host: Homo sapiens | place: USA | collected 2012 ... | reverse complement strand
GATTGCCTCTTGTCTCGTGGGCTCGGAGATGTGTATAAGAGACAGCTCCAACACCGTGCGGTCGGGTTCATCCACCACAACATGGATGACGGCGGGCTGGGTTTTTACACCATCGTCCAGCACAACGCCGCTGGACATTTTGACAACCTGTTCCTCGGTCGCGCGGGGGCGCACAGTAACGCGGTACAGCTTGCCCACGCCGCCGGAAGGATGAGTGAGCAGGTTGGCAAATGCGCCGTCATCCGTCAGCAGCAGCAAGCCTTCGCTGTCTTTATCCAGACGGCCGATGGGATACACACGGCGGTCCACGCCGGTGAGCAGATCCATAACGGTCTTGCGGCCGCGTTCGTCCGATGCGGTGGTAATATAGCCGCGGGGCTTGTTAAGCATCAGATAGGTATACTGGCGCTTGCGCACAATGCGCACGCTTTTGCCGTCAATGCTGACTTTATCAAAGTCGGGGTCCATCTTATCCCCCAGCGTGACCGGGTGGCCGTTGACCTTGACGCGGCCTTCATCAATCAATTTTTCTGCAGCGCGGCGGGAGCACACGCCCTGGTCCGAGAGTACTTTTTGAATCCGTTGTTCTGCCATGGTGTTCCTTTCCAATATCAGGGTAATATCCGCCGGGTGGATTTGCTTATATGAGAATGTCCTCCCGGCATTTCAGTTGAACAGCCCGCTTTGGGCCGGGTTCCGGTTGGGGAAAAATGAAATCTGTCCGCTTATTCCTGCGGGGTTTCGGGCTTGTCCTTTTTGATTAGGGCGCTGATGCGGTCCACAAGGTCCGGCAGAGCGTTGATAGCGCTGTCCACCGGGCTGACATGTTCCACCAGCTGGATGGTGCGCACATTGCCGCCGCTGATCACCAAAAACGCGATGGGTGCAATGGAAACGCCCGCGCCGGTGCCGCCGCCAAACATCTGCTTGTTGGTTTTTGCGCCAACATCAGAGCCGCCGGAGGCAAAGCCAAAGGTAACGCGGGAAATAGGGATGATGGTTGCTCCATCCACCGTGATCGGTTCGCCAATGATGGTATTGGCATCCACCAGCTGGCGAATTTTTTCCATGGTAACGCCCATCATGCCTTCAATCGGATGTTCTGCCATTATAAATTACCTCCCTGTTCTGTTTCAGGTGTATTGTATTTGGGGTGTTTTGGGGGCAGCAGCTGTGGGTCATGCCGGGCATGCCACACAAAGCACACCACTGTAACCAGTGCCAGCAGCGGGCAGAGCAGCAGTTTGAGCGAAACCACACGCTGCTGTTTGGCGCTGCCGGTGTAATCAGCCTCCAACCAGAGCTGATCCGCCTGTATTTTAATGTGGTCCTGTGCGATTGCCAGGATGGTGTTGAGGGTGGTCAGCGTCTGGCCGTACAGGATGGCCGTTTCTGCGGCGGTCTCCCCTGTTATCGTCCAGATCACATTCAGCTTGCTGACGCGGAAGCCGCGCAGCAGCGGCCCCACACTGGCACGCAGCACGCTGAACAGGTGCCGCACATAGCCAACAGGGTCCGCCCTGACTGCCGCTTTGATGCGGTCCACAAGGCCGGTATCTTCTTCCGGCTGTGGTTCCGCGGCAGGTGTTTCCGCTGCCGGGGCAGATTTGGCTTTTGGTTTTGGTACTGCCTGTTCCGGCTGCGGGGATGTTTCCGGTGCTTTTGGTTTTCCCTGTTCCTTTTCAGCGGGCGGGGCCGGTTCTGCTTTTGGGGGTTCTTCCGGCGCTTTTGCGTGCTTTGCTTCCGTGGGTTCCGTCTGCTTTTCCATTGTAGGTTGTGCGGGCAGTTCCGCTTTTGCAGACGGCGGGGTTGGCTTGGGCGGTGCGGCGGAAGTCGGCTCGGTTTTGGGCGTGTTTCCCTGCTTTGTTTCTGCCTTCGGTTCTGCCTTTTTTTCCTCTTCATCCGCTTTGCGCGGGTACAGGGTAAAGTGCAGCGGGCCGTAACACAGCTGTAAACGCAGGCCGCCGATATGGCTCCAACGGAAGTGAATGCCCGCAGGCAGCAGCAGCGCCAACAGCAAAAGCAAAAGCAGTGCCAGCAAAATCATGCCGATTATTTTTAGCACCATCAGCACAACCGCCAACACGGCGCTCATTGCAGTTCCTCCAGGGTTTGCTGCACCGGCAGTTCTTCTTCTTTCTGGGGGTCGTCATGCAGCGGGGGCAGGTCGGCCAGACTGCCAAGGCCGAACACCCGCAAAAAGGTATCCGTCACCCGGAACGCCACCGGCTTGCCGGGCAGATCCAGACGGCCAGCTTCCTCAATCAGCCCGCGTTCCATCAGCTTGGACACGGTGGAAGAGGAATCTACGCCGCGCACCTGCTCGATGAAGCTGCGGCTGACCGGCTGGTTATAGGCGATAATAGCCAGAACTTCCAGCGCAGCAGGCGAAAGCGGCGCGTTGCGGCGGGTATCCAAAATGCGCTTGACCACCTCGCCATAATACGGGCGGGTCGCCATCTGCCAGCGGTCGCCGTCAAAATGCAGCAGCATCAGGCCGCTTTCGGTTTCATCATAGCGCTTTTGCAGCTTTTCCAGCAGGGTCAGCACCTCTGCCGGGTCGGCGCGCATGGCTTCGGCCAGGCGGTCGGTTTCCACCGGTTCGGCGTTGGCAAACAGCATGGCTTCTAGCATGCCAATTTTATTGCGCTGTGTGATCGGCATCGGCTGCGGCCTCCTTTCCTGTGGGTTGGTTTTGTTTGTTGCGCGGGCGGCGGGCGCGGTCCATCGTCAGGGTTCCGGTTTCATCCAGCCGCACACGCCCGGCGCGGATCAATTCCAGCAGTGCCAGGAACGTTGCCACATTGGTGCTGCGGCTTTCCTGCGGGCTGAACAGCTGGCCCATGCGGCACAGCGTACCTTTCAGCATACCGCGCAGCATGTGGGCCACACGGCTTGCCACCGATACGAACGGCGCGGTGACCAACGGTTCAAACCGCTCCTGGGTGGGCTTTTTGCGGCGCTGGCTGCGGCCCATCAGGCTGAACCACGCCTGCACCAGCCGGTCGGGATCCTGTTTGCGGGAATATTCCGCCGGGCCTTCCGGTTTTTGGGGCTGGCGCACCGCGGTGTATAAATCCCGCGCACGGCTGCCCAATTCCGCCGCCACCTGCTTGCAGGTGCTGTACTCGATCAGACGGCCGGTCAGTTCCGCTTTCATGCGTTCCGCTTCAGGGCTGCGTGGCAGCAACAGGGCGCTTTTCATCTGAACCAGGTGCGCGGCCATATCAATGAATTCGCTGGAGACTTCCAGCTTATCGGCCTGCATGGTCTGGATGGCGGCAGTATACTGCTCAATGAGTTCCATGATATTGATATCATAGAGGTTCATTTTATTTTTGCCAACCAGATAGAGCAGCAAATCCAGCGGACCTTCAAAATTATCTTCCTGTAGCTTAAAGGTAAGTGTTTCCATAAAACAGCGGATATCGTTCCTTACTTAAATTGAGATGTGCCATCAGGCAATGCCGAACAGCAGTTCCACAAAGCCGGTCAGGTTCAGCAGCAAACGCCACGCCGCGTTTACGCAGAGATTGAGCGGGGTGTTGAGCAGGCCAAAGAACACCAGAAGCAGCACAACGCCCATGATGTATTTTTCATACCGCATGGCCTGAAAATACAGTTTCTGCGGCAAAAACAGCAACACAATGCGGCTGCCGTCAAACGGCGGTACAGGGATCAGGTTGAACACGCCAAGGCTGATGTTCATGCTGATCAGAACATAAAGGAAATCCAGCACCAGCTGGGGCGCCGCGCCGCCGCAGGCATAATATACCACTTTATAGAGCAGCATGGCCGCATAGGCCAGCAAAAAGTTGGAGAGCGGCCCCGCCGCGGCGGAAACAGCCATCCCCCGTTTGGGATTTTTGAAGCGCATGGGGTTGATGCCAACCGGCTTTGCCCACCCGACCCCGGCCGCAATCATGCACAAAGCGCCCAGCGGGTCAAAGTGGCGCAGCGGATTCATGGACAGGCGGCCCATATCCTTGGCGGTGGAATCGCCCAATTTCCAGCTGATAAGCGCGTGGGCGGATTCATGGAACGGGATGACGATCAGCATGGCCACGGCGCGCAGAGCGTAATAATACAGCTCCTGCGGGGAGATCACGCCATTGAGGGCAAAATAATTCATAAAAACCTCAGCATACCGCATAGCAGGCCACACAGGCACATACGGGTAATTATTTAAAGTATTATACCGTACAATCCGCCCCAAAACAAGGGCAGCGGGACACTTTGCGCCTGTTTTTGAAAAAATGTACCGTTTCTGCGGATTTTTTACGGATTTTTTCAAAAAGGGTATTGCATTTTGGCTTAAGATTTGCTATTATAGTACAGCTATGTTAAAGGAGGTGCAAGCAGAATGGCCAAATGTGCATGTTGTGGCAAGGGTGTCACTTTCGGCATCAAGGTTTCCCACTCCCATCGTCGGAGCAATCGTACCTGGAACCCCAACGTCAAGCGCGTGAAAGCGGTTGTGGATGGTTCCCCGAAGTATATCTACGCCTGCACCCGCTGCCTGCGTTCGGGTAAGGTTACCCGCGCGGTCTGATCAAGACGCAAAAAATTGCCGGTCACAGTTGGTGGCCGGCATTTTTGCGTGCTTTTTATAAGCGGGTTCCCGTTGCTGTCAGGGGCTGCCTTGGCAGTGCTTTTTTGATTTTTATCAGGATGTATCTGATCAGATACGCCTTAGGAGGTTGCTATGCTGCCAGCTGACCCAATCATCCTGCTCAGTTATATCAACACCCAGCTGCGGGATCATTACGCAAGCCTGGATGCCCTGTGTGCCGATCAGGACGCCGATAAGGATGCCATTTGCGCAAAACTGGCTGATGTTGGCTATGAATACAACGCCAGCCGCAACCAGTTTGTGTAACGGTGTTGATCACACCCACATGCTTTCGCACGGCACTTTGCCCCGCAAGGGGTAAGGTGCTGTTTTTTTGGGTAAACCGCAGCGCTGTTTGCTGCGCAAGGCACGCCTGAAAGCTACACAAATGGTGACCCTTCCGCAAACACAAAATTCGGCTGCGTTTGTAGAAACAGGCGATGGTTTCGGCTTTTCATGTGCGCCCTTAAGGGAGGAAAGTATATTTTGAACTTTGTTTTTGTTTCGCCGCAGTTCCCCAAAACCTACTGGAATTTTTGTGACCGGCTCAAGCACAACGGGGTAAATGTGCTGGGCATTGGCGATTCCGGCTATGACGAGATCCCGGACGAGCTGAAAGAATGCCTGACCGAGTATTACCGTGTGGATTCCATGGCGGATTATGATGCCATGGTACGCGCCATGGGGTATTTCACTTTTAAGTACGGCAAAATCGACTGGCTGGAAAGCAACAATGAATTCTGGCTGGAGCAGGACGCCGCCCTGCGCACCGATTTCAATATTACCACCGGCGCACAGAACGACTTTATTGACCGCATCAAGTACAAGAGCAAAATGAAGGAAAGCTACATCGCTGCCGGGGTACCCGTGGCCCGCCACCACATGGTGCATGAAAACGGCCTGGACGATGCCCGCGCCTTTGTGGCTCGGGTCGGCTACCCGGTCATTGTGAAGCCGGACAACGGCTGTGGTGCCGAGGCCACCTATAAGCTAAAAAACGATGCCGAACTGGAAGCGTTCTATGCGGAACTGCCGGATACTTCCTATATTATGGAAGAATTCATCAACGGCACCATTGTGAGCTTTGACGGCGTAGCCGACAGCCGCTGTGTACCGCTGTTCTACACCTCCAACGTATTCCCCACCCCCATGATCGACATTGTGAACTCGCTGGGCGATCTTTCCTACTGGACGCAGAAAACCGTGCCGGAGGAGCTGCGGGATGTCGGGTTTCGCACCATCAAGGCATTCGGCGCAAAGAGCCGCTTTTTCCACTGCGAGTTTTTCCGCCTGAACGAGGACAAAGAGGGCCTTGGCCAAAAGGGCGATTACGTTGCGCTGGAAGTGAACATGCGCCCCGCCGGCGGCTACACCCCGGACCTGATCAACTATGCCAACAGCGTGGACTGCTACCAGATCTGGGCCGACATGGTATGCTATGACGAGCTCCGCCACGAAAAGCTGGACCTGCCCCACCACTATTGTGTATACGCAGGCCGCCGCGACTGCCACACCTACAAGCACAGCCATGAGGAGATTCTGGCCCGGTATGGCCGCCAGATGAAGATGTGCGACCGCGTACCGGATGTGCTTTCGCTGGACATGGGCAACCAGATGTATGTTGCCACCCTGGATACCGCCACAGAGCGCGATGCGTTTGTGCGCTATGTGCAGGAGCAGGCCCCTGCACAGGCGGCAAAGGACTGATTTCAGCCGCTTTCTATTTTCTCATTATTTATTTTGACCCTTGACCGGGCACCGCCAGGATTGTTTCTTGGCGGTGCTTTTTGTTGTTTTATATCTTGCGTATTTTCGTGGTTTATTGTTTGTTTCTTTGCTTTAGTTCCTCTGTCTTGCAGTTTTTTCAAAATCCCCCAAACTTTTTTGTCAAAATCTATTGACAACTGCTGTTTTGGTTGCTATAATACAATACGTTGTCAGGCGACAGCAGCACATCTGGGGGTTTAGCTCAGCTGGGAGAGCGCTTGCATGGCATGCAAGAGGTCACCGGTTCGATCCCGGTAATCTCCACCAAAAAGCACCGTATCTGGTTCAGGTACGGTGCTTTTCTTTTTGTCGCTTATGGGGTAATGATGACCATTATGGCCTATGGGAAAGGTTATTTGCCGTATGGTGGGTAGAATGTTGGGTGCAGCCCGTTTGCAGAACGATGCAAGCATCGTTCCCTACAAATTGGTTGCAATGTTCATAGCAGATTTCAAAGTTTCTCCGCGGCGGGATGATGGCAGATATTGATAAATATAAAATAACTCCCCCGGCAGCGTTCCACGCGGTAATGCGGGACTGCTTGTCGAGGGAGTTTTCTTGCTTATCGCTTTTATCAGGTTTCTTCTTCCAGTTCCGGCTGTTCTGCCGGGGCGGGGGCTACCATGCGCAGGAACTCGGCTTCGTCAATCACGGGGATGCCGAGCGTTTGGGCTTTGGTCAGCTTGGAGCCTGCCGCGGCACCGGCCAGAACATAGGCTGTTTTTTTGGAAACAGAGCCGCTGGCCTTGCCGCCGTTCTGCACGATCATGGCCTCGGCTTCCTGGCGGGAAAGGGTGGGCAGTGTGCCGGTCACAACGATCGTCATTCCGGCAAGGGCCGTTCCCTTCTTTTCGCCGTGCCACTGCATATTTACACCCGCATCGGCCAGGCGGTGCAGCAAATCCGCAGTACCGTCTTTGGCAAAGAACTCCACCACGCTCTGCGCCATCACGCCGCCGAAGCCATCAATGCTGCTGATGTCCTCCGCTGCGGCGTTTCTCAGGGCGTCCATACTGCCAAAATGCTCAGCCAGCAGGGCGGCGGCTTTATCGCCAATATTGCGGATACCAAGACCGAACACCAGTTTATCCAGGTTGTTCTGCTTAGAGGAAGCAATGGCTTTGAGCAGGTTCTCAGCGCTCTTGGCTTTGAATTTATCCAGCGTCAGCAGCTGATCTTTGGTCAGGTCGTACAGGTCTGCTACTGAGTGAACCAGCTGGCGGTCAATCAGCTGCTGGGCGATTGCTTCGCCCAGGCCGTCAATGGCCATGGCAGTGCGGGAGGCAAAATGGATGAGGTTGCGCAGGCTCTGGGCCGGGCATTCCGGGTTGACGCACCGCAGGGCGGCTTCATCCTGCAGGTGTACCACCGGCGCCCCGCAGGACGGGCAGACCCGCGGCATATGGTACGGCACTGAGTTTTCGCCGTGGCGCGCCACACCGATGACTTCCGGGATGATATCCCCCGCTTTGCGCACCTGGATGGCATCGCCAATACGGACGTCCATCGCTTCGATGATATCCTCATTGTGCAGGTTGGCGCGGGAAACGCTGGTACCCGCCAGAAAAATGGGGTCAAACACCGCGGTGGGAGTCAGCACGCCGGTGCGGCCAACAGTGACTTCGATATCACGGACGGTGCTTTCCTTGACTTCCGGCGGATACTTGAAGGCAATAGCCCAGCGCGGGAACTTGTTGGTGCTGCCAAGGGCCTGACGCGCAGTAAGATCGTTGACCTTGATAACAGCGCCGTCCATATCAAAATCAAGGGTGCCGCGGGCTTCGCCAATGCGCTGGATCTCGGCAATGGCATCCTCAATGTTGGTATATACGTTATAGCGCGGGGATACCGGGAAGCCGAGGGACTTGATATAATCCAGCGTTTCGCTGTGGGTGGTAAAGGTTTTGCCCTCCACCTGCTGCAGGTTGAACACAAAGATAGAAAGCCCGCGGGCTGCCGTGATCTTGGCATCTTTCTGCCGCAGAGAGCCTGCCGCGGCGTTGCGGGGGTTCTTGAATGGGGTTTTATCCTCCAGCTCCTGCTGCTCTTTCAAGGCAAAAAATGCGGCGTGCGGCATGTAAACTTCGCCGCGCACTTCCAGAAATTCGGGGGCATTGGGGATTTCTTTGGGGATAGACTTGATGGTGGCAAGGTTTTCGGTCACGTCCTCCCCCACCAGGCCATCGCCGCGGGTGGAGCCGCGGGTCAGGCGGCCGTTGCGGTATTCCAGGCTGACAGAAAGGCCGTCGATTTTGATTTCTACCACATATTCCGGCGTAACGCCTGCTTCCCGCACGCGCTGGTCAAACTCGCGCAGTTCATCCAGCGAGAAAGCATCCTGCAGGCTTTCCATTTTAACAGCGTGGGCCACCTTGCTGAACTTGCCGCTGGGGGTGCCGCCCACATGCTGGGTAGGGCTGTCCGGCGTGACAAGCTGCGGGAATTGGGCTTCGATGGTTTTCAGCTCGCGGGTCAGCTGGTCATACTCGTAATCTTCCAGTTCCGGGGCGTCCTGGTCATAATACAGACGGTTATTCTTTTCAATCACAGCGCGCAGTTCTGCTGCACGTTTGCGGGCCTGCTCCAGTTCCATGGTAGTATTTCCTCCGTTTGCGCGGTTATTCGGCTTGCTCTTCCGAGTTTGGTTTGCTTTTTCAATGCACTTTAGTATGCCCGGCTGCGGGCAGATATAGAAAAGGCCGCCCTGCCTGTGGGCGGCTTGGACGCGATATAAAACGAAAAGCGCCCGGCAAAATTGCCAAGCGCTTTTGTTCTGGTGGAGATTACCGGGATCGAACCGGTGACCTCTTGCATGCCATGCAAGCGCTCTCCCAGCTGAGCTAAACCCCCAGATGCTTTGCCGTGGTTGGCTTTTCAACCGGCGACAGATGCTATTATAACAGGGTGTTGGGTATTTGTCAACTAATTTTTTGAAAGTTTTTGGGGGTTGGCTCACTTTTTTGCTTTGCCGAGCATAGCATGGGCTGCGCGGAAAATAAAGCGGCGGGAGGTGATGCCCCATGCGCAAGTGCCGCAGTGCCGGGCGCCGCAGCCGCCATGCCGGGCTTTGGCGGCGGCTGGCATTGGCAGCGGCAGTTTTCTGCCTTTGCTGGCACCTGGCCGACTGCATTGAAGATGCCATGTGGCCCGCCATGCGGGAAGTTGCCCAGCACGAATGCCGCAGCCTTGTGGTGCAGTGCCTGAACACGGCGGTCTATGGCGAGCTTTCCGCCAACCCGCAGCGGTATGCCGGGCTGTACACGCTGAACGGTGGCTGCCTGCTGGGGGACAGCGAACGGATCAACACCGCGCGGGCAGCCCTGGTGCAAACCGCCCAGCAGGCATTGAATGCCATGCCGAAAAATGACATCAGCATTTCCTTAGGCAGCTTATCCGGCAGCATTTTCCTGTTGGAAATGGGGCCGGGCTGGACGGTGCACCTGAACCCGGACGGGTATGTGGAGGGGCGCATGGAAGAAACCATGGAGCCCGCCGCCATCAACCGCACCCGATTTACGGCGGACCTTGTGCTGGAAACCACAGTGAATGTTATCCTGAACGGCCGCGCCGCGCTGACCCAGGTGGAAGTACGGGTGCCGTTGGCCAGCTTTTTGTTGGATGGCGATGTGCCCGCTTATTATGGCAGTTGAATGATAAAAGCCGCAGCCCGCGGCAGGCTCCCCCCCCTGCTGCGGGCTGCGGTTATACGGTTTTAATGATGGTTGTGGCCACGAATGATGCGGTATTCCGGTTCCAGCTTATCCGTCAGGAACAGCTGGCTGTGGTAAAGCCCGGCATAGCCGGAAAGCGCATAGGTAATGCCGCACACGATGGCAAAGTACCAAAGCCCCTGCGCACCGAACAGCTCGATTGCCAGCACCAGTGATGCCACCACGCAGTTGCTGGCACCGCAGAACACGCCAGCCAACCCAAGGGCTGCGCCAAAGCCCGCCGGGATGCCCAGCAGCGGCGCGGCCACACAGCCAAAGGTTGCCCCCACAAAAAAGCTGGGCACGACCTCACCACCCTTAAAGCCAGAGCTGAGGGTAAGGGCGGTGAGCAGGATCTTGACGATCCAGTCCCACGGCAGGGCCTGGCCCTGTTCCACCGCAGCGGCGATGATGTTCATGCCCGCGCCGTTATAGCGCATGCTGCCATACAGCAGGGTGAACACCACCACCACACAGCCGCCCAAAAAGGCCCGCACCCACGGGTTGGGCAGCAGCTTGGGCAGGCCGTGCGCAGCGCTGTGCAGCACAAAGCAGAACAGATGCACCACCACCGCGCAGGCCAGCGCCAGCAGCACAACCCGCACGACCATGGCAGGTTCAAACGCCGGGGCTTCCACCACAAAGCGCGTAGGGGTAACGCCGATAAGCCGAGCAACGCCATAGGCAATGATTGCCGCCGTAAAGCACGGGATATACGCCGCATAGAACACAACGCCCACGTTGACAATCGTCATGGCAAAAAAGGTTGCGGCGAGCGGGGTGCTGAACAAAGCGGAAAAGAACGCCGCCATACCGCACTGCACGGCCATGCGGCGCTCGTGCTCATTCAGGTGCAGCACGCCGCCGGCCCACCAGCCGATGGTGCCGCCCATCTGCAAAGCAGCGCCCTCGCGCCCGGCACTGCCGCCGCCCAGGTGGGTGAGCACCGTGCTGATAAACATGACCGGCAGCAGCCAGAACCGGATGGGCTTGCCATCCTTGACGCAGTCGATCATATCATCGGTCGAAACGCCCTCCAGCTTTGCCGCTTTATAAAATGCCACGATGACAAGGCCGATGACCGGCAGCAAAAACAGGATGGCGGTGTGTTCGGTCCGCAGTTCGGTTACATGCTCCACAGCCAGATCAAACGCCGCACCAATGATACCGCAGGGCACGCCGGTAATCATGGCCAGTGCCAGCCATTTCAACAGCTCTTTTGCGCAGAACCATACGCGGCCCGCGCAGGATACGATTCTTTCCCTGATGTTTTCCATCCGATAGGTTTCCCCCTTCTACTTTGCAATAATTCCGTTACTTCATCGCCTGCAGCTGCACCTGCAATGCGTCGCGGGTATACAGCGTATTGAGTACCTGAATGATCTCTTTTTTGCTCAGCCGCGGCGGCAGGCCCAGAATGCGCAGGAACGTGCGCCGCCGCTCGCTGGCGTTGGCGCTGCCGCTTAAGCCCCACTCATACAGATCGGTATAGGTAATGGGGTCCGTGTTCTGCTGCTGGGCCTGCAGGGGGGCCGCGGCCAGGGCGGTATGCAGCCCCTGCAGAATCAGGGCATCGTCCACACCTTCCACGCCAAGCAGGCCCTCCTTGCCGGGTTCCGGTTTGCGGGGTTCCTTACCGGGCACGGCGGGGATATAAGCCTGCAGCACGTTTTGCGGCCCCACAAGGCCGGTGATGTAGTGGCGTATCTTAAAGCCTGCGGCGTCGGAGTCCGTCAGCAAAATCATGCCCTGGGCTGCGGCAATGCGTTTGAAGAGCGCCTGCATGGTTTTATCCTTAAAGATAGCAAAACCGTCTGTTGTCAGGATGGTGGCATCCACAAGGTTGGCCAGGCGGGCGGCATCGTATTTGCCTTCCACCACAAGGGCCTGGGTCAGGTTCAATTTATTCTGGTTCATGCACGGCTCCTTGCCAGCGAAAGTTCGCAGATGGCTTTTTGCATCAGCAGCGGGGCATCCAGGCGGCTGCCTTTCAAATCCAGGTCCAGCTTTTGCAGGATGCGCAGGCTTTCTTCGATCTGGCTGCGCTGAAAGCGGGCGGCAGTCTGATCCGCGTTGCCAAGGCGGTAGTTCCATTTGCCGGTATACTTAAAATCCTTGGCCAGGTCCGCCAGCGGGCGGCGGCTCTTTTTAGCCAAAAAAGCCCGGTAAATATCCAGATAGTTGCCGATCAGCGCGCCGGTAATAAGGATCGGCTCGTTTTGCAGTTCCAGCAGGGTTTGCAGTTTGGCCAGAGCCTGGCGGGTGTTGCCCGCTGCCACCAGCTTGACCATATCAAAGGTATCAGCGTCCAGCGTAACGGTGCCAAGCTGCTGAATCATTTGGGTAGTGATGGTGGTATAGCCACTGAGCGCTGCCAGCTTGGCGATCTCATTTTGCAGCAAAAACTGGTCGTCGCCGCAGCGGTCCAGCAGGGCGGCTTCGGCACCGGGGGCAAAGGTGGTGTGATACTCCCCTGCCCAGGTACGGGCCATCTCCTGCAAGGCGGCGCGGCCGGGTTTAGTGATCTGTACACAGTAGCCCAGTTTTTCGCATGCGGCGATGAGCTTTTGCTCCCGCTTGCCAGGCTTGATTTTGCCGTATTTTTCTTCCAGCAGGCTGGTCAGCACAAAGACGGCGTTCTCGGTATCGGAAAGGGTATCGCAGAGCTCCTGCAAATCTTTATCCGAATAGGCAGACGGACGAATGAGCGGCAGAATAACCAGCCGGCGGCCGCCAAAGAACGAGATGGTGCCCGCCGCCAGCACAATATCCACCACACTGGGGGTGGGGCCATCCAGCGTGGTGGTATCGGGGGCTTCTTCGCTCAAAAACTTTTCGGCTTTGGCGGCGGCGCTGCGCACCAGAGCTTCATCACTGGCATAAAAGTAAAACACCGGGCAGCCGGACTTGAGGCGTTTTTTCAGCTCGGTTTCACTGTACAGCAAGGGGTTGCACCTCCTCATACACAACACTTTTGCCGGGGCGCACCACGGCAGTCGGGGTTTCGGCATCGTAATAAACAGGGGTATCCCCCGCTTTGGACAGCCATTTGGGTGTTTGCTGGTTGCACAAAATTGCCTTTGCCTGAATGGCTTCCGGGCAGCTGCCACCCGCGCAGTACAGATCCACTTCCACCGGCTCGGCCAGGATCAGCTTGCCCGCACTGGCCGCGGCGTGCCAGCCGCTGACATCCAGTACCGCAAGGGCTGCGGCGTTGGTGTGCAGCAAATCAACTTCCACGGTATCCAGCAGCTGCAGATGGGTCAGGCCCTGCGGCAGGTCGGCAATGGTCAGCAGCTGCGCGGCCTGCAGGGGCATTTCGCCGGGTTCGGTGCGCAGGTCAATCACTGCGGCAAGTTCCGGCGCGCCGTTCTGGGTCAGGTACTGCTGCACCGCACGGCCATTGGCGGCGCTGCCGCGGTAGAGCACCACGGCGCGGTTATTCTGCACCGCCACCACGCAGCCATTGCCCGCGGTTCCCACCATGGCCAGGCGTACCACATCGCGCTGCATGGTGCTGCCCAACATAACGGCTGCCACTGCGCACACAAAGCCAACGGACACAAAGCGGCGCAGCTGCCGGGTACGCCAGAAAAGCGCCGCCAGCACAGCAAAAACAGCCAGCACCCACAAAGTATACCGCACCGGCAGGGCAATGTGTGCCACCGGAAGAGCCGCGCACCAGGCGGCCAGGGTGGTCATCAGGCGCAGCACAATGCCAAGCAGCAGGCTTGCCCCGTGGAACAGCGGGTCCAGCACCGGCACAAAGGAAAGCACCAGCGCCAGGATCCCCAGCCGCAGCGCCGGGCCAAGCAGCCACACCACCAACAGGTTGGCGGGCACTGCGGCACCGCTGGCTGCCATGCCGTGCAGCAGCAAGACCGGTAAGGTTGCCAAAGTGGCCAGTACCGCAGTCTGCACCGCATCCACCGCGCGGAGCACGATGGCAAGGGGCAGCGGCAGGGCGGTTTGCCGCCTTTGGTTATGGCGGGCCGCATAGCGCACCTGCACAAACTGTGTTTGCCGTTTGGCCAGCGCCGAAGCTGCCAGCACGCCCAATACCCCGCAGACGGAAAGCTGGAAGCCGATATCACACGGGGCAAAAGGCTGCTGCACCCCAATGATGATGGCGGCCAACGCCAGCGCGGTAAGGGAATCCGGCGGCTGGAGCAAAAGGCTGCCCACCAGCATGATGAGGAACATAACGCCCGCACGGAACACCGAGAACGGCAGCCCTGTCAGCCCCATATAGAGCAGCAGAACCGTGATTTGCAGCAGGACCCGCGGAACCGAGAACCGGCTGCGCCGCCCCTGCCCCATGGCAAACAGGCCGCACAGCAGCGCCACATGCAGGCCGGAAACCGCCAGCAGGTGGGCAATGCCCGCCGTACGGAAGGTATCACTCCATTCGTCCGTCAGTTCGCTTTTCTCGCCCAGCAGCATGGCAGCTTCCACCCCGGCAAGATTTTGTGGCAAGTAGGTGGTTAACCGTTTGGCAAACGCCTGCCGCAGGTGGTACAGCCGGTACGGCAGCGCATCCGAGGTTCCCTGCCAGATATAATCCGCCTGATAGGATGCCCCAAGCCAAGTACCCTTGGCATAGCGGGACATGCGGTAAGAGTCCGCCCGCAGGGGCTGCAGTTGGAACTGCCCGGTAATGATATTCCCTGCCTCGGAATACGGCAGGTCTGTACAGTAAACCTTGAGCGAGGTTTTGCGGCCATCCAGCTGGGTGATAAGCAGCGTTGCCCGCACATTGCCTGGCTGCCAGGAGGTTTCGGCGTCCGGCTGCACAATGGCGGTACAGGCATAGGTTTGCCCTGCCAGGCTTTGGGCCGGTTTTACCACGGCCAGCTGGTAAGCAGCGCTCCACACCAGGCCAGCCAGCAGCCCTGCCACGGCGGGTAGCGCAAAGCGGGCCGCCCGGCGCTGGGTAAAGGCAGCAAAGAGGAACAGCGATATAAAAAGTGCCGCCGTCAGCAGCGAGGCCAACGGCGGCAGGTACGCCGCGGCCAGCTCTGCCAATGCGAAGGCAAGACCAAAGCCAGCTAGCTTACGAGTCATGAGTTTTTAGTGGGCAAACAGGGGCAGCGGTTCAAGGAAGATGATATCCTTGCGCTCGGCTGCATCGCCTTCCGCCAGAACAGCTGCCTGGGCCACAATGGTGCCGGAGCTGCGGGCTGCCAGTGCATCCAGCGCATGCAGGCTGCCGCCGGTGGAAATCACGTCATCCACAACCAGGATGCGCTTGCCGTTCATATAGTCAAGGTCTTTTTTGTCAATGACCAGGGTCTGCTTGCCGGCGGTGGTGATGGACTGATCCTCCACGATGACCGGATCCGCCATGTACCCCTTGACACCCTTGCGGGCGGGGATCCACTGCTTGCCGCTCTGGCGGGACATTTCGTATGCCAGGGGGATGCCCTTGGCCTCGGCGGTCAGGATGACATCAAAATCCGGGCACTTTTCCAGCAGGGCCTTGGCGCAGGCAATGGTCAGCTCAACATCGCTGAACATGATGAATGCGGCAATGTCCAGGTGGTCATTGATTTTGCAAATGGGCAATTCACGGGTCAGGCCTGCCACATGCAGGGTATAGGTTTTTGCCATAGTAAACAACCTCTTTTCACATTTCGGCGCAAAGGAGCCTGCATCAGCCCGGAGGCCATGCAAGGCTGCGCTTTGCCAGCACATGGAAGTGCAGGTGCTTCACGCTTTGGCCGCCGTCGGCACCAACGTTGGTCACAACGCGGTAGCCGCTTTCGTCCACGCCAAGCTGCTTGCACAGGTCGGCGATGGTGGCGTAAATATGGCCCAGCAGCGCAGCGTCCGCTTCGGTAAGCTTTGCCGCAGATTCAATATGCTGCTTGGGGATCACCAGAAAATGCACCGGTGCCTGCGGGTCAATATCATAAAATGCCAGCAGAGTGTCATCCTCATACAGCTTATTGGACGGGATCTGGCCCGCTGCGATTTTGCAAAACAGGCAGTCATCCATCGGTTTTGCCCCCTTTCCCAGGGTGCGGGGCGGTTGGCCCGGCACCCCAAAATTGTACAGTCGTATTATAGCACGCTCAGTTTGCTTTTTCCAGGTTTTCTTTCACAATGCCTTCCACAGCGTTCAGTGCATCGTCGATCTTGGAAGTATCGCGGATACCGGCCATGGCGAAGTCCGGCTTGCCGCCGCCGTTGCCGCCTGCAATGGCAGCGATCTGCTTAACCAGAGCACCAGCCTTCAGACCGCGGGCCAGGGCGTTTTTGCCAACGCCGACAGCCAGGGTGGTCTTGCTGCCATCGGTGCCGATCAAAGCGCCGACTGCGTTGGGCTCTTTATCACGCAGTTTATCCATCATGCTGCGCAGGGTATCAGGGGTGGTGCCGTTCAGATAAACGGTAACAATGCGCACGCCGTCAACCTCGACAGCATTCTGGAACAGGCCGTCGATCTGGCTGGATGCCAGCTTTGCCTTGGCGATCTCCAGCTGCTTGTTGGCCTCTTTCAGCTCAGCGGTCACAGCCTGGGCACGGGCGGCAACATCCTTCATGTTGTTGGCCTTCAGGGCAACAGCGGTGTTGGCCAGTTCAGCGGTACGGTCGTCCAGCAGGTTCAGCACGCCGTAACCGGTGGTGGCCTCAATGCGGCGGATACCGGCGGCAACGCTGGCTTCGGACAGGATCTTGAAGCAGCCGATCTGGGCAGTGTTTTTGACATGGGTGCCGCCGCAGAACTCAACGCTCCAGCCGCCTGCATCCACAACGCGGACAACCTTGCCGTACTTTTCGCCAAACAGAGCCATAGCGCCCATCTTTTTGGCTTCCTCAATGGGCAGGTTCTGGATGGTAACAGGCAGAGCGGCAAAGATTTTTTCGTTCACGCGCTTTTCCACTTCCACCAGTTCTTCGGGGGTAACGGCGTTGAAATGGGTAAAGTCAAAGCGGGTGATCTTGTCGTCCTGGTAGCTGCCGGCCTGGTGGACATGCTCGCCCAGCACTTCGCGCAGGGCTTTCTGCATCAGGTGGGTAGCGGTGTGGTTGCGGCAGATGGAAGCGCGGCGCTGTTCATCCACAGCAGCGGTTACGGTATCGCCTACGCGGATGGTGCCGTCCAGCAGGGTGCAGGTGTGAACATAGAAGCCTTTGGGGGTCTTTTTGACCTGGTTGACTTTCAGGTTTGCAGTGCCGCTGGTCAGATAGCCGTGGTCAGCAACCTGGCCGCCCATCTCGGCATAGAACGGGGTACGGTCCAGAACGACCAGCACATTCTCGCGCTCTTCATAGTCGGTGGAAACCGCATCGTTCAGTTCTTCGCCGTCAGACAGGGCCAGAACCTTGGCGGTTTCTTTCAGCACATCATAGCCGTCAAACGCGGTCGGCTCAGCGTTCAGTTCACCGAACAGGTCCTCGCTCCAGCCGGAGATATCCTTGGCCAGGCGCTCGGCACGGGCGCGCTCACGCTGGCGGGTCATCTCGACATGGAAAGCAGCTTCGTCAATGCCAAGGCCGGCTTCGGCAGCGATCTCCTTGGTCAGATCAATCGGGAAGCCGAAGGTATCGTTCAGCTTGAAAACATCCAAGCCGGACAGGATCTTCTTGTGGGTCTCGTGCAGGTGCTGGATCATGCCGTTCAGGATGTTCATGCCGGAGTCAATGGTCTTATAGAAGCGCTCCTCCTCGGTGCCAATAACTTTCTTGATATAGGATTCATGCTCGCGCAGTTCGGGGTAACCAACCTCGCTGGAGATGATAACGGTATCCACCAGATCAGTCAGGAACGGATGGTCGATGCCCAGCATACGGCCATGGCGGGCAGCGCGGCGCAGCAGGCGGCGCATAACATAACCGCGGCCTTCGTTGGAGGGCAGGATGCCGTCAGAAGCCATGAACACGGTAGCGCGGATATGGTCGGTGATGACGCGGATGGAGATATCGTCCTTCTCGTTTGCACCGTACTGTTTGCCGGAGATGCGTTCCACATGGTGCAGAACAGCGGCAACGGTATCAACTTCAAACAGGTTATCCACATCCTGCATGACAACGGCCAGACGCTCCAGGCCCATGCCGGTATCAATGTTCGGTTTGGGCAGCAGCGCATAGGTGCCCTTGCCATCGGAATCATACTGGCTGAACACCAGGTTCCAGATTTCCATGAAACGGTCGCAGTCACAGCCAACGCCGCAGGTCGGCTTACCGCAGCCATACTTCAGGCCGCGGTCAAAGTAGATCTCACTGCAGGGGCCGCACGGACCGGAGCCATGCTCCCAGAAGTTATCCTCTTTGCCCAGGCGGACCATGTGGTCTTCGGGGATGCCGACAGACTTGGTCCAGATATCATAGGCCTCGTCATCGTCCTGATAGACAGAGATATACAGGCGGTCAGCGGGGATTTCCAGCTCTTTGGTCAGGAACTCCCAAGCCCAGGGAATGACCTCTTTCTTGAAATAATCCTGGAAGCTGAAGTTGCCCAGCATTTCAAAGAAGCAGCCATGGCGTGCGGTAATGCCGACGCGCTCAATATCCGGGGTACGGATGCACTTCTGGCAGGTGGTAACACGGTGGCGGGGCGGTTCTTCCTGGCCAAGGAACCACTTTTTCATAGGTGCCATACCGCTGTTGATAAGCAGCAGGCTGGGGTCGTCTTTGGGCACCAGCGGGAAGCTGCCAAGGCGCAGATGGCCTTTGCCTTCAAAATAGTGCAGGTATTTTTCGCGTAATTCGTTAAGTCCTGTCCACTGCATGATCCTGATTCTCCATTTCGTATGCTGAAATAATTGGGATACTGTTTTGCCCCGGGTTTTACCACAGCCGCAAAAAAGGAAAAGAAAAACGGCCTTTGCCCCGCCAGACAGCTACAATGCCGTCCAGCATAGGGGCGAAAGCCGTATAACTTCCGTGGTACCACCCAGATTGCAGACTGTACAGCCTGCCGCTTTGGTGCGCCTTAACGCGGCGCATACGTCCGATTTTTTCGGAAGCTCCGGGGCGGCACTGCCCTGCCCGCACCGGGTGCCTTGCAGCTTAGCGGCACCCTCTCTGAATGGCTGCGGATAATGGGGCATTGACCCTTTCAACGCTATTTTTCCTTTTACCCTATGATTATATGCCAGCGTTCGGTGCTTGTCAACTGTTTTCTGCCGGTTTTTCTGTTATAGCTGCATCCAGAACGGCAAGGGCATCCGCTACCTGGGCAAACAGGGCGGCGCTGCTGGTTTGGGGCTTTTGCTGGGAATCCTGCAAAACGGTGATGGTATAGCGCGGAGCATCCGCCGGGTAAAAACCGGCAAACCAGTAATGCAGCAGCTCCCTGCCGTCTGCATCAAACTGGCCGGTCTGAGCCGTGCCGGTTTTACCGGCGGCGGTACCGGTATGGGGCTGGGCATCGCCGCCAATGCCGCTGCGGACAACGGTTGCCAGCATACTTTGCAGCACCCGTGCAACCGCCGGGCTGCAGGCCGCTGCGGGCTGCGGCTGCTGCGGAACTTGCGTCCCGCCGGTGATGCTGCCGACAATACAGGGGCTGTGATATACCCCGCCGGAGGCTATGGCATTGAACATGGCCGTTACCTGCAATGGGGTAACGGTCAGCCCACCCTGCCCGAAGGAAAAGCTTGCCAAACTGCCTGCATTTTGCAGGTCTGCCGCGCTGGGCAGTTCCCCCGCCGCGCTCTTCAGCCCCGGCGCCAGCAGAGCCGGGGTGCCAAGGCCAAAGCTCTGCGCGGCATTCAGAATTGCCTGCCCGCCCAGCAGCTGGCCCAGCGCAATAAAGTAACAGTTACAGCTTTGTTCCAGCGCGCCGCGCAGGTTGACGGTGCCGTGCGCCCGCCCCAGCGCACAGCGGAAGGTTTCCCCCGCCGTCTGGATACTGCCGGTGCAGTCATAGGTGAACCAGTCCAGCCCCTGGGCATAGGCCGCCGCAGCCAGTACCACCTTGAACACAGAACCCGCGCTGAAAGCGGACAGACTGCGGTTAATGAGGGAGGTATCATCGGCGCGGATGCTGGCGGCGATATCATCGGGGTCAAATTCCGGCATACTGGTGCTGGCCAAAATTTGCCCATTGCCCACCTGCATGACGATGATGCAGCCTTTGCTCATATTTTGGGCGGCAATCGCTTCGCAGGCACGCTGGATGTTAGCATCCAGCGTGAGGGTAATGGCTGTGTTGGTACCGCGGGCGGTGGTTTGCACCTGCGGCGTGGTGCCCGCCAACAGATCCCCGCGGGCAGTGGTGGTGCAAAGCACGGCCTGGGCGTCCCCCGCCGCGGCCAAAAGATCATCATAGGCCTTTTCCAGCCCGGTCATACCGTGGCCGTCCCCATCCAGGTAGCCGATCAGGTGACGGGCGATGGGGGTTGGCAGATAGCGCCGGGCATCCGCCACCATGAACACGCCGTTTGCGGACAGATCTTCTTCCACTTCAATCAAAAACGGGGTGATGCTGTTGCGGCGGGCATACAGCTGGGCCTGCTGGGCAAACGGCACAAAGGGAAACAGTGTGGCATAGCTGGAATCCCCCGGTATGCAGAGCGCGTACCACCGCGGGGTAACACCGGTTAGGGGGCGGCCTATCCTATCATAAAAATTGCCGCGCCGGATGGGGAGCACGGTTTCGCTGACGGTCTGTGCCGCCGCGCTGGCGGCATAACTTTGGTCCGCCGCGATCCAGAACACACGGCAGAGCACCAGCATCCCTGCACAGAGCATGGCGGTGCAGAGGACAGCAAGGCGGCGGATGCTCATGGGCGTGGTTTCTCCTTTCCTAATATGCTGTACCAAGTGCATGGTATCAGCCACTTGTTGAAGTATCGCCCGCTGCCGCTGGTTTTATGCTTTCTTTTCTGTCTTTTCGGGTGCAGCAAAGCATTGCAAAAGATTTTGCAGTGGAATTATTGACAAACGATAATTCATGTGGTACGCTGATGATAGCAAAATTATTGTTTTATTATAATTTTACTTTTGATTTTTGGTTTGCAGAATGATAAATTAAATCAAGGGCAATACCGCATAATTCTAAGT
>ERZ1027066.534-NODE-534-length-21207-cov-53.427241_pt1 | contig 21207 bp, 20 predicted proteins | sample MGYA00519282_ERZ1027066 | MGnify/ENA primary metagenome ERZ1027066 (study PRJEB26926, sample SAMN06164494) | human gut metagenome | biome: ENVO:00009003; feature: ENVO:2100002; material: ENVO:00002003 | host: Homo sapiens | place: USA | collected 2012 ... | reverse complement strand
GGAGTTGAGTTTCAAACTATCTTATCTGCCTCTCGTTTATCCGACATTTTTTTTATGCGTCTTTCTGTCGCATCGGTCGTTTTCGTTTCGGGTGCTTGAAAAGGTAGGGATTAGGGAATGCAAGGTTTTTCGGTCAAAATACTACCCGCAGGGCTGGAGATTTTTACCGAAAACAGGAGGCTTGACCTTGCTTTCCCGTCCAATCCCGGAATTACCTTTGCGCCCAGAACGAAAATGACTGACTGATGCGGCTTACTGAAAGGCGCAAAATGGAGGTAAACGAAAACAGAGGCAGATTGTGTAGAAAAAAACTTCAGGGGAAAATCCGTAAAAAAAAGAATCACCAAAAGGAAAAAGACATCACCGGAAGCGTGAAAAGGGCAAACCACAACAAAGGAAGTATGATTGTTTCCGATCCGACGGAACTTGTTCAGCCGGGTGGCAACAATCATTCTTCCCGGTTTGTCCGGCTGTGTGTGGGCGCCTGTTTCATTCATGGGGCAGGCTGACACACTCTGCATTCACTTTCCGCTTCCGGCAAAAGAGACAGCGAAAAAAGAAAAATCATTTGAAAACCCGTAAAAGCACCTCTTGGCATAGGCGCAAAAGAAAGGGGCATTGCTTCATCTGTCTAAACATCGTTTAGGCGTGAGGCAATGCCCTTTTCTCCAGCTATGCGGTAGTCGGCACACGTTTGTTCCAAACTCGTTTTGGGCAATGGTGTGCCGACGGACAATACCGCTTTTACGGAAAATTCTTATGAATGAGGGGATAAAAAACGGGAGTTTATATCAAAATCTCGAATTAAATAGCTACTTTTGCATACGAAGAGTTCTTTGAAGGTTACGCAACGCGCAGAAGGATAATGCAGTAGATAACTAACTAAATCGTAACCTATTACTATCAAGAGCAATTAACCTACGCTCATTTCCAATAAATTACACTCTTTTCGTAACTTCAATCTGCAAAATTACGATATTCGTTTTCTTCTTTCAATACAAATGTTTTCTTTAATATTCGCCTTATAACTTCATCTAATCTATGTTCAATGTTTAGTAAATTAATGGCTTTAGTTAAACGTTCCTTTTTCTTTGCGCTAGCCATTAAGTTTGTATATTTTAACACTTCATCTTTCAGTTTTGTTTGTTTTTGAAGCAATTCATTCAGTACATCTGAATAATGGTCAGCAAGTTCATTTACAACCAATCCCGATGTGATAGAAATGACATGACTATTGTCTATGTAATCCGCAATTCGTTCATAGCAATCAAGATCATTTATCCTTAGATTTTCTCTAATTGGAATTCTTAAAATGTCTAATAATGCGCAAGTGTCCCAAAATACAATAGGTTTATCATTTGGAATATGCAAGTTTACTTGCGATAAATACATTTTTTTACCTGTCTTCATCGTGCGCTGTTTTTAATATGTCTATTCCATATTCATATAATGACGCTATCTCTGAAATTTGACTATTAAGCATCTGCGGCCAATGTTTGTCTTCACTAAGCCATTGAGATAAGTCGTCAGGGGAAAGTTCGCATTTATGTTTGTATGCTGAAACAACAAAATTCATCCAGTTCTGATAATCAATGGGATGGGACACCGGAGATTCCTTATTACAAGTACTTTCCCATATATTAAGGAAATTGAATGTTTCTTCGTTTAACATTTCCTGTAACGATATTTCTTCACCTGATATTTCCACTCGAAATGTTTCATCAAGATATGGCCTTATAAAATCATTAAAAAAAGACATTAAAATAAAGTTGTAATTAGTAATTCCTAGTTGATGATTGCTTGATGATGTTATGTTCGTTACAGTCAGAGTATCATTTGATGCGAGTAGCCAAACACAACTCTCAAAAAGAGATTTCCTTTTTGTCTTAAAGCAAGCAACATTGTTTACATCAACAAATATATTTTTAGCGTAATCTTCTGTCAGTTTTTTTTGATATGTATAAGTTGACTTTTTGCTTGATTTTAAGATATTTAGTAGATCTACTAAACATCCTTGAGACTTCTGAATTTTTAAAGTTCTAAATTTTTTCATAAAACATATTCTTTATATATTGCACTTTTACACAAAATTAGAGATTATTTTAGACATAACCGTAGGATTGATGAATCATTGATGTAAAATTAAGCGTATATTCTGATAGATGCAATTATATTTTCGGGCGTTGGAATCATGTCTTAAATATGCGTATATTTGCAAGGTTATAGCGGATAGAATATGGACGAGAGTATGACATTGCCTGTTGAGAATGAGAGGCCGTCGGAGTTTGCTGACCGGCTGGGCAGGATGTATGCCGATGCGTCGGCTCAGAGGGAGAAGAAGGATAAGGGGCAGTTTTTTACTCCGCTGCCTATTGCTGAGTTTATGGCTTCGCTGATTTCGGTCAGCGGTAAGGATTCTGTGCGGATTCTTGATCCGGGATGCGGCAGCGGGGTGCTGTCGTGTGCTCTGGTGGAGAGTATGGTGGAGAGGAGCGGTGACGGGTTGGCTGTGATTGCGCTGGATCTGTATGATACGGATACTGCTCTTATTCCATATACTGAAAAAGTTCTGGGATATCTCGGGGAGTGGAGTGCCGGAAGGGGTGTCAGGTTGTCGTACAGGCTTTGTCAGTCTGATTTTGTGCTGGAAAATGCGGTGTGTGCTACGGGGGCTTCTTCTCTGTTTTCAGACGAGAGGTGCGGGAAGGAATATGATTGTATTATTGCGAATCCTCCTTATTTCAAGTTGGCTAAGAACGATGAGAGGACGATGGCCTGTATGCCGTTTGTGGACGGGCAGACCAATATATATGCACTGTTCATGGCGATATGTGCGGGGATGCTTGCTGATTCGGGGCAGATGGTGTTCATTACACCGCGCAGTTTTGCTTCCGGGAGATATTTCAAGTCTTTCCGCAAGTTTCTTTTTGAGACTGTAAGACTGGATTTTGTACATCTTTTCAAGACCAGGAAGGATACTTTTGCAAAGGATGATGTGCTGCAGGAACTGGTGATATCGAGTTTCCGCAAGGGGGGCGGATGTGGAAGGATAACTGTCTCCAACAGTGAGGGGGCAGCGGATCTGTGCAGGGCTTCGAGGAGGAACTATGATGAGTGTGAGATTGTGGATGTGGAGTCTGATGAGAAGGTGATGTATCTTCCAGCGGATGACAGGGATGAGTCTGTGCTGGGCCTGTTCCGGACTTGGACGGGGAATCTGGGGGAATACGGTATCAGGATATCCACGGGACCTGTGGTGGCATTCAGGGCCTATGATGAGATAGTGTCTGTGGAGGAGGAGGGTGCCGTGCCGTTGTACTGGATGCACAATGTGGTTAAGATGCTGGCTGATCATCCTGTGGACAAGAAGGATAAGGGGCAGTATATCAGAGTTAACGAGGTGACAAGGCCTTATCTGTTGCCTAATAAGAATTATGTTTTCCTGCGCAGGTTCAGTGCGAAGGACGACAGCAGCAGGCTTATTGCCGCTCCGTATTTCGGGAATATGTCCAGGTATGAGCTGGTGGGTGTGGAGAATAAGCTTAATTATATTTACAGACCCGGAGGGAGGTTGAGGAGGGATGAGGTGATGGGTATATCGGCGCTCCTCAACAGCAGTATTTTCGATACATATTTCCGTACATTCAACGGTAATATAAATGTGAGTGCTACTGAGCTGAGGATGATGCCTATGCCTCCGATAGAGGAGATACGGAAGATAGGCAGGAAGATTATTTTGAAAAATGATTATTCACTGGACTATATTAATGATGTCCTGATGGATTGTTTTAATATTAGATGATTATGAGTAAAATAGCGGAAGCACAGGAAATCCTGAAGGCTCTGGGACTGCCGGAGCAGCAACAGAATGAGATGTCGGCTTTGACTTTACTTGCGTTGTGCGGTATAAGGGAGGATGATGAGTGGAGCGATGCGAAAAGGGAGAGCAAGGGAATCTCTAATGATATCATGGTATTTGTCAATGAGAACTACAAGCAGGAGTCTCCTTATGCTCCCAATACCAGGGAGACATTCAGGAGGCATGTGCTTCATCAGTTTGTGCAAGCAGGGATTGCAAGATATAATCCGGATAATCCGGAACTGCCTGTAAATAGTCCGAAGGCGCATTATGCTCTTACGGATGAGACAGTAGATGTGATAAGGGCTTTTGGTACGGAGGCGTGGAATGATAGGCTGCAGATGTTTGCGGAAGGGGTGGCTGCGCTTAGGGACAGATATGCGGATGAGAGGAATATGCGCAGGATACCGCTGATGGTGGACGGGGAGGAACTGAGGTTGTCTCCGGGGGCGCACAATCAGCTGCAGGTGCAGGTGATAAATGAGTTCGCGCCGAGGTTTGCGCCCGGAGGTAAGCTGCTGTATATGGGCGATACTGAGGATAAGGATCTGTATGTGAAGGAGGATGCTCTGAGCAGTCTGCGGCTGCCGGTAACGGAGCATTCCAAGCTGCCGGATATCATCATAAGTGACGATCGGAAGGGGTGGCTGTTTCTGGTTGAGGTGGTCACTTCGCACGGGCCTATCTCGGCAAAGAGGCTTATCGAGCTGGAGGAGTTCACGAAGGACTGTCCGTACGGGATCGTGTATGTGACTGCGTTTCCCGATAACAGGGAGTTCAGGAAACATGCCGGTGATATAGCGTGGGAGACGGAGGTGTGGCTAGCTGATGCCCCGGAGCATATGATACATTTCAATGGGGACAGGTTTATTGGTCCCAGAAGAGGAGTTGAATGAACGGTAGATATTGAAATAACGAATTTACTATGGAATACGAAATTGATGAATACGGGCATTGTATAATACCGGAAGGAATTAAAGTTATTGAAGGTATGGCATTTAGCGGCTGCCGCAATCTGAAGTCCGTCAAGATACCGGACAGTGTCACCTCCATCGGGAACAGTGCATTTGAAGGCTGCTCCAGCCTGGAGTCCATCGAGATACCGGACAGTGTCACCTCCATCGGAAGCAGTGTGTTTTCCGGGTGTACTGGATTGAGAACAATAAAAGTTGCAGAAGATAATGAGCATTATATGTCCGTAGATAACTGTCTTCTTACAAAAGATGGAACTAGGATAATTGCAGGCTGTTCAAGTTCGGGGTCCATCAAGATCCCGTATGGTGTCACCTCCATCGGGGACTGGGCATTTTCTGGCTGCTCCGGTCTGAAGTCCATTGAGATACCCAACAGTGTCACCTCTATCGGTTGTGGTGCTTTTTTTGGCTGCTCCAGTCTGGGGTCCATCGAGATACCCGACAGTGTCACCTCTATAGGGGGGGGTGCATTTTGTGGCTGCTCCAGTCTGGAGTCTGTTGAAATTCCAAGCAGTGTCACCTCTATCGGGGACTGTGTGTTCTCTAGATGTACTGGATTGAGAACAATAAAAGTTGCTGAAGAGAATGAGCATTATATGATGTCCGTAGATAACTGTTTGCTTACAAAAGATGGAACTAGGATAATTGCAGGCTGCTCCAGCCTAGACTCCATCAAGATACCGGACAGCGTCACCTCAATCGGAGACGGTGCATTTTCTGGCTCTTCCAGTCTAAGGTCTGTTGAAATTCCCGACAGTGTCACTTCCATCGGGGACGAGGCATTTTCTGGCTGCTCCAGTCTAGAGTCCATTGAGATTCCGGATAGTGTCACCTCAATCGGGGAAGGTGCATTTTCTGGCTGTTCCAGTCTAAAGTCTGTTGAAATTCCAAGCAGTGTTACTTCCATCGACGATTTGTCATTTTTTGGCTGCTCAGGCCTAGAATTCGTTGATATACCAAATAGTGTTACATCTATCAGGCACTGGGCATTTGATGGTTGCATCAATCTCAAGTCTGTGACTATCCATGAAAAGAAGCCGGAAAAGGCATTTGAGCTTATAAGAAATGCTTTGTATAATATAAGCAATATCACTCTGAATGTACCGATAGGAACCGGATATGCTTACAGGCATCATCCTTATTTTGCGCAATTTAAGGAGATAGTAGCCAAGGTGCGATAGGGTGCTTCAACAGTCAATTGTCCCATTTGTCCCGGTGTCCCACGGTGCGGGACACGTGGGACAGATGGGACAGCACCGGGTCATCGGTCGGCCTGGGCTATATGGGGTCTGCGTGGCGGATGGCGGTGGGTATGAGGTCCAACTCGCTGATAAGCAGGTCGAGGGCGCTCCAGTGCTCCTGTGGGAAGTACGGGGCGACGAGCCGGGTGGCGGGACTGGTGAAGTCGGGGAGGCTGCCGAGGTCTGTCCCGCTTTGTCCCGGGACATGGCTGCGGGACGGGACGGCGGTGTGCTCCTGGAGGGCTCCGGGGATGGCTGCCGGGATGGGCCCGCCGGAGGCTGTGCGGCTGATGCAGTCCTGCCGCCAGCGGATGAGCCAGTCGGCGATGTCGATGTGGTCGCGGCGGTCGCGGTCGGTGGCGTTTTTCTCGAGTACATCCGATACGGTTATGTTCAGGCCAGCTATGGAGGAGAGTTTCTCTTTCCACTGCTGATATCCGTCCACGTCGGGGAAGGCGATGACTTTGCGGCCCCGGAGGACGGAGAGTTTTTCGGGAGAGAGCTGGGACTTGCCGCCGGTGGCCAGCCAGATGTATTTGGGCATGATGCTGGAGGCGATGACGGCGGTCTTTTCGGACTCGACGAGGGCTACGGTCCGGCCTCTGCTGCCGGGTTCGGAGAGCAGGTGCTCGCCGAAGAGGCACTGGGTGAGCTGCCAGCCGGGAGGGAGCTGGCCGGCGCGTTTCATCAGGGAGTGGACCCAGCCGATGCGGAAGGGTGTGCCGGGGTCTTTGATTCGTCTGCCTGTGGCGGGGTCGTATTTCATGATCTTGCCGGTGCGTATGCGGCCTGTGGTGTCTATCTGGAAGTAGATGACGTCGCGTGAGCGGGTGACTCCGAGGCGGTAGGTGTCTGTGAGGGCGGCTACGGTGTCCTCGGGGAAGATGGTGCGCAGGAATGCGGTGAAGGTGCTGGGGATGTCCTTGCGGACGGAGCGGCGGAGGATGTCCTGCGGGATGGTGCACAGGGGGCTGTGCGCTGTGTGTCTGGGCTGTGACGGCCGGGGTGCGGTTGTTGGCCTGTGTTGCTGGGTGCGGCTGAGTTCCGGATGGTCCCGGAAGTATTGCTTGGGGGTGCGGTGGTAGCTGCAGGAGGACTCGTGGTCGCAGCGGCCTACGGTCTCGTCCAGTATGTTGCCGCCGGGGTCTACGTAGCGGGTGAAGCAGTGGGGTCTGCCGCACTGGGGACAGGTGTGGCGGGTGCTGCGCCCGGCGTATTTCTGAAGGGTGTAGGTGCGGTCTGTGCTCATGGCTGTGTCTGCTGGGTTTTGAGGGTTTCGGCTTTTTTGAGGATGCGGCCTGCTGCGGACTTGCTGAGGCCGAGGATGGCGGCGATGTCGCGGATGCTCTTGCCTTGGCTTTTGAGGTCGAGGATGTTCTGCATCTGTGCGGTGTCCTCGTCTCCTTCCCTGGGCCTGAGGTGCTCCTTTTCGGTGGAGTGGCCGACGGGCTCGAAGTGGAGGAAGCCGTCTCCGGGGTCTATCTCGCAGACTATGACGTTGTCGGAGTCGTAGCGGTACTCTCCGGCGCGGACCTTCAGCTGCTTGATGTAGCGCAGGCCTGTGTCCTTGGCGCTCTTGCCGATGGCGAAGACGCTGTCGAAGAAGTTGTAGAGTTTCTTGGAGCCGGCGAGGTCGTTCTGGGTGATGGGGTTGCTCATGTTGCGCTTGGGGGTGTGGGCTATGATGAGTAGGGACCAGCCGTGTTTTTTCTTGAGGGACATGAGCTTCATCATGAAGAGGCCGGCTACGTCGCCTTTTTCGGATGCGTTGCAGAGGTAGGTGAGGTTGTCGATGATGATGACGCGGGCCCCGACGGCCTGTGCTGCGGCTTCGATGTCGGCGAAGAAGGTATCCTCGTAGTTGTCGGCGCGGATGGCTTCGGGGACTATCTCTGCGCGGAGGAAGCCTTCGGGGAAGATGTGGCGGGTGCGGGTTGCGGGGTTGTAGTAGCGGAGCTGGAACTGTTTGTCGGAGAGCTCGCAGTCTACGTATAGGACTTTCTGGTCGCGGGCTATCTCGTCTGCCATCTGGACGGCGAGGATGGACTTGCCGAGGTTGGAGTCGGCGAAGAGGCAGCATACCTCGCCTTCGTACCAGAGGCTGTGGTAGAGGTCGCGTGGGTCGGGCCGGGTGACGGCGTCGAGGACGGTGCTGTTGGCGGTCTTGATGCGGAGCATGCCGACGGTGCCGGCGGTGCGGTCGAGCTCGGCGCTGATGGCGGCTACGGGGTTGAAGTCCTGTCCCTGCGGGGTCGGTGTGTGGTCGCTATTTTCCATAGCGCTCGCGTATCTTGAACATGACGTAGCTGGAGCGTAGTACTCGGTCGATGTCGCTGCGGTGGTAGTAGATCTTGTGGCCTATCTTGATGTAGGGGATGGTGCCGTTGGAGCGGAGGGTCTGGAGGGTGCGGGGGCTGATGTGGAGCTTCTGCATGACGTCCTGGCCGTCGAGGAGGTGGTCGAGGATGTCCTCTGGGGGGAGGCCGCCGGTGCCCGGGGACGATCCGGCGGCTGTGTCCTGCGGGGCTGCTGCGGGCGGCGGGGGCAGGACGGCTCCGTGGTCGGTGAGCCACTTGCGGATGAGGGGGCAGGTGGTGATGGCGCAGATGAGCTCGTCGGGGTATTCGGCTGCGAGCTCGGCGATGAGGGCGCGGCGGCGGGCGGTGCTGTTCTGGTTCATCGCGCTTCCCTCCCGTTCTGGTTGAAGAGCTGCAGGGCGAGCTCTACGTCCACTACTATCTTGCGGCCGTTCTGTATGACTGCGTCCCTGATGATGGTGTCCTTGTAGCGCTGGGCGGTGGCGTGGGAGCAGCCGAAGATGTCGCGGATGCCCTGTAGGCCGTAGACGTAGCGGCGGTGCCGCACTTCGGGGCGGGCTTCCTCGCGGGGCTGCTGGCGGAGGTTGTGCATGAGTTCCTTGAAGTCGCCGACGGTGAGGGCGGCGATGGGGGTGGTGTCATCGATTGTCATTGTCTGAGGTTTTAATGGTTTGTAATGATGACGCTGCCGGCTTTGTCTGGTATGCTGTGATATATCCGGGGACAAAGGAAAGTATTATTTCTGACACTGCAATGGACTGATTGTCGCTGCTTTACACAAAGTTTTCGGGTGCGGGACGCAGTGTACTCCGCTGTACTGTGTGAGGCGGTGAGGGGGTGGATGACTTGACACTTTTTTCTGATTCGGGGCGGAAAGTGTCAAGCGGGATGTATGTTTGGGTATATTTTATAACCTGAGGTTGGTGAAACGGGGGTTATTTGGCCCAGATGTGTCCAATGCTGCGGTATAGCATGTGCCATAGGTGGAGGGTGCTGCGGATGATGACCCTGCGTCCGTCGGGGGTGAGGATGAGGTAGCCGCATGATGTCCAGTTGTAGATGCTCTGGCGGCTGACTCCGAGGATGCGGGCGAGGTGGGCTTTGTTGGTGTGGTGGATGTCGTGCCCGAGGACCCGGTCCATGTTCTTTATGTGGCTGACGGGGTCGCTTACCTTGTGGAGGCCGGCCTGGAGTAGTTCCTCGACGGTGGTGTCGCTGTGGCCCTGCTCCTGTCTGCGGCGGAGGTGGATGAGGAGGGGCTGTATATCGAGTCTGACTTTGGTGATGGCGTGTGCGAGTAGTTCATGATCGTAGGTGTAGGTTCTGTGCATCCGGTGTTTATTGTTTTAGATTCTCGTCGAAGAGGGTCATTGCTGCGGCTTTGGTCTTTTCGGCGATGTCTATGTAGGGCTTCATGGCCTTGTAGTCGGAGTGTCCGGTCCATTTCATGACGATCTGGGGCGGGATGCCGCTGGAGAGGGCGAAGCAGATGAAGGTGCGGCGGCCGGCGTGGGTGCCTATGAGGGCCCATTTGGGGCAGGTCTCCCGGACTTTCTGTCCTGCGCGGTAGAAGGTCCTGGTGATGGGGGTGTTGAAGCCGCAGAGCTCGCAGAGGTCCTTGAGGTACTGGTTCATCTTCTGGTTGGAGATGACGGGGAGGGCGAGGCCTCCGGGGTATTTCTCATGGGCGTATTTGTCTAGGATGGCCTGTGCGAAGCTGTTGAGGTCTATGGGTAGTCTGTCGTGGGTCTTCTGTGTGGTTATGTAGAGGCAGCCGCCGGTGATGTCGCTGCGGCGGAGCTGTGCCATGTCGGAGTAGCGCAGGGAGGTGAAGGCGCAGAAGCAGAAGAGGTCACGGGTCTTGGCGAGGGCTCCTGCCTCGCGGACTGTCTTCTCGTATGGGGTGCCGTCGGGGCCGGTGAGGGTGACCTTGGTGCCGTTGGCGGGGATGTCGTAGCGGTAGAGGGTCAGGAGTTCTTCCTTGGTGAGGAAGATGACGGGTTTTTCGAGGATGCGGAATTTGGGGCGGTGGCGGGTGATGTCTGTCTGCTGGCAGAGACCTCTGCGGATAGTCCAGTTGAGGAACCAGCGGAGGTTGCTGTATTGTTTGAGGACGGTTTTTTCTTCGAGATTGCGTTTTACTCTGAGAAAGTGGATGAAACGGTTGATGCCTTCTTCGTTGAAGTCGGTGTAGGTGATGTGTTTGTCGAATGCTTCAAGGTGGTGCCGGAAGGTTGTCCAGCACTGGAGGGTGGCGTAGGCCCATTGGTTGGCGATGCTTTCTTCTTGGATGAACTGGTCGAGGTCGTCGAAGAGGCTATGTACTTTTGTTGATGGCACTGCCGTATGGCCGGTGTTTTTACCTATAGCTATTTCATATTGCTGCTTTAGTTCGTCTTGTGTGGGTGTGGTTTTGATGCCTACTTCGTATTCGGCGAAGTGGGATTTTATCTTGGATATACGGGCGTTGATGACTTTGGAAGGTATGCCTTTTGAGTTGGTGTATCTTGCCTTGACTTCCTGGCCGTCCTCCCAGGCTTCTTTGGTGCAGTTGTAGCCTATGCCGGTCATGTACCGGCTTTTTCCGATGGATATGGATACCCGTATGGGGAATTCATTTTTCTTGTTGGGGACGGGGTAGAGGTAGAATCTTACAGGCATAGTGATAGTGTTTGTTTGGGTTTTCAAACACAAATATAAACACAATCACTGATATATTCAAATAAATTTAAATATGTTATGTGATAAGTAATATATTAAATATCAGTTAAATAGTGAGTGTGTTGGATTTGGTTGTACTATAACCATAGAACGCCCATCTCCACAAAAAAGGCCGCGAAGAGCGGCCTTTTTTGTGGAGATGGGCGGACAGGGGTCCGCACCTTTTCAACCCTATCTCCCCGCCCTTTCCTCAGGAAAGGGGGCTGGTCGCTTTGCTCCGGTTACATACATGTGGTCTCCACCTTTCTGACCTTTGGGGGAATATTGGAAAATTTGATGTATATTTGTTGTTTGTAATAAATTTTGTGCATGACGATGAAACCGGATAGAAAAGCCGCCATATTCCCCGGGTCATTCGACCCTTTTACGCTCGGGCACATGGATGTCCTGCAGTCTGCTCTGAAACTTTTTGACAAGATATATATTGCAGTAGGCTACAACCATCTTAAGCAGGGGTTTCTGCCGCCGCAGACCAGAGTTGCGCTGATTCAGGATGCCGTGCGTCCGCTTATAGAGGGCGGAGCCGACATAGAAGTCCTGTCTTACACGGGACTGACAGTGAATCTGTGCCGGGAGAAAAATACCGGTTTTATCATCAGGGGGCTGCGTACTACCACCGATTTCGAACTGGAGTCGGTGATAGCGCAGGCTAATAGAAAGATGCAGCCGGAGACGGTGACTGTGTTCATCCCTGCCTCGCACAGTTATTCCTTCATATCCTCTACGGTAGTGAGGGATGTCATTATCAATGGGGGAGATGCGGCTCCGTTCATGCCCACCAATATCAGAATAGAAGATTATCTAAATAAGACAATATGAGAATATCCAATATTACAGCCGCGCTCCTGCTCGGAGCCGCCCTGCTTATCCACCCTCTGACATCTTCCGCCCAGACGGAAGCTGCAGCCGCTGATACCCTTCAGGACCAGGGCCTGACACAGGAAGACATCAACATGGTCATGATGGTATTCGACGGTCAGCAGCCGTCCGATATAATAAGCCGTGCCGATGCATTCATACGGACGGGCAAGAGCCCGGAAGAGACGGCGAGGATAGCGTATTATATGTACAACTATTACCGCAATTCGAAGATTATGGGTTATGACGAGGTGGCGGTATATATTGCCGATACCTACTTCATCAATGGCGGCTACACTGTCCCGGATGAGGAAAAGATGTTGGAGATGAAGCTCTTTGCCGAGTCCAACCGGCGTTCTCTCATCGGAATGCAGGCTCCGGAACTGACACTGCAGGACCCTTCCGGTACGATGGTGGATATCCGGCCCGGAGATCAGGATTATACCGTACTGTATTTTTACGATGACGAATGTCCCGGATGTATCCGTACGACGCCTGCTCTCATGCAGTATATGATCCGCAGCAGCGCTGGCATCAATTTCTCCGTGTACATGATCTATACGCAGGATGACAGGGACCGGTGGATGGGATATATTCAGAGGGCTGTCGCTCCGTTTTCCCTTCCTGCCAATGTCCGTGTCACGCACCTCTGGGATCCGGACATGACCTCCGGATTCGTAACCAAGTACGGAGTGGTGACTACGCCCAAACTTTTCCTTCTCGACCGGAACGGGGTGATTATAGGCAGGGATCTTACTCCTACGGCCCTCGGCCAGGTGGTGGAGGTGCATGAAAGTCAGCTCAACCCTACGGAGATGATATTCGAGCAGATTTTCTCACCCTTGGCCAATACTTCGGATACAACGCTGATTACCAAGGAAATAGACACTTTCTTTCAGGACTCCAAGGATAACCCGGAGTTCTTTCACGAGCTGTTCTATACCCTGTATCAGTATCTTAAGACGAGTCCAAGTTATCCTCTCCAGCAGGGAGCCGCTTATCTGGCCAACAAATATATCGCCAGTATGCCCGAGATGTGGGAGACGGTGACTTTTACCAATGTCGGTGAGACTCACGGCAGTGTCATCAGGGCTGATTTTGACTCGCCTGCCGATTTCATAGACCAGGCGGCGCTGGGAGTGCTGATGTTCTACCGCAACCCTCTCGGAGAGCCTGCCGAGGATCTGGAACTCCGGACGCTTAAGAATAAAAAATTCCATATCTACGATGTGGAGGCCAAGTATACCGTGCTGTATTTCTACAGCCTGGACTGTGCCCTCTGCCGCGCAGTAACCAAGGAACTGCTCAAGATGGCCGGTCAGTACGACCCCTCCGACGTTCATTTCGTAGCGGTCTATACCGGGACGGACAAGGCGTGGAAGAAGTCCGTGAAGGACAATGGCGCGGGGTGGACAGACCTCTGGGACCGCAAGCGCGCCTCCGGCATGTTCGGCAAGTACGACCTGCTGGATGTTCCTGCCGTCTATCTGCTGGACTCGGAGAAAAGGACCCAGGCCAAGGATATCAATCCGGATGTGCTGAGTGTGCTGCTCGAGTATTATCTTGGATCGGAAGAAACAGAAAACGCTGTAGAACAGTGAAATTATGCTGCTGGAACTGATCAAGGGACTAATCGTCGGATTATTCGCGTCGGTACCGCTGGGACCGATAGGGGTGCTGTGCATCCAGAGGACTCTCAGCAAGGGACGTAACTCCGGTTTTATAACCGGTCTGGGAGCGGCGCTGTCTGACACCATATTCGCGGCGGTGGCCCTCCTCAGTATCTCCTATGTCCAGCAGCTCCTGTCAGACTACCGGTATCTGGTGATGATCGCCGGAGGAATAATAGTGGGGATTTTCGGAGTAAAGCTTTTCATGACCAATCCGGTCAAGCAGATCCGCAGGGTGAAGTCCGGCAACCGGCATTACTGGCAGGATTTCTTCTCCACTGTGCTGATGACAATAACCAATCCGGGTGCATTCTTCCTCATGCTCGGCCTCTTCGCTTTTATCGGCATCAGCCGTTCCGAGGCGGAACCACTGGAAAGGATAGCCGTTACTCTGGCGGGAGTGTTCGCGGGTGCCACCCTGTGGTGGCATGTACTGTCTACGTCCATCAACCTGTTCAGGAACAAGCTGCGTCTGCGTCAGCTGATCATGATCAACCGTGTGGCCGGTGTCGTTATTATGGTCCTGGGCCTGATTTCCCTCTTCGAGGGACTCTACCGTCTGCTCATACTTTCATGAGAGCTGCCTATGCAGTAGTAGTCAAATCCGGCGGACATCGGTTCTTCCGGATTGTAGATATTCCTTCCGTCTACCAGGACGTGGCCTTTCATGATGGTTCTCAGCCTGTTCCAGTCCGGTATCCGGAACTGTTTCCACTCGGTCAGGAGTGCTGCTGCATCGGCCCCCGTGGCTGCGTCGTACATATCGCTGCAATAGGTGACGGTATCTCCGAATATATTCCCGGCCGTCTGCATTGCCGCCGGGTCGAATACCCTGATTCTGGCCCCGGCCTCTCTGAGCAGGGATACGGTGACTATGGACGGCGCCTCCCTCATGTCGTCGGTACTGGGCTTGAAGGCCAGGCCCCACAGGGCAATGGTCCTGCCTTTCAGGGAGCCGTTGAACGCCTCCTTGAGCTTTTCGAATACGACTCTTTTCTGTTCGATATTGACCTCTTCCACCGCACTGATGATTCTCATCCTGTAGCCGTAGGCGGCAGCTGTGCCGACGAGGGCCTTTACGTCCTTGGGGAAGCATGAGCCGCCATATCCGCACCCTGGATACAGGAACTTGGAGCCTATCCGGCTGTCCGCCGCCATACCGGTGCGCACCTTGCTGACATCGGCGCCGGTCAGCTCGCAGAGGCGGGCCAGCTCATTCATGAAACTGATTCTGGTGGCCAGCATCGCGTTGGATGCGTATTTGGTCATCTCGGCTGACAGTATGTCCATGAATATCACCCGGTAGTTGTTGAGCAGGAATGGCCGGTAGAGAGAGGATATCAGAGATTTGGCGCGGTCGCTCTCAATGCCTATGACAACTCTGTCCGGTGTCATGAAATCCTTGATGGCCACGCCTTCCTTGAGAAATTCAGGATTGGAGGCTATGTCGAAGGGAATGTCGGCGCCCCTGGACTCCAGTTCCCTGCGGACTGCCTCCCGGACTTTGAAGCATGTACCTACCGGTACCGTGCTTTTCATGACCAGCAGAGTGTATCTGGAGATGCATCTTCCGAATTCCTCCGCAACATCCATTACGTGGGACACATCCGCCGAGCCGTCCTCGCTGGGAGGAGTCCCTACTGCGATGAAAACTATCTCCACCATGTCGATGCACTCCCGGAGAGATGTCGCGAAATGCAGCCTGCCGTCCGCCACATTCTTGTCCAGCAGATCCTGCAGGCCGTCCTCGTAAATGGGCAGGATACCTTTCCGGAGGTTCTCTATTTTCCGGGAATCCACATCCACACACCATACGTTAGCGCCCATTTCCGCGAAACATGTGCCGGATACCAGTCCTACGTATCCGCTGCCGACTACAGCTATATTCATATTCAGAGTCTGTTTTAAAAATCTGTCAAAAATAGGAAAAAATAACCTACCAGGCAATGGGAGTCTGTCCGGAGGCTATGAGGAAATTGTTGGCTTTGGAAAAATGGCGGCAGCCGAAGAAGGCCCCGCGGGCCAGGGGAGAGGGATGGGCGGCTTCCAGGATTAAATGCTTGTTGCTGTCTATCAACGGTTTCTTGCTGCGGGCATAATTGCCCCAGAGCATGAAGACAACACACTCCTTGCGGTCGGATATGGTCTTGATGACCGCATCGGTGAAAGTCTGCCAGCCTATTCCGCTGTGGGAGGTGGGGGAGCCGGCCCTGACGGTCAGGACAGAATTGAGGAGAAATACGCCTTGGCGGGCCCACCGCTCGAGGTTGCCGCTGGGCGGGGGGATGCAGCCGGTATCGGCGGCTATCTCCTTGTAGATGTTCTGGAGGGAGGGTGGCAGTGCCACTCCGTCCTGAACGGAGAAGGAAAGGCCGTGGGCCTGGCCGGGACCATGATAGGGGTCCTGGCCCAGGATCACTACTTTTACCCTGTCGAAGGGTGTCAGCTGGAATGCGTTGAAAATGAGAGGTCCGGGAGGGTAGATGGTCTTACCTTCCCTTTTCTCCTGATGCAGGAAAGCGGCGATCCGGGCGAAATATTCCTTGTCGAACTCTTCCCGGAGCACCGCTTTCCACGATTCTTCTATCCTGACTTCCATTGTCCTTTAACTGAAGATGTATTTCAGAACCTCGGAGATATTGTCCACGTAGACGAAGTCCAGGCCTTCGATGTAGATGGGCTTGATGTCCTTGATATCCTTCTCGTTCTGCCTGGAGAGGATGATGGTGTGGATACCTGCCCGCTTGGCTGCGAGGATTTTCTCCTTGATGCCGCCTACCGGCAGGACCTTGCCGCGGAGGGTCATCTCGCCTGTCATGGCGATGCCGCTGCGGACCATTTTTCCCGACAGAGCGGAGGCCATGGCGCTGACCATGGTGATGCCCGCCGAGGGACCGTCCTTCGGGATTGCTCCTTCCGGGACGTGGATGTGGATATCGTGCTTCATTATCTCCTCGGTGGTCAGTCCGATCAGATCCGGATGGGCCTTGATGTACTGGAAGGCGATGGTTGCCGATTCCTTCATCACGTCTCCGAGGTTGCCGGTCGAGGAGAGGACGCCCTTGCCCTCGCTTACGGAGCATTCTATGAAGAGGATTTCACCGCCGTTCTCTGTCCAGGCCAGGCCTGTGACCACGCCGGGGGCCTCATTGCCCTTCTGAAGGTCGTGGAAGTTGGTCGGAAGGCCGAGGAACTCCGAGACGACCTCGGGTGTGACGCTGACTTTCGCGGTCTCGCCGGTGGCTATCTTGCGGGCGGAGATACGGGCTATCTTGGCTATCTGCCGGTCCAGTCCCCTGACACCGGACTCGCGGGTGTACTCGTCGATGATCTTCTCAATCGAGCCCTTGAGGAAGCGTACCTGGCTCTTCTTCAGGCCGTGGGCCTCAAGCTGCTTGGGTATCAGGTAGCCCTGGGCGATGCTGACTTTCTCCTCGGCCAGGTATCCGGATACGGATATCATCTCCATACGGTCGCGCAGGGCAGGGTGGATAGTGCTGATGTTGTTGGCCGTGGTGATGAAGAGTACCTTCGAGAGGTCGTAGTCGATGTCGAGGTAGTTGTCATGGAAGGCGTTGTTCTGTTCGGGGTCGAGCACTTCCAGCAGGGCGTAGGATGGGTCTCCCTTGTAGTCCTGGCTGACCTTGTCTATCTCGTCGAGGACGATTACCGGGTTGGAGCTGCCGGCGCGGTTGATGCTCTGGAGGATACGTCCCGGCATAGCGCCGATGTAGGTCCTGCGGTGGCCCCTTATCTCAGACTCGTCGTGAAGGCCTCCGAGGGAGATGCGCTGGTATTTGCGGCCCAGAGCCTTGGCTATGGATTTGCCCAGGGATGTCTTGCCGACTCCCGGAGGGCCGTAGAGACAGATGATGGGGGACTTCATGTCGCCCTTGAGCTTCAGCACTGCGAGGTACTCGATTATCCTCTCCTTGACAGTCTCCAGACCGAAGTGGTCCTTGTCCAGGACTTTCTGGGCGTGCTTGAGGTCCAGATTGTCCTTGGTCATATCTCCCCAGGGCAGGTCCAGGATGAACTGGATGTACTGGTACTGGATGTTGTAGTCGGGGGAGTTGGGATTGGAACGCTCGAGCTTGCGGACCTCGCTCTCGAAGGTCTTGGCCACGGATTCGGGCCAATTTTTCTTCTTGGCCTTCTGGCGCAGCTCGTCGATATCCTGGGCCTCGTCCATACCGAGCTCTTCCTGGATGGTACGGAGCTGATTGTTCAGGTAGTACTCTCTCTGCTGCTGGTCCATCTCGGTGCGGACCTTGCGCTGTATGTCGTCCTTGAGCTTGAGTATCTCTATCTGACGGTTCAGCATTTCCACCAGTTTCATTGCCCTGATTTTGAGATTGCCTTCCTCGAGCAGCTTGATCTTCTCCATGGGATCCTCGAACTCGATGCTGGAGGCGATGAAGTTGATCAGGAATTCGTCGCCCTCAATGTTCTTGATGGCGAACGAGGCTTCTGTCGGCAGGTGAGGGGAGAGCTTGATGATGTGCAGGGCCAGATCCTTGACGGAGCCTGTCAGGGAGCTCATCTCCTTGTCGTTTTTCTTGGGCATGGTGTCCTCCAGGTATTTGATCCTGGCGAACATATAGGGCTCAGAGGCGGTCTGCTCTATGGGACGAAGGCGCTTCAGGCCCTGGAGGATGGCTGTTATGGTGCCGTCCGGCATCTCGATGACCTTGATGATGCGTGCCAGCGTGCCTATATTATATAGGTCTATCAGCGAGGGATCCTCCACGTTGATGTCCCGCTGGGAGATGGCAGCCAGGATCTTGCTGGACTTGTATACGTCCCTGACCAGCTTGATGGATTTCTCCCTTCCGATGGAAATAGGGGTGACCGTGGAGGGGAAAAGGACTGCGTTGCGGAGGGCAAGTACCGGCAGGATGTCCGGAAGCTCGCTCTCGTTCAGTTTCTGCACAGTGTCGATGCTGACTACCGGGACTATATTCACTTCTCCGGATGCGGGGCTGAATAATTCTTCTATTGTCTGCTTCATAATTGTCTTTCCTTCTATTTGTGTCAGCCGGGCGCAGTACGGTTATGCCATTTTGGCAGGATGCGGCTGTTCGGGCCGTTTGCGTCCGGCAGAAGTAGTTATAGTCAATGATTGTGCCAAAAAAAATATGTAAAAAAGTGCAATAATATTTTGTAAATGTCGAAAATAAGAATACTTTTGCACTCTGAATTTCACGCAAGTGATTATTAGTAACATTAATATAATACAGAAATGACAAAAGCTGATATCGTAAATGAAGTAGCCAAAGCTACAGGACTTGAAAAACTCAACGTACAGAAGGTCGTAGAAGCTTTTATGGAGACAGTCAAGGATTCTGTTTCAAAGGATAACAGCGTGTATCTCCGCGGTTTCGGCAGCTTCACAGCTAAGAAACGCGCTCAGAAGACTGCCCGCAATATCTCGAAGCAGAAGACCATAGTGATTCCCGAGCACTATATCCCTGCCTTCAAGCCTTCCAAAACATTCCTGAACTTAGTTAAGACAAACATTAATAAATAATTAGAGCTATGCCTAGCGGAAAGAAGAGAAAAAGACATAAAATGGCTACGCACAAGCGTAAGAAACGCCTGCGCAAGAACAGACATAAGAAGAGATAGCGGCCATTCTCAGCTACTTAAATCTAAAGCGTTAATGAACCGCTTTAGATTTTTTTTTAGATTGCGATGGAAAGAAACCTGATAATAGATGTTAGACTAAAGGAGACTGTGATAGCCCTTCTCGAAGATCACCGGCTGGTGGAACTCAACAAGGAGGACAATACCGAGAGGGCTTTTTCTTTGAGAGATGTGTACTTGGGGAAGGTCAAGAAGCTCATTCCTACCCTGAATGCGGCTTTCGTGGACATAGGAGACAAGAAAGACGCTTTCGTCCATTATCTGGATCTCGGCCTTAATTTTAAAGCATTCGACAATTTTGTCAAGCAGATTAACCCAAACAGGGACTTCAAACAATTTTACTCCTCGATGGATATAGGTCATATCCTTGAGAAAGAAGGGAAGATAGAGAATGTACTGAAACCCGGACAGCCGATAGTAGTTCAGATCGTAAAGGAGCCTATTTCTACCAAGGGCTCACGGCTTACCAGCGAGATTTCAATAGCGGGACGCAATATAGTCCTGCTTCCCTTCGGAGACAAGATAAGCGTATCGCAGAAAATCTCTTCCAAGGAGGAAAAGAAACGCCTTGAGCGTCTGCTTTACAGCATACTGCCGACAAATTACGGTGCCATTATCCGTACTGCAGCCGAGGGAAAGAATGCCGCAGTCCTGGATGCGGAGCTCCGCCTCCTGGTCCGCAAGTGGGAGGAGTCCTGGCCCAAAATGGCGACCAGGAAGATGCCTCAGCTTCTCTTCAAGGAGAACAGTAAGACTACCACGATCCTGCGGGATCTGTTAAATGACACGTTCACAAATATCTATGTGAATGATGAGACTGTCTACCATGAAGTGCGGGAGTATATATCCACTATACTTCCGGACCATGAGAAGATAGTTAAGCTGTATAAGGGACATGAGCCCATCATGGATCATTTTGATGTTACAAGGCAGATAAAGTCCTCGTTTGGAAAGGTCGTGCCTATGCGTCAGGGTGCCTATCTGGTGATAGAGCATACTGAGGCCATGCATGTTGTGGATGTAAACAGCGGCACACGTGTCAAGACAGGCAAGGACCAGGAGCAGAATGCCTTTGATGTCAATTGCGTCGCCGCGGAGGAGATAGCCCGTCAGCTCAAGCTTCGGGACATGGGCGGTATTATAATAGTGGACTTCATAGATATGGACCTGGGAGAGCATAAGAATGCCCTGCATAAGAAGATGCAGGAACTTATGGCTTCGGACAGGGCTAAGCACAACATTCTTCCGTTGACGAAATTCGGTCTTATGCAGATTACCCGTCAGAGGGTGCGTCCCGCTACGGAGATAGAGACCGCTGAGACCTGTCCGGCCTGTGGCGGTACCGGGAAGATAACGTCCAGTATTCTTATAGATGAGAATATCGAGAGGCAGCTTGCCTTTTATGTAAAGGAGAAAGGTGTGAGATCGTTCCACCTTACCGTCAATCCTCTTGTGGAGGCTTACCTCACTAAGGGGATGTTCAGTTCCATCGTAAGGCGGTGGAAGAAAAAGTATGGGGTGGCCATAGTGGTGTCGGCTTCCGAGAATATGGCTATTCTGGATTTTGAGTGGGCAAAAAAAGATGGAGAGAAATTGTCTTGATAATCAGCGATTTTAAAATTTTATTAAAAAATTTTTAAAAAAAAGTTGCAAAAAAATTTGGAGGATAAAAAAACTCGCCATATCTTTGCACCCGCTTTCGAAAAGGAAACACGATGAAGACTGAATGAAGAGAGATTGAGAGTGTGACACGGAAGCCCAAAAGTTGATTGAAATATTGAAGAACAAGTACAAGCAAAGTACCAAGAAAAGAGTAGCGTTAGTTTCTTTGAAATTAAGGTGATACAGGACAAGCTTAGATTTATAAAAACATATACAATGAAGAGTTTGATCCTGGCTCAGGATGAACGCTAGCGGCAG
>ERZ1027066.436-NODE-436-length-24590-cov-44.778602_pt1 | contig 24590 bp, 24 predicted proteins | sample MGYA00519282_ERZ1027066 | MGnify/ENA primary metagenome ERZ1027066 (study PRJEB26926, sample SAMN06164494) | human gut metagenome | biome: ENVO:00009003; feature: ENVO:2100002; material: ENVO:00002003 | host: Homo sapiens | place: USA | collected 2012 ... | reverse complement strand
TATAGACGGTACATTTCAAAGTGATATGAGTGGTACATTTGGTCCGCTGCTATCAGATAAGACACGAATAATTCCTTAGATTTGCAGTCTGACACTATGATAGCTGCAGTACAAAATACAACTTCAGAAACTCCAGTTCAATGGTTTGCCATGAGCGCAACTTTCCGCCGGGAAATCAAGGCCAGGGCCTTGCTTGAAGACGCCGGGATCGAATGCTTCATCCCCATGAAGTACATGGCGGTAACCAAGCGCGACGGCCGGAAAGCCAAAGAACTGGTTCCCGCCGTACACAACCTGATCTTCGTACATGCCAGGAGAGAGGAGATTCAGGCCGTAAAGGCCGACATCCCGTACCTACAGTGGCTCACCCGTCCATGCGACGGGCGCAACATACCCACCATCGTCCCGGACAAGGACATGGAACAGTTCATCCAGGTCACCCGGGACAGCAATGAGAAGCTGGTCTACCTCCGTCCCGACGAAATAGACCTCCGCAAAGGTACTCCCATCCGGATCCTGGGCGGCCCGTTCAACGGCATTGAGGGTACATTCATCAAGATACAGGGCCACCGCAACCGCCGCGTCGTAGTCATGCTCAAAGGCATCATCGGCGTTGCCATGGCAGAGGTGACTCCCGACCTCATCGAAGTGCTGTAAAAATAAAAGGCCGGCTGGAACTGGTCCGGCCGGCCTCATTGGGAAGAATAACTTTTTAAATATCTGCTTTACCTGATGGTGACGGACTGGTTGCCTCGTCCGTTGAAGGGCTGTGCGTCGGGGCCTGCGCCCTGGTGGGTGAGCTGTCCGGCGGGCACTCCGAGGCTTAAGAGATAGTCATATACGGACTGTGCGCGTTTCTGTGCGATGGCAATGTTGTTGCTGCGGGCACCTGTGGAGAAGTCAGCATATCCGGTAATGGTGTAGACATAGTCCTTGGGACCGGCGAGTATCTTCCCGGCCAGCTCCTGCAGTGCGGTCATGTCCACGGCGTCAAGTCCCCACACCTCATATCCGAAGAAGATGGTCTCCTCCGGAGTGGCGGCATCGAGGACCTGCTGCTTCTTGAGGGCTTCCAGCTCTGCCTGTGCGTCCGCAAGCTGCTTCTCTGCCTGTGCCGCACGCTGCTGAGCTGCGGCCGCATCCTTCTGTGCCTGGGCCAGATCGTCGCTGAGGTCTTCATTGACAGTATTCTGTGCCTGGGCCTGTTCTGCAGCCCTCTCGGCTTCCCTCTTCAGTGCCTCAATCTCATCCAAAGTGTAGCCGGCTGCACCGCGCTCAAAGTCACGCTTGCCGAAGCGGTAGGATATGCCGACAGTGGCATTGAGAGATGTGAGGAAAGGCCCGGACTCTTTAGTGCGTACTGGACTTATATCATTCTTGCCCAGCAGGCCTCCAATTTCCAGATTGACATCTATGCTGTTGGATACGCGGAACTTGTTCAACAATCCATAGGACACTACGAAGTTCTGGTTGAGGTAAGGGAAATCATTGGCCTCCTGAGCTTTCCTGCCTATGTTGGATGCCATGTAGCCCATACCGAAATAAGGTACGGCATAATACACGCGGTGTTCCTTGTAACCGCCTATCCAGTTGGACAGATTCATCATGAAGTCAGCATGCAGGGCCATGTAGGGCCAGGACTTTTTCTCCAGGTCAGCATTGACGCTGGAGTAACTGCCGCCTTCGAGGACGGCTCTCAGACCGAATACCGGGTGAAGCCATTTGGTCACCGATATGCTTCCAAGTCCGCCAAAGTAGTCACCGGCGGATCCGAGGTTCTGCTTGCCGAAGAGGGCTGCTCCGGTACCGCCTCCGATGGAAATCTCCCAGTTGTCCCAGAATTTATTGGTGACAAATCCCGCGACGCTGGGCTTGGGATCGACAGCAGAGGTGTCTTTCTTTTCCTGTGCCAGCAGTGTTGTGGCAGACAGGAGGGTAACGGTGAGTGTTACCAAGTAGAAACGTTTCATTGTGTTTTGAATTAAGAGTTGATAATTGTTATTGATTGATGATTTTGTCTATGAATCCGACAATGCGCGGGCAGGCCTGTCCGTCACCGTATGGATTGACCGCCTTGCTCATTGACTCATATACCGTGCTGTCATTGAGCAGAGCGGATACCTCGCTTGTGATACGTCCGTAATCGGTTCCTACCAGTCTTACTGTTCCGGCTTCCACCGCCTCGGGACGCTCGGTGGTGTCTCGCATGACCAGTACCGGTTTGCCGAGTCCCGGGGCCTCCTCCTGTATCCCCCCGCTGTCGGTGAGGACCAGGCAGGACCTCTCCATCAGGAGTACAAAGCTCAGGTATTCGAGCGGTTCTATGAAGAACATGTTGCCGAGTCCTTGGAGACTGTCGCCGAATACCTTGTGGATCGGCTGCCTTACATTGGGGTTGAGGTGCATGGGGTAGACGAAATCCACTTCCGGGAATCTGCGGGTCAACTCCTTTATTGCCTCGCAGATATTGATGAAGCCCGTCCCGAAATTCTCCCTCCGGTGGCCGGTGATCAGTACAAGGCGTCTGCCTCCTTCGAGCCTGGAGGTGTCATAACCTGCCTGCAGCAGGCCCTTCTCAAGGGATTTGCGGAGGTTATGGTCCGTGTTGATACGTTCCACCACCATGTAGAGGGCGTCTATCACGGTATTGCCGGTGACGAGGATTCTTTCCCCCGGGATATTTTCCCTAAGCAGGTTCTCCCTGCTCAACGGAGTGGGGGAGAAATGCCATGAGGCGATACGGCCTGTAAGCTGGCGGTTCATTTCCTCGGGCCAGGGACTGTATATGTTGTGGGTCCTGAGTCCTGCCTCGATGTGCCCCACCGGAATCTGACTGTAGAATGCAGCAAGGGCGGCGGCAGTGGATGTGGTGGTGTCACCGTGGACCAGAATCATGTCGGGGGCATTGCCTGTCAGGATGTCCCGCATTCCTGTCAGAACCCTTGCCGTCACATCATAGAGGTCCTGGCCGGACTTCATGATGTTGAGGTCATAATCAGGTATGATACCGAAGATGTCCAGCACCTGGTCCAACATCTGCCGGTGCTGTCCCGTGACACATACCGTGGTTTTGAATTTTTCAGGATACTTCCGGAATTCCCTTACCAGAGGAGCCATCTTGATGGCCTCCGGGCGGGTGCCGAAGGTGAGCATTACGCTTTTCATAAATTGACCTATTTGAATTTCTTGATTACAAGCCACCATGCGAATCTCACCAAATGGATCTGCCGTCCGACGCGCTTGGGCTGCCGGATAAGGCGGTAGGCGAATTCCAGATTGTGGTCCAGCCACCATTTTGGAGCACGCTCCACGTGGTCGGTGTATACATCAAAACTGCCTCCAAGACCCTGATATATGGCCTGATGCCTTTTCTGCATCTCTTCCATGAGCAATTCCTGTTTCGGAGAACCCATGGCTACGAATACGATATCGGGCTTCTTTCCACATATATCATTGAGCAGAGCTTCTTTCTCTTCAGAGGTCTTAAGGTACCCGTCACGATATCCTATAATTTTAATATCGGGGAATTGTGCGTGAAGTTTCTCTACCGTCTCTTTTATTACGGCAGGCTTGCTCCCGACAAGATAGAATGTGCGTGAGGCATGGAATTGCCGTATGAACTCCAGCCACAACTCGCATCCTGCAATCTTGCATACGTCCTTGTATCCCTTCTGCTTAAGTGCCATCACAGCCCCTGTGCCGTCGCAGTAGCCGATATTGCGGTTGATTACAGCTTTGGTCCGGTCTGTGGCGTTAAGAATTTTCTCCGCATTGATGGCGACCATGATGCCCTTATGCTCATCGGCATAACGCATCAATTGATCACGGGAAGTGAAAGGATACACTTCCACTCCGTTCAAAGTAACTTTTTCCAAAATAGTATTCTTTAATTAACTTTCCAGTAACCGGTAGGATAATGCGCAGAACATGAAAGCATTGCTCCAGCGCATGTACGGTATCCTGGAGCTGATGCCTGGCTTGAGCTGGTAATAGAAGTAGCCGCGGCGATCTTGCATGTGTCCGACAGTCCAGTCCAGAACTTTGTCGGCAAGTTCTTTATATTCTTCGTATCTGTGCAGGCGGGCTAGTGTTACCAGCAGTTGGCCGGGACAGTGGATGTCTATGGGATAAGTGCGGTCGTTGTAGTATTTGGGTGTGCCGTCCGCCTCAAAGAAGTTTGCGATGTAGTAATCGAAACCTTTACGTATAGCCTCCGAATAAGTAGTATCATTACAAAGTTCTTGAAAGGCAATAAGTCCGTCCAGATTGTATCCGGTGTGGAAACTATCCTTCCATGACTGCATGGGCAGCTTGCCGTAGACCCAGGAACCGTCGCTTTCCTGAGCGGAGCAGCAAGCCTTGACAGACTGCTCTGCCAGTTTTTTGTATTCTTCCTTATGGGTATAGCAGTAACAGTAGCTCAGCAGGCGGGAGCCAAGCAGCGAGGCATTGTAGACAGTGTCGTTACCTTTCAGCGGACTGTATGAGAAGAGAAATCCACCGTTGCATTCAGTCCTGTGCAGGTCCTTGGTTATAAAGTCTGCTGATGACAAGGCTGTTTCGAGATACTCTGCGCATCCGGTTATCTCATAGGCCTCAAACAGCGCTGTCGCACAAAAGCAGGTGGCAACAACTGTAGGGGTGTTTTTCGGAAATAAGAATAACCTACGGGCCTGCCAGTCAAAATTATACCCCCAGCAAGCCCCGCTATATCCCTTTGATTGTAAGTTGATAAGCAGTCTTGCCAATTCATGGGTGTGTTTGAGAATCTCATCTTTGGAGCCTAGATTCTTTTCCAGTTCAGGCCTGACCGAGACAGCTTTATACAGGTTGCAGTATCCTTGCAGGAACAGTCCGATGCCCTTGGCATTATACTCTTTGGGAACAAGGGCTATGCGCCGCAAATTGACAGGACAGCGCTTGAAGCCTTGAATCATGACAAGCCTGCACAATGCAGACTTCCTGAGAAACGGCAGTGCCTGAAAAATCCTGGAATTCAATCCGTCATATGGATCCCAGCCCTTGAACTGTTCCGCCTCGCACCACGAGCGCAGAGCGTCAAAGGAGGCATAAATGTCTCGCATTGATTAAATTAATTAAACTATGAAATATATATATCAGTATCTATAGAGCATAGCTGTGCTCATAGCTGATACGTCTGTATTCAAATCCAAAAGACTCTATAACTGCTTGATGCAATAAGGCTCCTTCAGAGCCAGTTGCCTTGGATTCTATTGTTTTATATCGGTTAAATGCTTTCTGCGAACCGCTTGGATCATTCCCATTGTCAATCCTGTATGACAGAAGACATACTCTCTTTGCACAGGTATCCGCATAAGCTTTTATTTCCGGCACATCCATCAATGTTTGTAAAGATATGACTAATTGAATTTCAGCTTTTTGAAATTTACCTTTCGGAAATATAACGTTTCTATCTTTATCGTATATTGGTTTCGAGAGAGCATCTAATGAGGAAGAAGACGTCAATTCATTGAGAATAAATATGTTGTCCTTGCCGTCAATTTCATTTGTGAGAATAAAGTCACAACGTCTCCTGCCTCTTCCAAAAGAGATATTGTCAAATTGACTGATATATTTTTCGTAATTGAGTACAGATATGGCAATGAGGTGCCTGTTTTTATAAGACGAAAAGCCGTCAGAGTAACTGACAATCATTGTATCTGCTTGATCCGACAAATCAAAATATTCCTTTTCTGTAATCTCCTTTAGAATCTTTACAGACTTCCTGTTCAACCCATAATGCTTGGGCAAAGCTATTTTAAGCAAATTATCCATAGTCTCTTCCTTCCCCTCGCTGAATACACATCAATTCAGTTTCTCGTATTCATCGTAGATGTCATTTATATCGTCAGACAAATAATCCGGATTAACGAGATGCGCATTTTCAACCTTGATATCCAAGACTTTACCGTCAAGCATACGATAGACGCCCAGGTCGGAATAATTTAGCGATGCACCCTCCACATCAATACCAGAGTCATACGCCTTCATCAGCAGATTCAACTGATTGATTATATACGGACTATGAGTAGCTACTGCCAATGTCATAGGAGTCTTTGCATTCCGGCATTTACGGATAAGCATATTCAGAACTGAGCGCTGTGCTCCCGGAGACATACTCAGCTCAGGTTCCTCCACATGAAGATGGACAGATCTGTGGCTGATATCTCCGATATTCATATCAGGTTTGAAAGAAGAAAGGCTGTCATTCTGGCTGAGTAATTTCAGGATAGACCTGTTGGTGGAGGACACTATATCGTACGATTTTGAATAGTACTCGGCAATTGTCGCCAATGGTGTCGATGTGTGTATCCCTGAAGATGCGTTTTCAAAGTGAATCGCATAATGCGCATCCAGGTCACCAATGTGGAACTGTCTGATGCCGTTACTCCCTTTCTGCGCATAGAATGTGGTATTTAAAAATGGAATATCTATTGCTTTGACAGACTCTACCGCCTCCTTAAAATCATTGAATGTCTCGGAGAAATAAAAACCCAGTGCATCCCCATCATTGTTATGGGCCAGAAGCGAGGCTATTGCTCCACGCTGATCTGATATAAATGAAATCTTCTCCAGAGAAAGCTTATCGGCATCGATTACTTTTTTGGTCCCAGTCAATCCGGCTGGCGCACTTAAGGAGATTTCATATCCGGAATTAACGTATGTGATACGTGTGTCTGGATTCATAAAATCAATTAGCCCGCCGTTGCTTAAATATTGCGAGGAGGAGATGTTGATTGAAGTATCAGCCACCCCGCCAAGCTTGAGGTATGAACGCAGGTTTATTAACTTGAAGATATGACGCATCATGGCAAGTACCTTCAATATGGTACTCTTGCCGCTTCCGGATGCGCCCACGAAGAACATATACGGCCTGACGACCAGCTCCACATCCTTTATCGGTCCAAAGTTCTTTATCCTAAGCAGTTCCTGACAATCCATATTCAAATATTTTGCTTGACAAAGATACTATTTTTTCTCACAAATCATCTCAACTTTATTGATTCCTATTGATGATAAATCCACGTACCCATACCGAGGATCAAAGTATTCTCTATTCTCCTTATTTTTGAATTGAATATTTTTAATTCGCTCATCTTCATCCTTATATCGGTAAGTAATGTACATTGTATCCTTCTTAAATGATAATTCCGTAGAGATACAAGAAGCATCATAATGAAGTTCGACATCAGGGTCTTCATCGATATTTCTAAAGGATACACTCGGTCTCTCAAACTCCTCTATAACATCGGCAAGAGTCACTATGCAGGACAAAGGGTCTTTGTCAAATGACAGCCGTAAAAATTCATTCTCCGGTTCCAGTCTGTTCTTTTCGCCTCTATAAATACCTCCCATGTCGTGCATCATTATCCCTAAAGCCGCCCACTCAACACATATTTGCCATAATGAAACATCCCTGGCAGGATATTTCCTGATGAGATCATTAATGTATAAAAAGGCCAAAGCACCTGGCAATCCGTGAGTTTTAGAAAGAGAATCCGACAAAAGCTGTTCTAGTTTGCCATGCCACATGCATGGACTGTCATTTGTGGGTGACTTGTACCCATAAAATGGGTACATAATCAGCCTGTCTCTGAAAGAACTTTCGATATGGTGGATATTTTGGAATGGATCTCTCAAATTGAAATCACTGGATTGTAAACTTTTATTCAGCCGCATTATGTATTGCCAAGGATAGCCTATGTCATGAAAAACAGCTGCCATCATTGCAGTTTGAAAAAATACACTCTTAGCCATTTCTCTCAATATAAAATTGTTCTTACATTTTGATAAATGTGTGTAATGGAGGACGTTTTCAGCAAAGTCCCTCAGATATTCGGTTTCGGGAGAATAAAGTACATGGTCTACACAATAATCCAATAAGTTGTTGTTCTGAATCTTTAAAGATTTGTCAGAATTACCGCCACCTAAAAGTTTAAAAACAATATACGAAGTCAATGGCTGGTGCAATGCGTGATCCCGGCAGAATTTTTTGTGTATATCCACTATGCCCAGCCAGTCATCGACGATAACATCGGGCAGCAAAAAACGGTATGCAGGGAAGCATGATTCGGAGAAATTTAAAGCGGTACATTGCGATGAGTAAATTTTATCAAAATATTTTCTCCCCATGCGTATCTTAATCTGGTTGAACAAATCTGGTAATTTGATTCCATCTTTTTTGTACTCTTGTTCCAGATTACTATACTTCTTCCTATCTATTATATAATATGGTAGAAAAGTTTTTGGATATACCAATGTACCATTATTCAGCATAGAGCTGTAATCTTTAAAATTGAATTCCATTACAGATGCCATTGGTTAATTACGTTTTCTTCCAAAACTTTTCTAAAATCTGACATATACTTTGCTCTTTTAAGAGCTTTTGATAGTCCTATCATACTTTCTTTATGAGACACATTCCTGTTTACGATTACATCATCTAGAATATCTCGTATGTTTGGGAAAATATCAGAATCTGAATCTTCTGCTTCAATAGTAACCCTTTTCAAAACATCTATTAAAAAACTGAAATCTTCATTTACATTAACAATTCTACTTTGTGCCTCGATAAAGATTTTATACAATTCCGCTAGTTTTTGGGAATAGTTAATATTATAATCCAACAATGTAACTATATGTTTATCAGATAATGAATTAGAGATTTGTTTGAACGGTTTATTCGAGACAGCCAGCAATAGGTGCTGTAGAGTAGTCATAATGCGAACAAAATTTTCTACTACATCTTGGTAATAGTATTCCGATGAAAGAAATTGTTTAATGGTATTTGTTGCTTGCTCAATATTATCAATAAAAATACTAATGGTGCCTATATTTTTGTAATCAAAATACTTATTTTCAAGACGCGTGTGCTGCAAAATTGAAGATACTTTGTATATAAAATCCGGAAAGGAGATACCCTCCTCTAGATCTTTTGTATCAAAATCATTTATGCTTTTAAGTAATTTATTTAATGGAGCTATCGGATGCCATCTATCATCAACTATCCGAACAATATTTTCGAAATTGGCATTTCTGAGTTTGTCCAGGAGATAGGTTAGACGCTTTTCGTATTCATTGATACAATTTAAAATATCACTACTGTTGTTTTCTTGTTTAGTTGTATCAGAATAATTTTTAATGATTGTGTATATTCTAGTAAAATATCCTTTAAGATGTGAAAGTTGTTTTGTTTTAGCTTTAACTTTAAAAATATATGGTTCTACAAATTGAAAATGAATAAATTCATCATAATATACACAATTTTTAGGTTCAAGTCCATCTTGCAATCCAGTATACTCATAAAATATCCTTTTGCTATCTTCGCTATCACTAAATACTTTTTCAGCATTGTATTTAAATGTTCTTGAACGTATTTCTGGAGGAACTTTATTTATGATAAATGACTGATAATACGTCTTGTCAGGTTTTTTACTGAATGTACTCCAATTGCGATAATATGAATATTTATTATTTAGATTATTAGTTACCAGATTATTAAAAAAAGCTTTTGAATTTTCCGTTAATTCTGAAATTTCTAATTTGTTTGCATTTCCTTGTTTAAGCGCATAGTAACGTTTTGCTGCTTCAACTCTATAATCAATTAATGAATCTATGGCAATAATAGAACTCATACATGAGTTAATATCCTGAACATCCAGCGAGGACACTGTAATAAATTTACCATTCTCCGGCCCTATATCCGCCAACCACTCATGAACAGCCTTTCCGAGACCGACATATCCGGGAGAGTTGTCCAATATGATAGCTGTTTTGCAACTTCCATTATTATTTAGACACTCTTCTATGAACGATTTACATATATGCTCAAGCATCTCTATAATCCAAAATGAGTGCAATTCGTCAAAAATAATTCTGGGATCACATATTAATCTACCGTCATCTGCATATATATCAGAACTAATAATATTAATTTTCGAATCATCGATTCTATATGCATTTGAAAATCCAGGCCATGGTTCCCCTGTTAAAAAATGGTTATTGAAAAGATTTAATAAGTTTAAATCCTTTTTATTGTCTTTATGGTCCTTGATGGGATTAATTTTTTCCTCCCAATATGAATTTTTGAATGATCCTGAGATACTTGTTCCAGTAATATCCAAATCCAACAAAAGAACTCTGAACCCTTTTTCTAACAGCAAATCAGCTAAATTCAGTGCCGCAGTAGTTTTTCCCACGCCTCCCTTTCTAGACTCCACACTAATAAGTTTGAAATCTGCATTCTGCAAGTGATTGTCAATTTTATTATCCATAATATATTCTCATAATGAGTCAAACAATGCATATCTAGTAACGATTAATTCTAGACCTGGCATATTTCTATCAATATGTATGTAATTGTTAACAGAAAATATTTAATTCCTGTCGCAATTATGTATTTTCCGGTTTGATACGTAAAATTTTTGCGGGGATACCCGCTACTACAGCATTATCAGGTACAGGTCTATTCACTACGGCATTTGCACCAATATCTACATTATTACCAATAGTTATTCCTCCGAATACAATAGCTCCTTTGTTTATATGAACGTTGTTGCCAATTGTCGGGATACCGGGATATTTCGAATTCCCTCCACCTATTGTAACTTGCTGAGCTATAACACAATTGTTTCCTATTTTTGCGGAAGAGTGGATAACAACCCCGATGCCGCCATATCCTAAGTAAGTACCTTTGCCGATATATGCCTTATAAGGAACCTTGCTATTGTAAATCAAAAAAATAATTAAGGTAATTAATTTAGGTATAACAGGAATCTTATGCAAGTAGCACCACCTTGAAATCCTATAAAGTGAAATAGCATTCAACATATAATCTTACAATCTTTTCCTTATAAACCTGGCTGGGTTTCCAGCCCAAACTTCATAATCTGGGATATCTTTTGTTATTACTGAGCATGCTCCGATAATTGCTCCCTTACCAATAGTGACAGATTTGCATATAACAGAACAAGCTCCAATCCATGCATGTTCACCAATAATTACCTTACCATAATCATATCCGCCGGACGCAGTGTCTAGACCAAGTTTTTTAGGATTTTTAAAATGTGTTAAAATAATACACCTAGGACCGATGTGTGCACCTGATTTAATGATTATATCTTCCGGGTATGTAGTATCAAAAATACAACCTTGGCCAATGCGAACATCTTTACATTGTGAAATATTTACTCCAGCCCAACGTACAAACCGTGTCCTTGAAGTACGAGAGAGCCAATGTGATTGTTGTAGGTTTAAAAATATGAGTTTTTTAATTCTAGCTAATTTCATGAGATTGAATTTATAAATTATGAAACTTATTATTGCTTTACTATGTTGTAACAAATGTTTTCAATAGATTTTGCAACGTTTGATGCTAAAAAATGTTGAGTTGCGTAATTATGATTATAAATAGATGTTTCTTTTGATAATTGACAATCTGAAATGTATTTTGAAATAGATTTAACATAATCAGAAGGAGAAAAGCCATCAATCATTTCTCCCATTTTACCATTTATAAAAAAGTCTTTCAAGCCGCCTACATTTGATGTTATGATTGGCAGGCCAAAAGCCATAGCCTCCAGGACTGTTGTTGGCATTCCTTCATAATGAGAGGTAAATAAATATAAATCCGCAGATTTATACGCACTTATAAGATTATTTCCGGTCAGCATCCCAGTAAAAGATATATTTGGTATATTATTTTCATTTGAATATCTTATCGATTCTTTAAGGGCACTTCCTGAGCCAACTATTGTATATTTCAATGAGGGATATCGATTTGAGAGCATTTTAAAAATATTAAGAGCCTCGAAAATTCCTTTTGTTTTCTCAATCCTTGTTAGGTATAATATATTTTTTATAGATCCTTGTCTCGAGTTTATATCAAAATTATCAAGCATACGATTATCCACTTTCGTAGATGAAAGATAGATAGGAGCCTTTATGCCCCACTTTTCCAGATACTTTTTGGCAAACTGGGATAATACGATAAATGCATCGGACCGTCTAAAATTGAGATAAAAAGTATTGCCATTAATCCTATCTGCATTTTTAGGATTAAACCCATGAAAAAAAATAATTACTTTCTTTTTAAAGATAATACAAATCTTAAAAAATATCAAATCACGTTTAAGAGCGGTAGCGGCTAATGATGGATTTAATATAATGCAATTTGGTTTGAAGAAAAAAATTCGCCAAATAAATTTAATGATGTCAAGAAAAATTAAATACTTTCCATTTCCGTTATTTCCATTTCTGCTGCCGACAATATTATATTTGACATTCTCATTCCAGTACGGACGAAGACCATAATAATGATTGGCGACTCCGCCTAAATATGGTTTCTTATAATTAGGAGTGTTAATAAGTATTTTTATTTTACGAATTTTTGCCATAGTCCTAATATTTTAGAGATGTTTTCATATTTGCCTCCGAATGTGTTCATCGCCATCCGTGGAATTAAAAAGATATTTGTATGTGCGACATCTATTGTTTCAGCCCTTGTTGTAAAAGCCAATTTATATCCAGCTTGTTTTACTGCTAAAACTTCTCTTTCCCCAACATTTCCATTAGGATAACTAAAAGCATAAATGCTATTATGTGATATTTCTTCTAAATATTTCTTAGATTCTGTTAATTCATATTTTAAAACATCATCATCGCAATTAGTTAAAATTGGATGAGTGACAGTGTGCGACTGAATGTTAACTAACGGATGCTGTATAAGTCTAGTAAGCTCTGTCTCGTTGATTGAAGAACGTTGCAGTAATTGGGAACTTTCTAGTGAAGAAATGTTGTCTTTAAAAACGTTATAGGGAGTTTTTTTTAATTCCTCAATTTTTTTATATCCGTAAATTTTTTGTACGTATTCCCACCAATAGTTACCTGAAATAACGGGTTTTGTAGTGACAAATATAGTAATTGGTATGTTGTATTCTTCAATTATTGGTAAAAGATTCAAGTTTGATCTCCAGCCGTCATCAAAAGAAATAAAGGCAATACGTTCATCTGGCTGTTTTTTATTAATAATTATCTTATAGACATCGTTAATGTCTACAAATGTATATTTGTTGGAAAGGCACCATTTTATAATATCTTCAAATACTCTTGAAGATGGATTATGAAAATAAAGAGACAGAATTAATGGTTTCCTTTTAAAGAAAACAGCGAATAAATATAATGTGAAGCCAAGTATCTCTCGAATAATATGTCTCATATTAATAATTATGTGCTCTTCTTATAAAGAAATTATAGATGCAAAATAGTAGTGGTAAGTATTTGTTTTTACTCCATTGCCATTCACCATTATATTGAACAGGATATCCTCCTGAGGAGTGTTTGAATAAATATACACTGTCAGTTTCGTTATTACTTGGAGGAACTCTTGAAAAATCGAAATTATTAATACCTATATTTTTTAAGTATTCAAAAATATTTTCCATCATAAAATGAGTTGCTGAATATTTTCTTGATTCAAAGGAGTTGGCAGCAAAAACATCGTATGATTTATGAGACGATTCATCTATGAATAATATTCTTCCACATAGTCTATGGCCATTCTTAGAAACAAAGAATAACTTATAACCATCGGCCTGGGTCAGCTCTAACACTTTGTCTACATTCAAAGAATAACTTAAAGATTTCATCTCTTTTAACTCCATGAAAAAGCGAACGAAATCAGTCGCGTCGTCGATGGTGGGGGCATCGACAATTTCAAAATCTAAATTATATTCTTGCGCTTTCTTTAAATTACGCTTCCACATTCTATCTGGCTTCCTTTCCCCAACAAGGTCTACAAAGATTGTCAACGGACAAGTCCTGTAGCCGAATGGTCTTGTAAATCCAGCTCTTCTAAGACCAATTTCAAAATTGCAGTTATATTCCCCAGTACTATTGCAAGTTATCATGTCGCATTTAGAATCAGATATAATAGAGGAATAATATTTGGCAATTTGTTTTGAGCTTATATTCTTAGTTAAAACTTCTCCCGCTATATCTAAGATCTTGCCTATACCTTTTTTTCTCATCAATCTACCAAAACAAGCAATAGATGGATTAATTTCATCATCTGTGAAAAATAGATATTCTATATTCTCTTGTGACTTAAAATTTATCCATCCTAAAGTCTGTTCAAATGGTGGATTACCTATTATCTTTATAGCCTTATTGAATTTTTCAATATCAACAATCATATTTTTGCTTTTGTCTATAGAAGTTGGTATATCTTTTTCCCCATAAATCTAATATATAATAACTAAAAAGTACCTTAAGACCACATTTTTGTTGTGTTTTTTGAGCTGGAATATTCCCTTTAAGTACGATCACAATACATTTGGGCCGATTTATCTCTATAGCTTTCAAACATCTGTAAGCATTCATTCTTGTGTGCATCCCTTTGCCACGCATTGTCGGATGACAATATGCATCCAGCAACAAACATTCATTAGATTTTAATTCATATTTTATGGAAGGAGAGGATGTGACAAGCTCATTATCACAAATCCAACAAGAATAATACAGGACGTTATTCTCTATGATACCATAGGCTTTGTAATTTTTTTTATTCAGTCTGTTTTTTATGATTTTCAATTTTTTTTCTGTAAATACAGATTTATCACCAAATAGAAAATCTTCAAATGATAGAATCTTTACATTTTCGATAGGATTTTTATTCCATATTTGTAATAATATATCCTTATCAACAAATGTTGCATAATAATCGTATGCCTCATAATTAATACCGATCTTCCGTAGTAGTGTTCTTAATACTCGTATTATAAAACCTTTTAGTCCAAATTGTTTATATTTTTGTGTTAGATTCCTGCTTACTTTCATAAACTTGCAAATAATTATCAACTGTTTTTTCTATCGAAAAATTTTCCTTAAAATATTTAATCAGGCTATTTCTTTGTATCAGATTGGGATTATTTAAATAATTCAATATGGCATCTATATAGTCATGTAATTCAACAGTTTTTGATAAATATCCCGTTTTGCCATCTTGAATTATATCAGGAATTCCTCCTACAGGTGTACAAATAGGAACACATCCAGTGGAAATGGCCTCTAGTAAGCTGATAGGTAGCCCTTCATAAAAAGAAGACAGGCAAAATGCGTCAGAACAGAACAAGTAGTCTGAAACATTATCTTGTTGTCCCCAAAAAGAAATTCTTTCACAGGCCATGTTCCTTAAAAACAACGTCTCTTCTTGATCGAATTTTAAGCCAAGAATTAATAGAATGAAGTCATATCCTCTCTTATATATTTCATTGAAAGCTTGTATTAATAGTATTTGATTTTTTTGTGGATGAAATCTACCTAGATGAATAAATACTTTGGTCTTATCTGTTTTTTTTAATTTATTGATTTTTTCTTTAACTGAATCGTATCTTTTAGTAGGGGAAAAAATGGAGCGTCCGTTATATATGCAAATGGAGTTATTAAGGTGATAGTACTTCTTGTAAGATAAATCACATTCCTTTGAAATAGTTATAGGAGTTATTTTATTATACTTAAAAAAGATATAGTTTATAGGTATTTGTAGTATTGGCCCTGATGCTTTATTCGCTACATTGTGAAAAGTGTATACAAATTTTATTTGCTTATTATGTAAAGATAAATTAAAGATATATGGTAAAATATTTAAATGAAGGTGGACAACATCGGGGGATTCTGATTTGATGAAGCTTTCTATTGTTTTTAACTTTTTTAAATTAAATCCTTTGTTTTGTTTTAAATTAACATATCTTACTCCGTCTGATAGATATTTTATTCCATAGGTATAAATGTCTATATTTATTGATAGGTCCAATATTGCACAGACTATAACCTGGTGTCCTCTTCGATATAATTCATTCGCTAAATCCAATGCAACATGCTCTGCTCCACCTGGGCCTAATGCATATACAAGTTGAATTATTTTCATATAGTTGTAATTTGATAATACAATTTTTGATATTTATCAATCATAAGACTGATGTCAAAATTATTATGGATTTTCGTAACAGCTTTCGATGATATGGTTTTATAAAGCCGTTCATCGCTCAGTAAATTGTTGATTCGTGACACTGCTGTCATTGTATCACCTGGCATAATGATATAGCTATCTTCTGTATCTGTAATTATTTCAGGAGTACCACCGCCATTTGAGGCGATAACAGGGACTCCTGCTGCCATAGATTCCATTATGGAATTGGATACGCCTTCTGCATGTACTTTCTCATTAGAGAAAAGTAATGTTAGGTATGATGCCGCTATAATACGCTCTGCATCATGGCGAAATCCGAGGGATTTTACATTATTCAGAGCTCTCCGCCTTATATCATTGTTGAATGATGCTAAATCACTTCCCTTGCCAACAGAAAGGAAAACGATGTCGTCGTGTGTTTTCTGCATTTCCTGAGCAACATCCAAAAATGTTCCCCAGTCTTTTGCCGGATTATGTCTTGCCAGCATACTTATAATTTTAGTCTGATCACTTAATCCTAGTTCTTGTCTAAATTCAATGATATCGTTTTTTGTTATATTTTTTATACGATTGAAATCGAATCCGTTATAAAATACATGAGATTTGGATAGTGGTGCATGCTTGGCTGATAAGCCTGCTCGGGAATTACTAATAATAGCATCTGCCACTATGAACGAGATTCTTACTGTTATGCGGCTTAAAGCAGTCTTAAGAGGATTACCATCAGCGATAAATCCTTCTATGTACTTGAACTTTAGTCGATACTTCATAATGGATAAAGTTGTCAATATCAAAGAAATTCCTGTCCAATCGTGAACTATGTCTGGTTTTATTTCAAGCAGCTTGTCCGTAAGTGATTTGAACAACACGATTCTGGATGAATTCTGGAGTTGGATTATTTGTGCATAATTAGAAGCTTCCGGATAATCAATTTCTGGAGATAGAATTAATATATATTGTTTTATATTGGTGTCTGCGCTTAGTCCTTTGGAAAGCTGCACCAATCTCCTTTCTCTGCCGCCTCCATGCAAGCTTGTTATTATGTGAACAATTTTCATTTACTGCAAGTGTTTTTTAAAGAGTTATCGATAATATTGCCACAATACCCCAGGATCATACCGGTAACAATAAAATATCTTGGGAACTGATAAGTCCAAGCTGTAAGTGATATAAATAACAACGTCAGCAGCCATCCATAACTTACCATCCGTGTACTGCGTTCATCGCTAATAAACCTCGTTTGCTTTATGCTTTTGAAAATATAATAATAAAATAATATAAAAAGGATACCGCCTATTATTCCTGTCTCGCATATCTGTACAATATACTCCGAGTGTATAGGTAATCTGGTATTCATAGCGGCACGGAAATTAAATATACCTATTCCAAATATCGGATGCTCTGTGAATAGCTGCCATCCATTAATATAAAAATATGCTCTATCACCCAAAAGATTTAGAATAGGACTATTTGTGGTATTGTATATTTCTGCACTTTCATCTATCTCCCCCATGCGAGCACCTAATAAAGTATTGTCCATGATAAAGCCAAATGCTAAATAGGTGCAGATGAATAGTGCTATCATAAGAATAAAGTTAGAACCTCTCCTTATGTCAAATAAAGATAAGATTACGGCTGCGATTATAATCAATTCTCCACCAAATGCCTTTCTTGTCGCTGCCATAAAGACGGCTAGAGTACATAGTAAAAGACATACGTAGAAAATTATCGGCTTATCCCATTTCCTTACATATCTAAGTGCCGCTACAGTGAGCATACAAACTGCCGTCAAAGGCATGTCGTTGCCCAATATTTCTCCACCCCTTACATTTACGTTTGACGGGGTTTGCAGAACAAGCCCCATAACACAATACGTTATAAAAGAATATAATAGCACTTTCGTTGATATTGCAGGAGATTTGCACACTTCATAGCAAGTTACGTACAATGCTAAAAAAGGCACAAATATAGAGTTGAAAATAAACACAATAGGACTAAGTTCAACAGACGTCCTTTCTCCAATAATAATCCAAGCGATAGATACGTATAAGCACCATATTCCCCAAATGAGGACAGGTTTATTCTTTCCGGTTTTCCAAAACTCTATTTCCGAGAAATTTGTCAATAAAACAGCTATTGCTAAAATGGCGATACTTCTTCCAGCACCGTCAAATCCTATTAATAACCTGCTTATTGCTGGTTTTACAATAAGATATGATAGGAAACAGAGATTAACAAAGCTGTTAACTGTCATTGAATTCATTTACTTGATGGTAATAAGATAAGCTCTCCGAATACTCTATCCCAATGCCTTGGCACGAAAATCTGCATTCCTGAAGTTGGGAAAAATGTAATTTCGCCAAAATAAACTTTATCTCCAGTATCATAAAAATCGATACGGACGAAAGGTGTGCCGCAAGCAAGAGTTTCTGCAAGATGCCACATTTCATCATAGTGTTTCGGCTTTCGAGGGCATGTTGTTGCAAAAGGATATTCTTTTGGCTCTCTGAATACTTGATGATTCCAGTCCTTATCAAAAAAATCAATGGACATTCTATAACGACGGTTGCTGATTACTTGACAATAACGGGGCTTGCCATTAAAGCAGAAAAACTTATAATCAGGTAAATCTATATCATTAGGCATTTCCAGCAATTGCTCGGCAAAAATACGTGGCAAAACATTTTTATATGGCCATTCTCTGTAATTTTTATAAATATCAGATTTGAGAGACTTTTCTAGTTGTTTTATGGTTTCTTCTATATTTAAATTTCTTTTATCTCTACAAATTACAACCCCATTACTTCCGCCTCCATTATTTGTTTTTAATACAAATTTTTCAGGAAGTTGCTTAAAATCAATATCTTTAATAGAAGACCATACGCAAATTGTCGGAATTATATATTCTTTGCCTATTCTACTGGCAACATACTCCTTCACAGCAATTTTATCAACCATTGATGTGTATTCAGGCTTTCGATTATATAACTTTAGCCATTGCAACTTTTCAGTGAATGTTTTGGGATTTCGCAAATGAAGGAACCTTCCCGTCTTCACAAAATATTTAATCTTCAGGAACAATGCATCTGGAAGCTCCTCATAGTGCATTTTATGAAGAATTGCTTCCAAAAGATAATTTATATTCATATTTTACAGTGATGTCCTTGATTAAAAACGATCTCTATGGTTATCACATACTCTCAGGCAACGGCGCAATACATCCAAGTGTGATTCACAATTTATATAATTTTGAATCTGTAGTATTTTTGCCTTGTCCATCAGAGATGGCAACAATCGCATCAAATACAGTTTTATAAACAATCTGCCCCTATACGGTTCCAGCATCAAATCTATTGATTGTTTCCTTCCATCATAAAATTTTTCACATTTAGCCTGCAATAATCCCATGTCTGTTATGATAGCGTTCAATTCCTTTATTTTCCTTATCCAGTCATCCTGCTTTCTCAACACTGATATTTTGGCATTGCTACAACATTGCGTATATGGATAACATACGTACTCTACTCTCTCATGCTTTCTAAAGTTCAGTTCCAGCATAAAACCTTCATGCCATAATGAAGTGGAATTTTCCCTATCAAAACAGAAGTTACCTAGTCCATAAAATATAGGTCTGTCATTATACACTTCATATCCACTAAAACAGTGTTGATGATGGTTTACAACCGCATCGGCTCCGGCATCAATGAAAAATCGATATATTTCCACCATTCTTGGGGACGGCAACTGGTAATGTTCATGCCCTCCATGAACAATTACAAGAACATAGTCAGCATTTTGTCTTGCCTCTTTAATTTTATAGTATTGCTGTATTGGGTTAAGAGGATTGGCCCCTGGAGAAGCATTCCCGGCTATTGAAAATTCATGCTCGCAGCAGTTAATTATCGCTAACGTATCTCCACTCTTTTTTTTATATAAAATTTTTGATGCGTCCTCTAAGTTCTTGCCAACTCCAACAGGGTCAATATTATATTGTGAGCATAAATTTACGGTGTCCATTAGGCCTTGGGCTCCAAAATCCATAATATGATTGTTGGCCAATGTGGCTATATTGAATCCTGCATATTTGATTGCTTCTATGCCTTTTGGTGAAGAGGATAAATTGGGACCGCATTTTGCTATCGGAGGATAGTCTCCCAATACGGCTGGACATTCGTAATTTACTATGGAGTAATCTGCTGATTTGATGATAGGCTCCACCTCGCAGAATATGGAGTTATAATCACCGCTCTCCACTATCGGCTTCAACCTTTCAGTCGGACAGAAATCTCCTGCGACTAATATTTTCATGACCTTAATTTAGACTTCAAATTGAATATGATATTTCTTTCCTTTGGGAAAAGCATGAGTGTGCCTGCGTAAACGATGGCGCAAGCGAGGCACATGACAATCTGCCAGAATATTGAATAGCTGCTGGCATCGGTCAATAATGCGAATCCGGTCATAATCACAGAGGCAATGATTGCTGGCAGTATGTTTTTGAACATGCCTACGAATGATATTCTGATAACATTATATAAGACAAACAGGTTGATTATAATCAGTGTCAGTCTTACTAAAGCCCTCATATCACAGAGAAACCTGAAATCATACTGTACGGCCCATAGGATAACTGGAACCAAACACACTATGTGCAGAATCTGCACCAGCACAGATAGCTTTGGTTTTCCTTTTGCTCTGTATATCTCGGAACAGTAGTGTGACAGTACAATCGTCAATGCACTTGTGAGCCCCCACAGGCCGATGAAGTGCGCAGCCTCCCGCCACTGGTTGCCAAGGAGTATGTCCGTTACAAGGCCCTGGAAGAGGAATATTCCGACACCGCTAGGGATAACAATGATACCTACTAGTTTCTGGAACGAGAAAAACATTCTTTTAAGTTCTGCGTCATTGTCCTGCAGTTTTGATAAAGATGAGAATAGCACAGGTGTGGTCGCTGCGGTCACAAGGCCCATAATCTGCCCGACTGTGGTCATGGATGTCCTATAAATGCCCAAGTAGTGCTCATTCAGCATTGTCCCTACAATGAAGATGTCAATATAGCTGGTAAGCCATATGCTGATGGCCTCAATCATGGACCAGACAGTGAAGGAGAACATCTCTTTGAGCAGCTTGAAACTGTAGAACAACTTAGGCTTCCATTTGGACTTCACTGTGAGGATTACCGCGTTAGAAAGATTCAGTGCGATCATTCCAATAATCAGTGACCAGTAACTTCTTGTATAGTAGGCGATAGGAATTGTTATAACAAGTGGTATGAATACTCCGATGATTCTGACTAGGAACAATGTCTTGAAGTCCAGGTCTCTCTTGTACAGAGCCATCTGAATGCTTGAAAAAGCTGCTAAAGGGATGCAGAAACAAGAAACGGCGATAACATCTCCATGTCCCTCACTTCCCACCAACGTTGCAATCTGTCCTGAGAATATAATTATCACTGCCCATATGACAAGTGACATTATCAGATTGGACCAGAAGGCCACTGTAGTTGACTTGTATAAATCTTCTCTGCTGTCGAACTTATGCTGTATGAGATACTTTTGGAAACCTGCATCAGTAAATAACTCTGCAAAACTGATGACCATCGTGGCAGTAACCAGAATACCGAAAGCATCCGGAGCAAGCAGTCTTGCCAATACCATTGTTGATATCGGAGAAACCAGCTTAGCTGCAATCTCTGTCAGCGAGGACCATTTTGTGGCCCTAGCTACCTGTTTATTCAATTCTTCGGCCATTGTATTTTGTCAGCCTATTAGGAATCTTCCAAAACGTGTTTTAAGTGTCAGCCAGCACAGAGTCAGCGACAGGCATAGCGTGACAGCAAATCCAATCCATGGCAAGGCGTATTCATTCACTGTCATCGGGATATTCGTCTTATAGTACAAATACTGTAAAATAAACTGTTAATAAATGTAGACTCCGTAACAGTATCCGCTCAAAGTTATCAACATTGGTTTGGATTTCAGCCAATTTATAACTCTCTTCCTATTTGACACGCTGTAAAATGTGTAAATGGCACTTAACGAGGTAAGCAATGTGCATATGTTGAATGATACGCTGCGTATGATATTCATTATCAAAGTATCTTGACTGTCCCATTCCCTTAGGAGCATGTAGGCTATAAATGCAGCGCAGAAGACAAGAATTGCTATAAATTGACAGCGTAATGTGTATTTTGGAAACGAAATTATATTCTGTTTTAGTCCAAAACCGATTAAAAAGTATATATAGTAGTTACCGACATTACCAAGCCCAAATGGAAGAAACTGCAAGGGATTCAATATGACGAACATGCATGATGCTGCCAATACTATGTAAAAAAATATAATTTTATGTGGTGTATAATATGCTAAAATATAGGTAATTACAAAGCACCAAAAAATCATGGGCAAAAACCATAAATGCCCGCATCCGTTTAGTATTTTATAGACAATGGATGTCAAGTTGGCTGATATGTCATAAAAACAAAGATAATATATTATGCCGAAAAAAAAACATGGCAGTAATATTCTTTTTGCTTTTTTAAAGATGGATTTCCCCAAGTTGAAGGTATTGTTTCTTCTATATAAACTGAATCCCAGTAGCAACCCACTGATAAATGTCATACCTTCTAATTGACCCTGATGTGTGAGTATGCCAATCCACTTGTACGCGGTAATATTATGAAATCCACTATATGGTTGACTCCAGTTCCCAGTGAACGGACACAGTGCATGATACATAACGAGCAGTAAAATAAGAATGATTCTTATTGCTGCCACATCTAATAACCACTCTTTCTTTTCGGAATTATTCAGAGCACTTGATGTCATTGTAAGTTTTTTTATACCACTTGGCGAAGTTTCTGAGTCCTGTGCGTAGTGGGGTGGATGGTTTGAAGCCGAAGTCTTGCTCCAGCGGGGCGGTGTCGGCGTATGTCACAGGAACGTCTCCTGGTTGCATAGGGACAAGCTCCCTATGGGCCTCGAAGTCATAGTCCTCCGGCAGCACCCCGGCCCTGACAAGTTCCTCCTGAAGCACCGTCACGAAGTCCAGCAGGTTCTCAGGGGAGCTGTTCCCGATGTTGTAGACCATATACGGTGGCACGGGGAGGCCGTCCTCCCCAGTGCATCTTTCGGGAGCGTGGCGCATGACCCTGACGACGCCTTCTACGATGTCGTCGATGTAGGTAAAGTCCCTGAGGCAGTTGCCGTAGTTGAATATCCTGATCTTATCTCCTCTGACCAGTCTGTCTGTGAAGCTATAGTAAGCCATATCCGGCCTGCCGCATGGGCCGTAGACGGTGAAGAAACGCAGTCCTGTGGAAGGTATGTCATAAAGTTTGCTGTATGCATGTGCCAGCAGCTCATTGCTCTTTTTCGTGGCGGCGTAGAGGCTTACGGGGTTATCAACTCTGTCTTCAGTGGAGTATGGAACCTTTCTATTGGTTCCGTAGACACTGGAAGATGAGGCATATACAAGATGCTTTACTCCCGTGCGGCCTCCATCGTAGCTGTGACGGCATGCTTCCAGAATATTATAGAAGCCTATTATGTTGCTCTCAATGTAGGTATCGGGATTGGTGATGCTGTATCTTACCCCGGCTTGTGCCGCGAGATTGACAACCACTGACGGTTTGTATTCATCGAATATGCGGTTGACGGCGCTCTTGTCTGCGATGGAGGCACGATAGAATATAAACCTTTCACCATAGATCTTTAATTCGTCAAGTCGCTCGTGCTTAAGTCTCACATTATAATAATCAGTAATATTGTCAACGCCGATGATACGGCAGTCTGGATACTCTTCCAGTAGTCTCTTAGTAAGATTGGCACCGATGAAGCCTGCGGCTCCAGTCACCACTACGGTGGCAAGGTCAAGTCTGATGTTCTCTTGCAGCATTTATTAATCGTCAGTTTTTCTATTTATGTATCCGAGAGTTGCGTTTTCCCTATATTTGATTAAACATGGATTGCCATATACAATGGAATGTGAGGGTATGTCAGAATTTACATAAGTGTTTGGAGCAATTAAGACATCATTTCCAATAGTAATATTTCCTACGATTGTGGCATTAACACCTATCCATACTTCGTCGCCAATCGTTGGAGCGCCCTTTCTTTTACCTCTGTTTTCTTGTCCAATTGTTACGCCTTTATGTATATTTACATTTTTACCTATTACTGTATGCGGATTGATTGTTATGCAATATGGATGTCCAATGTATAGCCCCCCCCCGATTTTTGTTGATGTGGAGATTTCTATATGGTGTAATATACTTCCAAAATAACAATACATTAATCTGCAAAACAGTCTTATTATGCCAGAAGAATTTTGTGCAGCTCTGAACCAGTACTGAAAATGTGGAAGTTTTCCAGTACTATATCGTGTTCTGTCTAAGTCAATATTACTCATTTCTGTCTTTTAGCAAAAACTTATTGTGTTAAATTGTTGTTTGAATATACCAGAGCCATTAAGAAAATTTTTAATCAGTCCCTCCCGAACAGATCCCGTGTATACACCTTCCCCTTCACATCATCCAGGCACGGGTCATACCTGTTGGCGATGATGGCCCCCGCCCTGCGCTTGAACTCGGCCAGGTCGT
>ERZ1027066.435-NODE-435-length-24594-cov-56.210155_pt1 | contig 24594 bp, 18 predicted proteins | sample MGYA00519282_ERZ1027066 | MGnify/ENA primary metagenome ERZ1027066 (study PRJEB26926, sample SAMN06164494) | human gut metagenome | biome: ENVO:00009003; feature: ENVO:2100002; material: ENVO:00002003 | host: Homo sapiens | place: USA | collected 2012 ... | reverse complement strand
TACATTTTCTACTCACCTTCCGAAGGTGCGCAGAAGCCGCACTGCCCCGAGAGCCACCTGTATCCGCATTTCCCCACCCATCGTGCCATTCCCACCTTCCGAAGGTGGGCAGGTTCCCCACATTTTCTACTCACCTTCCGAAGGTGCGCAGAAAAAATAAAGTAAATTTGTTGCGACAAATCACTAAACCACTAAAGAATATGCTCAACCACTACACCATAGAGATCTGCGCCCCGTCGTACGAGAGCGCCCTGGCCGCACAGAGAGGCGGGGCTGCGAGAATCGAACTGTGTTCCGAACTGGATGCCGGGGGAGTGACTCCTTCCTACGGACTGATTCAAGGAGTGCGGGCTGCGCTGACTATTGCCGTCAACGTGCTGGTCCGTCCGAGATCCGGAGATTTTCTGTATTCGTCCTACGAGGTGGAGACAGTGACACGCGATATAGCGCTGTGTGCGCAGGCCGGTGTACAGGGTGTCGTGGTAGGTGCGCTGACGGCGGATGCGAAAGTGGACCGGACGGCGGCTGCCGAGTGGCTGAAGGAGGCGCGCAGACATGGACTGTCGACAACATTTCATCGGGCAATCGATTGTGCTGACGGTATTTACGATGCACTCGAGGATGTCGCATCACTGGGGTACGACCGCGTGCTGACCTCCGGCGGGTGTCCGACTGCCTGGGAAGGCCGTGAGACGATAGCCCGTATGCAGGCCATGATGGCAAATCATACGGGAAGCGCCCGCAAACCGCTGATAATCATGCCTGGATCCGGTGTCAATCCGACCAATATACGCGACCTAATGCTTCAGACCGGGGTCAGCGAAGTACATCTGTCGGCCACTAAACGGCACAAGTCCAGTATGCGCGTGCTCTCCGGCATTGCGCAGGAGGAGACGGTAGTCCACAGCGACGAGGAGACTGTGCATCGGGCAGTGGCGGCACTCTGCTGAACTCTGCTGACTTGTTGCTGGGGAGGTGCCAGGATCGCAAGTCTGTGTATTCTGGATTGCCCCTGTTCGCGAAGCGTTTTCCTTCAGCGGGGCGTCGCAGGACGAATATGCACATTACGGTATATCCTCGTTTGGATTACGTAACCTTCAGATAATCAGCATATAAAGACCTGGAAAGTATTTTTATAAAAAATAAAAAATTAAAAAACGTAAAAATCTTCCGGAGAAGAGCATATTCTCTGAACATTTTCCTTGATTATCAGTAGATAAACTATATCTTTGGGGGGCTTGTCGGGCCTCTCAAGCCGGACCATTCTGGTCATTTGAGCCAGTTGATTGGAGCCGACAGGCATCAGTATTTACCAACCATTACTTAAGGAGTACAGATTATGAAGGGAAAGATCTACCATCTATGCTACACCTCCCACGGTGAAGTTCTATGTCGAAAGTATCTGGATTACTGCATGCTGTTCAATTGTATCGCTCAGGCAACGATTGGCACCGATGCTCAGCTGCTTGCGTATGCCATTATGTCCACACACGTTCATCTCATAGTGATAACGGAGCGTCCGGCGGCTTATATCCAGAGAATAAGATCGTCTTACACTCAGATGTTTAACAGGCGGTATCGTCGAAAGGGAACATTTGGAGAACCGTCATTCTATTCTGTGGAACTGATAGGAAGACGTCATGTTACAGCTGCGATAAGTTATGTTTTGAGAAACCCCGTGCATCATGAACTGACATCGAATCCGTATGATTATGAGTTCTCGTCAATCGGTTTGTATTTCAGGAAAGAAACGAGGAGACCGGAGAACATGCGTCCTAAGAAAGCGGCAAAGCCTTTCGCTACAATAATCCGGAGAGATAACAGGCAGAGGCTTCCGGAGGGATTGATATTTGATGAAACTGGGCAGATAGAACCGTCTCAGCTGGTGAACAGTGCTGTGGTAGAGGGATTTTTTGGTTCTTACGCTGCGTTTGATTATGGTCTTCAAAGGCGTGACTATCAAGTGTGGGAAACGGAACAGTTGCAGGATAGGGACGGACAGTCAGCGATAACGGTCGGAATTATTGAGCCTTATCTTTCTGGCAAAGACCTTGAGCGTATTTTGACTCAAAGCAAACAATGGGCAAGGGAGAAACCGATTCTGGATATGGATATCTGTGCATTGGTGGATGAAAAGTATGTGCCGGAGTATGGCAAGAAAAGTTACGCGCAACTTACGGATTCAGAAAAGGTTTCTATAGCGGATAGTGTCAAGCGTCAGTATGGTGTCGGAGACGCTGTGCTTTCACGGTGTCTTGGGATAGAGCTTTGCAAATAGGGAATATGGGCTGTTGAGGCGGTGCTGCATTTGCTCACCTTCGGAAGGTGTGAGGAAAACGCGGAAAACATGCTCACCTTCGGAAGGTGGAATCGGCACGATGTGTCGGCCAACGTGGCTACAATAGGCTCCCGGGGCGGTGGCGCTTCAGCCCACCTTCGGAAGGTGTGCGGAAAACGCGGAAAACTGCTCACCTTCGGAAGGTGGAATCGGCACGATGTATCGGCAAACAGGGCTACAATATGCTCTCGGGGCGGTGGCGCTTCAGCCCACCTTCGGAAGGTGAGTAGAAAATGCAGGGAAACTACACACCTCCGGAAGGTGGAACAGAAGTAAAGTAGAAATAAGAAACCGGCAGAGCGCACGCAGACTCCACCGGTTCGGTCCTCACAGTTTAAGTACCGTCGGTCTCTTGGATTGAACGCTGTACCAAGAGTGACGTTAAAGAGTATTGACAGTAAGTGAAACTGACTTTGTATTCGTCGCGTTCACGGCCCGGCTTTCAATTACTCAGTTGCTGAGTGTGTGGGTCAATAAGTGACGGTGACGGTCAGAATCTGCTTGCCTTGAGTGGTCTTGCCGGTCGGTGTCAGCTCGCCATAGGATATGCTGATGTTCTCCCTGTAGTAGATATTCTCTCCGTCAATTACCCCGTCAGGATGGTTAATGTCGTAAGGTTCGACAGTATAGGTCTGGGAATACTGAGTCCACGTTACGGGCATTTCCGAGACAACTGACATCAGGTCACCGTCGTCATCATATTCAAATCTGCAGGTAATGTCGTTGAACACGCAGTAAGCTGCCGAGAACAGGTATACAACACCGGATTCTACTTCCGTCTCAGTGTAGTATTCCCTGTCGAACGGATCATTTCCGTCGTCATTTCTTATCCACCCGCTTTGGTCCTCAGGAGACCATCTGCTCTCGGTCATCTGGAAGGTTGGCCTGGTCAGATGTGTACCTCTGCGGCCGGCCATATCCATCAATCCCTGTGGCATTCCGTATCCATACGGGGTGATATAGGACATTCCGCTCCATAGCCAGTTGTAGTCGAAATATCCGGTGTTCTCTTCCTCCGTCAGAAAAACGGGAAACTTTTCCATATCCTCCCCGGGATTATTCCTGTCAGCCTCGATGGAGAATATGTCTCCGTCCTTCCATGTGAGATACCAAGGGTAGGAGTTCTCTGGCTCAATCTTTTCCAGATATCCGTCGCTGTTGTAGGCCAGGCCCATGTTATACGGGCCGTAGGTTTCACCATCGAAGCTCTGGGTCATAGATTCATTAATGACTTTTCCTTCAGAGTCCAGCGTCCATTCCACGACAGATAAGCCGGAGAGTTCATCGCTTCTAAATTCAATGTTGATGTTAACAGAATTCTGCCCGTACTCAAATTTATAGTCATTCTCTGGCCAGCCGAAGTTTCCGTTATCAGTCTTGAACAGCATGGATACGACCCTCCCTTCCTCATTGTATTCGAAGGTGTAATCGTGGTGATAGATATATCCGTCTTCGTCCAGAACCATCGAGATGCTCCTGGGCATCTTCCCGGTCGGCTGCTCCGGCTCTTCGGGCTCTTCCGGCTCCTCCCCGGCAGCACCTTCCTGAGTGACAGTTACAGTGGCTTCGTCAGCTCCGCAGGTGATACGGACGGTGGCTGTGCGGGCATCAGCATCACTGTTTGCCGAAGCCGACAGAGTTGCGGAGATCTCCCCTGCCTCACCTGAAGCAGGCGAAACACTCAGCCAGTCCCCTCCCTCGACGGTAGCGGTCCAGTCAGCGGTAGCGGTAAAGGAAATGACTGAATCTGTCTCGGCGGCGGGCAGTGTCATCTCAGCCTCGGAATGCAGGGATACGGAACCATTTCCGCCCTCCGGCTTCTCATGGCAGCCGGCAGCCATCAGCGCGGCAACGGCAGCAGAAGTAAGAATAAGGTTAAAATGTCTCATATTCTGTAGAAATTTTGTTTATGCAAAGTAAGGAACAATAACGGCTTCTGTCAATCACGGAAAACCATGATTTTAAATGGTCCCACGCTTCGCACCTTCGGAAGGTGAGTAGAAAATGTAGGGAAACGGCCCACCTTCGGAAGGTGGGAATGGTACGGTGGATGGGGAAATGCGGCTGCAGTGGCTTCTCGCAGGGGTGCCTCATCTGCGCACCTTCGGAAGGTGTGTAGAAAATGTGAGGAAAGTCCTCACCTTCGGAAGGTGGGAAAGGTGCCGTAGAAGGGGAAATGCGGCTACAGTGGCTTCTCGCAGGGGTGCCTCATCTGCGCACCTTCGGAGGGTGAGTAGAAAATGTAGGGAAACGGCTCACCTTCGGAAGGTGGAACGGATGAGTGAGTGCAGGAAGGACGGAAGGGGGTATGGAGGAATGTGGTGGAAGGGGTGTGGGGCAGGGCTACTGCAGGCGGGCGGGGGGTATGAGGCCGAGGGTGATGGCTTTCATGACCATGTCGGCGGCGTTGGTGGCCCCGAGCTTGCGCATGATGTGGCTGCGGTGGGACTCGACGGTATTCTCGGTGATGTAGAGGATGGATGCGATCTCGCGGGAGTCCTTGCCGTCTGCTACCAGCTGGAGTACTTCGAGCTCTTTCGGGGAGAGTGGGGAGCATCCGGTCCCGGTTTTGCTGCCTGAGGCGGTCTGTGACGGCTGTCGCTGTCCGGGAGCGGTCTGCGGCTGCTGTCCTGAATGTCTTTGCTCAGATGCTTCGAGCACCCGCCGGACGGTCTGGACCAGCTGCGAGGAGTTGACGGACTTGAAGACGATTCCGTCCACGCCGCTCTGCTCCAGCTGCCGGAGAGTCCAGATCTCCTCGTGTACGGTATTGACCACTATGCGTATGCCGGGCGCCTCGCCGCGCAGAAGTTCGATGAGCCGGAAGCCCGGGATGTCCGGCAGTTCCAGGTCCAGGACGGCGAGGTCCACATGTGTGCTGCGTACTGCGTCGAGGGCTTCCTCTCCGCTGTGGGCTGTGATGAATCCGGTTTTGGGGAAGGCGCTGCGGAGCACTGATAGCAGGCCTTTCAGCACCAGGTCGTGGTCGTCTATGAGGAGTATTGTCATGGCTGTATGGTTGGGATGTCGGAGTTGGAATTATTGGCCGGAGGAAGGCAGGGGAACATCGAGCCGGAATACCTGCATCTCCCCGGACGCGGAGCCGGAGATGACCGCGCCGATGGCCTTGGCTCTTTCGGACATGACAGTCAGGCCGATGCCCTCCCGGGAAGGGGTAGGGTCGAAGGCCCGTCCGTCGTTGCAGATGGTCAGCGACAGCACCGTGTCGGAGAGCTTCAGCGCAGCCTTGATGCGGGTGGCGCCGGAGTGCCGGATGATATTGCCCATCTGTTCCTGGAAGATCCTGTAGACCTCGTAGGCGATGCGCTCGGGGACCTGCTGCCAGGTGCGGGAGCCTTCGAGGGAGGCATTGAACTCTATGCCGGCGGAGGTCTGGGAGCGGAAGCGCTCGGTGTACATTTCCATTACTTCCTCAATATCGGAGAGATTGAACTGCGGGGGCATCATGTCATGGGAGATGGTGCGCACCTCGCTCCGCAGCCCTTCCAGCATTGACAGCACCTCGTCCCTTTCCGGGGAGTCCGGCTCCATGGCCGAAAGCTGCATCCCGATGCCCAGAAGGTCGTTGCACACCCCGTCGTGCAGGTCGCGGGCCACCCGGGCCCTTTCTTTTTCCAGTCCGTCGATGTATTTCTGAGCGAGCCGCAGCTCCTCCACTTTCTTCTGATGCCTGCGCCTGAAGACCACTGTCAGCACCACTCCGGCCAGGACGGCAATCAGCACCACCGCTATGATGATCCACAGCTGCAGGGCCGCCCGGTTCCGGAGGGATTCCTGCTCCAGGCGGGATATCTCCAGCTCCTTCTCGGCCGCTCCGTATTTGGCCGACCATTCTGAGATCTGGGCGGTGATGTCGGCGTTGTAGAAACTGTCCACTGCGAAATAGGCTTTCTCGTAGGAGTCGGCCGCGTTGCTCCATTGTCCCATGTCGGCGTAGTTGCGGGCGATGTTGAGCCAGCCCGTATCCTCCCGGACGGAGGAGTTCTCGCCCGCCGCGGAAAGGAGCTTGCGGAAGATGGCATTGCTCTCGGCATATCGTCCCATGTCCCTGAGTACCTGGGCCTGGGTCTCGCGGAATCCCAGGACGGCCACCGACCCGGGAGGCAACTGCTCCGCGAACTTTTCCGCCCGTGCCATGTAGTAGTCGACGGAATCCCGCTGGCCGGAGAGCTTGTGCAGCGTTACGATCATGGTGAGGGCAGAGAGCTGTTTGTCCGGCAGTCCGCTCTCACCGGCCTTGGCCATTGCCGTGTGCAGGGCCTCCGTGCCCTTGTCGAACTGCCTGTTGCGGGCGTAGATGCCTCCCGCGTTGGTGGCCGCGTACATGACCATCTCCATGTCGGAGTCATGCTCAGCCATCTGCATTGCCCGGTCGGCGTACTGCATCGACTCCTCGTCCCGGCCCATGAACGTCAGCAGGATGGCCATGCTGGTGAGCAGTCGGGTCTTCTCGGAGACGGCCGCAGGGGAGGTCTTGTCCTGGATGATGTCCCAGGCCCGGTTGTAGTAGTACAGGGTCGAGTCCATCATCGAGATACGGCGGTAGCATACTCCGAGAGACTGGAGGAATCCGCTGTAGGTCAATGAGTCCTGCTCTGTGGCGGCATACCGGTCGGCAATCTCCGCCGCTTCGAGCCAGAGGCTGATGCAGCCTCTCATGTCTCCCTCGGCAAAGGATATCTCGGCTAGGCTGTCAATCTGTAGGGCGTATTGAAAATCCCGCACGGGCCCGGCATTCAGGGAAGAGCTGCCGGCGGTGAGGGTCAGGAGCAGAAGTCCTGTCAGGAGTAAGCGGTGCATAGTGGTTCCAATCGATTTTGATATGGATGCAAAGGTAGGAAAATCCTGCATATAGGAGTATCACGGTTTTCCGTGATTCGGCTGCCGGTGTCAGTCTGAGACCCTGAGACAATATCCTACGCCGCGGTGGCTGATGATGGAAACGGCGGGGTCGGCGGCCAGACGCTTGCGCAGACGGGTGATATGGACGTTGAGGCTGCGGGTGGAAAAATAGTCGTCGTCGCCCCAGAGCTGCTTGAGGATAAGGGTGTTGGGAACGGTCTCTCCGGGACGGGAGGCGAGCAGGGCGAGGAGTTCCGCCTCCCGGGCGGGCAGGACGGTGCTGCTGCCGTCGCTCAGGCTCAGGACGGCGGTGGAAGGGTCGAAGGTGTACAGTCCCAGGACAATGGGGGAGGAACTCTGCGCTGCTGCCGTCCTGGCCCTCTGCCGTCCGAGCAGGGCATGGATGCGAACTATCAGCTCGCTCATGGCGAAGGGCTTGCGGATGTAGTCCTGGGCCCCGAGCTCGAAGCCGCGGACCACGTCCTCCGCTCCGGAGCGGGCCGAGAGGAAGAGCACTGGGACATCGTCGCCGCATATTCCCTCCTGCCTCAGCCGCTTGACGAAGGTGAATCCGTCCATTGTGGGCATCATGATGTCGGTGACCACGACCTCCGGCCGGAATTCCGCCGCAGCCCGCAGTCCGTCCGCACCGTTGTAGGCGCAGCGCACCTCGAAGCCCTTCTCCGAGAGGGTGTCGGCGATGATGCCCGCCAGGGTCCGCTCGTCCTCGACGAGGAGCAGCCGTATTCTGTTATCCGCGTTTTCCATTGTCTTGAATGCCTTTGAGAGTGAGGGTGAATATCGAGCCGCCGCCCGGAGCGGGACTGACGCTGATGGTCCCACCGTGCTTTTCCACCACGAGGCGGCTGTAGTAGAGGCCGATGCCGAAGCCCCTGACATTCTGCACGTCGCCGGTGGGGATGCGGTAGTATTTCTCGAAGATGCGGCGGCGCTGGGAGGCGGGGATGCCGATGCCGTTGTCCTGCACCTCGATGCGGATGCTGCCGTCGGCGGCTGATTTCCGGAGGCGGACGGTGATTTCGGGGGAGGCGGTGGAATATTTGACCGCATTGTCCAGGATGTTGGAGATGGCGGCGGAGAGGTGGAAGGCGTCGGCGGTGATGGCGGGGGCGGGACCTTCGGGGTAGTCCTCCGATATGCGGGCGCGGCCTCCGGTGCTGACGGTCAGTTCGGTGCAGAGGCGGTGGAGCATTGTCCTCAGGTCGCAGGGGGCGGGGTTCAATGCCAGGTCGTCCCGTTCCTGGAGGGAGATGTCAAGGATGCGGCCGACCATTGCGGAGAGTGCTCCGAGCTGGTCGCGGATGATCTCCAGGTAGCGTCGGCGGCGTTCGGGGTCCTCGTCGGCGGAATAGTCGAGCAGGGCCTCGCTGGCTGCTGACGCGGTGGCTATCGGGGTCTTGAGTTCGTGGGTGATGTTGTGGGTCAGGTCGCGGCGCATCTCGCCGAGGGTCTTCTGGCGGAATACGGTGTGCAGCAGGTAGATGTAGCTGAAGCAGAGGATGGCGGTGATGGCGAGGATGCCGGCGATGAGGCCTGCCATTTCCCGTAGGAAGTCCCGGGAGGGGTCGGTCATCTGCACGGTGCAGACTATCCGGGGCGTGGAGTCACCGATGAGTATCGTGCGGGTAAATGTCACCGGCCTGTCTATGACCGTGCTGTCGGAGTACAATGTCCTGGATACTGAGTCCCTGTCCGGGGTGACGGTGAACGAACCGGTGATTTTCACGTCCGGGCCGAATCCGTCGAGGAAGCGCTTCAGGGAGTCCATCGATATGTTCAGGCCTGTCGTATCCCTGGCCTCGGTTCCGACTGTGACCGAGCAGGGGTAGGATATGTCCTTGTAGCGCAGCATGGCGTAGAAAGTCAGCAGGAAGTTGGAGGTGTGGAAACCGCTCAGGCTGTCGGAGTCGGGGACGGTGGTCATGATGCGGCGGATGGCGTCGGTGTAGGTTGTCCCGCTTTTGTAGATCTTGATGGAGGCAATCTCTTCGACCGGTATGTTCTCGATCACGTCCTTGAAAATATCGAATCCGTCCGTGGTGTCGGTCTCAAGCAGGATGAGGCTCTTCCCCTCTGTCGTGCGGGCCTCCCTCTCGGCGGCGACGGCCTCATCCAGGGCGGAGTTTATCCTGCCCTCGAATTCCCGCTGCCTGTCGCGGTACGAGTCCACGAGCCACACCATCGTAAGAGTGATGGCGGCGACGAGGGCCGCTCCGACGGCTGTGCCTATGAGGATGAATGTGCGTCTGCTCTGTGTGGTCTTCATGGTCCGGTGGTTTGTGTATGTGGGGCGGTACGTTGTACGTGGTACGTGCCGCACTGCAAATATACGCAGGGTTTCCGGACATCCGCAGAAATTAACATTCGTTAACCTGCACACCTTCCGAAGGTGCGCGGTTTTGCCGCGTTTACGTCCCACCTTCCGAAGGTGTGCAGAAGCAGAGCCCTCACGAGAGCCTGCTGTAGCTGCGTTTCTCCCTACATTGTGCCCGTTCCACCTTCCGAAGGTGTGCTGTTTTGCCGCATTTTCGCCTCACCTTTCGAAGGTGCGCAGAAGCTGAACCTCCACGAGAGCCTGCTGTAGCCGCGTTTCTCCCTCCACCATGCCCGTTCCACCTTCGGAAGGTGTGCAATTTTGCCGCGTTTTCGTCTCACCTTCAGAAGGTGCGCAGAAGCAGAACCCCCACGAGAGCCTGCTGTAGCTGCGTTTCTCCCTCCACCATGTCCGTTCCACCTTCCGAAGGTGTGCAATTTTTCCGCATTTTCGCCTCACCTTCCGAAGGTGTGCAGAAGCGGACCCCCCACGAGAGCCTGCTGTAGCTGCGTTTCTCCCTACATTGTGCCCGTCCCACCTTCCGAAGGTGTGCAGATGCCTTCCCGGGAGGTTAAGAGTTGTTAACATTTGTTAGGCATCTGTTGACGTTCGGGATGGCGTGCGTAGGGTAATTTTGCTGTCGGAAAACAATCAAAACCGAATGATGATATGAGAAAAATCTCGCTTGTAATCTTTTATGCTGCGGCATGGTCTCTCGGAGGCCTGCTGCCGATGGTATTTTCGCCCACAGACGGCAGGTGCCAGTCGATACAGGTGATGTTCAAGCCGGCGGCTTACCGGATGGACAGTATAGGGACTGCACGGATCGAGTGCCGCTACGGATATTCCTGGCTGCGGGATACGACTGCGCGGATGTCTGCGGACGGCGGGCTGGTCTCCGGAGACAGTGCGGATGTGGAGCGGGGAATGATGCTGCTGCAGTGCGGCGGGCCTTCCGGGGTGTCGCGGTTCTACAGCTATGACCGGTTCTACCTGGATTCGCTGATGCTGGCTGCGGACGGAGGCGGCGGGGCGGCGCTGGATGTATGGTCGCTGCCGGCCGGTACGGCATTTACCGTGTACAAGAATTTCCCGGAGCCGGGGCGGATGACTTCGACCGATATCATTGGCACGGAGAACTATCTGATGGAGGAGGCGGTACCGGACTTTGGCTGGAGGGTGCTGGACGAATGGAGGGAGGTGTTGGGATACCGGGTGAGGCGGGCGGAGTGCTCGTTCCGTGGCAGGGACTATGTGGCATGGTTCGCGCCGGAACTGCCGTTGTCCGATGGGCCATGGAAGTTCTGCGGTCTGCCCGGACTGATTCTGGAGGTGTACGATACCCGGCTGCAGTACCATTACGTGCTGCAGGGGCTGTCGGTGGCGGACAGCGGTATACGGGTGGAAATGCCCGACGCGCAGTATATCCGGACCGATGTGGAGAAGTACCTGCGCACCCTGCGCCGCTACAATGAGAATCCTATGCTGATAATCTCCGAGGTCGATGTTTCGGCCATCTCCTCGGTGCGGGTCTCAAAGCCGGCGGACGGGAGCGATCCGTTCAAGCTCAAGTTTGATTTTCAGGAGATACTTTAAAGTCACAGTTTATGAGAAAATATATCGTTGATTTCATCTTCGCATTTTCCGGTGCTCTTTCCACAACGGCAGCAAATCGCGGGAAATGGTGCCGTTGCGGCATGGGTGGCAGCGGGGGTGAGCGCTATAGGACCCTGGGAATGGTAAATACAGTCGCTGTCGTGGCCTGGATGCTGATATTGTTCCCGCCTGCCGCAGCCGGACAGAACACCGTAACCATTTTCTCGGAGGAGACACAGGGCTATGAGCGGATTGGTACGGCCTTGATAGAGTGCACCTACCGCTATGCCTGGCTGCAGGACACAACCTCGGGGACGCGGATGACTCCGGAGGGGACCCTGCTCTCGGGCGACAGTACCGATATCGCCGAGGACGTGATGCTGCTGCAGTGCGGCGGCCCGGACGGGATATCGCGGTTCTACAGCTACAGCCAGTACTACCGCGATTCGCTGATAACCTCGCTGGTGCAGTCCGGAACTAATGATTTTTCCTCGGTCGGGGACGTGAAGGGCGGCACAAGCATGCAGCTGTTCAAGAACTGGCCCAGGACCGGGCGGATGACGATGATAGACAAGATGTTGGACTGGTTCGAGGTGGTGGAGGCCGTGCCGGATTTCGGCTGGGTCGTGACTGACGAGTGGAAGGAGCTGCTCGGATACCGGGTGAGGCGGGCGGAATGCTCGTTCCGGGGCCGGGACTATGTGGCCTGGTTCGCGCCTGAGCTGCCGCTGTCCGAAGGGCCCTGGAAGTTCTGCGGCCTGCCCGGGCTGGTGATGCACGTGTACGATACTGATTGTCAGTATGTGTACCTGCTCACGGGCATCCGTCAGGTGGCCGGTCTGCCGGTGATGATGCCGGACGAGCAGTATGTCCGCACCGACCTGCGCAAGTACTACCGCACCCTGCGCCGCTACATCGAGGACCCCATCGGATTCGTCACCGCCGGCATGGACGTGACGAGCATCAGGCTTACCACTTCGGAGGGCAAGGAGGTGGACCCCAATGACCCGAAGCTGGTCAATGCGCTGAGGTACGAGTTTCAGGAGATATTAGAATAGGTAAAATAGGTCGAGTTGCGAGACGTAATGAACGATATGATGCATTTATCTGACAATATTTCTGGATTCTCCGTTTGCAGACCTTTCCCACCTTCGGAAGGTGTGCAGAAAACGCGGGAAAACGCTCACCTTCGGAAGGTGGGAATGGTACGGCGGACGGAAAAATGCGGCGAGAGGCGTCTCTCGTGGCGGTGCTGCATTTGCCCACCTTCGGAAGGTGGGCAGAAAACGCGGAAAAACGCTCACCTTCGGAAGGTGGGAAAGGTACGGTGGACAGGGAAATGCGGCGAGAGGCAGTTCTCGTGGCAGTGCTGCATTTGCCCACCTTCGGAAGGTGTGCGGAAAACGCGGGAAACTGCTCACCTTCGGAAGGTGGAACAGAAGGTGGGAAGGAAAAGGTGGAAGCAGGGACGGGGGCTTGCAGTTATAGTCGGTGCACTTTTGCTTTGTATCGGGTATTTTCAAGCAGGGGCTGTGTCTGTTCAGGCTTTGGAAAAATATGGTATGCGGCAGTCAGAGGTGATAAGCGGTGTGGTCGTGGAGGCCGGTAGCGGAACGCCGGTGGCTGGAGCAGTGGTGCTGTATGTGCCGGCAGGGCAGGAGGGTACGGAGTATGCGCTGACGGACGTGCAGGGGCGCTTCGAGCTGCAGGTAAGCGGGATGCCGGCTGCCGGGGATTCGGTAAGGGTGTCGATGCTGGGCTACGCTACGGTGACATTGGCCTTGGTCCCTGACGGGAATAGCGTCACGGACTGGCAGAACATCCGGGTGGAGCTGCAGCCGCAGGCCCTGAATATCAAGGAGGTGGTGGTGCGGGCCCCGAAGGTGAATCTGTTCGGCGATACGGTGGAGTTCAACGTTCAGAGTTTCGTGGAGCAGCAGGACAAGAGCATCTCGGACGTGCTGAAGCGGATGCCGGGGGTGGAGGTGCGCGAGGGCGGGGACATCTACTACAACGGGGAGTCCATCGGCAATCTCTACGTGGAGGGCATGGATCTGCTCGGCGGCCGTTACTCGCTGCTTACCAGGAATCTCTCGGCTCAGGACGTGAAGAAGGTCGAGATCATCGAGAAGCATCAGCCGGTCAAGGCCCTCAAGGGCATAACCTCGGGGGAGAAGCCGGCCATCAACCTGGTGCTGCAGGACCATGCCCGGGGCAAATGGGTAGGCTCGGCGGCTCTCTCGGGCGGTGTCACTTCTGACCCTCAGGCACTCTGGGACGGAAACCTCTTCCTGATGCGGGTTGGCCGCAAGTGGAACAGCGTGAACAATATCAAGACGAACAATACCGGGGAGGACCTTTCGGGGGAACTCAGCGGCCTGAGCATCTACGACCGTTCCGGCGGCGGGGGAGAGGACGGCTTCATCTCCGTGGGGACCAGCGAGGCTCCGCTGGATGCGGACCGCGTGCGCTTCAATACCTCGGCCCTGGCCAATACCTCCAATACCTGGAAGCTCCGCAATGACTGGAAGCTCAATGCCTCGGCATCCTACGTATTCGACCGCTTAGAGTCCTCCAATTTCTCGGAGACCACTTATTATTTTGAGGACGGCGAGCGCACCATATCGGAGAGCGAGGAGGCAATGACCCGGCAGCACAACGTCCAGGCCCGGGTGGAGGCGGAGGCCAACCGCGAGGGGTATTTCTTCCGCAACGTCCTCCGGGCCGAGGGGGAGTTCCAGGACGCCCTCCAGACTATGACGGGCCAGTACCCCAACACCCAGACGGCCCGCCTGCCGTACATCACCGTCAGCGACGACCTCCGATACATCCACCGGAAGGGCGGCCGCTCCCTGACCCTGATGTCGCAGAACGATTTCACGCAGTACGACCAGCGGCTGACGGTGCTCCGCGACGGGAGCGGGAACGGGAGTGCGGACAGCGTGCAGCGGCAGCGCGTGGGCATATTGGACTTCAATACGGATACCTACGTTTCGACGGACTTCCGGGTGTCCCGCGGCCTGACCATCGGCCTCCGGGGCGGCTTCGATGCTTCGGTCCGCAGGCTGGACAGCCGGCTGGAGGGAGTGGGCGGCTCCAGTGTCTCCGGTGCCTTCGGAAATTTCCGCAACGATCTGACCGCCGCATACATCCGCCCTTACGTCACCCCTTCTCTGGAGTATGACTCCAAGAGCTGGGAAGCCCGTCTCTCCGTCCCCGTCAGCTGGGCCAGGTACTGGGGCCTGGACACCGACCATTTCATCTACCGCGCCTCCGGCTCCGTCAAGTACATGCCCGGGCCGCGCCTGAGCCTGACTGTCTCCGGCAGCGCGTCCAACTCCGCCCTGGATATTCACGATTTCTACAGCGGCTACATTCTGCGCAACTACCGCTACCTCACCGCCGGCTCCCTGAATACCGCCCAGGATGAGTCCTACAGCGTCACCGGCCGCATCAACTTCAAGGACCCGGTCAACATGTTCTACATCGACGGCACCGTCAACCGCTCCTGGAACATCCTCCAGACCTCCTCCACCCAGGACTTCCTCGGTGACTACATCGTCACCGGCACGGAGTATGCCCCCAGCCGCGGCGAGAGCTGGTACGCCTCCCTGAGCAGCAGCATCGGCATATACGGCATCAACGGCAAGGTCGGAGTGACATTGTCCTACATGGATTTTTCCACCACCTCCATCCTCCAGGACGGGGTCCGCACCCCCTACCTCTCGCAGACCATTTCCCTGCGCCCGACCTTCAACGGCCGCCTGACCCGCTGGATGAGCCTCTCCTACGAACTCGGTTATTCGCATTACATCCTCTCCCTGCCAGGCACCGGCACCTCCGAGTCTAAGGACAATTTCAGCCACACCCTTTCCCTGAACCTCTCCCCGCACCGCAGCCTGGACCTGAAACTGTCCGCCGAGCACTACTACACCATGCTCACCGCCGACCAGGCCAAGAACACCGTCCTGCTCGACGCTTCCGTAGCCTGGCGCCTCAAGGGCGGGGTGGAACTCAGCATCACCGCCCGCAACCTGCTCAACCAGCGCACCTACGCCTATTCCATATTCAACGCCCTCCAGCAGTTCTCCTGCGAGTACCGCATCCGGCCGCTGAACATTCTCGCCGGGGTCTACTTTACCTTCTGAAAAAACTCCTTCCAATACGGAAAAATTTATTATTTTTGTAGGGTAAATAACCGCAGAAATAATTTAATCCGCAATAAGATGAGAAGTGAAATCACAAAACGCGAGGAAGAGGTAATGGACCTCCTATGGGACAACGGCCCGCTGACAGTGTCCGAGATGCTCAGCCTGTATGCCGAGCCCAAGCCTCATTTCAACACGGTATCCACGATGGTCCGCTCCCTGGAGAAGAAGGGCTTCACCACCCACAAGCCGGAGGGCCTGTCCTACCGCTATGCCGCCACCATGAACCGCGAGCAGTACGGCCAGAGATATCTGGGCGGAGTGGTGCGCGACTATCTGGACAACTCCTACAAGAAGGTCGTGTCGCAGTTCGTCGAGAACGAACGCCTGAGCGTGGACGACCTCAAGGAGATCATCGACATGATCGAGAAGGAAGGTAAGTAACATCGGAACAGGATGAACGCTCTGCTGACATACGCTGTCGGTTCGGCCGCGGTGCTGGCGGTGCTTTGGGGCGGTTTCAGGCTGCTGCTGCGCTCTCAGAAGACATTCAGGGTCAATAGGGTGCTGCTCAATGTGATCCTGTATTTCTCCCTGTGTGCGCCGTTGCTGCTCTCCCGCCTGAGCATTCCCGTGCCGGACGGCCGTGACCCGGGGGTGGTGGGTCTGATGACCCTCGCCGGGCTGACCGTGTACTCCGACGGAGAGGCGTCCCTGGCCGTGGCTGAGACTGCCGGCGCCCGGGTCGCTTCGTGGCTGCCGGAGGTGCTGGCGGCGGTGTATGTGGCTGGAGTGGCGCTCGCCCTGCTGATTCAGGTGGCAGTGCCCGTAGCTGCGGCTGTCGCCCTGCTTCTGAGGGGCCGCCGCCGCAGGATACTGGCCGGCGGCAGGGCGGTGACGGTAGTTTCGGTCCCCTCCCGAAGGGGACGCAGGGTGGAGCCGATGAGCTGGTTCGGCATTATTTTCCTTCCGGCGGAAGAGGACTTCGATACAGGCAGTTACGTCATGCAGCACGAGCTGGCCCACGTCCGTATGAGACACTCGCTCCTGCTGCTCAATGCGTCCCTGCTGCTCTGTCTCCAATGGTTCAATCCGGCTGCATGGCTGCTGCTCAGGGATCTCCGTCAGAACTGCGAGTACGAGGCGGACGACGCCGTGCTTTCCTCCGGGGCCGACCGCAGGGGCTATCAGCTCTCCCTGGTAGGGCGGGCTGCAAGGGGAATGGCCGTATCGCTGGCCAGCCCGTTCCGCAATTCCACTCTCTACCGCCGTATCGCCATGATACAGAAAGCGGCGCCCGATGGCTGGAGGGTCTGCCTCCGTCTGCTCTATGTGGTGCCGGTGGCTCTGGCGGCCGCGGTGCTTTTCGCCAGACCGCTGACAGCTGCCCGGATGCAGCCGGCGGAAGTACAGGCAAGTGAGCCGGCAGGGACGCCGGTGCCGTATCCAAAAGTGGAAGGGAAGCCCTTGTTCATGGGCGGCAGCGCCGAGGAGTTTACGCGCTGGGTGTACTCTTCCCTGGAATATCCTCAGGAGGCCAGGGAAAACGGGGCCGGCGCCAGGGTGACCGTCCAGTTCCGGATACGCAGTACCGGTGAGGTCTCGGACGTACGGATGGTCCGCCTGGATGTGATGGGCGAGAGGGTAGAGGATTTCGACTACAATGTCTTCGCCGATGCCGTCCTGGATGTGTTGGAACGCTCACCCCGCTGGACTCCCGGGCAGATAGACGGCAGGCCGGTGGACGTAACGTACAATTTCCCTGTATATTTCCAGAATAGAAATTGATATGGAACCGCTTTTAGGAAAAAATATAGAAGAACTCAAGGCCGTCTGCGTGCAGTACGGCCTCAAATCTTTTGCGGCCTCGCAGATGGCCGACTGGCTCTACCGCAAGCGGGTGCGCTCCATAGATGAGATGACCAACCTGCCGAAGGCGGCCCGGACGGCCCTTGCCCGGGACTTTGAGGTGGGACGCACTGCCTATGTGGACCTGATTTCCTCGGCGGACGGTACGAAGAAGTACCTCTTCCCCTTCGGTCCCGGGGTGGAGGCCGTGATGATTCCCGACAAGGACCGCAGTACCCTCTGCGTCTCCTCCCAGAAGGGCTGCCGCATGGGCTGCCGCTTCTGCATGACCGGACGCGGGGGATGGCACGGCAACCTGACTCCCGCGGAGATTCTTTCCCAGTTCCTGGAGGTGGACGAGGCCGCGGAACTGACCAATACCGTGTTCATGGGCATGGGCGAGCCCCTGGACAACTGGGACAGCGTCCGCCGCGTCATTGACATACTCACCGCCCCCTGGGGGTTCGGATGGAGCCCCAAGCGCATAACCCTCTCGACCATAGGAGTGACGTCCGATCCCCGCACCGGAGAGTCGCCTCTGCGCCGCTTCATGGACGAGTGCTCCTGCCACCTGGCCGTGAGCCTGCATGACCCCTTCCCGGAGGAAAGGGCGGAGCTGATGCCGATGGAGAAGCCCTTCCCGCTGAGTAAGACATTGTCCCTGATACGGGAATACGACTTTACGGGGCAGCGGAGGGTGAGCTTCGAATACATCATGTTCGCCGGGGTGAACGACGACAAGCGGCATGCCGATGCCCTGGCCCGGATGCTGCGCGGACTGGAGTGCAGGGTCAATCTGATCCGTTTCCACCGCATTCCCGACTCGCCCCTGGCCCCCTCGCCGATGCCTGTCATCGAGCAGTTCAAGGAGAGGCTGAATTCGGCCGGGGTGCTGACTACCCTGAGGGCCTCCCGCGGAGAGGATATTCTCGCGGCCTGCGGGATGCTCAGCGGCAAGGGAGGTAAAAAAGACAGCTGATATGGGGTTTTTCAGGAAAATATTGTTCCCGGCGTCATTCCTGCTGCTGGCGTGTACAGCGGCCGCTCCTGCGTCTGCGGCGGACTCCCTCGGACGTACCCGTCCCAAGGTGGGAGTGGTGCTCAGCGGGGGAGGGGCGAAGGGCTCGGCTCACATCGGGGCGCTGAAGGTCATCGAGGAGATGGGCATTCCGGTGGATTTCGTGGCGGGCACCAGCATGGGCTCCATCATCGGAGGACTCTACTGCCTGGGCTACTCGCCGGACGAGATGGACTCGCTCATCAGCAGTGTGGACTGGTCGGTCATCATGAGCAACAGCGTCACCCGGGACCAGCTCTCGTTTCTGGATAAGGAGCACAGCTCCAAGTATCTGCTGACCGTGCCGTTCACCACGGCGGCATCCCTGGAGAGGCAGATGGAGGCGGGACGCAGCCGCAGGGACCAGGAGGCGTCCGGAGAGCGGTCGGCGCACGGGGAGGGGATCAATACCTTCGTGGGTTCGCTGCCGGCCGGCTTCATCAACGGCAACAATGTGGAGAATCTGCTCAATTCCCTTTCGGTCGGCTATCAGGACTCGATAGATTTCAACAGGCTGCCCATACCGTACGCCTGCGTGGCCACCGATATGGTCACAGGGCAGGAGGTGGTCTTCCACAGCGGTTATCTGTCCAAGGCCATCAGGGCCAGCATGGCTATCCCCGGGGTGTTCTCGCCGGTGAGGATGGGCAATATGGTACTGGTCGACGGAGGGATGCTCAATAACTTTCCCGTGGATATATGCCGGGCGATGGGCGCCGATATAATAATAGGAGTGAGGGTGTCCAGTACGCTGAGGGGCGATCCCGACGCGCTCAACTCCCTGCCGCAGCTCATAGACCAGCTCATGGGCGTGGTGACGCAGCGCAAGTCCAACGACAACATAGCCTCGTGCGATATCTTCATCGAGCCGGACGTGACCGGATACGGGCCCATGAGTTTCGACAAGGCCAGCATCCGCACCCTGGTGCGCAACGGTTATGCGGCAGCGGACCGGCACAGGGAGGAGCTCCGGGCTCTCAAGGAGATGCTGGACTCCTACGGTCCCTGCGGCAAGCAGCTGCAGGCTCCCCGGGCCAGGAATATGGACAGCGATACCCTGACCGTCAGCTCCATCTCGGTCAGCGGGGTGGGGCTCAAGGACGGGGAGTGGCTGCTGAGGAAGTCCGGACTGCTGAAGAAGAAGAGGATGACCGGCAGGGAGATAGAGAGGGCTGTGGATATGTTTTATGGTATGAATGCATTTTCCAAGATCAGCTATACCCTGCAGCCCGATCCGGCGGACAGTACCTGGCAGGTCAATATAGTGCTGGTTCCCGACGTGCCGCACAACTTCGGTTTCGGTTTCCGCTTTGACTCCCAGGAGGCGGCCGCCATCCTGCTCGGGGTAGGCATCAACGAGCAGAAACTGACCGGAGTGAAATTCAATGTCTCCACACGCCTGAGCTACAATCCCTGGGCCAAGGTGCAGGTCTCGTTCGTGCCCCGCATCATACCGCGCTTCAACATATCCTACTCTTTCCGCAAGGAGGAGACCAACATCACCGACGGCGGGAGGACCTATGCCAACGCCTTGTTCTACAACCAGAAGGTCAAGGCATATTTCTCCGAGTACCACTCCAGGTTCATGACTACGGAACTCGGGCTCAGCTATGAGAACTACATCTACCAGCATTATCTCCAGCCGATTCTCGATGAGGGAGGAATCACGCCAGTGGAGGGGGACGAGACTCTCAGGAGTTCGTATCTGGGACTTTATACACGGATTCGGTTTGACAGCAAGAACCGTTCTTCCTTCGCGACCAAGGGCGTGGACCTGACCCTGGACGGCAGTTGGAAGTTCCATGATTTCAATGCCTCCGGAGACTTCGGCACGTTCGGGGACGTGACGCTCTCCTTCACCTCGTATATACCGGCATTCGGGGAAAGGCTGGTGATATCCCCGCAGGTGTATACCAGGTTCCTGATAGGAGGCAGCTATTTCAGGGCCTACAATACGATAATGGGCGGGGTCATGCCCGGTAGGTATGCCTCGCACCAGCTGCCCTTCATAGGATTCAACCGTCCGGAGATTATGGACAATTCCCTGGTCATCCTCCGCAGCGACTTCCGGGTCAATGTCTACGGCAAGCACTATGTCACCGGTATAGTCAACTATGCCAGGGAGTCGGACGGGCTGCAGAACTTCTTCGCGCGCCGGCATCAGTCTGACGACGGCAGCATGAGTGCCGGCAACTGGTGGGGCTTCGGCCTGCGGTATTCGTACGACCTGCCGATAGGCCCGGTCGACGTGGATTTCTCCTGGTCGGATCTTACTAAGAAAATAGGTGTGTATGTCAGCCTCGGATACTACTTCTGATGTTCTGTTCAACCGCATTGCCTGGCTGTGCTCCCGGCGGGAATACTGCAGCCGCGGTGTCCTGGACCTGCTGCGCCGCAAGGGCGTGACGGATGAGGACGCCGCTGCCGTGCTGGAGCGCCTGCGCTCGGAGCGGTATGTCGACGATGCCCGCTATGCCCGTGCTTTTGCCAGAGACAAGGCTCATCTGGCCGGATGGGGCCCCAGGAAGATATCCTATGTCCTGGCTTCCAAGGGTATTCCGGCGGACGTGGTTCGGGCTGCTATCGCAGAGGTGGAGGAAGGGGAGAGCGCTCGCCGCATGCGGGAGGTCATTCAGGTCAAATGGCGGAGTGTCAAGGCCGTCACGCCCTTCGAACGGCGGCAGAAGGTCCTGCGCTTCGCTCTTTCCCGCGGATATGATTATGAGAGGGTGACGGAAGTTCTGGATTCTTTGGAGGAGTAATTGGAAAAATTACTAACTTTGTAGTTTGTAAAACAAACACTAACCTTTAAGAAAGATGTCTACAACTCAAACCGTGAAGAAGAACTATGCGCTCCCCATCGCAATGATGTACCTGCTGTTCTTCATGATCGCCTTCGTGACCAATCTCTGCAATCCGATGGCGGTAATCGTGAAAAATCAATTTGAAGTTTCCAACGCCATGGCCCAGCTCGGCAACGCGGCCAATTTCATCGCCTACGCCGTGATGGGTATCCCCGCCGGCATACTTCTCAAGAGGATAGGCTATAAGAAGACGGCCCTGACTGCCATCGCCGTAGGTTTTCTCGGAGTATTCCTGCAGTATGTCTCCGGATGGAATGCCGTACAGAGCTACGGTGTCTATCTTGCGGGAGCCTTCATAGCCGGATTCTGCATGTGCATGCTGAACACTGTAGTGAACCCCATGCTGAACACCCTCGGAGGAGGCGGCAAGAAGGGTAACCAACTGATCCAGTTCGGCGGCGTGGGCAACTCCCTGGCGGCTACTTTCGTGACTATCTTCGTGGGTGCCCTCGTGGGAGACGCCTCCAAGGCGCACATCTCCGATGCCACCCCGGCCCTGTTCGTCGCACTGGGTATTTTCCTGCTGGTGTTCATAGTGCTGTCCTTCGTCAGGATTCCCGAGCCTGAGCTCGATAAGGCTTCCGAGGCGTCCGGGAAACAGGCCGTGTCTCCTGCCGGCAAACGGTACAGCGCATTTTCCTTCCGTCACTTCAATCTTGGTATCATTGCTATCTTCCTGTATATGGGGGTTGAGGTGGGTATCCCTACCTACGTGCTCCAGTACCTGTCTACGGCCACTGACGCAGCTACTCCCGGTTTCGGAATGGATTCCGGCGTGGCCGCTTCCATCGCGGGCGTATTCTGGTTGATGATGCTCATAGGCCGTCTGTGCGGAGGTCTGCTGGGAGGACGTTTCTCCAGCCGGGCACAGATACTTTTCGTCTCTTCGGTCTGCATCCTGTTCATCGTCCTGGGCATGCTGCTGCCGACTACCTCCACCGTGCGCTTCTTCGGTTTCGAGGGCTCTACCGGACATTTCGTATCGGCTGATATACCCGTCGGCATGATGCTGCTCGTGCTTTGCGGTCTGTGCACCTCGGTATGCTGGGGCGGTATCTTCAACATGGCCGTCGAGGGACTTGGCAAATATACATCAGTAGCTTCCGGCATGTTCATGACAATGGTATGCGGCGGCGGTATCCTCATCCCGCTCCAGGGCGCCATAGCCGACATCTCCGGCTCCTTCCTGGTCAGCTTCCTGGTACCTCTGGTATGCGCTGTCTATATTCTTTTCTATGCGCTGGTGGGCTATAAAAATGTCAATAAAGATATTGTAACAGAATAAATACTTGGTAATTATGGCAAAACAGGCACTGGTAATGGGTATCGACGTGGGCGGTCAGTCCACCAAGCTCGGAGTGGTCGATGCCCGAGGCAACATCTTGTATCAGAGTGTTATATCCTCTCTACAGAGAGAGTTGTCCACATATGTGGACGATCTGACCACAGCCATCAAGGACCTTATCAAGAAGGCTGAGAACGACGGCGAGGTGAAGGGCATAGGCATCGGGGCCCCTAACGGCAACTACTACAAGGGCACTATTGAGTTCGCCCCCAACCTCAAGTGGGCCTATGACGAGAACGACAAGCCGATGGTCATCTTCTTCGCCAAGATGATCCGCGACATAGTGGGTATTCCTGTGGCTATAACCAATGATGCCAATGCGGCTGCCGTCGGTGAGATGACCTACGGTATCGCCAAGGGTATGAAGGATTTCATCATGATTACCCTCGGTACGGGCGTAGGCAGCGGTATCGTTATAGGAGGCAATATCGTGTACGGACATGACGGTTTCGCAGGCGAACTGGGCCACACTATCATAGTACGCGGCGGCAGACAGTGCAACTGCGGCCGCAAGGGCTGTCTGGAGACCTATACTTCGGCCACCGGCGTAGCCCGCACTGCCCGCGAGTTCCTGGCCGAGCGTAAGGACAAGAGCCTGCTCAGAGCTCTTGATCCCGAGAAAATCACTTCGAAGGACATTTACGATGCCGCCACCAAGGGCGACAAACTGGCCATTGAGATTTTCCATTACACCGGCCGCATCATGGGTGAGGCATTTGCCAACTTCGTGGCATTCAGCGCACCGGAGGCCATTATCCTCTTCGGAGGCTTGGCCCGCTCGAAGGAATTCCTGACCGAGTCCATCCTCGATGCCATGAACGAGAACCTGCTGGATGTCTGGAAAGGCAAGATACGCCTGCTGTACTCCACCCTGAAGGACTCCGATGCCGCCATCCTCGGCGCCTCGGCCCTCGCCTGGGAGCTGTAAGATTTACGAAGCGGAGCCGGCTTCCATGAGGAATGACTTCATGAAGGCGTTGAGGTCTCCGTCGAGAACGCCCTGCGTATCGGAAGTCTCATATCCGGTGCGCAGGTCTTTTACCATCTTGTAGGGGTGCAGGACGTAGCTGCGGATCTGGGAGCCCCATTCGATTTTCTTTTTCTTGCCTTCGAGCTCGGCCTGCTTCTCCTGACGCTTCTTGAGCTCCAGGTCGTAGAGGTGCGACTTGAGGATGCGCAGGGCCCGCTGCCTGTTGTCGAGCTGGGAGCGGGTCTCGGTGTTCTCTACCACGATGCCGGTGGGGATGTGGCGCACGCGGACGCCGGTCTCGACCTTGTTGACGTTCTGGCCGCCGGCTCCGGACGAGCGGTAGGTGTCCCACTCGAGGTCGGCCGGGTTGATTTCTATCTCGATGGTGTCGTCCACAAGAGGGTAGACGAAGACGGAGGAGAATGTCGTCTGCCGCTTGCCCTGGGCATTGAACGGGGAGATGCGCACCAGGCGGTGTACTCCGCTCTCGCCCTTGAGATAGCCGAAGGCGTAGTCCCCCTCGAACTCGATGGTCACCGACTTGATGCCGGCCTCGTCCCCCTCGATGAGGTCGCTGACCGCCACCTTGTAGCCGTTGCGCTCGCCCCACCGGACATACATGCGCATGAGCATGGCCGACCAATCGTTGCTCTCGGTACCACCGGCTCCGGAATTGATCTTGAGGATGGCCCCGAGATTGTCCCCCTCCTCGCCGAGCATATTGCGCAGCTCCAGGTCCTCGACCTTCCCGGTGAGGGCTTCGAACTGGGCGTCGGCGTCCTGCTGGGCGGACTCGTCCTCCCGTGCAAATTCCAGGAGAACCTCCAGGTCCTCGTCCATTTTCCTGAGTTTATCGTAGGCGTCGGTCCAGAATTTCACGCCCGACATTTTCTTAAGAAATGCCTCGGCCTCCTTTGGGTCGTCCCAGAATCCGGGCCCGGCACTGTGCTGCTGCATCTGAGCTACCTGCTCCTTCTTCGCAGCGATGTCAAAGACACCTCCCCAGCGTATCGATACGCTGACGCAAGTCTCTCACCTGTTCTGTGGTAATCATCTTCCGTGGTTATTTGGTTAGTCGTAAATGTTTCAATGTTCCGTGCCGCAAATATAGCAATTCCGCTGGAATGCGTAAAATGCGCACCTTCGGAAGGTGAGTGGAAAATGCGGGAAAGTGTCTCACCTTCGGAAGGTGTGGAAGGTCTGGTGGAGATGGAAATGCGGCTGTATGGT
>ERZ1027066.364-NODE-364-length-27436-cov-8.730507_pt1 | contig 27436 bp, 21 predicted proteins | sample MGYA00519282_ERZ1027066 | MGnify/ENA primary metagenome ERZ1027066 (study PRJEB26926, sample SAMN06164494) | human gut metagenome | biome: ENVO:00009003; feature: ENVO:2100002; material: ENVO:00002003 | host: Homo sapiens | place: USA | collected 2012 ... | reverse complement strand
TTATAATAGTATAAAATAAATAAAATAAATATACATAAGATGGAGGACAAATATATGAAAACACCAAAAGGAACATTATCACCTAGACAGGAAGAATTGATGCTTTTTCTCTGGGATAAGGACGTGTCTTTGACAGCGACTCAAATGGCGGAAGCAATGAAGGAAAAGGGATGGAACAATGTAACTTTATTTAAAACAGTACAGGCTTTGACAGAGAATAATTTTCTCGAAGTTAAAGGGCTTGAAAAGGCTGTTAAGACATATGCACGAAAGCTGGCCCCATCTATGACAAGGGCAGAATATTATGGTAATTTACTTGCATCAAGAGGCATTACCAAAGAAGATCTTCCACAAATTATAGCTTCTGTAATAGGTACTGAAAAAGATTCCGTGGAAAAAGAAATTGATGAAATGCTGCAAAGATTATAGTAATAAAACAAATGATAAACAAAAACATTCTGAATATAGCAATCCCATAATAGAATTTTATGAGGTTGAAGGACAAATGGATATATTTGATTTCCTGGATACGGAACAGAAAAAATCAAAAGATCATTTGTAAATTTTGCATATGTTGAATTTATTTGTAACAGCAGAAGGAGATTGTAATAGCAATCTCCTTTTTATTATTGAAAATCCTGCAGCGAATACAATTCGATTGTCTGGTTGTGTATCATTCTAGCAAATATTTCCAGATTTATAGAAGGTCTAGCAGAAAACCGCGGCCAACATTGTTGTCCGCTATGGTGATACATCAAAGATGTACCACAGGGGATGAATGCGTCATATCCCCCCCAAAAAAAAATATAAAAAATTTTTCAAAATCTTTTGACGATTCCCCAGATGGCGCAATATATATACCGTAAGAGCATAAAAGGAGAATTTTTCAAAGCCCCAGTCAACTGTACGGAAAGGAGGAAACAGTATATGCGTACCTGGAAGATGACAAAAAACCCAAAAGATAAAAAAGACGCTGTGCTCTGTCAGTATTTCCTGACAAACACCACAGATGCCAAGTGTATGTATAATACTGCCAACTTCTACATCCGTAACACCATGACGGGGATTCAGAAGTCACCGGAGGAGCGCACTGCTAATGAAACAGAAGTGCTCCGCTGTGTCTTTAACGGCATCCTGAAAGCGAATGTCCTTGTGGATGAGAAATATGATGCCGCAATGGATGAGTACAACAAAGCCAAGGAGTTGTATGACGAGGCGGTAGAGGAACGCAAAAAGGCTGCGGAACAGTATCAGGAAATAAAGATTCCTGTTGATACAGGAAATGCTTCTGCCGGCACAGATGCAAAGACTTCTGCTGATGAAACAGAAGATGCCGCTTCCGGTCCATCTGGCAAGGAAGCAAAGCTTGTCGAGCCGGAGAAGCCAAAGGATCCAAAATACTTTAAATATCCGACCCCAAAGAAGTGGTTCCTGTCCTATGAAACTCTTGACGCAATCTTCAAGCTGATGGAGAACCCGGTGTACTGCCGGATGAACAGCCAGGTCAACCAGAACGCCATCCGCAAGCTGGCAAAGACATGGAAGGCATACTTTGCCGCCCTTGCAGACTACAAAAAGAATCCGTCAAAGTACAAGGCAAAACCAAAGATGCCGGGGTACTTAAAGTCTGCACAGTTCACGGCATGGTACACCAACCAGACAGCTCAGTTCAAGATCATAGGCAGCAAGGCATACATTCGTTTTGTCCACTGCAAGGAGCTGTTCTGCATCGGTAATGCTGATCTTTACAAAGATATGAAGTATGTCAAGACGGAAGTAAAACCTTCCCATGGCAGATATGACGTCCTCGTCACCTTTGATGATAAAAAAGATGACAAGGTTGAATTCCCGGCCGTTCCGGATAATCCAAAGCGGATCATCGGCATTGACCCGGGCGTGGACAACTTCGCTACCGTGGTCAACAACTTCGGCAAAGAACCGTTCCTGATCAAAGGCGGTGCCATTAAAGCGAAGAACCAGTGGTACAACAAGAGACGTGCCATCGCCACATCCAAACTGACCAAAGGCTCTGACAGCACGCACTCCGTAAAGAACAGTAACTATCTGGATACCCTGGACCGGAAGCGTGAAGACTTCATGCGTGACTTCTTCTACAAGGCTGCATGGCATATCTGCCGGTTTGCTATGGATAATGAAGCAGATGTGATCGTCTTTGCAAACAACAAGGAACAGAAACAGGAGATCAACATCGGGAAGGCCAATAACCAGAACTTTGTTTCCATTGCGTTCTGCAGCTTTGAAAGCATCCTGGTCCACACCGCAGCAAAGTGCGATATCCCTGTGGTTGTCCGAGAGGAAAGCTATACCTCAAAGGCAAGCGTCCTTGACGGTGACCCGATCCCTACTTACAAACAGGGAGACAGTCAGAAGTATACCTTCTCCGGCGAGCGGATCAACCGCGGGCTTTACCGCTCTGCAGACGGCACCCTCATTAATGCGGATGTCAACGGCGGGGCAAATATCATAAGGAAAGAGTACCCGGATGCCTTCAATGGACAGAACCTTGACTACCTGTGGAAAACCACAAAAGTCGTAAAGTATACCGACCTGTATAAAGGTGCAAAAAGTACCTGTAAGGAAAAGTATAACAATAAACAGCACAGAACAAGTCCGAACAGTAAAATCAGACATTTTTACAGAAAAAATACGCGGCTGGAATACCGGATGTTCTGGGGAAAATCAAAATCTGCATAAAGTAATGCAGAGGCACCTGCGTAAGCAGTCAAAAGTAATCCTTGTAACAAAGGATAAAGGGAAATGTGTATTTCCAGCGAGGCGTACCATGCCTCGTAAAGAAGCCTCGGCCAACCCCGGTTGTCCGATGGTGTATCACGCCTTCACAATAGATATTGAGTCATTTGAAAAATCGTCAAAGGATTTCTGGAAAATTTTTGGAATATTTTCAACGTTTCATATTAATAAATGAAAAACAAAACATTAACGAAGGGAGAAAAGCACTATGAAAAAATTAAAGAGTAACACAGAGGACAAGAGTTTAGTACTTGAACCTGGCAAGACCTATAAATTTGCCGGGTATAGCTGGACAGCGTGTGAGGTGAATAATGACCGTCATGTTGCTGTGATCCAGTCGCGTGGCGTAACCCACGGTGCTTGGCCAGGCTTTAAAATGACGGAATTTGACAGTAAATATTCCATTGATGGATATGATATCAGTGCCTATGATGTTAAGACGAAAAAACTTTACGACGCCATCAAGGATGTAGAAGATAAATCTGCATCTTATGGCAAAGGTTTGTATTTGGTTTCCAAGGAAAAAGCTGGGTATACGGAATGGTGTGAACCGGGTTCTGACGATTACTGGCAGGCTTTGAAAAAAGCAGCGGGAAACGCCAGTTCGTTCGGGTGTCCCTATTATTATGCGTGGCTTGGTACCGTCGACGGTACCGGCGGCGCGTGGTGTGTCGGCTCGTATGGCAGCGTCCTCAGCAGCAACGGTCAGAGCAACGACTTTGTGGTCGCCCCCGCTTTCAATCTCGACCTATCAAAGGTTGAGGTTGCTGGGGATGAGATTATCATCAAAGGGAGTGACAATAACGATCAGCCTGAGAACCAATCAAATCCAATCCCATATCGCTCCATTTGGGAATATGGTATGGATCTTACCAGGGATGGCGAGACATTTCATCTCGATCCGGAGATGGTAAGCGAAATTTACAGCGCCATGAAAGAGGATAATGGCAGAAATTACGTTGCTACTTTTACCAGTCGGAAATTTACCAGAGAGCAATACATTGCTGTGTGTGATGAAGTCGAAAACCGGCTTGCAGATGACTCCGGAGATGCCAAATACCGAGCTTGCGAACATGTACTTGGAGAGGGATTTGACAAGACAGAAACCTGGATTATCAAAAGTATGTTTACTGCAAACCATGAATCGCGTACCGTGGAACATCCTGAAACATTTTCATCCGAACAGGAAGCATGGAATAAAGTTAAATCACTTGTCCTTGCAGACCAGGATGGAAACGAAATTACGGAGGTTAAATATGACCGGGATGCATGCCAGGTTACAATGATCCATGCAAACAAAACTGTTTGCTGGATTTCCGCAGAAAAGAAGTAAAATTTATCATCCCGATGCACCGGGAACTAAAAATTGAGGTTCCCGTGCATGGGAGCTTCCGAATGGAGGAATCATGGCAAAATATTTGGATAAATCAAAAGAGAAGTGGGACGAATTGGTGGATCAATGGCATAGTGATTCATCATTAACATGTTCACTTCAAGAATATCTTGAGTTGGATGATATCGAGTATCTCAAATTTGCACATGGCATTGACGATCCGGATATATCTGATACGGAAGTATTAGAAAAATCAGCAGGGATTGCGCGAGATGTGGTTACAGAACTTGTTATAAAACCAGCTCTTAAAAAAGCAATACAGGTGTTAAACCCCGATGTACCGGGAACCAATAGTTGAGGTTCCCATGCATGGGAACCTCTAAATATAGAGGAGGAATAATAAAATGCCTGAGAACATACGAAAACAGTTAAAGGATTTCAAAGAAGACGGAAAACCCTTAAAGTATCTTATCAATTATATTCCTGATGATTATTTTGATGGACAGAGAATAATCGCTGAACTGACAGAATTGGGATATGATGTGGAAGAAATCGTAAAGTGTTTGGAACACAACTTTGGATTAGACATGACGCGGCAGTATTAAGAGAATGGAATTGTAATACTCCATAGGCGGTCAGAAAATGTATTTATGGAAAAGTGTGGCGCATGCCGCACTTTTTTCGTTTCATATTGGTGTTGTAAACAAAACATCATCGAAAGGAGAAAACCTATGGAAGAAAAGAAAATTAAACAGAAAGATATGTGCAGAACAGTTGATTGCGACAAGCTTGCGGTTACAATCTTTGATGCATTCAAGGAAGATCGGGAAGAATCTGGAATAAATGAGATAGCAAAAGGGATGGATACTGTTTTGCAGGACTATGTAGATCCGGAGAAGAAACAGGCAATTGATCATGTATTTATGGCACTGACGGGATATATGCTGGAAACACTTATTTCCATGAGTGTGTAGGAGGGATGGATATGAGTAAATCAAGAAGCTTATACGACAACCCATACAAATACGCCTGTGTATGCAGCGTGCCATTAAAACTGGCGAAAATTGCCTGTAAGAAACAGAGGCATCTGGAGAAGGAACAGAAGAAACATCCATGCCGGTGTCCAGCCTGCGGTTCTAAGCATCTGTATTACGAACATGGATCCTATGAGGAAGGCTATGGAGATTTTGTGGAATGTACTGACTGCGGAGAGACTTACGATCCGGGCGAAATTCCAAACATTGAATACGGCAGCCTTACACCATTTGAGGACTTTGATCCCGTCATTTACTTTTCCCTTACGGAAAATAAATTAGAGGGTTGGAAGGAAGCCTGCGGAGCAGAAACACATGAGGAGTGGATTCATTTCGCAGAAAAGATGATTGCCGGGCGGATTTTGTCGGAGGATGCTTCTGGATCAGAAGTGGATACTGCTAACGGATCTGCACGCGAAGACGCGGCAGCTTCCAGCTTAGTTTTTTGTGATATAAGACAGAAGTCAGACGAAGTCTCTGTAGGTTTCCCGTCCGGAAATGAAGGTATCAAGGATTGCCAGACGCAGTGCGTGGACAAATTGGAACAGGCAATGCAGAGTGCAGACTTTTGGGTCGAACTTGCGGATACATCTTTTGGTAAAGTTGTGCTCCATGGGAAGAATGCAGATCGCGATACTGGAGAGTATTACGAGGTCTCAAGCGAAATTAACAAGGATGGAGATTTCGCTATCACATTCTTCAAAACGTATAACAAAATGAAGAAATGGTTTAATGACTGGCAGGGCGAGGGCTTTTATGAGTACCTTGTTGAATTGTATGAAAAGCAATTAACCCAGTAATATCGCTATTTCTCCAAACTGATCGCTTAAAGGCACGGCTTCGGCTGTGTCTTTTTTTTATCTCATATTACTGTTGTAAACAAAATTCATTCATGAAGGGAGAACATTACTATGAAAAAAACAAACAGTGAAAAAACTTATGCAACTCTTAAACCTGGTAAGACCTATAAATTTGCTGGGTATAGCTGGACAGCGTGTGAGGTGAATAATGACCGTCATGTTGCTGTGATCCAGTCGCGTGGCGTAACCCACGGTGCTTGGCCAGGCTTTAAAATGACGGAATTTGACAGTAAATATTCCATTGATGGATATGATATCAGTGCCTATGATGTTAAGACGAAAAAACTTTACGACGCCATCAAGGATGTAGAAGATAAATCTGCATCTTATGGCAAAGGTTTGTATTTGGTTTCCAAGGAAAAAGCTGGGTATACGGAATGGTGTGAACCGGGTTCTGACGATTACTGGCAGGCTTTGAAAAAAGCAGCGGGAAACGCCAGTTCGTTCGGGTGTCCCAACAACTATGCGTGGCTTGGTACTGTCTACGGTAGCGACTACGCGTGGTGTGTCGGCTCGAGTGGCAACGTCTACGACTACAGTCAGAACAGTGACTATGTGGTCGCTCCCGCTTTCAATCTCGACTTATCCAAGGTTGAGGTTGTTGGTGATGAGATTATCATTAAAGACATTTGTAACGCCAACCAAAGAAAAATCACGACTGATAAGCAGAAATCGACGGCGAAAATTGAGAAGCAGAGAGAAAATGCAAGAAAATTAAATGAGTTGGTATGTCATTTAGGTGAACTACTCGGCAATTGAATAACCGAGCATCTGATGTGCGATCCTTGTGGATCGTAGATTCAGGGTGCGTCCATGACACCGATACTGCTATTAAACAGCTACTTTTATTACATATGGATCTGCTATCTTAAGTGGGTCCATTTGTTTTTCTATTCCATTCGTCTGAAAGTACAGTCGCAGGATATTAAAAGCCCCGACACAGTCGGCATTCCATCTTTTGTCACCATCTGTATAAAGACCCCGCTTGATACGGTTGGACTTTTCAGCGTTCTCTTTACAGACCTCCGACATAAGCGGACTAGTCTGGCTGGAATAAGCTTCATTCTGTTTTACAAACCGTATACCATACATCGCAAGCTTGTATTCCAGAAGGATATACAGTTTTCGGTATGGCAGTGAATGTAATTTCTGGTTTGTCACAGAACCTTTGTTATTATCTTTACGGATGTTTGTGACATCACCGATCACTACAGTATTGATACCGTTATCATGACAGTATTCAGCGATAAACCGTGTTACTTTATGCAGGTAATCGCTGATGCAGTCATTTTTCTTTTTATACAGTTTCTGCACATGCTTTGACATCTTTGGATATTTTACACCGGCTTTTGTCTGTGTTTTGTACCACTGGGACTGCACACGGGCAATCTCTTTGTCAAAGTAATGGCAGACGGAAAGATATTTCCTGCCGGCAATAAAAGACTTCCCTGTGGATGGGGCATAGCAGGTCATAAGGTTATGGAGTCCGATATCAACAGACAAGTATCTTCCGTTATCAGAAAGCATAACGGCATCATTTACTTCATACACAACAATCACCGTGCAGGTTCCGTTTTCCGGAGGATAGATCTGGATCTGTTTGATAACATCAGTATCCTTAAAAATCTTATTTTTAAGGTAAAGAAAGTTGTTTGTGATGTCATACTGCCCGGACATGAACTGTTTCAGCTGTTTCGACAGCGTAAGTCGTACGGTACTGTCACCTTCGGAATGAACGATGCCGTTCTGCATGTAAGTGATTGCAATATTCTCCTGTTTGAATCTTGGAGGGTTTGGATTTGTAACACCATGTGTTCTCTGCAGCTGATAAAAAGATTTCCACGCCTTATCAAGAAGTTTGCATATTTCCTGTGCAGTCTGTGATGGCAGCTGCTTATACCACAAGTCGTCCTTATGTGCTTTTTTCTGGTAGTACCAGTCAGGATATTCATCAGGTTCCGTCTTTTTGTAATGAAGTCTTTCATAATTGCAGACGTTCCAGAGCTTGGATGCTGCATAACACATATGCCCTATGATATTTGCCTGGTCTTCTGTTACTTTTACAGATGTCTTATGTGACAGCAGCATAAACATTTCTCCTTTCAGTAAGATTTGCTCTGGTGTTCAATATACCGGCGGATGTTTTCTTCCGATACAGAACCGATCGTCTCGCAATAATAGGAATGGTTCCAGAGTTCCCCTTTCCACAGTTTAGAACGCAGGTCAGGAAACTGCTCAAAAAGTTTCCGCCCTGTGATACCCTTCAAGTATTTCACAATGGTTGTCACAGACAGTTTCGGTGGTGCAGTAACAAAACAATGTACATGATCACATTCACCACATTCAAAAAGCTGGACGGTAAATCCTTTTTCTTTTGCGATCTGCTGGATGAGTTCTTTCATATAAGATTCCACTTCGGATGTCAGGACCTTCCTGCGGTATTTGACAGACCATACCACATGGTAGTTGATGCTGCATACCGAAGTACGGTAATGTATAAGGTTTTCTTTCATACACATAGTATAGCATAAAGTGCTGATAAAAGCAACCTGATGTTCGGTTGCTTTTATTATAATGCTTTCATCTCGGCAATTAAATAACCGAGGATTCCCGCTTGATTTCCTAAACTTCTTGAATCTGATGACAAACGATATTCATTCGAATTTGCAGCTGGGGGAACAATGGAAATTTTCGACAAAATTGATAAAATCGGATATGCGGTTCATATTGAACCAATTGAATATGATGCAGACGGAAACGCAACAAATTTATAAAAAGACAATTCTATTGCGAATTTAATTCAAAGACATGGCTTCGGCTGTGTCTTTTTTTTATTTCATATTGAGAATGTAGACAAAACATTTTTGAAAGGAGAAAAAGAGAAATGACAAAAATTGAAAATGAAAGAGAATTGGAAAAAAGATTACAGCAAAGATATATGAGCCAGGGCATGGATTTTCCCACAGCGTTACACAAAGCATCAGACGGTGTGTGGAAGTTGAGGCAGAAAAAATATACAAAAGAGTATTTTCTTCAGAAAATACACGAACATGATTACATTCTGCAAAGACTCTGCGAACATATTGTTTTGCGACCAAACGACAATAAGCGTTGTTTTGGAGAAAAAGGCTTCAAAAACATGGTCGATGCAGTGGAAGAAACACTGGAGACTCAAAAGGATACCGAATTGTATAAGTATTACTATGACATGAAAAATAACGAACATGACTTCCACGACTTTGAAAGATGGCAGATATGGGGAAGAAAAGTCGGTATTAAGTAATGGAAAGTCCCTTCCAGAATTATTACGCTTAAGACATGGCTCCGGCTGTGTCTTTTTTTTCATCTCATATTGTAAGTGTAAATAAAACACAATCGAAAGGAGAAAAACTTATGACTATTATGAACGAGGGAGAAATCATCATTAACGACAAGACTCGTGCAGGAGAGGTTGCACAGATTTTTGTGGCTGCAGGAATTTATGACAGCGTGGAGAAAGTTCCGGTTTACGAAGACGATGGAACAACGCCGGAGGAAGCAGGAATCAGCGTCCATGAAGTATTTGGAGATATTGAACCGGCTCTGCAGGAGGTTGCCGAGAAGTGCAAGGAAGCAGGCATCATCCTTAATGGACAGATCTGCTACTCCGGTGACTATGATGGCCGATATTACATCACGGACAACGAGGTGGAGGATCTGACTGCTGATGAAATCGGCGTAAGGGAAGCCTCCAAGGAGGAGCTGATCGCAGAGTTACAGCGTCGTGGACTGGATGTAATGGTTCAGGAAAGCAAACCTTCTGAGAGTTCCAAAATGGAAGATCTGCCTGCCCTGTATGCTTATGACATCAAATGGGACACAGACGGAGATCAGGAGATCTTAGATAGTCTTCCAAAAGAAATTCGGATTCCGGATGGAATGGTGGACGATGAGGAGATTTCTGATCACCTGTCAGATGAAACCGGATTCTGTCATGCAGGATTTAAACTCGGAATTTATTTCCGTGGAAAAATCATGCCTTGTAACACAAACTGGCTGGATGACGATACCTTCCAGATGTGGTTCGGGGAAGGCATATTCAAGGACTACGAAGGAGACAGTTACCTGATCAAATTTGAGAAGCATCTCAACGACAATGAATGGGTTGTTGAAATTATCTGGGAAGATGATTGCACGACCATCGACCAAATCTGCTGCAATGCGGATGATTACATCACTGCAAACGAAATCTGGAAAATCGAGAGAATCTGTGAAAAGATGATCCAGCCAGATTCAGATGAAGTTCCTGATACAGATGGAAAAGAAAATTCTGCCGTTGAACTCGGAAAAACATACCAATTTGCTGGTTATAAATGGACAGCCTGTGAGCTGATCAATAAAGGTAAAACCCTTGTGATTCAGTCCCATGGGGTAACCCATGGAAAATGGCCGGGCTTTAAAATGGAGAAATTTGGCAATGGTAATTACTATGCTGATTCCATTGATGGACAGGATATCAGTGCCTATGACAACAAGATGCAAGCACTGTACGATGCCATTGAAGATGTAGAGGATACATCTGCTTCTTATGGCAAGGGTCTGTACCTTATCTCCGAAGAAAAAGTTGGTTTTACGGAATTGGGTCATCCTGGCTCGGGCAACTACTGGCAGGCATTGAAGGCAGCAGCGGAAAACGCCCGTTCGTTCTGGGCTGCCTACTGCGCGTGGCTCGGTACTGTCGACGACAGTAGCGCGTGGTGTATCCACTTGAATGGCAACGTCTACTGTGGCAGCAATCAGACCAATGGTTTTGTTGTTGCTCCGGCATTTAACCTCGACTTATCCAAAGTTGAAATTGTTGGCGATGAGATTGTGATTAGAAAATCCGTTAAAAATGCTCGCAATACAAAGAAAGAAAAGATCCGAGAGTTTCTTGACGAAATATATAAGGAGAGCGAAATCCTTCCAGAAAATTTCGGAGATGAGATTGTGGCGGAACTTGAGGAAAGATTCCTTGAAGATGGAAATGAGATTACGAAGAAAAACGCAATCGAAGAAATGCTGTGGTGCTATATGTGCAAGATGCAGTGATACCATAACCCATTTACAGGGCTCCAATTACATTAAAGGCATAGCTTCGGCTGTGTCTTTTTTTATTTCATAAATGGATGTAAATAAAGTAAGGAATCAGGAAGTCCTTATTGAGCGAAAGGCACTTGATTTCTCAAGCGCCTTCCGTTATAATCTAGTTAGAAGCTGATCGGAAGCAATTTCCGATTTGCCCTCAGTTAAATATGTTAAAGAATAGCATCCTTCACTTTAGGCGGTAGAGGATGCTATTTCTTTTTATTGTTATGGTTGTCTATGTAAGACAGTGCCGCGAAGACTACAAGCAGCAAAGTTAATACTTCTGATGTACTCATAGGGCATCACCCTCTCTTTCGTAATACTAGAGGGCAGTCAACAATCGGAAAATCGCATCCGTACTTCTGTTCGATTACATACTTATTGTACCAAAAATTGAATGGGAAGACAAGAAACAAAATTCCTTGTCATATTCCCTTCAAATGCTATTCTTCCAAAATCTTAATCTCAGATGGTTTCACCGCGATTTCTTTCCCGAAATCCAATTCAAGAATGGCGAGGTTCGCGCCCCGCCAGCTACCCGTGTTCTGGTGACAGGAAGCCGAGGCGGGGTCTGCGCATGTGGTTAATGAAAAATAGTGTAAAAATAGTGAAAAATAGTGAAATAATAGTGGAATTTTAATGGAAAAAAGTCTTCCATTTGGGTATAATAATATTTGAAAGGAAGGATTTTTCTATATGATGAAGGTGACTTTAACAAACGAGATTTTAAGTTATATCACAGAGATCGAGCACAACAGATACAAGGTATCATCCGTGAAGTTGTCCAAACCAGTTATGAACAGGCTGCGTAAAAATTCAAAGAAAAAAAGTTCTTACGCTTCAAACAAAATTGAAGGCAATCCGTTGTCGGAAAAACAGGTGGATGAAGTAATCGAGCGCGATGAAAGAAAGCATTATCTGAAACCGGAGCAGGAAGTACGGAATTATTTCCTTGCTTTGAATTTTCTGGAGGAAAAGGTGAGCAAAAAGGAAAAGTTTTCCCAAAAGCTTATTTTGGATGTGCAGAAATTGGTGGAAAAGGGCGCTTCTAAGGAGAAAATCGGACTCAGGGGACCCATGCCTCCCGGAGTGCTGTTTGCTGTATATGATTCCAAGACGGGAAATCCTGATTATATTCCACCGGAATATTGCGACATACCGGAGCTGCTGGATGAATTGGTGGAATATGTAAATACAACGGATGACCACCCTCTGATAGTAGCAGCTGTTGTACATTACCAATTAGTGACAATTCATCCGTTTGAAGATGGCAATGGAAGAACTGCAAGACTGTTATCCGGTTATATTATGGACTTGAACGGCTACGGTTTTAATGGAATTGGATCTCTGGAGGAGTATTTTGCATACGATATTGATGAATATTACGAATCTATCCAGATGGGGCTTCCTGCATTGTATTATTCTGGAAGAGAAAACCCGCCACATCCTGAGATCTGGATTAATTATTTCCTGCGGATGGTAAAACTCTATTCCGGAAAGGTCTGCGATTTACAGCTTGCTTCCGAAGAGGAAGACATTGCCGGAAGTTTATCGTTCTTGAAGGGGAAAGAAAAAGAACTGTTGCAATTTCTGATTAGAAACTATCGGGGAGAGTTTACTCCGATTGAGGTCAGCAGAGAATTGTCGGTAAGTAATAAGACAGTTATTAACAGGCTGGCTGTTCTGGTTAAAAACGGATTTGCAGTTCCCGTATTTGCAAATCAAAGAATCCGGTCTTACGAATTAAGCGAGTTTACCAAAGACCACCAAAAGGAGATCATGAAAGAGATCAGTTAAAACTGGCAGTAATGGCTGGAGATCGAAGATACGAGGAAATTTTACAATCTGACGACAAAAAGGAGGTTGGTTGTATGTGCGATGTAGCAGAAAGATTGGAACGCAAAGGAATTGAAAAAGGTCTTGCAGAAGGCCGCGCAGAAGGTCTTGCAGAAGGCCAGAACCTGCTTGTGGCTGTGGTTAACCGTTTAAGGAATGGCGAAACGGCAGAACAGATTATTGCAAGCGGTGTAGATGCTCACACGGTGGCACTAGCGCAGTCAATCAAATAAGCAGCAGAATTTAAGGATCATCCATAGTGGTGGTCCTTTTTTGTGTGTGTGGACATTGGAAAAGAAAAAGTGGACATTGAAAAAGTCAGATCAGCTTTTCCCCTATTCCTTTTCATGCCTCCGCGCAAAGTCCGCTGCTGACCAAAACGATGGGAAAAGAGGAGGGGAAAAGAAAGGGATAGGACTGCCAAATATTCATGTCGCAGTGTAAAGGAAGCCCCGCCCCAGTTGACCTTTTGTGGTGTTGGGGCGGGGCGATTACGCTTCACATGTGCAATATAAATTTCAATCCATGCACCCCGGAGGGTGCAACTATGCAAATAGCTTATTTCCTGCATTCAATATATTTCAATCCATGCACCCCGGAGGGTGCAACTATGTAAATAGTTTATTTCCTGTATTCGATATTCATGTCGAATGAATATGCCTTCAGGTAGTTTCCACCCCACAGACAACTCTGTTCATTGCTGCCATGGGTAGTAAAGTAAGGCGGGACAGCTTTAGCCATTCCCCTATTGTCGACAGAAAATACATAAGTCTGACCTTTTTTGAGTCGGGTGGTAAACTTGATTTTATTAACAGGACGATGGTTTACAAAATCTGTTTCATCGCTATACGTTTCCTCAATAACATCTGCATATTCTGGATGTTCGGTCTTGTAATTATCAAGGATGGTGCGGAGCCTTGCAAGGTAGTTGTTTTCGTAAAGCGTATCATATTTGCCAATAGTATCAGAATCTTCAATACTGTTCAAACAGTATTTTTTACCGGTTTTGGAGACCTGATAAAAATCACAATACATCATACATCTTAAAGTTTTATCATCTGTACCCTGCAGGTTGTCAAGAGTAACAACATATTTTCCAGTTTTTAGAGCTTTAAATTTCACATATGTTACATATTCAGGATTGTCTTTTTCTTTTGATACCGATTTTACCGAGGATGTCACAGCTGGCACGTTAATGGTTGTTTTCCCTACTTTAATAGATGGCAGTGAATTTAAGTCCTTATAAAAGGAAGTTTTTGAAAAACCATTTACAGGATATCCATTTTTGTCGTATCCTTCCAAGTGATACCTGTACGCAGAAGTAACCTTCTTTGTAGCAGCTTCTGCGGTAACAACATCATCCGCCATTGCAGGTACAACAGCAGTGGCAACACATGCAGCGGCAAGGACTGCACACATCATTTTTTTAAAAACATTTTTCTTCATGATAAAACCCTCCTTTGGATTTTGTAAATATATTTGAATAAGTAATTGAAGGTTTCTTTTGTTCCCTTCACCTTATATATTGAGCCATTTTGGAAAACGTCAAGGAAAATGGAAAACTTTTTACACTTTTTCCCACATACACATTTCCCGGTTTTTACGTTTTCACTTTTCCAGGTTTCCGGTCCCGCATCCAACAAAAAAATAAGGCTGCAAAAACAGCATTTCACATTCATATTGTAGCAGATTGAATTAAAAAAAGCTACCGCAGTGGCGGTTTTATTATAGATATTCTTTTTTGAAGGAGGGAAACCATGGAAAAGAACAATGGTATTTCAGACAGCAGATACAAAAGCAGGTTTTTCAAAAAGCTTGCGGCATGGATGGGAAAGCACGGGGCAGCGCTGACAGCAGTGGTGCTGATTGCGGTTTCAGCCATCCTTGGGTGTGCCGAGGCCACAATCATTTATGCAGCAAAGGGTAATGAGGCATCGAATGATTATGGAACCAGGGGCAATACATCCAGCCCATCTTATATTGGCGGGAGTGGGAATAATCCAACCGTTTATGAACCCGGCGTCATCGGGGTATCGGTGGTTACCTATGATCTCAATGAGGTCAGCAAAGGAAAGACACTTGAGTATGGAATAGACGGAAAAAGTAAAAATAAAAAAGCTGCTCTTGTAGCATCCAATTCGGCAGAAGTGGAAGATGCAAAGAAAGAATATGCCAAGTCCGGCAAAGCTCCCAAAGACCAGCCGGATTATTACCCATACTGGATCGACAAAATGGGAACCACGGATAAGGGGGAAACAATCTACAAGTACAGTAACGCCCTGCATCATGCGATTACGTCCAACATCCTCGCGATGCAGAACTCGTATGAATATGATGACAGCACCCTGGTATTCGTCCCGCGTGTTGTAGCATCCAGCAGCCACCATTCCTGGATAATGAAGGGAAAGAGTTCCGTTGTGACCGGACGTGCGAAAGGTCATAAAAAGTCCGTTTTTTACGACCTTGACCCGTGGTATGAGGAAAAGGATGCCGGAAGCTTCAAGAAAACTTCAAAGGGCGTCACGGACGGCATTGCCGGCAGCAAGAAGAATAAGGCAGGCATTTATTATGCCGATTTAAAGAAATACATCAAGAACAAAGAGAAAAAATCATCAAAAAACAAGAAATCTTTTGTGGAAGTCACATCCAATGATTCCAAGGAAAAGTATGAAGTGTGCAACTATGCACATTTCTCGGAACTGAGTAAGGATGATATTAATAAGATCACCGGGTTTAACGGGAAAAGTTTTTCATCCAAGGGGAAGACAAACCTTGCCCGTGCCAGAAGACTGTATTCTTCCATTGCAAACGTAAATGAAACAAGTAAAGGACAGTATACGACAACACCGGAAATGGCAGATGTCTTCCTCCGGTATACGACAGCTGCCGGACTCAGCAGTAAATCCTATGGCACGGAAATGTTCTCCAAAAACGGAACAAAAGAGGGATTATATGGTACCCAGAAAGGGGTAAGGGATGCAGCAAACAAAAACATGGTCGGATCTCAGGTATTAAGAAGTATTTACCAGAGCAATTCCCGTTTTAAAAAGGTGCTTGCCCCGGGTGCCACCAGGGAAATGGACGAGGTAAAAAAACGTGTCCTGAATGATGAGTACAACACGCATTACCTGGACCTTTTGGTAAGCGGTTACGCCCTCGCCCAGTCAAGCGGTGATAAAAAAGCAGCAAACGAATGGCTGAAAGCCGTAACAACATATGCGAAAACAGCGGCAGATGGAAGTAATGGAAAGAGCGGAAGCAGCAGCCTGGAAAACGTTGTCATCCGTCTTGATATGGGAATGGTTTATGCCACGAGCAAAGAGGTCACCTATGCCTCCTGCGGCAGTGTCATCAATAAGCATTACAACTTTTCCGGTAAAGCAGACGCTTTTGCATCGGTAAAGAGTGTAAATGCCAAGAGCCTGAACAAAGGGTTTATTGGTTTTGCGGCATCTGATGATAAATCCGGCCAGAACTACCAGGCACATAATGGAGAGGTCGCGACGAAAAAAGGCGTTGTCACCAAATCAAAGTATAAAGATGCTGGCTATGGCACGTACTATGACAGGCTTTCAAAGGCAGTGCAGAATACAAAATCCGTCACAGGCAGCGGCAAAGACTGGTACAGCCGTATGGTCATCATGCGTACGACAAAGGCTTATTACAGCATGTCAAATAAAAACGGGAAGCCGAATGCAAGGGTGTACAACAAACTGGCTACGGTCGAACTACTCAGGACAGTCGGATCCCCGCATGGTATTAATGCATTTAAAGGTACGGCAAAAAATATAGCATGGCAGTATGGTACTTACGCAGTTGACGGTTTTTACTGGACTTCCACACAGCCGGAAGAGACCCCGGATGTGAAATTGAACCTTACCATTTACAGCAAGGATGTCAACGGCAAGGAACCGGCCCAGAATGGAAAAGATATCAAGGATACCTTCCAGTCTTACAGTATGACGGGGAAAACACACACAGCAACTATTAAGGACAACCTGTATGTGAAACTGTCGCCGGGGAAAGACCAGGAATCCAAGAAACTTTTCGATAAGGTGCTTGCATCGGATAAATACCATGTAAAGATTGTGTTTGAAAATGCAGACGGGACAACCGCTGCGAGCCTGCTCGATCCGAAAATTGTAAAAAGTGTCCAGCAGGTAACGGATCCGGAAACAGGAACCAAATATGATGCAAAAAAAGAAGTTACCTATTATAAGGCGCTCAACGCATACGATTCCACCAACAAGGGAAGTGAAAAGGGAGATGAGCAGAATTACAACAAGCTTGTGTCTGCAAAACAGATTGGCGGCAAAGACCTGCAGGCAAACCGGAGCCTGATCTGGCGCATTTCCAATGCAGATGTGCGTACCAAAGGGTTTAAGATTTCCGGCACCGGCAGTTATTATGTGAACTGGAAAGCAAAAGTGTATATCATGCAGAAATCCGGCAGTGGTGCGAAGACAAAATGGACAAGCGTGATAAATGGAAGTTCGGTCACAAAAACAAAGCCATCCATGTCTGACCTTAAGGCAGGTGGCTGCGCAACAACAAACAATGTCATTGCACAGTATATTTACCGTAAAGATGATACAGAGGACGTAAATCTTTCCAGCACCTATGAATCCATTCCGGAAGCATATGCAGAATTAAAGGAAGGGTCCATTTATAATGAGACATTTGAAGCAATGGCGGGTGTGCCGAGCACACGGTCCCTGTACTTTGCAACCGGCGGGTCAGAATTCATTGTCAACATGCAGGCAGTCTATGATGATTACTACCTCAAGGAAATTTCAGGTGGAAGTAAAAACAGCTACCGTTCCACAAGACGATACAAGAGTGTTTTCAACAGCACGGACTGTGAGTACAAGAAAGGTGATACTTTAAAATCACTTACCGCAGGAAACACAAAAGAAGAAACTTTTGTTGCGGATGCCAATGACAGGAAACAGGAAAAATCGGTCACTGCAGAAAAGAACAGTGCCGTAAACCCACAGGGCGCTGCCGGTTATAACACGACCGTAAACGGACACGACAGCACAACCAAATTCCATGCGACATGGACAGGGACGATCGGGAACAATACTTCCCGGTGGTCACAGAGCGGGTCGAATGTAAGCCCGTCCGGAAAACCATGTGAGGGCGGAAATGCCGGTGAAGTATACAGCATGTCCCCGACCCCGGCAAACTGGGATGTTTCTGCCTACAATACGGCATTAGGGCAGGCTGCAGATTGGGCCAAGAAGATGGAGGAAATCGGTAAAAGTGCAGATGGCACGGTTTACCGTATTGATGACTCTGACGGATATAAAAGGGTATACCATGTAGGAACCGCTACGATCAAGGTTACACTGACCGGAGGGGAAAAGAGCTATGATACCGGTTCCTCACGGTCTTATGGCGGAGGAACCTATACATCATCAGATCTTGTATCAAGCGCAAAGAGAACAAATACATCTGCTGATCTTGGAACCGGATGGAGTTACACCAAAGGTAATAAAGCTTCTGCTTCCGGATCCCATACAACGGATGAGCACGGAAAAGTAACCGGACACTCCAGCTGGAGCGGATACAAGGGATCTGTGGATGGAAAATCTTCCAGCATCCAGTACAAAATTGAAGTAACATTCAGGGATGGAAGTATTACGGCAAAGAACTATGATGGCAATGCCGGGGAAAGCGGGCTGAAAGTAGAAAAGAAAAGCGGCCTGACCCAGTTTGGGGCACATGACCTCTGTGGCGCATGCTGCCAGCATGTACTCCCGGCGATCGAGGATACATGGATCCAGAAACTCCGTTTCGATACGATCCGTTTCACAAACCTTAAGGTATGGAAACTGCAGGAAGGCTATGCCGAAGGCATGGGGGAGATTCGTAAGACAGATGATGGCAGCGGAAGCAGTATTGAAGGGGAAGCAGGAAAAGCAGAAGCGGATGCAGTAAAGAAAGAGAAGGAAGATAATAAGGATAATACCCAGGTTGTTGATCCGGATCTGTCAGATGTGGAAGGCACGGAAGCCGCAAACGATAAAGAGTATGATGAAAACGGCGATCTTATTGTCCCGGACTATGAGACCGGGGATATAGGGGATGACCCGGATGCAGACGGGGAAGAAACCTGGACGGATACCTCAGAAAATGACCTTGATATTGTAAAATCGAAGATCGTAAGATACGACCCGAATATTTTTTATAACATTGCGCAGGCAGATACTTCAAAAGCCGGGCGTATCCGCTACAGCCTGCAGACCGGACAGGATGATGATGTTACATGGACAGAGTTCAATAGTGATAAAAAGCTGACCCGTACAGATTCCTGTGACGGACAGACTGCATCCCATGGGGGAAGCCCGGTTGTAGTTACGGCAAACGGCCATAAAAAGAGCTGGTGCAGGGGATGCCTGTATACAAACAGTACATACAGCAACCTCCGCAACAGACACGACAATGCCAAGACAGGCGGGGAAGGAAAAGGGGAAGTCGGGGAAACAGCAAAGACCAAGACCGGATATACCGATAACACAGCCGATGCAGTGGACAAGACAACGTTTGAGTGGAAACGTTTTGATAAGAGACGTAAGTTAAACTGCAAGGCAACCGTTATTTCAGATTTCCTGATTTTACAGACCAGCTCAGGCAATGAGAGTATAGTCTACTATCAGGATACTGCAGAAACAAAACACCATGAGTGCCAGGAAAATTATGAGGATACCCTGTGGTACTCCAAGCCGACAGACATGAATAATCTCAAAAAAGAGAATGTCAGCAAGGCAAAATGGATGTGGACTGATAAGATGTGGACGAATAACCCGCTGGTTAAGAAGACATCAAACCTTAATGTAGGAAGCTATAACGGCAATTACAGCAGTACATCCACGAAGTACCAGGGCACCGGAGGCAATGCAGTTGTAGAAACCGCATTTGATAAAGATGAAGAGAAGTATAACCATATCACAGATACCGATGAGAATGGAAATACCCTGGATCTTGCAAAAGTAACATCTGCAAGGACGATTGAAACAAAACAGAAGCAGATGGACGATGTAAAAACCATCATGCAGACAAAATCGGATTCGATTGACGGGAATATCTGTTCCCCTGGATGTGGAAACACTTATGGCGGAACAAACTATGATACTTATGGCAGCGGATCAGCGCGGATGGGAACAAATACTGCGGATGTTTATACTGCACCTACCAAGCAGGATGTATGGGGGAAATACAGCTGGATTAACCGGATTCTCCCTTCCTTGAACGGACAGACGGATGCACCGGAACCGGCGCAGTTTGGTAATGCCGGACTTGTGCTTATGCAGGACGGTATTGCACAGTGCCCGACGAACCCGAACCAGGAATATGTCACAGGGCAGTCCCGTGCATTCTTTATCCCGCTGGTTACATATACGAACTTTGGTGCTGATAAAAACGCCGAATCGCATGATATTACCAACTATACATTCAAGTATACAGACGGGAACGACAGCGTAGTCGGGAGAGTCGGTTATACCATGGATTCCATCTACACAAACGGACAGACGAAAGTCAACAACATCGTTGTCCATGACCCGGTTTCCGTACAGGGGGCAAATATCCTTACGGTAAACAAGGAAATGGATCAGCGTGTGCTCGGCGATGATAAAAGCGGGGCAGCGGAGATGAATAAGGAAGCTGATGATGCGACTTGTCCGGGAACAGCAGAAGAATGTCAGTACCGGCTGTTAAACTGCCAGTATGGAAAGCCGGTGCGCAGGGCGGCATTTAATGTTGACAATGCAAAACACAGTGATGTGGAAGATGATGACGGGGTGGTACACAGCTATGATTCCATTATCAGCAATATCCTTGCCCCGGGCGGCACTTACATGGATGTAAGTCTCGCAGACAGTGGATTTTCGATCAGGCGCTATGACGGGCTTGGGGCATTTGAAGGGACATCGGAAGATGACAGGGACCAGCCGGACCGTTACCTTTCTGGAAACGGCAGTGCATCGCTTGCAATGTCATGGAGCGCAATGGGGGTAGATACGGAAGAAGCAAAGAATGATACTTACGAACTTCAGGGCGTATTTAATTTCCACAATGCACTGGATTCAGAAAAAGCACTGTTTACCACCCGGGCAACCAAGCTTCTTGCAGAGCCGGATGGTTCCTTAAAGATTGTGCTTGCAGACGGATCCGAATATACATCTGCGGCTTCCCTCCTGGCAAAGGATGGGAAGAATGCCATCCAGTATCATTTTGGAATGGATTCCGTGATGTTATCCCCTAAGAAGGTTGACTACAAAGGCGGTTCTTATACCGTGGATGCCAATACAGGCGTAATTGTTGATGGAAAGGAAATTTCCTTTACAAAAACAAAGAATCCTTCCGGGGATATGACGAATTACATTGGTGACGGCATCTGGTTCGGTAACCAGGACGATGCAGTTTCCGATGGTACAGCTTATAATTCCGTTTATGACTGCAGCTATTCATTGGATAATCTTGCAGTTACAAGACTTGCACCGGAAAAGGACGCAAACGGTATTTCATACAGGCATACCTTATCCTGCTTTGCAGGTGTAACAGAACACGCCAAAACAACACAGGATTATTACAATGGCATAAGTGATAAAAAGGTACAGTATACTTACAATTATACAGGTGATGTGCAGACATTCACTGCCCCGGCAGACGGAGTCTATACCCTTGAGGCATGGGGAGCTTCTGGCGGTGATGGATATGATGACAGTGTTGACAGGGAAACTACAAGTTCTGTCGCTGGAAATGGTGGATATTCCAAAGGAAATATCAGCTTAAAGAAAGGACAGAAAATTTATGTTTTTGTTGGCGGCGCTGGAAAATATGGAGCCGGGACAAACCGCTTTGGAGGACCAGCTGGTGGTTACAACGGCGGTGGTGACGGTGGTGTTGCTGACAGCGGTTCTGGTGGAGGAATGTCACATATTTCTACCACAAATAATCCTGCAGCAACAAGCTGGAACCCGGACGGAACACTTCTGGTTGCCGGCGGCGGTGGCGGAGCAGACAACAGCGGGGGAAGCCGTGGATCTGATGATGGACGCGGTGGAAACGGCGGTGGAAAGAATGGTGAAAATGCATACATTGAAAATATAAAATCTACCGGAAATGCGACATGGACACCAACAAGTGGTTTATCACTGCGTACCGGAACAACACTTTCTGGTAACAGTGCAGTAACGAATGGAAGTGAACAGGGTGTATTTGGCCCATATAAAACCTATCTTCCGGGACAAAAGGTTACGATAACAGTAAAAGGTGATAATCTTACAAATGGATATCCGGTTGTATATACCAATTATGGAAGATACCAGACAAGAGATTTTACGGTTGAAGCAGCAAACAGTAATGAATACAGATATTCATTTACCGTACCAAGCGGGCTTACATCTACAACAAATACCGACGGGACTTCTGCAGATTCCGGACAGAATCCATATACTATCTGGGAATTCTGTTTCCATGCAAGGGGTTCTTCACGGATGAGGATAGACTCTGAAACTGCATCCTGTGACTATAACTCAGCCAACCAGAATATGGGTGGCTGCGGAATGGGAGGAACCCAGGGCAGCGGATACAAACAGGGTGTTGGGGAATCTGTAACATTTGGAACTGATTCTGGCGGTGCCGGAGGTGGCTGGTACGGCGGATATGTTACTAATGCAAATAATGGCGGCGGTGCCGGCGGTTCGGGATATACAGCATCCGGTCTTACAAACACAGAAATGAAGTCCGGGGTACGCCGTGGAAACGGTCTTGTAAAAATCACTGCAGCCGGAACGATTGACTGGACACGCAAGTTTGATGATGGCTACCAGAAACAGACATCAGAAAACAACAGACATGTGCATACAGAAGCATGCATGGACACGCCATCGGAAGGTTTTAAGATTGCAGTAGATGAAGCAAGCAACGGAAACACTGCAGACCTTGGAAAAATGCTTGGATCTGCGGTATGGGGTAAAATTAAGGACCAGCTGAAGAACTGCTATGGAAGTGGCAGCGGCGGATCTGCAGGCAGCGTAGCTGCAGGAAAGACCTATACCTATGACTATTCCGGATCCGTGAAAAGTGTTACCCTCCCGGCTGGTAAATATAAGCTGGAAGCATGGGGAGCATCCGGTGGAGGCAGAAACCCTGGAAAGGGTGGATATTCAGCCGGAACAGTAACATTTGCAAATGAAACTACCGTATACATTGTAGCTGGACAGTCTGCAGGTACATATAATGGTGGAGGTATCGGATGCCATGGATATGGCGGCGGTGCAACACATTTTGCAACAGCAAACGGTGAATTAGCTGCATTATCAAATAATAAGAACAGTGTCTTGCTTGTAGCAGGAGGCGGAGCCGGAGGAAGTTCCGGAGCTGGTGGAGCCGGAGGCGGCGCAAACCAGAGTGGTACAACCGGTGGAAACGGATGTGGCACGAAAGGGGAAGGCGCAACTGTCAGCGGACCTGGAAATGCTTATTTCAGCGGATCATTTGGAAAAGGAGGATCGAATTCCGGTTGGAATACCTGTGGCGGGGGCGGCGGTCTCTATGGAGGCGGCGGAAGCTACGAAAGCTATTCGCGGAATGATGATGACGACGCTGGTGCTGGCGGTGGTTCGGGATTTGCTTCCCCTTCTTTGACAGATGTATCCGGTATAACCGGAGAGCATAGCGGAAATGGGTACGCAAAGATCACTGTTATCGAAGCACACACTGACTATGATCCGGACAAAGTGTTTGACCTGGTTAAGAAAGCAACCGGAAATAATTATTCACTGATTCCGGACAGTGTCACTACAGATGGACATACCATCATAAACCCGTTTTGGAGCTGCCAGTGCATCTACGACGGCCATGTATGCACGAAGCACTGCAAGACCACTTATGTCCTGCAGTGCAAGGAACCGCATCATAAGGCAGTTAACGGAAAGATTGGACATTACGATGCTGGCAATGAGATCTGTTATGATGCATGTCATAATGATGAGCTGCATAAAAAGGGTGCAGAGCAGGCAAATGCAGGAAAACCGGGAACGTCCAAGCCGCTGAAATTTGGAGATTTCGTCCTGCTTGATAACTATTTTTATATTTACTTCCCAAACAGTGGCGATTTTTATGAGTCAGATGATTATGGAATCGCCCAGACCGAACAGCGGAAGGGAAAAGGATATGCGAATAATTATGACTGCACGGAGTGGACCAGAGAGAAATGGATCAAATTTCCGTTTGCTGTACTTTATCATAGGACCGCTCATGGAGTAGATCAGTGGGAGCAGCATGAAGCCGGTCAGTGGTTTCAGCTGGAAATTACGGACAAGGTGACGAACCGTAACGTTAAGAACAACTGTTACGACTTAACCGGAATGTCCGAGCGGCAGGACGGATACACCTACGAGTTCTACGCCCAGCTTGACAACCATGAGATGAGTGGGGCTACCATTGAGTATGCCGTGGAAGCAATCAACAACCAGCCTTCCCCGAGCGGCAGTGAAAACCCATACGACCGCGACGGAGCGTTATCACTTGACTGCTCCCAGGACAACTCAAGCATTACAAATGCAGGACGTGCAATTGACCTGACGGCAAAACATTCAGCATATAAGCAAACGTTCGTCGATTTAATATCAAGGATTGGCAACCTCACGGTGCAGGATAGTACCGACCTCCGCTTTAGCAATTTGTTCAAACGTAAGACAAATGATGATAAATGGTATATAGATGGTATTGTTCATGCAGTCGATAAGAGTATACAGAACGCATACCTGTCATGGCATAAAAATAATGGAGATACCGCAACGGATATCCGGGGCGAAAAGGTATCCGCATATAACCAGTGGTACAATACATGGCATACAGCAAAGTGGTCTGATGTAGGAGAGGACTCCAGCAGGTGCGTATCAACCCCGCTTGAGTCAGCAAAGAATAACATCGCAGCACTGCGGGGAAAGAGTGAGCAGCTTCAGCTTGGATACAACCTCTTATGGGATATCCAGGTATTAAGCCGGGATTTCGCGGACGGAAACGTCCAGATCGAGCCGAAATATTACATCCTCGATACTAAGAAGGACAAGCTCATGGCAGTTGATGTGTGGGGCAGCCGGAATGAAGATGTAACGCTTGTTAATGAGTTTGGTCTTATGGATAAGTATGGAACAGACTACTTTAATCAGCAGAAAGACAAAATTTATGACCATGCTATGTTACTGAACTGGGATGACGAGAAGGCACGCCGGAACTACAGCGATGAAGAGAAGGCTGCGACCGAAACGGCATCGAAAGTGCTCGGCCGTACAATACTCGATGCAAATGGAATGCCGATGACCCAAAAAAATCCATTAACTGGTATGGAAGAAGAGGTTGTTGCACCGCTGTCCATCCCGATGGGAGATGGCTACCGCGAGGGTAACGCGCAGTTCCTGTACCTGAATGGACGTACCCGTACTTTTATTGGAAACAGTAAAGTTACAGCACTCCATAAAGATATTAATGGCGATGATGACCAGGAGCTTTTTAAGGAATTTGATGCCATTGGAAATGACCTTGGACCCAATGGGGTTTCAGAGGATGAGTACAGTTTCTGTGCATCCCGCTGGCACGTAACACTCGGACTGCCGTCTTCTGCAAAATTTACGGATGTGACCGTGGATAAAGATGGTAAAGAGCAGCATATCAATCCTTACGATATGATTACCGACGAGGATACCGGGGATAAGATTTATGCGTACCAGAAATATGACCCAGATTACCTCAAAGAACATGGAGATGAGAACCGATACATGATCCTAGAAACAGCACGTATCACAGCATACGGAGCGGTCTACAACCTGAGATATTCACAGTTACAGGACAATGGATCGATTACAGCAGCCAACGGCAAAACGTATAATTTTGTCGACAGTGCGACATATCCAGGCAAGGCAAACTCGATACCGACATTGCTTGCGGTATATGGCATCACTAACTCAGGTAGGGACTATGAGACATTACAAACGCACTGATAATTTGATAACAACTATTGATACTTAATAGTATAACAAAAAAAGAAAGCCACTCAAGGAATTTTCCAAGAGTGGTTTTTCTTTTGTTTTTATTTATTTCAATCCCTGTACCCCTCACTGGGTACAACGTAAAAAATATGGTGTTCCTCATTTTATATATTTGTTTCAACCCCTGCGCCCCTCCACGGGGTGCCACTGTAAACGCGAATGGGAAATGTGTTTCCGCAAGTGTCAGGGTAAAAATCGACTTTTACAGAAGATTTTTCATAAATTCCTTTGACGATTTACAAAAAAAGCACAATATGTATAATGAAAACATTGCTTTATTTTGTGCTTTTCTCATTTTGGCTAACTTGGGAGAGGGCAAGGAAATTGTGTTGCATATTTATTAAGGAAGGGTGGTGAGCGGTATGGAAGGTGATTAGCGAAAACACAGGTCGCACCCCGTAAAGGGGTGCGTGGATGAGGAAAGAGGGGGAAAATATATGAAAGCAATATACCCAGTAATACTTACCCCGCATTACTGGCAAATGAATTATCGGAGTATTACAACTTTTTACATTCGGTCAAAATAAATAGGACAAAGGCATGGCTTCGGCTGTGTCTTTTTTTTATCTCATATTCCTTGTGTAAATAATAAAGCCATCGAAAGGAGAAAAGAGAAAATTATGAGTAAAGAATATTACACTATTATTCGAGAATATTATGGATTCCCAGATTACATCAATACGGATTTGTCAGAAAAGGAAGATTGCTTTGCTTTTGATACGGAGTGTGAAGCGAATCAATGTTTACGAGATATATTCGAAAATGGCGAATGGATGGAGGATGAAAGGCATGGAAAAATAAGACATTATGTGGCGAAAAAATATAAAAACTTTTATTAAAAACAAACAGGACAAAGACACGGCTTCGGCTGTGTCTTTTTTTATCTCATATTAAAGGTGTAAACATCAAAGTTATCGAAAGGAGAAAAAGAGATTATGGGTAGAAAGAAAATAAAAATCATCGGGAAACCTCCTCCTGATTGAAACTTTTGTGTAGGTAAAGAAACAAGAGTTTCATTGGCAGAATTGGAGGTAATTATTATGACAACATACACATTAGAAGGTAAACGAATGGTAGTTGTTGCTGATTTATATGATTTGTCTATTGATGAAATTAAAAGAGCAATGGATGGAGAAGAATATTGGTGTGTATAACTATTAAATAATTGTATGATTGGAGATAAGTATGGATAAGATAAATCAAATTAAAAAAGAAATCATTATATCAATGAAAATGATGGATACAACTATTAAAAATGTCAAAGAATCAGAAGAATATAAAATTGCGCAAGCATATAATCAAGGATTGAGGGATGCTATGGCTATTTTTGAAAGAGAAATGAAACGATGATTTCATCAAGAAAATAAACAGGATAAAGACATGGCTTCGGCTGTGTCTTTTTTTTATCTCATATTCCTTGTGTAAATAATAAAG
>ERZ1027066.346-NODE-346-length-28530-cov-59.074767_pt1 | contig 28530 bp, 24 predicted proteins | sample MGYA00519282_ERZ1027066 | MGnify/ENA primary metagenome ERZ1027066 (study PRJEB26926, sample SAMN06164494) | human gut metagenome | biome: ENVO:00009003; feature: ENVO:2100002; material: ENVO:00002003 | host: Homo sapiens | place: USA | collected 2012 ... | reverse complement strand
CTCACCTTCGGAAGGTGTGGAAGGTCTGGTGGAGATGGAAATGCGGCTGTATGGTGGTCTGGCGGCGATGGCGCATCTGCGCACCTTCGGAAGGTGAGTGGAAAATGCGGGAAAGTGTCTCACCTTCGGAAGGTGGGACAGGGCAGGGCAGAGCAGAGTAAAGTATTATGAAAAAGAAAAGGCCGCCGGGAAGGCAGCCTTAAATGTGATGCAGCGGGCGCACTCGGAGCGAAGCGACCAGGCACTAATAATTCTCCTTCTTGGGCTCGAAGTAGGCCTGAGGATGCTGGCAGGCGGGGCATTTCTGCGGAGCTTTCTTGCCCTTGTGAACGTAACCGCAGTTGCGGCACTGCCAGTAGATCTCGCCGTCGCGCTCGAAGAAGCGGCCACTCTCGACTCTTTCGAGGAGCTTGCGGTAACGGGCCTCGTGCTCGGCCTCGACGCGGGCAATCATCTCGAAGGCTACTGCGATCTCGGTGAAGCCTTCCTCGCGGGCCACCTTGGCTGCTTCGGGATAGAGGACTGTCCACTCCTCGTTCTCGCCCTCGGCTGCTGCGCGGAGGTTCTCAAGTGTGGTGGAGATGATGCCGGCGGGGTAGGTGGAGGTGATCTCTACCATGCCGCCCTCGAGGAATTTGAAGAATTTCTTGGCGTGCTCCTTCTCCTGCTCGGCGGTCTCGAGGAAGATGGCGGCTATCTGCTCATAGCCCTCTTTCTTGGCTACGCTTGCGAAGTAGGTGTAGCGGCCGCGGGCCTGGGACTCACCTGCGAATGAGGCGAGGAGGTTCTTTTCGGTTCTGGTTCCTTTGATTGATGCCATGGTGTAGTATTGTTAAAAGGTGAAAAAATATTAAACTAGGGCAAAGATAGGAAAAATTCTTTAGCGGAAGGTGATGGAATCGGATTTGCGGAAAGTCAAAATTGTCTTATTTTTGCGGCCTGTAATTAATTAAGGTGTAGGAATGCAACAGTTACACAACAAATATGCGCTGGTGACCGGAGGCTCCTCCGGTATGGGACTGGAATATGTGCGGATGCTGTCGCAGCGGGGCTACAACGTGATCATCGTGGCCCTGTTCCAGAACGAGACCGATGCTGTGGCGGTGGAGATGAGACAGGCCCATCCGGACCTGGATTTTCTGTCGATAGGCATTGACCTCTCTACGGTGGAGGCTCCGAAAAAAGTCTACGACACAGTAGCGGCGCAGCGTCCCAATGCCGAGGTGGAGGTGCTCATCAACAACGCGGGCTTGCTCCATGCCAGGCACTTCCGCAATATCTCACCTGCCCAGGTATCCTCCATCATCATGGTCCACAATCACGCCACGGCCTTGCTGTGCAGTTATTTCATGCCGGCCATGCTGGAGCGTCGGAAAGGCTATGTGATGAACATCTCCTCGCTCGCGGCCTGGTTTCCCTTCCCGTTCCTGACCACCTACGCCTCCACCAAGTCCTTCACCAGGATATTCACCCGTGCCCTCAGGACCGAATGCCGGAAGACAGGAGTGAATGTGTGCTCGATATATTTCGGCGCGGTGGATACGCCCCTGGTAGGTCTTACGCCAAAGCTGAGCCGTATCGCGCGTCATCTTGGAGTGATGATCCGCCCGGAGACAGCGGCCCGCAAGGCACTGAACATGATGTTCCGCGGCCGCAGCGGCAGAATCCCCGGACTGGTCAACAAGATAGCCTGGCTCGTGGCTCCTTTGCTGAGGCCCTCCCTCATAGGCCCGATAGAGCGAAAGGTTACTCGTAAGTGGAATCTGAAGTAGCGCCGGACAAGGAGGACAGGAGTCGTAAAAGAAAAGACAGGAATGATGACCGGCAAGGAGTTCAGAACGCGCAGCTGGGCGGCGGTAAAAAGATGCCTGCCCTCCACTAAGAAGACGGCCCTGTGGATGGTCAAGATCACGGTGGCTGTCTCCTTTGCCATCATGCTGCTGGGTCATTTCGGAGTGATAGAGTGGATTTCGAAGGTTCTCTCGCCGGTTTTCATCCACTTCGGCCTGCCCGGTGAGGCCGCCCTGGCCTACGTCTCCGGCTATTTCGTGAATATGTACTCGGCCATAGCCGCCTCGGTCACCCTGGACCTCGATCCGAGGGCCATGACGATAATGGGCGTAATGGCTCTTTGCTCTCATAACATGATAGTAGAGAGTGCGGTACAGCATAAGACGGGCAGTTCCACTTTCCGGGTTGTACTGGTGCGGACACTTTCGGGAATAATTCTTGCATACCTGCTGAACATGATCCTTCCGGGTGAGGCTCCGGCCGCAGGAGGGGCAGTGCAGGGCGCTGCGGTCCACGAGTTCGGGACAGAACTGACGGACTGGCTCAGGAATACCGCGGTGCTTGTGCCCAAGATGCTGATAATCATCTTCGCGCTCAACATCCTGCAGGCGATGATGGCCGAGTTCGGCATCATCCGCGCCATCTCCAGGGCCCTGCGTCCGGTGATGCATGTCTTCGGCCTGTCGTCGCGCTGTGCTGTCCTCTGGATCATCGCCAACACCCTTGGCCTGGCCTACGGGGCTGCGGCGATGATAGACGAGGCTTCCACCGGCAAGCTCCGCAAGGAGGACATAGACGGACTGAACACCCATATAGGTATCAGCCACAGCAATCTGGAAGATGTAATCCTGCTGTCGTCCGTAGGTGCCGTATGGTGGGTGCTCCTGCTGTCCAGGTGGATATGGGCGATAATATTGGTGTGGGGTTATAGATTGGAAGTATATATTAGAAAGAAATATTGTATCTTTGTAAGTTCTGAACGAAATGTTTGAGATGATTAAGAATATATTCCGTAGGCCGGTGCTGCTGGCTGCGTCTCTGACGGCGCTGATGACCCTTTCATGCAAAAGCCAGTACGAACTGATGCTGGAGGGCAACGACATTCCCGCCAAGTACAAGATGGCATTCGAATTGTTCGACGCAGGCAAGTATTCCAAGGCCGCGTCCATGTTCGAGTCCCTGAAGCTGGGTGTCAGAGGAACCCTCCAGGATGACACTGTCCAGTACTATACCGCATACTCACACTACTGTTTCGGTGACATGATGGCTGCCGAACAGGCGTTCGACTCCTATATCAGCATGTTCCCCCGCAGTCCTTTTGTAGACAAGGCCCGCTTCATGTATCTGGACTGCCTGTACCAGGGCACCTACAGGTATGAACTGGACCAGACTCCCACGTACAAGGCACTTTCGGCCATCAATGAGTATCTGATTGACTATCCTGACAATGACTATACCCCCCAGTGCCGTGCCATGATCGAGGACCTGGAGGAGAGACTGGACCGCAAGGCCTATGAGTCAGCCAAGCTGTACTATACGATAGAGGACTACAAGGCGGCCCACTATGCTCTCCGTCTGGTGCTCAAGGAGGATGCCTCCAACATCTACCGTGAGGATATCATGTATTATACCGTCCTGGCGGCCTATAAGTACGCTGACAACAGTGTCCCTGAAAAGCAGAGGGAGAGATTTGTAACCTTCACAGACGATTACTACACATTCGTCAGTGAGTATCCAGAGTCCGGATACCGCAAGGAACTGGACGGACTGGCCCACCGGGCACAGAACTTCCTGAATAAGAACAAATAGTTAAAGCAATAGATACAACCATGGAAATCAAACAGGTACCTACCAACACCATCACCCGCAACCTCTCCGAGCTGGCAAAGCCCACCGGCAACATCTACGAGACCGTAATGATCATCGCCAAGAGGGCCAACCAGATCTCCGCCAACGTAAAGCAGGAGCTCAGCCAGAAACTCGAAGAGTTCTCCAACTACGCGGACACCCTCGAGGAGACCTTCGAGAACCGCGAGCAGATAGAGATATCCAAGCACTACGAGAGGCTGCCCAAGCCGACCCTCGTCGCTATCGAGGAGTTCCGCAACAACGAGATTTACTATCGCAAGGCCGAGGACCGGCAGTAGTTTCCGTCCACAGTCATGCAACTCAAAGGCAAGCACATACTTCTCGGAATAACCGGAAGCATAGCTGCCTACAAGGCGGCGTATCTTACTCGTCTGCTGGTCAGGGAAGGGGCTGAGGTCAAGGTCATCATGACAGTTGCCGCCAAGCAGTTCATCACACCCCTGACCATGGCTACTCTTTCCCGCAATCCTATTCTGGTGGAGTTCTTCGATCCCGAGAACGGCCAGTGGAACAGTCATGTCTCCCTCGGCATCTGGGCCGATCTCTACCTGATTGCCCCGGCTTCAGCCAACACCCTCTCGAAGATGGCCCACGGCATAGCCGACAATCTCCTGCTGACGACATATCTCTCGGCCCGCTGTCCGGTAATGGCGGCGCCGGCCATGGATCTGGACATGTACGCTCATCCCGCCACCCAGGAGTCCCTCAGGATTCTTAGGAAAAGGGGAGTGAGCATCGTCGAGGCTGCCTCCGGAGAGCTGGCCAGCGGACTGGAGGGCAAGGGCAGGATGGAGGAGCCGGAAAAAATACTGGAGTATGTCGTAAAAATGCTGGGGTCATCCCTCCCTGCTCAGACCCTCGCAGGCCGCAGGGCTGTGGTCACCTCAGGCCCCACCCGCGAGCCCATCGACCCCGTCCGTTTCATCTCCAATCACTCTTCCGGGAAAATGGCTTCCGCCATTGCCAATGAACTGTCGCGCCGTGGAGCGCTGGTGACAGTGGTCTCGGGCCCGGCCGCAGTCTATCCCTCGGTTCCGCAAGTGGAGTTGCGGAAAGTCACTACAGCGGAGGAAATGTATCAGGCTGCAGTCGCGGAGTATGACAGGGGCTGCGATATCACGGTGCTCTGTGCGGCCGTTGCGGATTTTACTCCCGCCTCTCCCAGCGATACCAAGATTAAGAAGGACGGCAGCCGTATGACACTGGAACTGGTACCTACCAAGGATATAGCCGCGGCCATAGGAGAGCGCCGCAGGGCTGGGGGAGTCATAGTAGGCTTCGCCCTGGAGACAGACAATGTAAGGGAAAACGCCCTGTCGAAACTCCACCGCAAGAACATGGACATGATAGTCCTCAATTCCATGCGCGATCCCGGAGCCGGTTTCGGAGTGGACACCAACAAGGTCACCGTCTTCCGCCGTGACGGTAGCTCCCAGGATATACCCCTGGCCTCCAAGCAGGAAGTGGCCTCTGCCATAGCCGACAATATCGAAAAACTGCTGGAGAGAGGATGCTGACCCGTCTGTCCATATCCAACTATGCGCTGATTTCCTCCCTGGACATCACCTTCCCCGATGGCCTGATTATCATTACGGGTGAGACAGGTGCCGGCAAATCCATTCTGCTGGGAGCCCTGTCCCTTATTCTTGGGAAACGGGCGGATTCGTCCGTATTCAGTGATACCTCCCGCAACTGTGTGGTGGAAGCAGAGTTTCATGACCGCCGTACTGGAGAGGAGTACATCCTTCGCCGGGTTATCACACCAGCCGGCCGCTCCCGTTCATTTCTGAACGATGAACCGGTCTCCCTGACAGATCTTGCAGCCATATCCTCCAGAATCATTGACATACACGAGCAGCATCAGCATCTGCTCCTGACTGACCCGGATTTCCGTCTGGGTGTGATAGACCATTTCGCCGGCACTGCACCGCTCCTGGAGGAGTACAGGAGGGTGTACGGAGAATATGAGTCCAAGGACAGTGAAATACGCTCCCTCGAGGACTCCATAGCCGAAGCGGAGAGGGACTCCGAGTACCGGCAGTTCCAGCTCGGCCGTCTGCAGGAAGCCCGGCTGGTATCCGGGGAACAGGAGGCCCTGGAGTCGGAGCAGAAGGCCCTGGCCCATGCGGAGGATATCCGCAGCGGGCTCGAGTCGGCATATTCGTCCCTCAATCCTGAGGAACTTTCGGTGGCTCAGCTCCTCAAGGATGCTGCCGCCCGCCTTTCAAAGTATTCTTCCTACGACTCCCGTCTGCAGCCTCTGGCTGACCGCCTGGACTCCTGCAGGATAGAAGTCTCGGACATAGAGCGGGAGATAGAGGACATATCCTCCGGCATTACCGTATCTCCAGAGCGTCTGGAGGCGGTCGAGGAGAGGATGTCCCTGATATATTCCCTCCAGAGAAAATACGGCTGCGACAGCGTGGATGCACTGATCGCGCTCCGCGACAGCCTTGCCGCCTCTCTCAGCGGTACTGAGGAGCAGCAGGAGCGCCTGGCGGAGCTGAAAAAAGAGCTGGAGGTCCTGGGCAGGCGCCGCAGGGAACTTGCGGACCGTCTGTCGGAGCAGCGCCGCGGGGCCTGCGACGCCCTTTCATCTGAGCTGCAGGAGGATATACGTTCCCTGGAGATGCCTCATGCTGTCTTCCGGGCCGTGGTCACTCCGACGGAGAAGCTGACTCTTTCGGGGGGCGACAGGCTGGATTTCATGTTCTCGGCCAATGGTCCGGCATCCCTCCGGGATATCTCGAAGGTAGCCTCCGGCGGCGAGCTTTCGAGGGTAATGCTGTCCCTTAAGGGGCTGCTGGCCCGCTATACCTCTCTTCCGACCATGATATTCGATGAGATAGATACAGGAGTTTCAGGCAGAATCGCGGATAAGATGGGAGACATGATAGGCCGGATGGGGGAGAGGATGCAGATATTCGCCATCACTCATCTTCCGCAGATAGCTTCAAAGAAAGGGACACACTATCTGGTGTACAAGGAGTTCGGGACGGACGGCACGGCTGCTACCGGCATCCGCAGGCTGGATGGGGAAGAGAGGGTCGCCGAGGTGGCCCGTATGCTCAGCGGCTCGGAGCTTACGTCCGCAGCGGTCGAGAATGCGCGGGAGCTGCTGGCGAAGGCAGGCAATTAATAACAACTTAATATATTGAGATCTATGGAAAGAACCCAGCGACTGGACCTTCTGCGCAAGGTCCTGGCCGAGGACGATATCTCGGCAATGATAATCCCTTCGACTGACCCTCATTTCGGGGAGTATATTCCCGCGCATTATAAGATACTTGAGTGGCTTTCAGGTTTTACCGGTGAGGCTGCCACTCTCGTGGTGACCCAGAAGGAAGCGGCCCTGTGGGTTGATTCCCGTTTCTTCATACAGGCTGCCAAGCAGCTGGAAGGCTCAGGTATAGAGATGAGGAAACTTCGCGTGGAGGGCGAGCCTACTGTACCGCAGTGGATCAAGGAGCATCTGTCCGACGAGGATATCGTGGCTATGGATGAGGACCTGTTTTCCTATGCGGAGTACCAGAACATGCTGGATGCTCTTGCTCCGCTTAACGTTACTCTTATCGAGGATCCCTTCGACAGGATCTGGAAGGACCGTCCGGCCCTGGAGTTCAACCCTGTGCGCTTCGTCCCCGACAGCATCAGCGGTGAGAGCGTGCAGTCCAAGCACCGTCGTCTGGTGGAGAAACTGGAAATGGGAATGCCGTTTGCCTATATCATCACCTGTATGGACGAGGTGGCGTGGCTCTGCAACATCCGCGGTACGGACATCGATTATAACCCGCTGCCCCTCTCCTATGCCGTGGTCACTCCCGAGTGTATCACCCTCTTTCTGCGTCAGGAGATGCTGGAGCATGACGCTATGTCGGCCCTGCTCAGGGAGGGTGTGATCCTCAAGGACTATGAGGAGTTCGGCCGTTTCCTGAAGGCTTTGCCCAAGGACTGTGTCCGCATTTTCTCGTCAGGGAAGATTACGGCCAAGTATTTCTTTGCCGCTATGGACAACATCCATCAGCGTGCACCTTTCCGGCCCTACATGGCCGATCCCACGGCGGGCGGCACACTTAACTTCATGAAGGCGATAAAGAATCCCGTGGAGATAGAGGGATACCGCCGCGCTTTCCAGGAGGACGCCAAGGCTCTGGTCAAGACGATAGACTGGGTAAAGGCCAATGCCGACAAGGGTATAAAGGAGTACGACGTGGCTCTCAAGCTGATAGAGTACCGCAGCGAGTGTCCGGACTATCTGGGCGAGAGTTTCCCCGCGATAGTAGGTTTCGGAGCGAATGCAGCCCTGCCTCACTACGTGCCCACGGCTGAGAGCAGTGCTGTCATCCGTCCGGAAGGCTTCCTGTTGATCGACACAGGTGCGCAGTATACCTACGGTACCACGGACACGACCCGTACTATTCCGCTCGGCCCCCTTACGCAGGTTCAGAAAGACGATTATACAGTCGCACTGAAAGGCATGATTGACTTGAGTATGGCTGTGTTCTACAAGGGTATGAGAGGGTGTCTGCTGGATATTCTGGCCCGTGGTCCCATCATGAAGGCCGGCAGGATGTACTGGCATGGAACGTGTCATGGAATAGGACACAACCTCTGTGTGCACGAGGGACCTCAGAGCGTAAGGATGGAGGAGAACCCGGTGCCTCTGGCAGAGGGTATGGTCATGTCCAACGAGCCTGCCATCTACGTCGAGGGCCAGTACGGCATCCGTCATGAGAATGCAGTGCTGACAGTATCTCATGAGAAGAACGACTACGGGGAGTTCCTGGCCTTCGAGACCCTGACGGTCGCCCCCATAGACATGTCTCCGGTCAATTATGATATGCTGGACGCTGCCGAGAAGCAGTGGATAGAGGATTTCAACCGCAACTGCGTAAAATAGGCTCCTGCGGCGTCTGAAAAACAGGAAGGTCCGTCACATTCGTCGTGTGGCGGACCTTCTTTCATTTATTCGTTGAGGACTCTCCACCCCGAGGTGAAGCAGATGTCCTTGAACGCCGTGTTCTGGTAGCCGGAGCCGGGGCTGACCTCTTCGAACATCACGTCCGACTGCAGCAGATTCCTCCTTACGCGGGCTATGCCGTCCGGGAAGTCCCTGCCCAGGGTGTTCATGGCCTCCACGAAGAATGTCATGATGTCGTATCCCTGGAATGCGAATGATGTGGGCTCTGTGTTGAAGGCGGCCCTGTACTTGTGGATGAAGTCCATGACCTCCGGGGAGTTGTAGTCTATGTGGTAGGACATGGCCAGGCGCAGGTCGAGGGCATGGAAATAGTCCTGCTCCACTGTCTCGAAGCTCTTCCAGCGGCTCAGGCCGTAGACGTCAATGATGTATCCGCGGGAACTCTGGATGAGGCTGAGGTTGCGGAGGGCGTCGGTGATGAAGGCCTCGCTCATGGAGGGGATGATCACCCGGTTGACCAGGACAGTGTCCAGCGACCGGCTCATCAGCGAGTCGATGCCGCGGCCGCTGAGAAAGTCGTACTTGAAGGTCTTGAAGGCTATGCCTCTCTCCGCCAGTCCGCTCATGGTCTGGAGGACCAGGTCGGAACGCTCATAGCCCTGCTCGTAGATGACAGTCACGGATTCGGTGGTGTCGGAGTTGCGGGAGGCCTCCGCTATCTTGTCCAGCTGATGGCCCAGGGCCAGGTCCGACTGAGGCGGGAAGAGGTACAGGCAGGGATTGTCCTGCAGGAGGGAGGCTGTTTTCAGATCCAGCGGGGATACCACCGGCACTCTCCTGCTCCGGGCCCATGAGGCTATGGGCTGCATGTCCCGTTCGGATATGGGGCCGATGATGAGGTCACTGCCGCTGAGGGCATTGTCCGCCACCAGCTCCCATGCGCTGCCGTAGCGGTTGATGTCGATGACGTTGAGGTGGAAGTTGGAGAAAAGTCCCCTTTCCTTGAGGTCCGCCGCTGCGATCATCGCTCCGGCGTAGAAGTCGGCCGTATAGGCGTTCAGGCTACCCGTAAGGCGGCTGGCATTGAACGGCAGGACCAGGGTTATCCGGCGTTCGGTGCCGCTGGGGTCGGGGATTACTTCCCATTCCCGGACCGCGGTCTCAGCCGGAACGGACTCTTCTGTGGGGGCGAGCACTTCAGCATGGCGTGCGGTCCGCTCCTCCCGGTCGGTCCCGGGCTCTCCGTCTTCCGGTATCCTTCCCGCATTGAACTCCTGCATGTAGGCGCTGTCCGGAATCAGGACGGAGCGGATGCGCTTGCCGGAGTCAGGGTCTATGCCGTTGAGGGCTATGATGGCCTCTGTGGTGACATTGAACTTGACGGCCACGTCGTCCAGGGTCTCGTACCATTTTACATTGTACTTCCTGTATTTCTTTTGCTTTGCGGCCCTGGCCTTTCCGGCGGGGGCGGTCTTCTTGTCATCGGCGCGTACCTCAGAATCGGCCGGTACGGAGTTCTCCGCCGTAACCTTGACTGCGGGAACGGCTGTATCCGCGGATGCATCCGTCCGGGCGGGGAGTTCCGGGATGTAGAGCAGCATGCCGGCCTTCAGTCCTTCGGACAGGGACGGATTGGCAGCCTTGATAGCGTCTATGTCTACACCGTAGGCTTTCGAGATGGAGTACAGGGTGTGGCCCTTGAGCACTTTGTGGAGGTAGTAGACGGTGCCCTTGACATTGACCTTGTCGGCGGATATCTCCACGGGCGTGGCCACGAATTCCTGGGCGCCGGCTCTAACGGCGGCCGGAGCTGCGAGCATCAGGCCCAGCAGGACGGTCAGCAGCAGTCTCATACCAGTCGGGCGAGAGTGTTGTTGATGTTGGCCTCGATACGGGCGTAAGGATCCTCTCCGTATTCGGCGGGCTCGAACTTCTTTCCGGTGATGTGCTCGAACAGCTCGATGTAGCGGTCGGAGATGCTGCCTACGATCTCATCGGTCATCTCGGGCACCTGCTGTCCGGCCTGACCGCTGAATCCGTTGGCCATCAGCCACTCACGGACAAACTCCTTGGAGAGCTGCCTCTGGGGCTCGCCCTTGGCGAATCGCTCCTCGTAGCCGTCCGCGTAGAAGTAGCGGGATGAGTCGGGGGTATGTATCTCGTCGATGAGGTAGAGCTCTCCGTCTCTCTTGCCGAACTCGTACTTGGTGTCCACGAGTATCAGACCGCGCTGGGCGGCCATCTCGGTGCCTCTCTGGAAGAGTCTGAGGGCATAGTCCTCGAGCTTGGCGTAGTCTTCGGCTGATACCAGACCGCGGCGGATGATCTCCTCCTTGGAGATGTCCTCGTCGTGGGTGCCTATCTCGGCCTTGGTGGTCGGGGTGATGATGGGGTGCTCGAACTTCTGGTGCTCGCGCATGCCGTCGGGGATGGGTACTCCGCAGATCTCGCGGGCTCCGTTCTTGTAAGCCCTCCACGAGCTGCCGGTCAGGTAGCCCCTGACGATCATCTCTATGGGCAGACCCTGGCACTTGTAGCCTACGGTCACCATGGGATCGGGCGAGGCTATCTTCCAGTTCTGTACGATGTCGGCTGTGGCATCCAGGAACATGGAGGCTATCTGGTTGAGCACTTGTCCCTTATAAGGTATTCCCTTGGGCAGGATGACGTCAAATGCCGAGATCCTGTCAGTAGCTATCATCGCGATGTAGCGGTCGTCGATAGTGTAGACGTCGCGGACTTTCCCCTCGTACTTGCCCGTCTGATGGCTGAAACTGAATGCGGTCTGTGTAATTGCTTTCATGGTGTATGGTGTTTTATTATAGACTGTTGTAAAAATCCAGCAGGTTCGAGCAGAATCTCTTCCACGAGAGTCTGTCCTTCTCTCCGGCTATGGCCTCCAGGCATCCGCGGCGGATACTGTCGTCGGAGAAATACCTGATGACGGCTTCCCGGACTGCCTCCGGGCTGATGCTGTCTGTTACAATTCCCGTGCCCGAGTCTCCGATCATCTCCTTCAGGCCGCCGACCGAGGTGGTGACCATTGGGAGGTCAAAATGGTAGGCTATGGAGCTGATGCCGCTCTGGGTCGCCGAGCGGTAGGGGAGGACGCAGAGGTCCGCGGCACAGAAGAAGGGGGCCACCTCGCTGTCGCTTATGAAGCGGTCGAAGAGGTGGATGCGGCTGCGGTTGGGACTGGCCTCAATCAGTCTGGCGTACGGCTCGAAGGAACCGTAGGGCTCTCCTGCGATGACCAGCTGGTAGCTGTCGTCCAGGGTGGAGAAGGCCTCCAGGAGGATGTCCAGTCCCTTATACTCGCGTATGAGCCCGAAGAACAGCAGTGTCTTCTTTCCGGGGTCTATGCCCAGGGTCCGGCAGGCCTGCTCCCTCGGGACCTTCTCTCCGAAGTTGGAGTATATCGGGTGGGGGGAGACGATGTGGCGGGCGTCCGGCTTCAGGCGCAGGAGGTCGTCGCGGACGGCATTGCACAGTACGACGAAACCGTCGTGACCATTTATATAATAGGTAGTCAGCGGACGGTCGAAGAAATGGTGCTCGTGCGGTATGACGTTGTCGAGTATCGAGATGACCTTGCATCCGGGGGCCATGTGTCTGGCCACGTATCCCTGGGACGGGGCAAAGTACGGCATCCAGTATCTCATCAGCAGCAGGTCCGGCTTCCATGCGCGGATGGTCCTGGCCGTGGAGATGTAGGACAGCGGATTGGCCGTGTCCAGTACGCGGGATGTCTCAAAGGGAGGACGGCTGCCGTCCTCGATGTACTGGGTCTTGCCCGGGAAGAGGAACTCCGGATACTGTCTCTTGAAATTGAACGCTCCTACCGTGCATCTCCCCGCCAGTTCCTGATACAGGGATGTGTTGAACTGGGAGATGCCTCCGCGGTAGGGAGGAAAGCACGATAGGATGGCGATTCTCAAAGTGGGTTATTTGTTTCTGTTCTTGATATATTCAGCGTTGAGGCCGTTCAGAATCTCCTGAGTAATGTCCAGACCGGAGTTTCCGTTGATGACGGTAGTGGTGGCGGTAGTGGTGGTCAGGATGAGGGAGTACTGCTTCTGTTTGTTGTACTCCGCTACGTATGTGGTGATGGCGTCCATGACCTTGTTGAGCATCACGCTCTCCTCCTCGGCCATCTCCATCTGTTTCTGCTGGGTGAGGTTCCTCAGGTCCTGGTCGCGCTGGGCGAGGTCATTGTTCATGCTCTCGGCCTGGGAGCGGGTCAGCAGGCCTTTCTGCATCTTCTCCTGGAAGCTCTTGATGTCGTTCTCGAGTGCGCGTCCCTGCTTGTTGATATCGTTCTCTATCGCGCTGAGCTTGCCCTGCAGCTCTGATCGGAGGTCATTGTACATGTCATACTGGTTGACAAGGGTGTCCAGGTTGATATACACGATGTCTCCCTTTACCGCTGTTACGTTCTCATTTCCTGTTGTTTGGGGCTTGGAAGCCTTTCCGCTCCCGGTGAAATGCAGGACGAACAATGCTGCTACTGCAATAATCAGTACGATGTTGATGATAAGATTGGCTTTCTTCATATCTGCTAATTGTTGGTATAAATTGTAAATTTCAAAAAACACACAAAATTATATAATATCTGCTTTTTTTTAAAATAAAATCACAATATTTGCAACCTGATTTTACGTTTCTAACACTTGGGAAAATGCATTTCGCCCTATACGGCCGGAAGTTCGGTCCGGATGCCGAAGGAAGAATAAGGACGCTGATGGAGCACCTGACCCGCAAGGGCGCGAGGGTGACCTGTTGTTCTGCCCTGGCTTCAAGTATGCGCGGGTGTGGACTGGACGCGGTATTCAGTGCTGCAGAGTTTTCCGGCCCGGAGGATCTGCCGCCGGATGTGGACATCTTTCTTTGTCTGGGCGGGGACGGTACTTTCCTCAACGCCCTTACAATAGTGGAAGACAGCGGGATACCCGTAGCCGGCATTAACTTCGGCAGGCTCGGTTTCCTCACTACCGCCGGCAGCGGGGATTCCGGTTGCGGGATGGTGGACAGGATGATTGCCGGAGACTACAGTGTCAAGAAACGCAGCTTGCTGGAGATATCCTACGAGGGAAGGCCCCGCGACTTCTGTCCCTATGCTCTCAATGAGATAACGGTGCAGCGCTCAGAACCTTACATGATAGGAATAGAGGTGCTGATCGACGGGATGCGGATTCCGACCTACTGGGCAGACGGACTGCTGATAGCGACGCCTACCGGTTCCACGGCCTATTCGCTCAGTTTCGGAGGGCCTGTGGTCGTGCCCGACTCGTCGGTGTTCATCATTACCCCGATGGCTCCTCATAACCTCAATGTGAGGCCGCTGATCATCCCCGATACCTCGGTGGTGGAGGTGGTTATCCGCTCCAGCGGGCATGGAACCATGATTTCGGCGGACAACCGTTCCTCCGGTATAGCGGAGAGACGCCGTATAACTGTGCGGAAGGCTCCTTTCAGCTTGAGCTGCGTGAGTTTCGGAGACGGAAACTTCTTCGAGGCGCTCAACGAAAAGCTGCTGTGGGGAGAGGACCGCAGAAATGAAAAGAACAAATACGTAAGAATATGATACCAACACATGTCGCGATAATAATGGACGGAAACGGACGCTGGGCTAAGATGCGCGGCAAAGAGAGGATATACGGCCACTATGAGGGTACCGAGAGTGTAAGGGCCTGCTGCGAGTATGCCGTGGAGGCGGGGGTCAGATGGCTCAGCCTCTTCGCGTTCTCCGAGGAGAACTGGGCCCGTCCGGAGGCGGAGGTGACGGAACTGATGCACCTGATGGCCAAGTCCATACTCAACGAGAGACCGACTTTCGAGAAAAACAACATAAGATTCATTGTCGTGGGCAACCGTTCCCGTCTCTCCGATGCGCTCAACCGGGACATTGACGCCGCTATGTCCGAGACTGCCGCCAATACCGGTCTCAGCCTGGTAATCTTCCTGAGTTATAGCGGAAGGTGGGATATAGAGCAGGCCGCCGGGCGCTGGGCTTCCGACGGAGCTCCTGAGGGACGCTACGGGGAATACCTGGCCACAGCCGGCATTCCTGACCCTGACCTGCTGATCCGTACCAGCGGAGAGCAGCGGATAAGCAACTTCCTGTTGTGGCAGTGTGCCTACACCGAATTTTATTTTACCCCTGTGCTTTGGCCCGATTTTCGCAAAGCCGAGTTCCGAAAGGCTCTTGAAGACTATGCCTCCCGCCAGAGACGCTTCGGGAAGACCGGTGACCAGATAACCCAAGAAACGAACGATTCCAAATGAAGATCAAGGTGAAAAGGCTACTACTCTCTCTCGTGCTGCTGTTTACAGTCTGTGCCGTTTATGCACAGCAGGACAGGTCCGGTCTGGTGGTGGATTATCAGCATCCCCGCAAGTACATAGTGGGAGGTATCAAGGTAGAGGGCGTGAAGTATCTAGGAGAGCAGCAGATCATAGCTCTGACCGGCCTGAGGGAGGGAATGGAGATTACCATTCCCGGAGACCAGGCCACATCCATTGTTGACAGGATATGGGGGCAGCGGCATTTTTCCGACGTGTCCCTCAATATAGATTCCCTCTCCTCCGGAGGGGATACCGTCTTTCTGGCCCTGCACCTGCAGGAGAGGCCCAGGGTGTCCAGATGGAACTTTCAGGGGGTTAAGAATTCCGAGCAGTCCGAGCTGCAGGACCGCCTTAGTCTGCGCCGTGGTGTCCCCCTGTCGGACTATGTAATCCGCTCATCCGTAGGAATTATAAAGAATTATTATAAGGAGAAAGGCTTCATCAACGCGGATGTGGATGTGATTCAGGTCAACGACTCCGTAGTCAAGAATGCGGTAAGGGTCACATTCAAGGTGGACCGCAAGTCCAAGGTCAAGATCAAGACCATTACGTTCTCAGGTAACGATCATGTGCCTGAGGGCAAACTGGTGGGTTCGATGGCCAAGACCCGCGACATGCGTATACGGAACATCTTCAAGTCCAAGAAATTCAACGAGAAGGAATACGAGAACGACAAGCAGTCTCTCATCAGCGCCTTCAACGAGGCCGGTTACCGGGACGCCAGGATCGTCAAGGACTCCATATATTATATAGAGGAGGACAGGCTGGGCATAGACTTCGTCATCGACGAGGGCCAGCGCTACTATTTCCGCAACATCACCTGGACCGGAAACTCCCTCTACACGGCCGACCAGCTGAACAATGTCCTGATGATCAAGAAAGGTGACGTCTACGATGTGGTCAACCTGGAGAAGAGGCTCTTCGGTGATCCCAAGAAGGAATTCATGGACATCCATACTCTCTACGCCGACCAGGGATACATCTTCTTCAATATCGTGCCGGTGGAGACCAATATCGTGGGGGATTCCGTGGATATCGAGCTCCGGATGGTCGAGGGCAAGCCTGCCACCTTCAACAAGATAATCGTCAGCGGAAACACCATCACCAACGAGAAGGTGGTCCGCCGCCAGATATTCACCAAGCCGGGATACCTCTACAGCCAGTCGATGCTGGAGCGCTCTCTCAGGGAGATAGCCTCCATGGGCAACTTCGACCCCGAGCAGGCTCTGGACCATACCCGCGGCTACTCTGTCATCCCCAACCAGATAAACAACACGGTGGACATCTCCTACAACGTGGCCGAGAAACCCAACTCGCAGTTCGAGCTGTCCGGTGGATGGGGCGGTTACTCGTTCGTAGGAACGGTGGGAGTCAGCTTCAACAACTTCTCCATCAGACGGCTCTTCAAGAAAGGCGCCTGGAGACCAGTGCCCCTGGGTGATGCCCAGACCCTGTCCCTGAGGTTCCAGACCAACGGTACGTACTATACCGCCGGTTCCGTCAACTTCATCGAGCCCTGGCTCTTCGGCAAGAAGCCCACGTCGTTCAACCTGACCGGATACTACACCCGTCAGACCAACTCCTATTACTGGTACCAGATACAGAACACCGACGAGTACTATGAGGTGTACGGAATAGCCGCTGCCCTCGGAAGCCGTCTGAAGTGGCCCGACAACTATTTCGTCCTGTACCACGAGCTCAGCTGGCAGACCTACAACCTGCACAACTGGAGGTACAACTTCCTCTTCGAGACAGGTAAATCCAACAACATAAGCTACAAGCTGACCCTGGCGCGTAACTCCACCGACCAGGCTGTCTATCCCCGCGAGGGCTCGGACTTCCAGTTCTCCGTCCAGCTGACCCCTCCTTACTCGGCTTTCAGGGACAAGAACACCGACTACATCAACATGACGGACCAGGACCGCTACCGCTGGATCGAGTACCACAAGTGGACCTTCAAGGGAGCCCTCTACGTCCGGCTGGTGGGAGACCTGGTGCTGATGACCAGGGCACAGTTCGGTTATCTGGGCTACTACAACAAGAATCTGGGCTACTCCCCGTTCGAGGGCTACCAGGTCGGCGGAGACGGTATGTCGGGCTACAATACCTACGGTTCGGAGATTATCTCTCTCCGCGGTTATTCCAACTACTCGCTTACTCCTGTCAATGACGAGGGCATATACGTAGGCCACGTGTACGACAAGTTCACCATAGAGCTGCGCTACCCCGTAGTTCTTCAGCCGCAGTCCACGATATTCGTGCTGGCCTTCCTGGAGGGAGGAAACTGCTGGGAGCATATACAGGAGTTCAACCCGTTCCAGATCAAGCGCTCGGCCGGAATCGGCGTGAGGATTATGCTCCCGATGATCGGTCTGCTCGGAGTGGACTGGGGATGGGGCTTCGACCCTGTTCTGGACCAGGAGAGGGGAGGCTCGAACTTCCATTTCGTGATAGGTCAGCAGTTCTGATGCTCCATGTAACAGAATATTTACTACATTTGCAGCCGTTTAAGACAAAGACTATTTAAATTAATAACATGAAAAGAATTACATTAATCGCCCTGAGCGTTATCGCGGCCGCTTTCACCGCCACGGCCCAGGAACTGAAATTCGGCCATATCAACATGCAGGAAGTAGTATTCCTGATGGACGAGATGGACTCCGCACGCGTACAGCTTGAGAAATTCAACCAGGACATCCAGACCACCTACAACGCCATGATCGAGGAGTACAACACCAAGATCTCCACTTATGAGCAGATGAGCGCCAACTGGACTCCCTCCGTCCTGGCCACCAAACAGCAGGAGATTCAGGACCTCCAGGCCCGTCTCCAGCAGTATCAGCAGAACGCCCAGATGGACCTGAACAACCTGCAGCAGCAGCTCATGGCTCCTATCTCCCAGAAGGCCAACGAGGCTGTCTCGAAGGTGGGCAAGGCCAACGGACTGATTTACGTCTTCGACCTCTCGTCCGGCGCGATACCTTATTTTGACGCTGCACTCAGCATGGACATCACCGCACAGGTGAAGGCTGAGCTGGGAATATCTCCCGACAAGCAGCTTCCTCAGGCTCAGCCCCAGATGTAGGCTGACAGCGGTATCCCTGAAGATATGGAAGGACTTCTCCGCCGGTTGCGGAGAGGTCCTTTCACATTTTATAAAATCTTACAAAATAAATTCTCAATATTAAGGGAAATTCCTTACATTTGTCTAAAATTATTAACACCTACCAACCTACCCTTATGCAACACAAGATTATTGATGTTGAAGATATCGTTATCAGATTTGCCGGCGATTCCGGAGACGGCATGCAGCTGACCGGAACCCTTTTCGCGGACTCTTCCGCGCTTTTCGGTAACGAGATCTCCACTTTCCCCGATTATCCGGCGGAGATACGGGCGCCTCAAGGCACAGTTTCAGGTGTGTCCGGCTTTCAGGTACACATCGGTTCCATTGAAATCAACACCCCGGGCGATTTCTGCGATGTACTCGTAGCGATGAACCCGGCAGCACTGATGGCAAACGCCAAATGGGCCAAGCCCACGGCGACCATCATCCTCGACGAGGATGCCTTCGATGAGAAAGGTATTCAGAAGGCTGGTTTCAAGACCATGAATCCTATCGAGGAACTCGGTATCGGGGACCGCAATATCATAGTCTCCCCCATAACCACCCTGACCAAGGAGAGCCTCAAGGACAGCGGTCTGGACCTGAAGGCCATCGTAAGGTGCAAGAACATGTTCACCCTCGGTATGTGCTTCTTCATGTTCAACAAGGAGCTGGACCATACCTTCGAATATCTCGAGCGCAAGTTCAAGAAGAAACCCGCCCTTATCGAGACCAACAAGAAAGTGCTCAAGGACGGCTTCAACTACGCCTCCAACATCCACGCGATAGCCAACACCTATTACGTGCAGCCCGCCAAGCAGGAAAAGGGCACCTACCGCAACATCAACGGTAACCAGGCCACCGCATGGGGACTGCTCGCAGCCTCCGAGAAGTCAGGTGTGCCTCTCTTCTGCGGCTCGTATCCCATCACCCCCGCCACCGCTATCCTCGAGGAGCTGGCCATCCACAAGGAGCTCAAGGCCAAGACCCTCCAGTGCGAGGATGAGATCGCCGGCATCTGTACCGCCATCGGCGCAGCGTACGCCGGCAACTTCGCCGTGACCACCACCTCCGGTCCCGGTCTCTCCCTGAAGTCCGAGGCTCTCGGTCTGGCCATGATCACCGAGCTGCCCCTCGTACTCGTGGACGTGCAGCGCAGCGGTCCGTCCACCGGTATCCCCACCAAGACCGAGCAGACCGACCTCAACCAGGCCCTCTACGGCCGCAACGGAGAGTGCCCCATCATGGTGATGGCCGCCCACTCTCCTTCGGACTGCTTCGAGAAAGCATTCTACGCAGGTAAGTTCGCCATGGAGCACATGATGCCCGTCATCCTCCTTACCGAGGGCTTTCTGGGCAACGGCTCCGAGCCCTGGCGCATTCCTTCCATGAAGGACCTGCCCGAGATACATCCTCCTTTCATCAGGGACGTTTCCGAGTGCAACGGCAAGTTCTGCCCCTTCGAGAGGGATCCCGAGACATTTGTCCGCAGATGGGCAGTGCCCGGAACTCCCGGTCTGGAGCACCGCGTCGGCGGCCTGGAGAAGAGTCCTGCCGGAGTGATTTCCTCCGATCCCCTGAACCATCAGATGATGGTGGACCTCAGGGCTAAGAAGGTGGCTCATGCCGCAGTGGACATACCCCCGCTGAAGGTCATCGGCGACGAGAGCGGCGAAGTCCTCATCGTGGGATGGGGCGGTACTTTCGGCCACCTCTACACGGCAGTCAAGGAGTTCCACAAGCAGGGCAAGAGCGTTTCCCTGGCTCACTTCGACTATATCAACCCCCTGCCTCTCAACACGGAGGAGGTCTTCTCGAAGTTCAAGAAGATCATCGTCTGCGAGCTCAACTCCGGTCAGTTCGCCAACTATCTGAGGGCAAAGCATCAGAAATTCAATTACTATCAGCTCAACAAGGTGCAGGGACAGCCTTTCATCGTAAAGGACGTCGTGGATGCAGTCAACAAATTATTATAGGAGGACAGACATCATGAAATATACAGCACAGGATTTCAAAAGCAATCAGGAAGTAAGGTGGTGCCCCGGATGCGGTGACCATTCCGTACTCGCCTCTCTTCAGAGGGCTCTTCCCCAGGTGGCGGAAGAACGCGGATACCCCATGGAGCGTTTCGTGTTCGTATCCGGTATCGGCTGCTCGTCGCGACTGCCCTACTATATGAACACTTACGGTTTCCACGGAATACACGGCCGTGCCACGGCCATATCGACCGGCATGAAGGTGGCCAATCCCAATCTGTCAATCTGGCAGGCTACCGGTGACGGCGACGCCCTGGCCATCGGCGGAAACCACTTCATCCACGCTATCCGCCGCAACATCGACATCAACATCGTGCTTTTCAACAACCGTATCTACGGACTGACAAAAGGGCAGTATTCCCCGACATCTCCTCTGGGCAAGATCACCAAGACCTCCCCTTACGGAACCGTGGAGCATCCCTTCAATCCGGGAGCCCTCGTAATGGGCGCACGCGGCACATTCTTTGCACGAAGCATAGATTCGGAACTGAAACTGAATCAGGAGATATTCGTTGCGTCAGCAAGACATGACGGATGCTCGGTGACCGAGATGCTGGTCAACTGCGTCATCTACAACGACGGCTCGCACCGCGAGATCTCCGACAAGGAAGTCAGGGCCGACCGCACGATAGTTCTTCGCCATGGTGAGAGGATGATCTTCGGAAAGGACCGCAACAAGGGTCTGGTACTCGTCAACAAGGAACTCAAGGTAGTGACGATAGGCGAGGGTGGAGTAACCGAGGACGATATCCTGGTACACGACGCCCACACCGCCGACATGGGTATGCACAGCATGCTCATCGACATGAAGTGGCCCGAGTATCCGGTGGCTCTCGGAGTCATCCGCGACGTGCCTGACAAGACCTACGACGACAACGTCCGCGACCAGCTGGAGGAAGTCAGGGCCAAGTCGACCATCCACAACATGGACGAGCTGCTGCACAGCGGATCGACATGGGAAGTGAAATAATGAATGAAAAACAATTGAACCATTTTAATAAACACTAAAAACACTTTTAATATGAAAGTTTCAGAAATCATGGCCAAACTTGAGGCCAAGTATGGTAACGAGAAAGAGTACCTGCAGGCAGTCCGCGAAGTGCTCGAGTCCATCGAAGAGGTTTACAACCAGCATCCCGAGTTCGAGAAGGCTAAGATCGTTGAAAGGATCGTAGAGCCCGACCGTATCTTCACATTCAGGGTTACCTGGGTTGACGACAAGGGTGATGTTCAGACCAACCTCGGCTACAGGGTTCAGTTCAACTCCGCTATCGGCCCCTACAAGGGAGGTCTCCGCTTCCACAAGGCAGTTACTCCTTCCATGCTGAAGTTCCTCGGTTTCGAGCAGACTTTCAAGAACGCTCTGACAACTCTGCCTATGGGCGGTGCAAAGGGCGGTTCTGACTTCGATCCCGTCGGCAAGTCTGACGCTGAGATCATGAGATTCTGCCAGGCCTTCATGTATGAGCTCTGGAGATGCATCGGTCCCGATACCGATATCCCTGCAGGTGACGTAGGTGTCGGCGGACGTGAGATCGGCTATCTGTACGGAATGTACAAGAAGCTCGCACGCGAGTACAACACTGGCGTTCTCACCGGTAAGGGCGGCACATGGGGTGGTTCCATCCTCCGTCCCGAGGCTACAGGATTCGGCGCTCTGTACTTCACACAGCACCTCCTCCACCATGCCGGCAAGGACATCAAGGACAAGACAGTCGCTCTCTCCGGCTTCGGTAACGTAGCATGGGGCGCCGCTACAAAGGCCAAGGAGCTCGGCGCAAAGGTTGTCGCTATCTCCGGTCCTGACGGAGTCTGCGAGATTCCCGGCGGTATCACCGACGAGATGATCGACTACATGCTCGTTATGCGTGCTTCCAACAGGAACAAAGTTCAGGATATGAACGACAAGTTCCCTCAGGCCACCAAGTTCACAGCCGGTAAGAAGGCTTGGAGCGTTAAGTGCGACATCGCTCTGCCCTGCGCTTTCCAGAACGAGCTGAACGGTGACGATGCCAAGGAGCTGATCGCCAACGGTACATGGTGCTGCTGCGAGGTTTCCAACATGGGCTGCACCCCTGAGGCTATCCACGAGTTCCAGAGCAAGGGCATCCTCTTTGCTCCCGGTAAGGCTGTCAACGCCGGTGGTGTAGCTACCTCAGGTCTTGAGATGACCCAGAACGCTACTCACATCAGCTGGTCTGCCAAGGAAGTGGACGAGAAGCTGCACTACATCATGCAGAGCATCCACGAGGCCTGCGTTAAGTTCGGTACTCAGCCCGACGGTCATGTTGACTATGTTAAGGGTGCGAACATTGCCGGCTTCATGAAGGTGGCTCAGGCTATGCTCGAGCAGGGAATAATTTAATTTCGGCTTGTCATAGCGGGCGAACTGCTGCGTTGTCTTCGGTTCACAGCTCAGTCATTTACAGGAGTAAACTCCTTCGCTCTGAACCTCGACGCCTTGCATTTCACCCACTCTGACAACCCTCAGTGTAAAGACCGTATCCGATGAGGATGCGGTCTTTTTTTTATTATTTTTTTTATATTTGTGGGTTGTTTTAAAAATGGAATATGATATGGCTATTATACGACCTTTGAACGGAATCACACCTAAGATCGGGAAGGGATGTTTTATCGCTGAGAATGCGGCGATTATCGGAGATGTGGAGATAGGAGACGACTGCAGTATATGGTACGGGGCGGTGCTCCGCGGCGACGTGAATCCCATCCGCCTGGGCAACCGGGTGAATATCCAGGACGGAGCGGTGCTCCATACACTGTATAAAAGGTCTGTCGTGGAGATAGGCGATGACGTCTCGGTGGGACACAATGCGGTCATCCACGGGGCGAAGGTCGGCAATGACGTCCTGGTGGGCATGGGCGCCGTCCTCCTGGACGGAGTGGAGGTGGCCGACGGCTCGATAATCGCGGCCGGAGCGGTAGTCCTCAGCAACTCCAAACTGGAGCCGGGAGTTTATGCCGGAGTCCCCGCCAAGAAGGTCAAGGACGGAACCGATTCGGTCAGGCAGTCCGCTCACAAGAATGCCCAGGGCTACATGATGTACAAGGAGTGGTTCCTGGAGGGAGAAGACGACAACGAATAACAAACATCAAATCAATATTACACCATTATGAAAAAATTACTCTTTATCTGCGCTGCTGTTATAATGGCGGCAGCATGCAACAGCGGTGACAAGTACACTGTCAAGGGTACAGTCACCGGTGACAGCGACAAACTGCTCAACGGAACCGCCTATCTCCTCAACCGTGACAGGGAGAACCCCATAAGGGATACTGCAGAGGTGGTTAACGGAAAATTCGTATTCAAAGGCTCTGTTACAACTCCCGAGCCCTACCTTATCATGATTGACGGTATCCCCGGAATGCTTTCTCTCTTCCTGGAGAACGCCGACATCACCATTGCCACTGACACCACTTATGCTGACCCTGTAATCACAGGCGGCCCCACCCAGACCCTTCTCAACCGCTATGAGGAGCAGGCCGAGGCTCTGAGCGCCAAGTACGGAATAGAGAAGATCATGAATGACATGCGCCGTGCCGACGCTACGGAGGAAGACCGCGAGGCCGCCATGAAGACATACGGACAGTTCCAGGAAGAGCTCGGCGCAGCCCGTGAGGCTCTTCTGGCCGAGGCTCCTGTATCGGATTTCGCCCTCTATTTCATCATGCAGGACAGGGATTACTACTACATGACTCCTGACTCCCTCTCCGCTGTCATCGCTGCATACAGAGCGCTTCCCGCCTTCGCAGAGAATAAGTTCGTAACCAAGATGGAAGAGTACCTGCAGAAGGAGCAGGGCCTCGCAGTAGGCAACAAGGCTCCTGACTTCACTCTCAACACCCCTGACGGAAAGCCCGTGACCCTCTCCGAGTTCTATCCCAAGGGCAAGGTGACCATGATTGACTTCTGGGCCAGCTGGTGCGGTCCCTGCCGTAACTTCAATCCCACTCTCGTGAAGATATACAACAAGTACCACAAGCTGGGATTCGAGATTATAGGCGTTTCCCTGGACCGCGACCATGACGCATGGGTGAAGGGCATCAAGGATGACAAGCTCACCTGGACACATGTCTCCGACCTCAAGTTCTGGCAGAGCGAGGTGGGTCAGATGTACAATGTCAACTTCATCCCCCAGAACACCTTTGTAGACTCAGAGGGCAACATCATCGGCCGCAAGGTGGCTGAGGATAAGATTGAAGCCCTGCTCGATCAGTATCTCAAGAAATAGTAAAAACAGCATCATCCGGTTATGGTCGGAGTCTATGATTCGGGAATCGGCGGACTTTCCGTGTGGAAGGAGCTCCGTGCCCTGATGCCTCGTCAGGACTATGTGTATGTCGCCGATTCGGCCCATTGTCCTTATGGGGAAAAGTCTCCCGAGTATATCACCGGACGTGCCCGTGCCGTGACTGAGTATCTCATCGGCAAGGGAGCAGAAGCGGTGGTCGTGGCCTGCAATACGGCTACGGCCGCCGCTATTTCATATCTCCGCTCACATTATCCCGTGCCTTTCGTGGGTATGGAGCCTGCGGTAAAGCCCGCCGCCCTGACCTCCCGCACCGGAGTCGTCGGAGTCCTGGCTACTGCCAATACTTTCAAGGGCAGTCTCTACAGGGATACCGTCATGAAATATGCCTCTGGTATCCATATCGTGGAGAAAGTCGGCCGCGGGCTGGTGGAGGCCGTGGAGAGGGGAGAGGTCCCCTCGGAGCTTATACGGCGGTATGTGGGCGAGATGACGGCGGAGGGAGCGGATGTTATTGTTCTGGGCTGCACCCATTTCCCCTTCCTGCAGGAAGAGGTGGAGCGTGCCGCCGGGCCCGGAGTGCGGATTATCAATCCTGCCCCGGCCGTAGCCCGGCAGACCGCCCGGATGCTGCATTCCCCTGCAGAGGGCGGAGGTACGGCCGTATTTTACTCCACCGGGGACACGACGGTCCTGAAGAGTACGGTCCTGTCCATTGATCCCGCCGTGAATCCTGGAAACTTTTATCATGTAACCATTTAATTTCCACTTAAAACTCAACCAAACAATGTCTGTAGATTTATTATTCTGGCTTGTGCCCCTCTCATCCCTGATTGCTCTGGGATTTGCCTTCTATTTTTATAAGAGGATGCTCAAGGAGGATGAAGGAACTCCTACCATGAAGGAGATAGCCGCCCATGTCCGCAAGGGCGCCATGGCCTATCTCAAACAGCAGTACAAGGTGGTGACCATCGTGTTCATCATCCTGGCGGTATTCTTCGCCGTCCTGGCCTACGGCTTCGACGTGCAGAATCACTGGGTGCCCTTCGCATTCCTGACCGGCGGATTCTTCTCCGGCCTGGCTGGATTCATCGGCATGAAGACTGCGACATACGCTTCCGGCAGGACCGCCAATGCTGCCCGCCGCTCGCTGAACTCCGGCCTTAAGCTGGCCTTCCGCTCGGGCGCCGTCATGGGACTTACCGTAGTGGGTCTCGGTCTGCTGGATATCTCTCTGTGGTACATCATTCTGGATACATTTGTCAATGCGGACGGCCCTCAGAAGCTGGTGGTCATCACCACGACCATGCTGACCTTCGGAATGGGTGCCTCCACACAAGCTCTCTTCGCGCGTGTGGGCGGCGGTATCTATACCAAGGCAGCTGACGTGGGCGCTGACCTGGTGGGTAAGGTTGAGGCCGGTATCCCCGAGGACGACCCCCGCAACCCCGCCACCATCGCGGACAACGTGGGTGACAACGTAGGTGACGTAGCCGGTATGGGCGCCGACCTGTATGAGTCCTACTGCGGCTCTATCCTGGCCACCGCCGCGCTCGGTGCATCGGCGTTCTATTCCTACGCGGATACCTCGATGCAGCTCAGGGCGGTATTTGCTCCCATGCTCATCGCTGCGGTAGGTATCATCCTGTCCGTCATCGGAATCTATCTCGTGAAGACCAAGGAGGGCGCCGGCATGAAACAGCTGCTCCGCTCCCTGAGCGTGGGTACCAATGTCTCTTCGGCTCTCATCGCCGTGGCTACATTCGGTATACTCTACGTGCTCGGCATTCCCAACTGGGCATGGGTATCCTGCTCCGTCATCGTGGGTCTGCTGGCCGGTATCATCATCGGCCAGTCCACCGAGTACTTCACCTCGCACTCCTACAAGCCGACCCGCAAGCTCGCTGAAAGTTCCAACACCGGTCCGGCCACTGTCATCATCTCCGGTGTGGGTCTCGGTATGATCTCGACAGCCATACCCGTCATCACCATCGTGGTGGCCATCATCCTGGCCTATCTCTGCGCCATCGGCTTCGATGTAACGAATATGCTTTCGGCCCAGAACCTCAGCCTCGGCCTCTACGGTATCGGTATCGCAGCTGTCGGTATGCTCTCTACCCTCGGCATCACTCTCGCTACTGACGCCTACGGTCCCATCGCGGACAACGCCGGCGGCAATGCTCAGATGAGCGAGCTCGAGCCCGAGGTACGCCAGCGCACCGACATCCTCGATGCCCTCGGCAACACCACCGCCGCTACCGGCAAGGGCTTCGCCATCGGCTCTGCCGCTCTGACCGCCCTTGCACTGCTGGCCTCCTATCTCGAGGAGATCAAGATCGGTCTGCAGAGGATAGGGGAGACCGTACTCGAACTCGGTGGAGGCCGGACTGTCGAAGTAGCTCAGGCCACCATACCCGATTTCATGGAGTACTATCATATCAACCTGATGAATCCCACCGTTCTGGCAGGAGTCTTCATCGGCGCCATGATGTCCTTCCTCTTCTGCGGTCTTACCATGAACGCAGTGGGACGGGCCGCCCAGAAGATGGTCGAGGAGGTGCGCCGTCAGTTCCGCGAGATCAAGGGCATCCTCACCGGTCAGGCCACCCCTGACTATGCCCGCTGCGTGGCCATCTCCACCAAGGGTGCCCAGCAGGAGATGCTGCTGCCCTCGCTGCTGGCCATCATCGTACCCCTGCTCGTCGGTCTGTTCTTCGGAGTGGCCGGTACTGTCGGTCTGCTCGTAGGCTCCCTCGGCTCCGGCTTCGTGCTGGCTATATTCATGGCCAACTCCGGCGGTGCCTGGGACAACGCTAAGAAGTACGTGGAGGAAGGCAACCTCGGCGGCAAGGGCTCCGACGCCCACAAGGCCACCGTCGTAGGCGATACCGTAGGCGACCCCTTCAAGGATACCTCCGGTCCTTCCCTGAACATCCTCATCAAGCTGATGAGTATGGTATCCATCGTCACAGCCGGTCTGAACGTCGTTTTCAGCGTGCTGTAACGTACTTTCTCTTAAAGAATATCCCCGCCAGGGACACAGTCCGGGCGGGGATATTTTTGTTTTTCAGTCAAGCTCTTCCGCAGCGCTTATGTCCTCTGGGTATAGTAGCGTCTGATTATCTCCTTCGCTTCTTCCTCCAGATTCTGACAGAGGTAGCGCTTGAAGGACTCTTCGGAGCTATGCCCGCTGATGCTGCGGATCTGCTCGGTGCTGAGTCGTCCGTCCATGTAGAGGTTGGTTATGTAGCTGCGGCGGGCCGTGTGAGAGGATACCAGCTCGTATTTCTGCTTCCTGGTGCTGCTGCGGCAGCCGCCTCTGTCGCAGGGTATCACCACTTCGCCCTGTATTCCGGCCATGCGGCAGAGTTCCTTGATGCGGAGGTTGAAGTTGGAGATGGAGACATCAGGCAGTCTGCCTCCCCAGTGCGAGATGATGTCCAGCAGTCCGTCCTCCAGTATGGGGATCATCACGGTTTTCCCGGTCTTTCGCTGTACTTTTCTCAGGGCCTTGAATTCTATACCTTCTATAGATATGGTCTCAATGTCGTCCGTCGATATCCTGGAGTAGTCGGAGAAACGCTGCCCGGTATAACATCCGACCAGGAATACGTCACGGACTTTCTTCATGGCAGTATTGTCCTGCAGCCTCAGTCCGGCCAGGCGGGATATCTCGTCACGAGTAAGGTACACCCTTTTATATACCTGGACCTGCCTGTGCGTGACGAATCCCTTACAGTTCTGTATGGAATTGGCGGAGCAGCCCTCCTCCAGTGCGCAGTTCATGATGGACTTTATCAGGGAGACGTACTGATATTTGGTGCTGTCCATGTAACCGCTGGTGTTGCAGAACTCCAGGAAGCGGGAGTACATCTCCATCGTGATGTCAGAGAAACGGAGACTCTTCTTTCCGGTGGAAGCCTCGAAGGCCGGCCAGATATTCAGAATCTTCCTGTAATTGGCGATACTGTTCATGGCGTACTTTCTTCCTTTATATAGAAAGGTGTTCCTCTCCATCCCCGAGATCATTCTTTTCAGATAGGAAAGGAACACTTCGTCCCGGACTTTTTTCTTCTCGCGGGTGATGCTGAACTTGATGCTGAAGCCTAAGATTGTTTTGTTTAATTGGGACATGGTTTCATTAGCGTCCCGTTAAAATGGGACGAGTTAAACAATTAATCAAAAAGCCCCGGA
>ERZ1027066.341-NODE-341-length-28776-cov-7.669719_pt1 | contig 28776 bp, 22 predicted proteins | sample MGYA00519282_ERZ1027066 | MGnify/ENA primary metagenome ERZ1027066 (study PRJEB26926, sample SAMN06164494) | human gut metagenome | biome: ENVO:00009003; feature: ENVO:2100002; material: ENVO:00002003 | host: Homo sapiens | place: USA | collected 2012 ... | reverse complement strand
AGACGGCGTTCAAGAAGAAACCCGTTGCAGTGGCAGTCCCGGCGGAACGTCCGTCAGAGTATTTTGCCAAGTATGTATTCAACAAGGAGAAGATGTTCCGCTATCTGCCGAGCAAGGTGTATGCCAAACTGACGGATGTGATTGACAACGGAGCTCCGCTGGACCGCAGCATAGCCGACGAGGTTGCCGCAGGTATGAAGAAATGGGCGGTTGAAATGGGGGCGACCCACTATACGCACTGGTTTCATCCGCTGACCGAAGGTACTGCCGAAAAGCACGATGCTTTTGTGGAACACGACGGCAAAGGCGGCGTGATGGAGGAATTCACCGGCAAACTGCTCGTGCAGCAGGAACCGGACGCTTCCAGTTTCCCGAACGGCGGTATCCGCAATACGTTCGAGGCACGTGGCTACTCGGCATGGGACCCCTCCTCCCCGGCATTCATCGTAGACGACACGCTCTGCATCCCGACTATTTTCATCGCCTATACCGGTGAGTCTCTGGACTACAAGGCACCGTTGCTGAAAGCCCTGCGTGCCGTAGACAAGGCTGCCGTCGACGTATGCCACTATTTCAATCCGGAAGTAAAGAAAGTGGTTGCCTATCTGGGCTGGGAGCAGGAATATTTTCTGGTTGACGAAGGGTTGTACGCCGCACGCCCCGACCTGCTGATGACCGGACGCACGCTGATGGGCCATGACAGCGCCAAGAACCAGCAGTTGGAAGACCATTACTTCGGGGCCATCCCCAGCCGTGTGGCCGCTTTCATGAAGGAACTGGAAATCGAAGCGCTGAAACTCGGCATCCCCGTCAAGACCCGTCACAACGAAGTGGCTCCCAACCAGTTCGAGCTGGCTCCCGTCTTCGAGGAATGCAACCTGGCGGTAGACCACAACATGCTCATCATGGCCTTGATGCGTAAAGTGGCACGTAACCACGGTTTCCGCGTACTGCTACACGAAAAGCCCTTCAAGGGTGTCAACGGTAGCGGCAAGCATAATAACTGGTCGCTGGGTACGGACACCGGTATCCTGCTCCACGCACCCGGCAAACTGCCCGAAGAGAACCTGCGTTTCATCACCTTCGTAGTGAATACGCTGATGGCCGTATACCGTCACAACGGATTGCTGAAAGCCTCCATCTCCAGTGCGACGAACGCCCACCGGCTGGGTGCCAACGAAGCGCCTCCGGCCATCATCTCTTCCTTCCTGGGCAAGCAGTTGAGCCAGGTGCTGGAACACATCGAAGAGAGCACCAAGGACGACCTCGTCAGCCTCAGCGGCAAGCAAGGCATGAAGCTGGACATCCCGCAGATTCCGGAACTGATGATAGACAATACCGACCGCAACCGCACCAGCCCGTTCGCCTTCACCGGCAACCGCTTCGAGTTCCGCGCCGTGGGTTCCGAGGCCAACTGCGCCAGCGCCATGATTGCGCTGAACTCCGCCCTTGCCGAGCAATTAACGGAATTCAAGAAAGATGTGGACGAACTGATTGAAAAGGGGGAGCCGAAAATCTCCGCCATCCTCGAAGTCATCCGCCGGTACATCAAAGTCTGCAAACCCATCCACTTTGACGGCAACGGTTACAGCGATGAATGGAAAGCCGAAGCAGCCCGCCGCGGTCTGGACTGCGAGACAAGTGTTCCCGTCATCTTCGACAACTACCTGAAACCGGAGAGCATCCGGATGTTCGAGTCCATCGGTGTCATGACGAAGAAGGAACTGGAAGCCCGCAACGAGGTGAAATGGGAAATGTACACCAAGAAAATACAGATTGAAGCCCGCGTGCTCGGAGATTTGGCCATGAACCACATTATCCCCGTAGCTACACAGTATCAGTCGGATTTGATTGACAACGTCTACAAGATGAAAGACCTGTTCCCCGCAGAGAAGGCTGCAAAACTGTCTGCCAAGAATCTGGAACTCATCGAAGAGATTGCCGACCGTACCGCCTTCATCAAGGAGCATGTGGATGCCATGATTGAGGCGCGCAAAGTGGCCAACAAAATTGAGAGTGAACGTGAAAAAGCCATCGCCTACCACGACAACATCGTACCGATGATGGAGGAAATCCGTTACCACATCGACAAGCTGGAACTCATCGTCGACAATCAGATGTGGACGTTGCCCAAATATCGCGAGTTACTGTTTATAAGATGAAAAATGGAGGATGAAGGATGAATCCTTAATCCCTATCTCATTCTTTTGTTGGTTGTTTTAAGTTTGCAGGGGGGGAGAGGTGCCGCGAGGCAGTTCTCTCTCTTTTTTTCGTCCATGCCAACTGTTGGCGGTAAGCGGGAAATAACCTATCTTTGCCCGTCAGATAAAACAATCCTGTCATCATGAAGAATTTACGTAACTGCTATGCAGCGTTCCTGCTGTTTGCCTTGCTGTTCGTTTCGGCTGCTGCCCCGGCACAAACCGATCTGCAGCAAAAACTGGGTCGGATTTCCGCCATTACGGAAACCCGTCCGTTGGAGTCCACCCGGTTCTCCGAGAAGTATGTAACCTATTTTACCCAGCCGTTGGACCACCGTCATCCCGAAAAGGGCAGTTTCCGCCAGCGCGTGATTGTCTCCCACGTCGGCTTCGACCGTCCCACGGTGATTGTAACCGAAGGCTATGGAGCTGCCTATGCCCTCAACCCCAAGTATCGCGAGGAACTTTCAGAGTTGCTCGATGCCAACATGATTTTTGTGGAATACCGTTATTTCCTGGAATCCACCCCTGAGCCTAAAGACTGGCAATACCTCACCGCCGAGAATTCTGCAGACGACCTGCACGCCGTCCGCAACGCCTTTAAAAGCATCTATCCCGGCAAATGGATTGCGACCGGCATCAGCAAGGGCGGGCAGACTACCCTGCTCTACCGCACGTTCTATCCGGACGACGTGGATATTTCCGTGCCTTATGTAGCTCCGCTCTGCTACGGGGTGGAAGACGGACGCCACGAGCCTTTCCTCAGGAAAGTGTCTACTCCGGAGGACCGCAAACGGATTGAGGACTTCCAGTTGGAAGTGTTGAAACGGAAAGCCGCACTGCTCCCCCGCTTTGAGAAATATTGCAATGAAAAAGGACTCAAGTTCCGTGCGCCCGTTGAAGAGATATACGACTATTGCGTGCTGGAGTATTCTTTTGCCCTTTGGCAGTGGGGAACTCCCGTCAGCAGCATCCCTGCCACCACGGCCTCGGACGATGAGATATTTGCCCATCTGCTCGGTATCAGTAATCCCGACTACTTCATTGCCGACAGTCCCACAGCCTCATTCTTCGTGCAGGCCGCCCGCGAACTGGGCTATTACGGCTACGATACGAAGCCTTTCAAGAAGTATCTTTCCATCCAATCGAGCAAGGGTTACCTGCATCGCCTCATGCTCCCCGAAGAGCTGAAAGACATGCCCTTCGACAAGACCCTAAGCAAGAAAATCACGAAGTTCCTGAAAGAGAATGACCCGAAAATGATATTCATCTACGGACAGAACGACCCGTGGACAGCTGCCGGAGTGACCTGGCTGAAAGGAAAGAAAAACATCCATGTATTCGTAGAGCCCGGTGGAAGCCATCGGGCACGCATCGGCACACTGCCCGAAGAGGAAAAGAAGCAAGTGATGGAGCTGATAAATGAATGGTTGAAACAATAAAAACGGATGGTCCGTGTGGCATGAACAGACCATCCGTTTACTCCTGACAGACCATCTGTTCTACCTCAACAGATGGTCTGTTTTTTTATTCTATAATTTGTGCATCCTCAATATCGTCCACTGCCTTTACTGAAGCATCCGGTGTCTTCGGGCGGCGACGCGTAAACTTGAACCAGTTCAGCAGTTCCGAAGCCGCATAGACCAGACTGCTGATGCCGATAATGATAAATGCCGTGGAGCGTACTCCCGTAGGATTGAACAGCGCAACCAGGCCGGCAAGCAGAATCAATACCGGAACCACATAAAAACCTCCCGGTACCGGCATCCAGCGACGGGCAGCGGAAAGCGAGGCAATCTGTTGCACTCCTCCCATCACCAGGATAAATCCCAATACAAATGTCAGCAAATCGGCAAAGAAACCGGGCATGATAATCAGCCACAAGCCAAACAGCAGGCTGCCCACTCCCTCGATAGGGAAACGGCTGCGCATCTCCGTGCTCTGTGCAAAGTAGCCTATGATGCTGATAAGCGAAGGCACCAGGAAAATGACACCTATCGTAATCACAAAGTAATCACCCGCCTGGTCGGGAAACATCACCAGCACCAAACCGATAACCAGCGCACATATAGCACGCAAAAATGAATAACTTAATCCTTTCATGAGTCTATGTTTTTTTGCGAAGATACATCTTTATCCGAATAACTCCACACGAAAATCCCGAAAAATCAGTTTACATTCAGCCAGGCATTCATATCTTCGGCCACAAAAAGCCAGTATAATAACAACAGTACAGCAATAACCACGCCTATGGCAACTAAATGTTTTCTATTCATAGTTTGTTCCTTTCTTTTTTTGAATGAATATTCGTTTTTACTACACTTATAAGAACAATATTTCAAGAAAAATGTTCTTATCCAGAAAAAAAGTCATATTTATTTTGGCAGTTAAAACAAAGTGCTTATATTTGTCGCGAAAACGAAGACAGGCTGCACCTCAGCATAAAAAATGAACAAGTTCATTTTATTATACATTCGGTTTGCACTGTCTTTGCCCCCGATAAAACAAAAAAAGTCAATGAAAACAATGTTAGTAAATACATATTGGTGGTGGCACCCGTTACAACTCCGACAGTCGTAAGGGAGCAGCGCTTGTATGTATATATGTAATATATAGTAAAAAACAAAAAGAGCCCTGTCGCACCAAGCGACGGGGCTTTTTTCGTTTAAGCAATAATGCGTTTTGATTTCTGAAATAGTAAATAGTAAATCGTCAAATAGTAAATAACATGATGAATTTCTTAGTTGACAAAGAAGGTTATTACGGAGAGTTCGGCGGGGCATACGTTCCCGAAATCCTCCACAAATGTGTAGAAGAGTTGCAGAACACCTACCTCAAGGTGCTGCAAAGTGAGGACTTCAAGCGTGAATACGACCAGTTGCTGCGCGACTACGTGGGACGCCCTTCCCCACTCTACCTGGCACACCGCTTGTCCGAGAAGTACGGTTGCCGGATTTACCTCAAGCGTGAAGACCTGAACCACACCGGTGCCCACAAAATCAACAACAGCATCGGGCAGGTGTTGCTGGCACGCCGCATGGGCAAGCGCCGCATCATCGCCGAAACCGGAGCCGGACAGCACGGTGTGGCCACAGCCACCGTCTGCGCCTTGATGAACATGGAATGCATCGTCTACATGGGTAAGACCGACGTAGAGCGCCAGCGCGTCAATGTGGAGAAGATGAAGATGCTCGGCGCCACCGTCGTTCCCGTCACCAGTGGCAATATGACGTTGAAGGACGCCACCAACGAAGCCATCCGCGACTGGTGCTGTCATCCCTCGGACACCTACTACGTGATAGGTTCCACCGTCGGCCCGCATCCGTACCCCGACATGGTGGCACGCCTGCAGTCCGTCATCAGCGAAGAAATCAGGAAACAACTTCTTGAGCATGAAGGACGCGAATGCCCCGACTACCTCATCGCCTGCGTAGGCGGAGGAAGCAATGCAGCCGGCACCATCTATCACTACGTCAACGACCCGCACGTGCAAATCGTCCTCGCCGAAGCCGGAGGAAAAGGCATTGAAACGGGAATGACAGCCGCCACCATCGCCCTCGGCAAGATGGGCATCATCCACGGCTCGCGCACCTACGTCATCCAGAACGAGGACGGACAGATAGAAGAGCCCTATTCCATCTCTGCCGGACTGGACTATCCGGGCATCGGCCCCATGCACGCCAACCTTGCCAAGCAGAAACGTGCCATCGTCCTCGCCGTGAACGACGACGAAGCCATCCGCGCCGCCTACGAGCTGACCCGGCTCGAGGGCATCATCCCCGCATTGGAAAGCGCCCACGCACTGGGTGCGCTGGAGAAGATGAGGTTCAAGCCGACGGACGTGGTGGTGCTGACGGTGTCGGGACGGGGGGGATAAGGATATAGAGACGTATTTGAGTGATGAGTTATAAGTGATAAGTGATGAGCTATTTGAAAATACGAGATGAAATAAAATACAAGATACAATGAAACAATATGATTATAAAACAGTCAGCCGCACCATGCTCGGTGACTTGCATACGCCGGTGAGCACGTATCTGAAGGTGCGTGACATCTTTCCGCAGAGCGCACTTATGGAGAGTTCCGACTATCACGGCAGTGAGAACAACCGCTCGTTCATCGCTCTGTGTCCGCTGGCTAGTGTCAGCATAGACCACGGCACGGCTATCTTCCGTCTGCCGGACGACAGCCGCGAAGAGCATCCCATAACCGAAGAATACCGGGTGGAAAACGCACTGAACGATTTCCTCTGCCGCTTCCGCGTGGAGGGCGAATACAGCAATTACTGCGGACTCTACGGATACACCTCCTTCAATGCTGTCCGCTACTTCGAGAATATCCCCGTGAAGGACAGCCGCGAAGCTACCAACGATGCGCCGGACATGCTGTACATATTATATAAGTACCTCATCGTCTTCAACGACTTCAAGAATGAGATGCTGCTTCTCGAGATGCTGGCGCCCGGCGAGACCAGCGAACTGGACCAGGTGCAGAAGGCCATCCATAACCGTAACTACACCGCCTACGATTTCCGCGCCATCGGCCCCACCACCTCTCCGCTTACGGACGAGGAGCACAAGGCGAATATCCGCCGGGGCATCGCCCACTGTCTGCGCGGCGACGTTTTCCAGATAGTCCTCTCCCGCCGGTTCGAGCAGCGTTTCACAGGCGATGACTTCAAGCTCTACCGTGCCCTGCGCAGCATCAACCCTTCTCCCTATCTGTTCTATTTCGACTTCGGAGGCTTCCGCATTTTCGGCTCGTCCCCCGAAACCCATTGCCGCATCGAAGGCCGCCATGCCTATATCGACCCCATTGCCGGAACCACGAAGCGCACCGGCGATGCAGAGCAGGATGCCCTCAATGCCCGGTACCTGCACGACGACCCCAAAGAGAACGCCGAACACGTGATGCTGGTGGACCTTGCCCGCAACGACCTCTCCCGCAACTGCCACGATGTAAAGGTGGACTTCTATAAGGAGATGCAGTATTACAGCCATGTCATCCACCTCGTCAGCCGTGTCAGCGGAACGCTCCGCGAAGAGGCCGACCCCGTCAAGGCCTTCATCGACACCTTTCCTGCCGGCACCCTGAGCGGTGCCCCCAAGGTACGCGCCATGCAGCTCATCAGCCAGCTGGAACCGCACAACCGTGGAGCCTACGGAGGCTGCATCGGTTTCATCGGACTGAACGGCTCGCTGAACCAGGCGATTACGATTCGTACTTTTGTCAGCCGCAACGGTGTCCTCTGGTTCCAGGCAGGCGGCGGCATCGTGGCCAAGAGCAACGACGAGTACGAACTGCAAGAGGTGAACAACAAGCTCGGCGCACTGAAAAAGGCGATTGAGATGGCAGAAAAAATGTGAGTTTATGTACGATTTGACGATTTACGATGTACGATTTGCCATGCGGCGTACATTGCGCAGCCAAATCGTACATCGTAAATAAAGTAACTTCAATCGTACATCGTAAATCGTCAAATAGTAAATAAAATAGATTGTAAATACAAAAGATGAAAACAGTTATCATAGACAATTACGACTCCTTCACCTACAACCTTGCCCATCTGGTGAAAGAGCTCGGCGCAGAAACGGATGTGCTGCGCAACGATAAATTCCGGCTCGAAGAATTGGAGCCATACGATAAAATCATCCTCTCACCCGGCCCCGGTGTCCCCGAGGAAGCCGGACTGCTGCTGGATGTCATCCGCACCTATGCCGGACGGAAACCCATACTCGGTGTCTGTCTGGGCGAACAAGCCATCGGACAAGTGTTTGGCGGAAAGCTGGTCAATCTGGAAGAGGTATTCCATGGGGTACAGACGGAGATAAGGATTAGGAGTGAGGGATTAGGGACGAGGGAGGAAGGATTAGGGATTAGTGATGAAGGATTGGGGGGAAAGGATTATGAAGGTATTTCTCTCGAAGAAGACTATATCTTCTGCGGTTTACCCAATAGGATTCCCGTCGGACGATACCACTCCTGGGTAGTGGATACGAAGGACTTTCCCGAAGCGCTGGCCATTACCGCCATCAGCCCCGAAGGACAAATCATGGCGCTGAAACATCGGGAGTATGACATACACGGCATCCAGTTCCATCCTGAATCGGTACTGACACCCGACGGAAAAACAATCGTAAAAAACTGGCTTTTCAAATGAGGCACTTCAGAAAAAGAGTAAATTCAATCGTCAAATCGTAAATCGTCAAATCGTAAATAAAAAGATGAAAGCAATACTCACCCGTCTCTTTAACCACGAAGAGCTTACGTCGGAGGAAACCAAACAAATCCTCCTCAACATCACCAAGGAAATGTATCCTGAGGCGCAGATAGCAGCCTTGCTCACTGCCTTCCAGATGCGGAGCATCACTGTGGACGAGCTTATCGGTTTCCGCGAAGCACTGATGGAGACACGCCTTCCCATCGACTTCGCCCCCTATCGCCCCATCGACATTGTAGGTACGGGCGGCGACGGAAAGAACACCTTCAACATCTCCACCTGCGCTTGCTTCGTGGTGGCGGGAGCCGGCTACAAGGTTGCCAAGCACGGCAACTACGGAGCCACTTCCGTGAGCGGAGCCAGCAATATCATCGAGCAGCACGGCGTACGCTTCACCAACAACCCCGACACGCTGAAACGCAGCATGGAGGAGTGCAACATCGCTTACCTCCATGCCCAGCTTTTCAATCCGGCGATGAAGTTTGTCGGTCCCGTACGCAAGACGTTGGGAGTGCGCACCTTGTTCAATCTGCTCGGCCCGTTGGTGAATCCATGCTGTCCGGCATACCAGCTGCTCGGTGTGGCAGACCTCTCGCAGATGCGCCTATACACCAACGTATTCTATAAGCTCGGCATTGACTTTGCCGTGGTCAACAGCCTCGACAGCTACGACGAAATCTCCCTGACGGACGAGTTCAAGGTGATGACCCGCAACTATGAGCGCATCTACCGTCCGCAGGCCCTCGGCTTCAAGGATGCCCGTCCCGAAGAACTCTTCGGCGGCGCATGCAAGGAAGATGCCGCCCGCATCTTCGACAATATCCTTACGGGGCATGCCACACCTGCACAAACGCAATGCGTCATTGTCAACGCCGCCTTTGCCATCCAAGTGATGGAGCCGCAGAAAGAGATTGAAGAGTGCATCGCCATCGCACGCGAATCACTGGATAGCGGACGGGCGCTGGCGACACTGAAAAAATTTATCGAGATTAATAAATGAAGCAATGAAAGATATACTGTCCGAAATCATCGCCCATAAGCAAACAGAAATTGAACTGCAAAAGCAGACCGTCTCTCTGGAACAGTTGCAGGAGCAGGCCGGAGTCATCATCCGGGAGAATGCGGCCCACCGCCGCAGCATGAAGCAGGCCCTTGCCGCTTCTTCTACAGGAATCATCTCCGAGTTCAAACGCCGTTCACCCTCTAAAGGCTGGATAAACGAGGCTGCCCAAGCAGAGGAAATACCCGCCTCCTACGAAGCCGCCGGCGCCGCCGCCCTCTCCATCCTGACGGATGAGAAGTTCTTCGGCGGTACGCTGCGCGACATCCGCACGGCCCGTCCGCTGGTCCACATCCCCATCCTGCGCAAAGACTTCATCATCGACGAGTACCAGCTTCTGCAAGCCTGCATCGTAGGTGCCGACGCCGTACTGCTCATTGCCGCCTGCCTCAGTCCGGAGCAGTGCAGCACCCTCACCGCCCAAGCCCACGAACTCGGGCTGGAGGTATTGCTCGAAATCCACAGCCCTTCGGAACTCTCCTATATAAATAAGGAGGTCGACATGGTGGGTGTCAACAACCGCAACCTCGGCTCCTTCGTCACCGATGTAGAAAACTCCTTCCGGATAGCCCGGCAACTGCGCGAAGCCACCCACGGACCGGCATCCCCGCTCCTTGTCTCCGAAAGCGGCATCTCCGACCCCGAAACCATCTGCCGCCTGCGTGCCGCCGGCTTCCGCGGTTTCCTCATCGGCGAAACCTTCATGAAAACAGCCAATCCGGGCGAAACCCTGAAAGAGTTCATCCAAGACAGTCTCTTAATTAATAATTGAAAGCTGAAAGTTGATAATTGTAAATACAAAAGTCTCTCATACAGCGTTACATCGCGCAGCCAAATTGTAAATCGTAAATTGTAAATCGTAAATAAAATGTCTCCTCTCATCAAAGTATGCGGAATGACCGAAGCAGAAAACATCCGCAATGTAGAACTGCAAGGTGTAGATATGATTGGTTTTATCTTCTACCCCAAATCTCCCCGTTGTCTGTGCCAGATGCCCGGGTATCTGCCAGCCTGCGCCAAGCGCGTCGGCGTCTTTGTCAACGAAAGTAAGGAAAACATCCTGATGTATACCGACCGTTTCAGCCTGGACTACATCCAGCTGCATGGCAATGAAGCTCCCGAATACTGCCGTTCCCTGCGCAATGCAGGCCTGCACCTCATCAAGGCTTTCTCTATCTTGCTGCCCAAGGACCTGCTTGCCGTATCTGCCTACAATGGTCTGTGCGACTACTACCTCTTCGACACCAAGACCCCGCAGTACGGCGGTTCCGGCAACCAGTTCGACTGGAACCTCCTGCACCGCTACAACGGTCCCACCCCGTTCCTGCTCAGCGGTGGCATCAACCCCTACAGCGTAAAAGCCCTCCGGGAGTTCCGCCATCCCTATTTCGCAGGTATCGACATCAACAGCCGCTTCGAGACGGCACCGGGAATAAAGGATGTGGAACGCATCTCAAACTTCCTGAAAGAACTCAAGGGAGGTACGATTTGACGATTTACTATTTACTATTTGGCTGCGCAATATACGCCACATGGCAAATTGTACATTGTACATGGTAAATAGTAAATAGTAAATTGTCAAATAGTAAATAGTACCATGCAGCGTTATTGCGCAGCCAAATAGTAAATAGTAAATTGTAAAATAGTAAATAAAAATAGTATGTTGAACCGCATTAACCAACTTTTCCAGGACAGCCCCAAGAATCTGCTGTCCATTTACTTTTGTGCAGGCTGTCCCACCCTCGACGGTACAGCCGACGTTATCCGTGCCCTCGAAAAAAACGGAGTCAGCATGATTGAAATCGGAATTCCGTTCAGTGACCCCATGGCCGACGGCATTGTCATCCAGAATGCCGCCACCCGCGCCCTGCATAACGGCATGTCCCTCCGTCTGCTTTTCGAACAATTGCGCGACATCCGTCGCGATGTCCGCATCCCGCTTGTCCTTATGGGATACCTCAATCCCATCATGCAGTTCGGCTTCGAAGCCTTCTGCCAGAAGTGCGTGGAATGCGGCATCGATGGCGTCATCATTCCCGACCTCCCTTTCCGCGATTACGAAGAGAGTTACAAAGCCATCGCCTCGAAGTATGACATCCGTGTCATCATGCTCATTACCCCCGAAACCAGCGAAGCCCGCGTCCGCGAAATAGACGCCCACACCGACGGCTTCATCTATCTGGTGTCCAGTGCCGCTACCACCGGTGCCCAGAAAGACTTCGACACCCGGAAGCAAGCCTACTTCAAGAAGATAGAGGATATGAACCTGCGCAATCCACGCATGGTAGGCTTCGGCATCAGCAACAAGCAGACATTCGATGCCGCTTGCGCCCACTCATCCGGTGCCATCATCGGCAGCCGCTTCGTCACGCTGCTCAACGAGAAGGAAGGAGATGCGGAAAAGGCTATCAGGCAGTTGAAGGAAGATTTGAAACAGTGAGCTTATTCAAATTTCATACAATATATTTTTCGCAATGAAATAATAAAAGAGACAAAATCTGCAAAGACTTGTCTCTTTTATTTTCTCCCCATCTCATATTTCACTATCTTTGTGCCCGAAAAAAGCTCTAATACGAATATCATGAAAGTCGATTGCCCTTCCGTACTATTGATTTACACTGGCGGAACTATCGGAATGATAGAAAATCCCGAGACCGGTGCGCTTGAGAACTTCAACTTCGACCAACTGCTACAGCATGTTCCCGAACTGAAGCGCTTCAACTACCGCATCTCTTCCTATCAGTTCGACCCACCGATCGACTCTTCCGACATGGAGCCTTCCCTCTGGGCAAAGATTGTAAAAATCATCAACTACAACTACGACAATTTCGACGGCTTCGTCATCCTGCACGGTACCGATACGATGGCCTATACAGCCTCCGCCCTCAGTTTCATGCTCGAGAACCTTTCCAAGCCGGTCATCCTCACCGGTTCCCAGCTTCCCATCGGCACCCTGCGCACCGACGGGAAAGAGAACCTCATCACCGCCATTGAAATAGCCGCCGCCAAGCATCCGGACGGTACTCCTATCGTCCCCGAAGTGTGCATCTTCTTCGAGAACGAGCTGATGCGGGGCAACCGTACCACCAAAATCAATGCCGAGAATTTCAATGCTTTCCGCTCCTTCAACTATCCCGCACTGGCAAAGGCAGGCATCCATATCCGTTATAACGAGCACCTCATCCACCGTCCCGACCCGTCACGCCCCATGAAGCCGCACTACCTTTTCGACACCAATGTCGTAGTGCTCACCCTCTTTCCCGGCATCCAGGAAAGCATCATCAACTCCGTGCTTCATGTTCCCGGCCTGAAAGCTGTTGTCCTCAAGACCTTCGGTTCCGGCAATGCCCCCCAGAAAGAATGGTTCATCCGCCAGCTGAAAGAAGCCAGCGAACGTGGCATTGTCATCGTCAACATCACCCAATGCCAAAGTGGCGCCGTCGAGATGGGACGTTACGAAACCGGTCTGCAACTTCTCCAGGCAGGTGTCATCAGCGGCTATGACAGTACCCCCGAATGTGCCGTCACCAAACTCATGTTCCTCCTGGGGCATGGACTGGACCAAGCCGAAATCCGCCACCGCATGAATTCCGACCTGGCAGGAGAAATCACCAAGATTTAGTAAAGCGGCAATACAGAGGGCATTTAGTAATATTGATAATTTTCAAGACAAACTTGCATTATCTATCCATGCAAAATCGTTAAAAAGCGTTAACCAACACGCTTTTATCCCCCATTAATAAAGCTTATTAGTTTAAATAAACGTACTTTTGCTTACAATCAAGCAAAACAAATGTAAAATATGGGAGAAAATACCCTATACAAACGCTTTCTGCCGCTTGTTATTCTTACAGTAGGCATACTGCTGCAGGGTTGTAAAGACGATGTTTTTAACCCCGAAAAAGTGAAAGCAGCCTATCAAGACAGGTTTCCGGTCAAGAACATAGATCCGGCTATGGATTGGAAAATGACTCAGCAGGTCCGGGTCAATGTTTCTGTATCCGAAGATACCGGCATCGACTATACCATACGTATTTACGACAAGAACCCCTTAATCAGCCGGTCATCTGCCAAACTGCTGACAGAAGGCACCGCCAATAATACAACAGTATTTACTACCGTCATGGACTGCCCTTCTGTGCTGACGAGCGCTTTTGTGTGCCGCACCGATGCACACAGCCGCAACATAGTAAAATACGTATCCATCCAAAACGGTCAGCTCCATGCCGCTTTCGGCAGTCCCCCCACAACTACACGTGCCGCATGGACACGCAGTGTCAGCATCGAGACCTATTCACCGGAAAAGTCTGAGGCAGAAATCACCGCAATGCTATCAAGTGCCGAAGAAATAAGGCCGAATACCGATTTTCAAAACGGAAAAGCCTACAAAATCTCCAAAGACAATATATATAGGAATAAAATCAGCAAGGACGGCATGGGAAGTGACAATCCGGCCATCATCATCATTGAAGGCAGCTGGGAACCCAATGGAAACAACATGACCGTTGAACGAGGCTTCGAATTCTATGTGATTGACGGAGGGGAAATCGTGATACCGGACGAGCACACCTTCACTTTAGTGCAATCCAGCCGGTTTATCGTCTACGCGGGTGGAACCATCAAAGGGAACGACATCGAATTGACCAATGCATCCGGAGGCAGCTACAACTACAATGCCGGCACTATGGAAATAGATGATTTCCATGTCAGCCAGGGAGGAGCATTCTATAATTGCGGTACTGTGCGTGTCGATGAAATGAATTTCGACAGCGGATGCAAATTCATCAACCAGGGCAAAGCCTATATCGGGAAAACCGACAGCAACATCACTATAGACAACGGATGCTATCTATATGCGGAAGAATTTGTAGGCACACTGAACATGGGAGACACCTCTTCTGCAGAGATAGAGGATTTCGGGGACCATAGCAACAATTACAACACCCAAATCACGATGGGTGACAACTCCATGATAACCGTACTTGATGAAGCAGAATTGTCACAAGCACAATTTATGGGTCCAAACAATGAATATGCACTGGTAAAAATCAATAAAATTGAAGATATAGGAAATTTCTCCAGCCAGGGAAACATTCATTATGAAGTGAAAGAAATTGACGATGATATCACCGAGGATATCTGGTGGGAAGCCAAATTCCTTGATGCCATCAAGAACACCGAAGGAACCATATCCAAATGGGGAGAATCCCCCATCACCATTCCTGCCGGAGACTGTACGGGCGAAGGCAATACTCCGGACGAGTCCGGCTCAGAAACCCCTACAGACCCGGTCTCCTATACGTACGTATTCGAAGACAACTTCCCGTTGGTAGGCGACTATGACTTCAACGACGTGGTCTTGGACGTGAAGACCTACTATCACCGCGAGAAAAAGACGAACCACATCAAGCGCATACAGCTCGACGTGACCCTTGCTGCAGCAGGAGCAAGCAAGCCGTTGGGCGTAGGGCTCCGGATTACCGGAATCAATAAATCCGATATCCGGGAAGTCAAGACCGGAGGCGACGATTCGCGTTTCCAGGAGTCATTCAACAGCTCGTACAACAAATTCAGGTACAATAACGTTACTTATATGGAAGATTCCGATCCGAGTGTCGTAATCCCCATTGCAGGCGAAGTACACAATGTATTTGGAGTCGAACCGGGTGAGATGGTAAACACCGGCATTGGAGTAACCGCCAAAGAGTATACTTATGAAGTCATTATTGAACTGACAGACCAAACTCGGACAGAGCCCCTATTCTCAAAAGACAATCTGGACTTCTTCATCTGTTATCAATATAAAAGCATGGAACAACGCATGGAAGTTCATCTTTACGAATTTTGGGGATATGGCGCCACTGCCGCCGGAACCATACAGCAAGAGAATCTTGACTTAGCGGGCAACAACACGTGGGCAATCTGCGTGCCGTATGGCTTCCGCTATCCCAAGGAAACCATCAATGTTTCACGTACTGACATCCCCGAAGCAAGCGCATATCCGGAATTCATCTATTGGGCCCAAGACAGAACCCAGTATACGGAATGGTACGAACACCCGGTAGAAGAAAATGTATATAGATAAATATAGCAAACAATTATCATAAACAATGAAACAAATATTATTTGTAGATGACAAACCTGCCATAGGCAAGGTACTCTCGGTCTATTTAGGGAAAGAGAATGAGCTGGTTTATTTCGAAGATCCCGTCAGGGCCATAGAATGGCTGAATGAGGGGAACGAACCCGCTCTCATCATTTCGGACATACGCATGCCCAAGATGACCGGCAGTGAATTCCTGGCATATCTGAAAAGCAATTCACTTTTCAAGGACATTCCGGTTGTGATGCTTTCCAGTGAAGAAAGTACCACCGAGCGCATCAACCTGCTCGAAGCCGGGGCCGAGGATTTCATACTGAAACCTTTCAATCCTATGGAGCTGAAGGCCCGCATCAAGAAATTTCTCTAAACAACAAAATCAATGGATATGTTATATTATATCTACATAGGTAGCAACCGCGTCACCATCGACCACTTGAGCAAAATTACGGGAGGCATGTTCATGGCTGTTTCATCCTGCAACAAAGCGGCGAAAGTCATCGACGGTATCCGCGAACGGTACAACACATCCATTCTTTACGAAGAAAGTACCCCTCAAAAGGACAGCCAGAACATCACTTTCCTGCACAAGCGCTTCCCCCGTGTCTACATCATCCTCATCACCGAAGGACTGCAGAAGGAACACCGCAAGCTCTATCTGCAGGCAGGTGTCAACAACACCCTTTCCCCCATGGCCAGCGAAGAGAGCCTCCTGCAAATGGTAAAATTCCTCCGGTTGCGCAAGGAGCACAAACTGCAGGAATTCAGCCAGTCACACCGTAAGATATTCAACACCTTCCACCTGCCTGTGTGGAAGCGCATATTCGACATCCTCTTTGCCGTTGCCGTACTGATTGTGCTGTCTCCCATACTCATCGCGACAGCCATAGCCATCCGCGTGGAAAGCAAGGGAAGAGTGATTTACAAGTCCCAGCGTGTGGGCAGCAACTACCAGATATTCAACTTCCTGAAGTTCCGCTCCATGTACACCAATGCCGACAAGCGCCTGAAAGAGCTGAACGCCCTCAACCAATATAAGATAGAGGAAGAGCTTACGGACGAGCAGCCCGATATCCGCTTCGACGACCTGACCGGCACTTCTGAAGAAGAGGCTACCCTGCTGATTTCGGACGATTTTGTCATCTCTGAAGAAGATTTCCTCAAAAAGAAGGCCCAAGAAAAACAGAATACGTTCGTCAAGATAGAGAACGATCCCCGTGTCACCCGCGTAGGCCGTTTCATCCGCAAGTACAGCATTGACGAACTGCCGCAGCTGTTCAACGTCCTCAAAGGAGACATGAGCATCGTGGGCAACCGCCCGCTCCCCCTCTACGAGGCCGAGCTGCTGACCAGCGACGCATATATCGAGCGCTTCATGGCCCCCGCCGGACTGACGGGACTGTGGCAAGTGGAGAAACGAGGCGGCGCCGGGAAGATGTCGGCCGAAGAGCGCAAGCAACTGGACATTAAGTACGCCCAAGAATTCTCATTCTGGCTGGACATGAAGATACTGTGCAAGACGCTGACGGCGTTTGTGCAAAAAGAGAATGTATAAAAAGATAATAGGAATTATATGGTTTTAGAGATGATAAAAAGATATATCAAGTCCATCATTTACAGTGTAATCCTTTTAGGATTGTTGGGGGTACCTTTGTCTGTGGCTGCGCAGCAGGAGTTGACACGGGAGGAGCGCATCAAGATATTGGAGCAACTCAAGATGGAGGATAAAAAAATAGAAGTCAACACATTGGGTTTAATCAGTCCGAAGACATCAATAGATATTGAGAAATTAGAATTGCCCCCTCTATCTGTCTTTCTTGATGCAGTGACAGAGAATGCGTCAGTAAAAAGAGCCCAATCCCAAGTAGAGCAACTCAAGAACCAATATCGCCTGGAAAAGCGGAACTGGTGGAACTACTTCAGACTGAACGGTAACTATTCTTACGGACGCTACAATATTATAGGCAATGCCAGTGACGAGTTCACCCCTATGTACCAGACAACCATGTCGAGTGCCCAGCACAACTTCAATGTCGGGGCCAGCTTCGGCATCACCTTAGGAGACTTGTTCAACCGACCACTGAAACTGAAAGACTACCGCTATCAGATAGAACAATTGCAATATATGCAAGAAGATGTCATGGAAGAACGGAGACTAAAGGTATTGGAAGCCTACAATGCAGTTACCGAACAATTAGCCACTATAAAAGCCAAAGCAGAAACGGCCGCCTTGTATAACGCACAGATGAAAATTTCAGAAAACAACTTCATACAAGGAGCCATTGATATCATTGCACTTTCTTTGGAACGTGCACGCCGCACCGGTGCCGTGACTAATTATGAGCAAAGCCGCGTAGCTTTACACAATTCAATCGTATTGTTAGAGATGCTGACTAATGTTAAAGTTATAACAGACAAGTAAAACTAATTATGAATATAGTACAATTTTTGGCAAGCTTCTTTTACCGCATCCGTTATTGGTTATTGTGGGGAAGCCTCCTTGTTACAGCATTAGTCATATACTTTACACAGTTTTTACCATACAGTTATACGGTAAACAGCAGTCTATATGCAGGTGTAACCAACAGCACCAATCTGGACGGAAGCCAGCTTATCAATATCAACAGTACCTTCGACAATATCATCAATATAGGCAAGTCCAAAAACACTTTGGCAAAGGTTTCGGTACGTCTGCTTGCAACCAGCCTCGTATACGGTGATGAGTGGAAAGACAACATGTACATTCAAGCCAAACATTATAGGCAGCTCGTCCAAATCCTTCCTAAAGAAGTGCTGGCTTTGGTAGACCGTTCCTCTTTGGATAAAACTACAAATAATCTGATGAATTACCGGAAAGAGAACAGCAGTAATTTTGTCTATTCCATATTCAACCGTCCCTACCCTTATTACAGTTATAGCGCATTAAGCACAATCACCATTAAACGACTGGGTACCAGCGACCTGATAGAATTGGTATATACCTCCTCCGATCCCGGTATTACGCAAAACACCCTCAAGATATTGGAAGATGAACTGTTAAAGGCTTATGAGCAACTCCGGTTCAGTGCCACGAACAGTGCTATCGCCTATTTTGAAGAACAAGTGCGCATAGCCAAAAAAGCACTTACTGCAGAAGAAGATGATTTAACAGACTATAGTGTTCAAAAACAAGTCATCAACTACGACGAGCAATCCAAGGCATTAGCTTTGACCAAATATGCGACGGACGACCGTATGGAAGAAGTGCAGCGAAACTATGGAAGCGCAGTGGCTTTACGCCAGATGTTAGAGAATAAAATGGACATACGTGCCAAGATTATACGCACAAATACTAATTTGTTGCAAGAACTGGAAAAAGTTAGTACCCTGAACCAAAGTATTCTTGAGCAAGAAATATTCACCACAGAACAGAGCCAGCAGAATAGTGATAAACTTCAAAGAGAAAAAGACGCTCTGCAAAAGGCAGAAGAAAAGATAAGCCATCTCTCCGATAATTTAAACGAGTATGGTTTCTCCAAGGAAGGGGTAGGCATTCAAGAAATGGTGACAGAATGGCTGACGGCATGCATCAATGAGGCGAAAGCCAAAGCTGAAGTGAAAGTATTGGTTGACCGCCAACGGGACATTATCGACCAATACCGGGAATTCTCACCCGTAGGCACTCAAATCAAGCGGAAAGAACGTGCCGTAGGCATTGCCGAAGACAATTATCGCCGACAAATAGGAGGCCTTGCCGAAGCACACCTCCGTTTGCAGAATATCAAGATGACAACTGCCAACCTGCAGGTCATAGCATCCCCCGAGTATCCGCTGACAGACAATGGCAGAAAAAGAATTATCTACGTCCTTGCCGCATTCTTCGGCAGTATGATATTCATAAGCGGCTACTTCCTGCTGATTGAATTGTTAGACCGCACTCTCCGCGACCCGGACCGCAGCAAACGCCTGACCGGACTCTCTGTCATTGCAGCATTCAACGGTGTAAGCAACTTGAAGTATCGTGGATTCCTCAAGGCCTGTAACCGGCTTGCCGCTGCCTATAGTTGCCGGCAATTGAACAACTACCTGCACCCGGACCGTCCTACTGTCATAAACCTGCTCAGCATGGAGAAACGTGAAGGAAAATCATTCCTTGCCAAATATTTCATTGATTACTGGGAAACTGAGGGTATAAAAGTGCGCCTTGTAAAATATGACCACGATTTCGATACCCAAAACAAGGGATATGTACAAGCTCAAGAATTGTCTGACTTCTGGGTTCTGAATGAAGCAGAAGAAATACCGGACATCATTTTAGTGGAATATCCTGCTGTCAGTACCGCAACTCTACCTATGTCGGTATTGAAAAAAGCAGATTTCAATTTGCTGATAGCCAACGCCGCCCGATTGTGGGGCAGAGATGACGACACCCGGTTGAAACCGTTAAAGGAAGAATTGGAAGGAACTCCTCTATTTATGTATCTCAACAATGCAGACCGCGAAGTGGTTGAAAGCTTCACCGGAGAATTGCCTCCTCACACCCCGGTTCACAGCTTCTTCAGCCGGTTGGCACAATTAGGTTTAACATCAAAATCAGCAGCTGTCAAATAAATGCAAACGGATATCAAAGGACATAGCATATCTCCCTTGGCGGTAACATTATTAGTGTTCATCATCGGACTGGGTGCGCTCATCTATAGCATATTATTCAGTACTTGGGATATCACTGCATACGTTTGCCTTTCCCCTTTCTTCCTGATAATAGCAATACAAGCATTAAGAAACCCTTTTGCCGGTGTATGTTTCCTATTCACATTCAATTACTTTTTCATTCCCTGGTACAGATACACGCAGGGCAGTGGGTTGAGTGTCTGGTATGATGTCGCAACCGTCACCCTGCTTGTGACGCTCCTGATATATTCCTATCACCAACAAGGTAAGATTGCATGGAAATACACCAAAAACATTCTGACGTTCGGAGGTTGCATATGGGCCATATATACTGCGGCTGAAATCATGAATCCAACAGCTCTCACGGAAGCTTGGATTTACTCCCGTGGAATCATATACAGTACCCTTGTCATGTCATTAATTGGCGTTTTAACAATGACCTCCTACAAGCGGTTGCGCGTCATTATGCTTTTTCTGTCCATATTCACATTGACAGCCGTAGCCAAAGCTGTTTACCAGAAATATGCAGGTTTTGATGAGACAGAAACAACCATGCTGATTGAAACGGAAATGTACAAGACACACCTTTTATCCGATGTCACCCGATATTTTTCCTTTTTCACAGATGCCGGAAATTTCGGTTCCAACATGGGCTTTGCCGCCATTCTGTTCGGTATCTCGGCTATCTTCATAAAAGAACGTTCCATAAGAATCTATTATGCAATTATTGCCGTCTGTTCCATATATGCCTTGTTCATTTCCGGAACCCGCGGTGCACTGTTTGTCCCCATCGGAGGAATCATATTGTTAACTTTCCTCAGTAAAAATATCAAGCTCATGGGAGCTACAGTCTTCTTCGGATTGTTTTTTTATGTCTTTTTCGCCCATACCTATATCGGTGAAAGCAACACTTCCATCAGACGCATGCGTACAGCTTTCAGACCTACAGAAGACGCCTCATACATTGTCCGCAAAGAAAACCAAAAAAGATTGGCTGAATATCTAAAATACAAACCTTTCGGAGAAGGACTTGGTTTGGGAGGGGTAGAAGCCAGAAAATATGGTTCCCGTCTCACAACACTCATTCCCCATGATTCTTTTTATGTCAAGATATGGATGGAAACCGGCATTGTAGGATTAGTGCTTTTTCTTACCATATATGTCTGTACATTGTTAAGAGGTTGCTATCTTATCATGTTTCGGATTAAGAATAACGAGCTACGTGGAATACTCACGGCCATTGCTTGCGGTATTTTCGGACTAATGATAAGTGCCTATGGAAATGCCTTTTTCTTTCAATTCCCTACAGGATTTATAATCATTTTATTTTTGTCAGTTCTGATTAACGGGGAGCATATCGACCAACTGCTGACCCAACAAAAAATGAAAAAGAAATAGAAAATATTAAATAGAAAACATATATGAACGACATTTTTTCCATATTCAATCCCGACTGGTGGATGGACGAGAACAACAATGCCTTGCAAATGACAGACGCGGTTCTTTTCTTATTGCTGGCCATCCCCGTAGCCTACTTGTTTATCTATGCATTGGCCTCCTTGCGGAAATACAAGAATCCCTATCCACCGTCCCCCAAGCGACATCGGTTCCTGGTCCTCTTTGTTGTGCTGAAAAACGGCAAGGAAGTGATAGAGTCCATCAATCATTTCCTTGACACGCAGACGTATCCGAGAGAAAAATACGACATCGCAGTGGCTGCCACACAACTGTCCGAAGAAGATTTGGTTACGCTGCTCCAGATGCCGGTCAACATTGTCGTGCCCGATAAAGAACATTGCACAAAGATATATGCCATACAGCAGGTCATGGAGCGCTATTCTCCTCATGAGTACGATGCCATCACCATATTCAATTCAGACAACAAAGTTGTTCCTAACGCATTAGAGCTTTTCAACAATGCCTACTACTCCGGATGTGATGCCATCCAAGCCCACCGCATGACGGAAAACCTGAATACTAACATCGCCGTATTAAACGCCACCAGCGAAGAAATCAACAACCACCTCTTCCGCAAGGCACATACGGCACTGGGATTCTCCTCCGCCCTCATCGGTTCGGGCATGATGTTTGATTTTGAGATGTTCCAGGAAATCGCTCCCAGATTATCAGGAAGCGATTTGGCCAAAGCTACAGAAATGGAACTTCTGAAGGAAAACATATATACCGAATACATGGAAGAAATAGTCTGCTATTGCAAAAAGACGGACGATACATCGGGGTACAGCAAAGAACGCCAGCGCTGGTTGGGCTCACAGTACCGCAGCTCCATACTGGCATTGCAACAATTTCCGATAGCATTCTTACAAGGAAAGTGGGATTTATGCGAAAAATTATTCCAATGGCTACTTCCATCCCGTTTCCTGCTCATCTTATATATCACGATATGTGCCGTAGCAATGACGTTTCTGGAGTGGCCGCTTGCTACAAAATGGTATGCACTTTTAGCCGTTTTATTCATCACTTTTTTGATGGCCATGCCCGAAGGGGAAATCAGCCGCAAATTCCGGAGCGCTTTCTGGTCTCTGCCCATATTGGTAGTCACCTCTTCCATGAGCCACATCACAAGAATCTTTAAACGGAAAAAGAAAAGAAAGGCAGCAAAATGAGAATCGCCATCGAAGCCCAACGCATTTTCCGCAAAGACAAGCATGGCATGGACTTTGTCATCCTGGAGACACTGAAAGAACTGCAAAAGCGGAAAGACGGTAATGAATATTACGTATTCGTTGCTCCGGGGGAGGACTGGTGCCTGGAAGAATCGGAAAACCTCCATATCATTGAGCTTCGCTGCCCTACTTATCCTTTGTGGGAGCAGATAGCATTGCCCCAGGCCGTCAGGAAGCTGAAAGCGGACTTGCTGCATTGTACATCGAATACAGCCCCGTTATGGTGTCCCGTCCCTTTGGTGCTGACGCTTCATGACATTATCTATTTGGAGCCGCGTCAGCATCGCAGTCCTTCCTTCTATCAGGAAATGGGATGGCATTACCGTCGCCTGATTGTTCCCCGCATCCTGAAGAAAGCAAGAAATATTATTACAGTTTCTCAGTTCGAGTGTACCCGCATACGCGAAGCGCTGCAACTTCCCAAAGAAGTCATTAAAGCCGTTTACAACGGCTACAGCGCTTACTTTACGATGCAGGAAACACCCGATGAGAGTATTGTGCAGAAATACATACCGCACCCAGACTTTCTTTTCTTTCTTGGAAATACAGACCCCAAAAAGAATGCGGCACGTACCCTGAAAGCATACGCGTTGTATCTGAAAGCATCCCAAACGAAACGCCCCCTTCTCATTGCCGATTTAAAAGAAGAATATATCGACCAGCTTCTTCAGCAAGAAGGAATCACCGGGATAAAAGAACATCTGTATTATCCGGGATATATCGGCAACAAAGATTTAGCAACCCTTTATAATGCAGCATTTGCATTTCTCTATCCTTCCTTGCGTGAAAGTTTCGGGATTCCGATACTGGAGGCTATGGCTTGCGGCACTCCCGTAGTGACGGGCAACGTTTCGGCAATGCCCGAAGTAGCCGGTAAAGGTGCCATTTTAGTCGACCCTCAAGAACCGCAAAAAATAGCAGATGCCTTGCTACGCCTGGAAAATGATGCGACACTCTATCAGCAACAAGTAAATTACAGTCTGGAACGTGTAAAACTGTTCTCCTGGAAACACACTGCAGAAGAATATGTAAAGATATATCACTGTATTCACCAGTAACCGGCAAACATCATGAGAGACTTCATCATCACCAGCCTGCAAACATGGGACATCGAAATAGGTAGTACCATCAAGAATACTGCATTGGAAATTTCAAAGCAGAACCGAGTGCTCTACATAAACACTCCGATGGACATTTCCATCCGGCTGAGAGGGAACAGACAATCTCCGTCCTACATCCGGCGCATGGCTGTCATCAAGGGAGAGACTTCACCGCTCCGGCAAATCAACGCCAACATGTGGGTGCTGGACTGTCCTTTCATGTTGTTCTCGGCCAACTTCCTACCTGCACCGCTTTTCAATATCGTCAACAGAAAAAACAATGCCCGCATAGCCCGATGGATTGTAGAGCAGGCTGCCGCGCTCGACTTCAAAAATTACATCCACCTTATCGATACAGACATTTACCGCAGCCGCTATCTAAAGGAGTATATCCATCCGTCTGTTAGCATCTATTACCGGCGCGACTACGTCATAGGCGAAGCCTACTGGCGCAGGCACGGCACCCGTCTTGAACCGGAACTGGCTGCTTCGGCCGACCTTGTTCTGGCAAACTCCACCCGTTTTGCCGCAGAGTTGCAAGCCTACAATCCCCATACCTACCCCATCGAAACCGGCGTAAACCTAAAGCTGTACAATCCGGCCAAGAAATACGAAACACCCGGTGACATGCAAGACATTCCACGCCCTATCATCGGATATATGGGTACGATAAACAGTACCCGCCTTGACGGAGACCTGCTTTATCAGATAATAAGTCAGCGTCCCGATTATAGTTTTGTGTTCACCGGACCAGAAGATGACATTTTCCGTCGGAACCGTATCCATAGTTTGAAAAATGCCTATTTCACCGGACAAAAAAAAGTGGACGAATTACCGGCCTACATAGCTGCCTACGATGTCTGCATCAATCCGCAAATGGTGAACGAGATTACCGACGGTAACTATCCATTGAAAATAGACGAATACCTGGCTATGGGTAAACCCACTGTCGCAACCAGTACCCACACCATGCGCCACATATTCGCAAATCACACGCACCTGGCCACCACCCCGGAAGAATGGCTTTCGGCCATAGACCGTGCTGTGACCGAAGCCGATGACGAAGAACTTGCCAAACAGCGCATAGCCTTTGCCGAGACCCACAGCTGGGGGCACAGTGTAAAGAAAATATACGACATAATCGATAATTTTTTGAAGGAGAAAGCTACATGAACTATCGTAACATAGACGACCTGAACCATTGCATCCTGCAACATCTCAGCATTCTGCCACGGGATTTCGACCTCATTGTCGGCGTGCCCCGCAGTGGCATGTTTCCCGCCAACCTGCTGGCGCTCTACCTGAACCTGCCGGTCACGGACATAGACTCTTTCCGCAACGGGCATATCTATCAGACCGGAGAACGGGGGAAAACTTTCAACATGAACAATATACATAATGTATTGGTTGTGGATGATAGCATAGCCACGGGAAAAGCCATGAAGAAATGCCGCGAGCTCCTGAAGGACATAGAACATTTATACAACATCCAATATTGCGTCATTTATGCAGTCCCACTACACTCCCATTCCGTAGACTATTTTTTCGAAATAGTCGATTATCCCCGTTTCTTCCAATGGAACATAATGAACCACTCCATCCTGCAAAAAACGTGTATGGACATTGACGGCGTGCTTTGCGCAGACCCCACTCCGGAAGAGAACGACGACGGCGAGAAGTACCGTCATTTCCTGCTGAACGCTCCTCCGCTATTCATTCCCAAAGTCACCATCGGCACACTGGTCACTTCACGCTTGGAGAAATACCGTCCGGAGACGGAAGCCTGGCTCCAGAAGAACCATGTAAAATACAATAAGCTCGTCATGCTGAACCTGCCGGATATGGCTGCACGCCAACGGGCGAATTGCCACGCCTCCTTCAAAGCCAAAGAATACGGTTCATCCACAGACAACATGCTGTTTGTAGAAAGTTCCATGACACAAGCTGTCGAAATCAACCGCCTGACCAAGAAACCGGTACTCTGTACGGAAACGTTCCAGATGATTTATGAATCCAAATCGTTGTACTACAACCTGAAGTCGGGAGAAACATTCCCGTGGCTGCGGCGTTTTATGATAAGGATGCGCAACAAATTAAGCTCTCATTCAACCTCTTCCACCTGTAATAATGGCTGTAAAATGTGGAAAAAGTTTTTTCAACGAAGCGTATAACAAAAGATTAACAAGAATAATCACCAAAGGGCTAACAATATAAATAAGCATAAATTGCCAATCAGAAACGGGAGACATAAACTTAAACAGAATACGGACGAACATATTCAAGGGAAGCTGGTGACATGCATACACTAAAAAACAAGAGCTTATCAAAAAATAAGAAGATTTCCATCTTTCCCGTTCCACAAAGTAAGCAGTCAAAGCTATAATCGATACAATGCCCAATAATATGCCGGCATTGGCTACATATAGAAATCCATCTGCTCCTCTTACGCCAATTGTACCTATAGCAAAAAGAAAGTACAAGGCTACTCCCCAAGGAAAAAAAGATTTAAAGTCAGCAACAAAGTTACGTCCGGTAATACTAAACCATGCTCCCACAAAAAAGAAAAAGACAGCATCCATTCTTGGAATCTCCAAAGTTCCCCCTACCAGCCAAATACAACCAAACACTACCAATATATACCAACGAAAATAACGAAGACACCAGTATACTAATGGAGAAAAGGCCAACATGACCATTAAATCACGTATAAACCATAAAGCTCCATTTACCGGCATTCCATTAATATTCCAAAAACTAATCAGATAATCACAAACAGTATAATCGCTCACTTGTTTATAAGCACCTGATGTCAATTGTACCGGTGATAAAACTGTAACAATCCAATGTCCCACAAGTACTACAAAGTTCCAAAACAAATATGGTATTAATAAGGTTTTAATCCTTGACTTTAGCTTCTTTTTATAGACATCAACAGAAAAGGCAGTGCGAAAGAAAAAGAGATACCCTGAAATAAAAAAAAATAAAGGAACTGCCACTGAAGCCAAAATACGTGATATAAAAAAAGAAGTAGTATGATATATCGGTATCCCTGAATCCGGAATATCCAATCCCATAATACCTTCAAAAAAAGAATGCCACAGAACGACTCCAACAATCATAGGAAACCGCAGTACATCTATAACTCTTGATTGCAAAATATTTTTTTCCATTTGATTTAAGTAATCATGTACAAAGTTAATGATTTATAGATGTTTTACAAATTCTCCCCCATTTTTTTCGTGCACTTTTCTTTTTCGTATAGTAAATGGTAGAATACCAATAATTAAGTATCTTTGCCAAGATATTTTTTAACTAATAATGAACATAAAAAAACAACCTTGACCCTCCAAAGCGGAGGTCAAAACGCAGTAAGCATCGAAAAGAATACTGCACACAGTAGAAATCCATTATTGGATCAGTTGGAAATCATTGCAGAGGCCATTGACTATTTGCTGAAAGGAAAATCGTCTTTCTCCCAAAGCGAACTGCGCAGTCTGGCCCACATACGGCAGATGACACGCATGCACAAAACAAAGTCCGGAGAGTAATAGCCACTGTGAGTCAAATGTTTACGAATGTAACAAGTAGAAGGCCGCCTAAAGAGCGAGCTCCACCGGCTACTTTCTATAAAAAAATCACATATTTCACCATTGTAGGCTTCAGTTCCCCAGACGAAGGCCAGAACCCCCATACAATAGCTTCTGGACACGCCAAAGCATACATTAAGCCTACAAAAGTCCATTTGCAGGCTTATCCTATTATCCCTACCTTTGCATCACTAAACATAGAGAAAAATACTACGGAAAACGCCGTCGCCACAACAAGCAGCCCCGCTTTACGCACTACTTTTTCCCTCTAAAAAAATATATATGAAAAAGAATTTTTATTTCCAACACTCCTTAATGTCAATGTTCGACCCCAGAATGAAACACTTGGTAGACAACGAAGGACTCAGAGGACTGGGTGCCTACTGGATTATCATCGAAAAACTGTCAATCTTGCCAGAACCGCGCGCGCAACTGGATTATCTCCGTGCCTACTGCGACAGCAAGAAAATTACCTTATGCTACCTTAAGAAAATCATCCTGGAATACGACCTTTTTGAACTGGACGAAGACGGATACTTTATGCCCAAAGAGTTGAATCCCCTACACAAAAAAGGCGAAAAAACGGAAAAAACTACTCAGGAAAAGCCGGATTCCAAAGCAAAAAATGACGAAAAACAGCAAAAAGTATCGAGGAATAAAAGCAAAAAACAGTCTGATTTGTCAAGCAATACACTAAACAACAAGCATTTAGCTAAAAACGCCACAAATACTAATAAGAAGACTATAGATATTAATAAAACAACAACAGCAACAACAGAAGAAAAAGAAGCTGCTGCTGCCGATGCACTTTCATCACCCCAAACAACACCCGCTCCCATCGAACCCTGGCATACGCTGATAGACAAACTCACCGAAGAAAGTGCCTGGCTGGACGTGGCCTGCATGCACAGCGGCTATGGCAGCTTGCTGAAGACGCACATCAAAGAGGCTGTGGAGGTATTCAGGCAGCACGTCATACTGCACGACAACGGCAATGTGCTGCTGAACATGAAAGACACCCGACAATATTTCGTCAACTTTGTAAGGGCCGGCCAGCGCACCTCGCAGGAACTGCATATGCTGTTGCAGGGCCTCGAAAAGCAGCAGTCCGCCGCTGCACCTCCCGACCCCTACCGCTACGAGCAGCTTGTGGACGGACGGCGCACCTACC
>ERZ1027066.322-NODE-322-length-29704-cov-4.655570_pt1 | contig 29704 bp, 34 predicted proteins | sample MGYA00519282_ERZ1027066 | MGnify/ENA primary metagenome ERZ1027066 (study PRJEB26926, sample SAMN06164494) | human gut metagenome | biome: ENVO:00009003; feature: ENVO:2100002; material: ENVO:00002003 | host: Homo sapiens | place: USA | collected 2012 ... | reverse complement strand
TTTTCAATCCGTTGGCTGCAAAGTTCGAGCGGGAATCTGTAGGGAATCTGAAACGCGGAGGCTGTCTTTGGACGAAAAAGTGCTTCGGGCGGGCGGATGCGGTTGGTTAGTAATGTTTTTTTTCGTAAGTTTGTCTTTACCATCAAAAAACCCGAACCATGAAACCCATCATCCAACTGCTGACATTGGCGGCGGCGACGCTCTTCGTCTCGTGTGCCGCACTGTCGAATCTCATGCTGCCGGTGACGCAGGGCGGCACCATGACCTTTGCCGGAAGCGGCGACCTGACCCTCTCGAAGGACCGCGGAACGGGCCTTTACGGCTATATCAACGACCTCGGAATGTGGGCGATCCCACCCCAGTACAAGAGTGCTTCGAGTTTCAACAGCGACGGCCTGGCCTGCGTGCAGGTCGGGGGCCTCTTCGGTGCCATCGACCGCCTGAACCAGTTTGTCATCCAGCCCCGGTTCCGCTCCTGGTCCGACATCCGCAATGCGGTCACCTCGCTTACGTCGGGACGCTATGCCGGGATCGAACTCTGGGCGCAGGACGACCCCGCCACGGGGCTTGTCGGCTATCTCAACCACTTCGGCGAGTGGGCCATCCCGCCCCAGTACGAGACGGGCTACGACTTCTACGACGGCTATGCCATTGTCTCGCCCGGGCAGCGCCGCTGGGGGGTTATCGACCGCATGAACCGCTTTGTCATCCAGCCCAATTTCGGCTCCTCGGGCGAGGCGCGCAATGCGCTGAACCGGCTCAAGGGGCATTGATGTCCTCTCCAGGAGGAGCGGAATCATTTTTGCAGCACAATGTTTCGGACGGAATACCGTTCTTATGATGAAACGAAACAGGAATTAATCAGTTGCTTGTTATGTCACAGACCAAATTCAAAGGCTCGCCCGTGCAGCTCGAGGGCGAGTTCATCCGGGTGGGAGCTCCGGCTCCCGATTTCGAGCTGGTCAAGGGCGACCTCTCGCCGCTCCGCCTGGCCGATCTGAAGGGGCAGCGCGTGGTGCTGAACATCTTCCCGAGTCTCGACACGGGGGTCTGCGCCGCATCGGTGCGCCGGTTCAACAAGGAGGCGGCCTCGCTGCCCGATACGGTTGTCGTGGCCGTATCGAAGGACCTGCCCTTTGCGCAGAGCCGTTTCTGTACGGTGGAGGGCATCGACCGCGTTGTGGCCGCCTCGGCCTTCCGCGATGCGGCGTTCGGCCGCGACTACGGCGTCGGCATGGTGGATGGCCCGCTCAAGGGGCTGCTGGCCCGTGCCGTCGTGGTGCTCGACCGCGAGGGGAGGGTAGTCTACGCACAGCTGGTTCCCGAGATTACCGAGGAGCCCGATTACGCGGCGGCCGTTGCCGCGGTGAAGGGCCTGTAAGCCGGCGCCGCCCGGAAGGGGTGCTGCCTTGAAGAAGAGGCGGTGCTCCGGCGGACATCGTGGTAAACGGGCTGCCCGGAAGGGGCGTTGCACCGAATGAAGGAAAGATGCGGAGTGCGGATGCGGAATCCGACGCTCCGCATCTTGTTTGTCGCGGATTTTTCGTAACTTTATCCAAAGTATCATTTCAATCCTCCGACACCATGTTTTCGAGAGCCATCAAACCCTGCGCATTCGCCGCCGTTGTGCTGTTGTGCCTTACCGGGACACTTCCGTCCTGCTCGGATACGACCGACGACCCTCCGGCTCGGGAACAGACGTTTAGGGAGTATGCAAGTCTGATGTACACCTGCGCGGAGGATCTGGTCTATGGACTCGACAACCTTTTCCAGGCAAACTGGTATGCAAAGGCTTCGGGCGATCCGGCCCTGCAGCAGGAGATCAGGAGAAAGTATTTTTCGGTGGCCGAATTGGAGTATGACGAGGCGGCCGGTACGATCTGGGTGAACAAGTGGCGGGGCAAGTCATACCGCATAACGACCGGCGGGGCGGCGCTCGACGCCGTGGGGACCGTATGGCATGTCGAGGGGACGCAATCCCGGCCCTGGCCCGATTATACGCCCGAGTCGTTCCTCTTTACCGTGACCTGCCTTGCGGAGAACAGCTACCGCATCACCGGCAACTTCATTTCAAACAGACTGTTTGAGGAAAAGTTCATCTATTCGGAACTGGAGGCCGACTTCGGTACGGGGACGGCCTATACCGGATTTTACGGTACGACGGCTGATCTGGAATCGGCAGGAAGAGAGGAACGCGCCATGGTGACCTACCGTTTCGACGGCAGGCTCGATTCGTACATGGGTCTGTCCGGCATGCGCGACGAGGCGTCGCCGGCATTTGCATGTACCCTGAAATCGCTGTACGGATACGACAACCTGGAATACATCGGTTCGGAACCGATCTATGACGGCCGCAAGTTCTTCGATTCAGGGGAAATTTCGGGCTCATTCACTGCGGCCGACGGCACCGCCACGCGTATGGAGGTCCGCGTGCGGCCGGATACCCGCTGGACCCTCACAAGCGACAACCTCGGGACGCTGGAGGAGTATTGAGAGCCCCCTGTTCAGGAGCACCGGGACGCGCATGGGGCCTGGGCAGGACCTCCGCAGCACATACGAATGCGAAAAAGCCGAATCCGTTGCGGATTCGGCTTTTTCGCTTCCTGGCGGAGAGAACGATTACGGAGTTGCAATCTGCTATTGTTTGACGATTTATGATTTGCGTGAGCACTTTGCGAGTGAGGTCACACGTTGATGACAACGGCGATGACTATTCTCCGTCACAGGTGTAGTCATCACCCTCTATGATTTATGGATGTATTTTTATAAATTCGATTCCAGCCTCGATTTTCGGATGGCGATACATCTTTTTCAAAAAAATCGCACTTGTCGTATAGTTTTTCGAGCGGTTGTCTGTCTAATAGGTAAACGAAGTGATGATGAACACAAAGGAACAACGATTTTCCAAACTGATCAAAGAGTATGAGCAGACGATATACGCTGTGTGCTATATGTTCTCCCAGGATGCCGGGGATGTGGACGATTTACATCAGGAGATTCTTTTACGGCTATGGCAGGGATACGATGGTTTTGAGGGTCGTAGCAATATAAAAACGTGGATCTACCGCGTGGCGCTGAACTACTGTATCAATTTCAGTAACAAGCGCAAACGCGAGCAAACAAGGCACGCGAAAGCGGGGGAATCAGGCGCCTCCGAAAGCGACCTCGAAAAACGAATGCAGATCAAACAACTCTATCAGCGAATCAACAGGTTGGGACTTGTCGACCGAAGCGTCATCTTGTTGTGGCTCGAGGGCCTGAGCTATGAGGAGATAGGCGCAATCCTAGGCATTTCGGTCAAGAATGTCTCCTTCAAGTTGGTACGCATCAAGGAGCGACTCAAAAATGATTAACGCCTAAAAGAATGTATGAATATGGAACGCAATTTAGGACAGGAACTCGAAGCACTGAAAGCCGATTACAACGCACTCAAGGCACAGATGGAGCAACAGGAGCATTTGAACGAACATTTTTTCAAGGCGGCTCGTCATCGTCCGGCGCAAGTCGTGAGCAAGGGGATTCGGAATCGCATGATACTCGATGTGTTGACCTTGCCTACGATCTGGATTATCTGTATCACTACCCACTGGCCGTTACTGTTCGGCGTGCTGATATCGTTGTGGACGATTGTCGATCTTGTTGCCACAATCTGGATCAACCGCAAATTGGGCATGGACCATCTGCTTGATGGCGATACGCGGACAGTCACCCATGCCATAACCTCCTATCGTCGCTTCTATCGCCGTGCCCTGGCCATCAGTATTGTTCCCTGCATCGCGATGATCGCCTACATCTTCATTGAGTTTCTGACCCGCATCGCTAACTCGGCAAACCGCAACCTGATCCTTGGAATCGGTATTGCCTACGTGCTCATTGCATTTATTATCACATGGCTGCAATACCGTCGTCACACCAAAGCCTGCGACGATCTGCTCAATGAGTTTGAAGAGTAGAGTAGTGTACATCGGGCCGAGCCAGACGGGACAACCCCATCTCCTTTCCACGAATGCTGTAGTTTGCCGGCAGTCGTGTGGCATGAATTCTTGAAAAAAGATAGTTACGAAAGAACAGCATGCTGCGGAACCTCTCAGATGAGACTCTGCAGCATGCTGCACTATATCGGTAGCTTGTTATCGAAAACGAAGCGTAGCAGGCGTTTGCCGCTGCAGAGTAGTCATATTCAACGAGAAAGGACGCTGAACGGACAAACGATCAAACGGTTGGATGCGCAATTAAAACAAAATGAGGATGTTGCTCGTCGTAACATCCTCATCTTTTAGCGGAGAGAGAGGTTACGGAGTTGCAATCTGCTATTATTTGATTATTAGCAATTTGCATGAGCAATTCGCGAGCGAGGTCACACCTCGGTGACAACGGTGATGACTACTCTCCGTCACAGATGTAGTCATCGTCCTCTATAAATCCTTTATTTAAGGCTTCTTTAGGGGTGTTTGCTCCGCTATTTTTTTCGTTGAAACCACCTCTACTCATGTACATACTTGCAGTGGTTACGACTTGCTTAGCCATACCGATTTGGTTGTCAAAGAACAAATCTTCGCCCGCTAAGTTCACTACTTAATTTAACTAATCAAAATTTGTTATTAACTTTTTTCATCCTATCTATAATGATTTATGGCTGCATAATCAAAGTCACACTTGACTGTATATTATCACTCCAAATGTTGCTTTTATCTTTATTTGCAGAAATAACTCCTGTCTACACAAAATATACGTCTTCATCCATTAAATTGGAGTTGCTCTATTCTATCCTTTTCAGATTTAACCAATTCATAGAGCTTGACTAAGTGTATGATAGACATATCAATTAAGGGCTCATACATAAATGTATTGATATGTATATTTTCTGGTGTCATCAAACTTATTTTATCTAAAAGACGAGTTATTTTATATTCATCGCTAGGAAATTGTTCTTTGTATTCTGCTATCAATTTACAAGTTTGGTTTGATGAGAAACTGTTTAAATTTTATTCAAAAATAATTTTATGGCAGCGATATGCATCATGGCTTCGTGCGTATCGGCCCTGTATTCATAGTCAATGGTCAGTCTCCTGAAGTTCTCGAGCCATGAGAAAGTGCGCTCGACAATCCATCTTTTTGGCATGGGGACAAATCTGTCCGTCCGTTTGTCGGACCTGAGTACGACATCCAGGTCGCAATGCAGCAGTCTCTTGACCGTGTTCCTGACAGTCTCGCCCCTGTAACCTCCGTCCGCCAGAATCCGTTTCAGCCCAGGGAATTTGTATCTCATGGATTCGAACACCTCTTCCGCCCCTACGCTGTCATGGACGTTAGCCGGATGGACTCTCACTGACATGGGCAGCCCCAGTGTGTCAACCACTATGTGCTCCTTCCTGCCCTTTATCTTTTTGTTTCCGTCTATTCCCCTTTGACCATCAATATGATGGGAGGTCCTGACACTCCTTGAGTCGATGATCCCAAGGCTGGGACTCTCCGCCCTGCCCGAAAGACGGCGGACAATGCCGCGGAGGGTGTCGAAGATCTCTTCAAGCAGGCCCTCGTTCTTCCACTTGCTGAAATAGTAATACACTGTCTGCCACGGAGCGAAATCCGATGGGAGCATTCTCCACTGCACGCCGGTCTTCACGATGTACAGGATGCCGTCAAAAACAGAGCGCAGTGAATATTTTCTGAATCTTTCTTTGGGGTCTAACATATTTTTTATAACTTGCCACTGTTTATCAGTCAGGTTGGTTGGGTACTTATGCATAACTTTAATGTCTTGATAATCATAAAGTTACGAAAAAAATTCCAATTAACCTACTGATTTACAACTAATTATAAATAAATTTAAACAGATTCTAATGTCAATGTGTTGTTTTTTTACTACTTTTGCGGTGAAATTCAACTATCCATAAAATGGACAAAGAATTGATTACAAGTAAGCTCCTGTTCCGGTTATTGGCAGCAGTTCCGGTGTTATTGTCCGGATGCGCGGAATTTGAGGACTATTCATCCTCGAAGAATGACAGTGAGTATGTAGAGATGGTCTTCACGCAAGACAATAAGGGTACGAAAGCTGAGATTGGAGAAGACGGCAGCGGATCTTTCACAGAAGGAGACAAAGTCGGACTTTATATCTATGGAGAGCAGACAAGACAGGTCATACTGACCATGGAGGACGGGCAATGGACTCCGAAACTGCAGAAAAGTGAGCTTGGCTCGGGTACTGTGCGCCTTTCAGCATACTATCCGGCCAGAGAGGATGTCTCGCCTGAGACAAACCTGCACACGCATCGTGTGGACACCGACCAGACCGGTAACGGGTATGAGGACTCTGACTTGTTGTGGAGCCACCTTGACATAGAGCAGGAAGATATTACCGGGGATGTGATAGAGATGCCCTTTATGCACGGTATGCACCGTCTGTCAATCAATATCTCAAGTGACGAAGGCTCTCTTCCTGATGATCTGACTGTCACTGTGAGGAATATTACGGAAGGCTCATTCGACCTCTCGACAGGAGGTATTGACACTCCTTCCGGTACAATGGAGGACATAACGCCCCGCATATTGTCCGAGGGAAAGTATTCGGCGATTCTTTTCCCCGGGGATCTTGGGGAATATGCCGAAGGATGGGTGGAGATTTCCGCAGGTGGAAAGACATCCGTCTACAAGGCACCGGCTACGATCGGAGAAAGCAGTGTGTTGGAGAGCGGGAAGGAGACCGTACTCAACCTGCGTCTCAAATCCGACGGAGATATCGGAACCGACCCTGACCCGGATCCTGATCCTGATCCTGATCCTGATCCTGATCCTGATCCTGATCCTGACCCGGATATAGACTACGGCGGCAAGACGTGCTGGGTTTACGGGGTCAAGACCGCCAGCCTGCCCGATTATCCAAAAGACAACGAGTCCGTCCCTGAGTACAGTTTCTTGGTGCCTGAAAACTTCCCCAACGGTATATGGTACAAAGTATCCGGCATTGCGTATCTGAACTGGCAGAGCGACTTTTTATGGTATGACTGCGATAAGGACGATCCGGACGATAGTGGATCCCATCCTGGATACCATGACAGCAATATGTGCTGGGCGGCGGGTGCGTCAAATCTGCTGCATTGGTGGACACGGCTCAATGAACCGTATATCGAGGCGTATGATGCAAGGTACAGTTCAAATCCATGGCCGGCATATCCGCGTCCCTCTTTCGGGTTTTCCGATACTGAAGGCAGTGAAATTTTCGACTTTTTCAGAGACATATCCAGAAACAGAGGGGGTTCGGATGCCGTCGGAATTAACTGGTTTATCTGCGGGACTCCGGGAATATCATCTCCTGATCCTGATATTGATGACAATTATGGAGGATATTTCACGGAAATATTCGACAACATAGATGTTGCGTTCAGACCTGAAGACGCCATGAATAAAGAGAGTTTCAACAGGATTATCAAAGGCGCTCTGGAAAATAAGCAGGGGCTGGGTTTCGAACAATCTAACCTGAACCAAGGGGTTACGCACGTTATGACAATCTGGGGTGTGGAATTTGATGATGAGGGTTATGTATCCGCCATATATTATGTAGACAATAATGACCATTATAACTTTGAGGTTAATGGAGGTTCCAATAATTACCAGCGCCACCGCCTGATACGCCAGGAGATTAGATACCGGGAAGATGGACCTTGGAAAGTGCTGATGGGAGATTCCAGCATATATCCCATATCCTGTATAACGGTTGTGGATTTGAAACGGGATATCTGGCAGAAAGAATTTCCCGAAGTTGAGATTAATGAAAGTTTTATTCAATAAGTTGAAATAACGATGAACAATACGACGAAATATTACAGTTTAATTATAGCAGTGGTTGTCCTGTTTGCAATGATGACTGTTTCCTGCGAGAAATCCCCTGTGGACAAAGGCACAGATGAGACTGACAGGATGATAGATATCCGGACATCCATCGAGGCCCTGACCAAATCACCCGCACTTGACGGGAACGGAGAGGGAAATTTCTCCAACGGGGATATCTTTACGCTTGTGGTTTCAGGAAGCGGTTTCCCGAATATAGACACAAGCTACACTGTCGGGACGACTGATCTCTCATGGGCGGATCTCAATCTGCCGGAAGATGCCGGGAACGTATATTTCTCAGGCTGCTATCCTGTCCAGGGGAAGGCAGTGGACGGAATATTGACATTTGTCGTCTCCCCAGCGGAAAAAACCGACCTGTTGCTGGCCGAGGCGGTGCAAGTCGGGAAAAACTCAGAAGATGCAGTGAGTCTGGTATTCAAGCATGCTCTGCACAAACTTGTGGTAAAGTATGTGTCCGATGATTTGACGGATGAGCAGCTGTCTGAGATATCCACATCGGTCAAGGCTCTTTCCTCATGCGGCATAGATCTGGCAAAAGGGGCAATACAGAACGGTACGGCCTCCGGACTGTCAGAGGTGGGAACCATGCAGGGCAGTCAGGTATCATGTTTTATAGTTCCTCAGGAAAAAGACAATGTGACGCTTGAAGTAAGTCTCGGTGACATGGTGCGTACACTAAGTGTTCCCGACAATGATCAGGACGGCAGGCCCGTCAGCATGCTTGATGGAGGAAAATGCCTGACAGTTCAAATAAATGTATCCTCCGATAAGATTGAATTAGACGGAGTGCAGATAGAAGGATGGGGGCAGCAGGGCAGTGTTGACGGAGACATCGAGTTATAGTTTGCATTTCGCCTATTTTAACGTACTCGGTTTAATGACTCCCTGTAGACATTGTGTGGGAAATGCCGAAATGTCTGGATACATACCGGCTGAAATAGGAAAATGACGAGAAGTTCATCCCGGCGGCTATCTCCGACAGAGGCAGTTCCTTTTGGCACAGGAGGTTCGCAATCTCATGCAGGGTGAAGCGGTCTATCCAGTAAGTGACCGGTATGCCGCAGGCTTTCCTGCAAATCTCGGAGAGGTAGTGGAGAGTGACACAGAGGCGGGAGGGGAGGTATAGTAGGAGACATCCCGGTGCAGGATGTACTCCCTGTTGTAAAACATTCCGATAAACCGTTGCAGCAGCCTGGCCGCGTGCGTGGATGTCGTACAGATCCAGGATGTGTGCAGTCATAAGGCAACCCAGCGTTTCCTCTCGGAACAGGTGCAGCCTTCAGTCCGTCAGCCTTTCCCGGAGCCGTTCCATCGACATCACGAACTGTTTGGACAGTCCCATCGTGACGGCGTTGTAGTCATCAGATTCGGAGAAACCGTACAGACGCGTAACCGCCACAGCCGGCCGCATTGCAAATTCGCAGCTGCGCATCATCCGTAAAAAGGATGCCGCGTGGGACGACTATGTCAATGCCTATATTTTGGCGGTAACGGCTATCGAGAAATATACCCGGTCAACTCCCGAGTATATTACCATCGAACCCGATTTCCAGGATATTGCAGCTTACTATGAAGCTCGCGCTATAATCGTCAAAACGATACGTGCCGCATCCGAAGAGCAAGAACAACAGAGTGACCTGGAATATCTGCGCGATAATTTCCACGATGCAACGACTGAAATAGATGGTCAAAGCGGTGTGGTATTGTCAGGGTTTGTCGGGGTAAAGGATGAGAATAATGCCCGGGTTGTGGCCGGTATGGCCGGCAGTGCCATTTCGGGAACGGTTGATGAGAAGCACGGTAAACTGATGCTCTTTGCCGGAGCAGATGGTATACAGAATGCAGGTACGGCTAAGACCCGAATCTACGAAGATGGACATATAGAAATGGCTACGGGTGTATTCTCGGGGCATATACGCATTCCATTCAAAACATTGCGAGAAGAAGGCACCCGCTATAACACCGCTACACGGAAGTACACCGTGGACAGGAATATGAATCTGCAAACAATTGGCGAGCAATATCAGGACTATAAAATATGGATCAATCTTCCGACCTCAAACGAGTATATCGGCAATGTGCTGACATTGTATGACACACCTGTGAGAACACGCTCCTCTCCGGATATCATCCTTGCCGTAGACGATGTCGAGTCGGGCATACTCTCATCGATCAAGCAGAATGATTTCGGATTTGACAGGATGCAACGAGTGAAGTGTTATGCGGGAATCCTGCAACTTGTTGCCGTACCCGGGATATATGCGGGCAAGTGCTGGTGGTTGGTAACTTACCTGCAAATGTGTTGCTTTGAAGAATACACTGAATAAATATATTGTATGGCAGAAACAGCAAACGGCGTAACCATCGGAGATCTTACGCAAACCAGCACAATGTCGCCTACCGACCTGTTGGAAATAGAGCGCGGAGGGCAGGCATACGCAATAACTTATGAATCATTGATCGTTCAGTTGGAGGATTCGCTCGGAATAGCGGAACTTGCCGCTTCACTCGCACAAATCATCGGATAACTTATGGCTGATTTTACACCTCTCATATCACGCCTTTCACAAGTACGTTCGCTCTTTGCCCTTCATATCGCTGCCCAGGGGGCTTCTGCAACCTTAACGGACACTTTGTACGAACTTGCGTACAAGGTAAAGCAGATTCCGAGTGGTATACAGTACGTCCGATCGGGATACCAACTTTTTAAGGGTAATACGTCATTGAGCAAATTGCCTGCATACTTGGATTTCCGACAGTTGACATCTATGTATCAGATGTGTTACGGATGTACGGCTCTCACGCAGGTCGGAGTCCTTGAAACGGCCAATGTCACCAATATGATGTGGGCATTCTATGGTTGCGAGACTCTGACCCGTATTGAAGGATTGGATACTTCGGCCATAACCTCCGCATCGGAGTTGTTTCACGGTTGCTCTTCGTTGGTGACAATTGTCCAGCCTCTCGACTTCAGTAATGTGAAATCGCAGATTGATACTACATTCACCGCCTGCAGAAACCTGGAGAGTGTATCCTTTACCGGTACGATCTCGGTAGATATTTGGGTTAACGGTTGCCCAAAACTTACGCTTGAGAGTCTTCTCTCCCTGCTCAATGCTTTAGCCGATGGCGTGACGGATAAAACCTGTACGCTGGGAACAAAGAATCTTGCCAAGCTTTCCGAAACACAAAAAGCAATCGCCACAAGCAAGGGATGGACATTGCAATGAAAAACCAGGCACCTTATGTCGGTGCCTGGTTGCCGTTGTCGGCTCTATGGAGGAGTGGTTTTATGCCAGGCCGGCCGCTACTGCGAACTTCTGTACCTCACGCTGATGTTGCTCTCGACGGACAGACTCCTTGGATGGAGTCAGGGGAGCAGTGAAGATTCCGTTGAGCTTCGCGGCGAGACTCTCCATATCTACGTTGATTTTCTGGTCGGTGATACGGGCGTAGATTTGTGTCGTGCGCACATTCGTATGCCCAAGCATCTTTGAGACGGTTTCGATTGGCACGCCATTTCCCAAGGTAATGGTTGTGGCAAAAGTGTGACGGGCAACGTGTGAAAAACATGCCCGAACGGCATTTTGCAGCTGGCAGTAATAAAAACGTAAACGGTTTGAAATGAGGCGATTTTCCGGTTTCGGAGAAGCAGTCAACCGCACATTGTAGCGAGACAACCGTTACCAGACCGTTACCCGTATCGTTACCTCGGCGTCCACAGGTAACCGGTAGCGATTGACAGACCTCCGCACGGCGTTTTATTCTCTGAATCACCGTTTTTTGCATAACGACGGACGCTTCGAACCACGGTATCTTTGCCCAGAGCAAGGGACCCTAAAAACCAGTCGTTATGAAAGAAGTCAGTTGCAAGGTTTTGCTCTACCTGAAAAGGAGCTCCCTGACCGCTTCGGGTCAGGCCCCGATCATGTGCCGCGTGACGGTCGGCCGATCGATGGTGCAGTTCAGCAGCAAGCTCACCTGTACCCCCGCGCTGTGGAATGTCCGCGAGCGGCGTCTCAGCGGCAAGAGCCGCGAATCCGTGGAGACCAATGCTCGGATCGAGAAGCTGCTGCTCGGAATCCATGAGGCCGTCAAGAGCCTCTCGACCCGCCCGGGAGGGTTCGATGCCGAGGCGGTCAAATGCCAGTATCAGGGCAGCCTGGAGACCCGCATGACCCTTCTCCGCCTGCTGGACCGCTACATCGAAGGTCTCCGCAGCCGGGTAGGTATCGACTGCGCCCGAACCACGCTGAGCACCTACGTCTACACGCGACGCTCGCTCGAAGCCTTTATCCGCCGGAGGTTCGGACTCCCGGACCTTGCCTTCGGACAGCTGAACGAACAGTTCATCCGCGAGTATCAGGATTTCACGCAGACCGAGCAAGGTTACGCCCTGCAGACGGTGCGCCACTACCTGGCCGTGGTGAAGAAGATCTGCCGCCTGGCCTTCAAGGAGGGACACTCCGAGAAGCTGCATTTCGCCTACTACAAGCTGCCCCGACAGGTGGAGACGACGCCCAAGGCATTGAGCCGCGCCAGTTTCGAGAAGATCCGCGATCTGGATATTCCCGCACAGCGAGGGTCGCTCTCGCTGAGTCGCGACCTCTTCCTCTTCGCCTGCTATACGGGCACCTCCTATGCGGACGTCTCGCGCCTGACCGGGGAGAACCTCTACACGGATGAATCGGGCGCCCTGTGGCTCAAATACCGGCGGAAGAAGACCGACTACCAGGCCCGTGTGAAACTGCTTCCCGAGGCATTGGTTCTGCTCGACAAATACCGCGATGCGGAGCGGAAGACACTCTTCCCGCACCAGTCGGCCGAGGTGGTGAAGGCCAACATGAAAGGACTTCGGGGCCTGACCGGCATTCCGGAGGCGCTGACCTATCACGCCGGGCGGCACAGCTTCGCCAGCCTCATTACCCTCGACGAAGGGGTTCCGATCGAGACCATCAGCCGGATGCTGGGCCACAGCAACATCCAGACCACACAGATCTATGCACGCGTCACGCCCCGGAAACTCTTCGAGGATATGGACCGGCTGATCGCCGCCACGAGCGACCTGAAACTCATCCTGTAAACCCGTCTATTCATCGTTCAAATTCTTTCTACCATGCGAAGTACCTTTCGAGTCTTTTGTTATATCGATCGCCAGAAGGTCCGGGCGGACGGCACGACGGCCGTCTGGTGCCGGTTGAGTATCGACGGTAAGCGTGCCGTGCTGACATCGGGCATCTATTGCCGGCCCGAGATGTGGAATGCCCGCCGCGGGGAGATCCTTTCACCCCGGGAGAACAACCATCTGGAAGCCTTCCGCCAGCGGGTTGTCTGCACCTACGAACAGATGCTGGAGAAGCAGGGCGTGGTGAGCGCCGCGATGCTGAAGGAGCGGCTTGTCGGGCGCCATCCGGTTCCGACGACCCTGCTGGCAACGGGTGAGGCGGAACTCGAGCGGCTGGAACGCCGTGCCGAACGGATCGGCTCGACCTCCACGTGGCGGGAGTCGCGCCTCATGCAGGGCAACCTGCGACGCTTCCTGCAAAGCCGCGGCGAGGAGGATCTCCCGCTGCGGGACCTGACCGAGGCATTCGGGCAGGCCTTCAAACTCTACCTGAAGAGCTCGCAGCATCGCAGCCCCTCCTACATCAATCGCAGCCTGACCTGGCTCAACCGTCTGGCCTATATCGCCGTCGACCGGGAGATCCTGCGATGCAACCCGCTGGAGGATCTTCCTTACGAGAAGAAAGTCCCGCCGCGCCATCGGGCCATCAGCCGCGAGGATCTGCAGCGCCTGCTGACACACCCGCAGGCGGATCCGCGGCTGGAGCAGATCCGCCGAATGTTTCTCTTCTCCTGCCTGACGGGACTTGCCTATGCGGACATGCAGTCGCTCTATCCGCGCCACATCGGACAGACCGCCGAGGGTCGGAGCTACATCCGCAAGCAGCGGGTCAAGACCTGCATCGAGGCCTTCATCCCGCTGCATCCCATCGCCGAGCAGATCCTCTCGCTCTACAACCGGACGGACGACACGCAGCCGGTCTTCCCGCTGGGACCGCGCGACGGAATCTGGCCCGACATCCACCAGCTGGGCATCATCGTCGGCATCCAAGAGAATCTTTCATACCACCAGAGCCGCCACAGCTTCGGCACGCTGGCCATCTCCGCCGGGCTTTCCATCGAGAGTATCGCCAAGATGATGGGACATGCGAACATCTCCACCACCCAGGGCTACGCACAGATCACCGAGCAGAAGATCTCCGAGGATATGGACCGCCTAATCCGCCGCCGCGCACGACGGCAGGGCGAATCCCCGGCGAAGATGTAGCGATTCCCCGACGACGACTGACTCCCGGAGATCCCGAGGCCGGCCGTTGTGTTTGTTTCGGCTTCTTTTCATCCGGCAGCAAGGTAATGGACCGGAGCGAAATGCCAACCTCATGTCCCGAAGGGTTTTCCCGAGGAGAGGCCTCTACAGATGGAGATGCTTCCCGGGAAAAAGGTTGTCGTATTCGCTCCGGCCCGTTTTTGGAGATGCTACCGATGAAAAGGAGAAAAACCATGAACGGTGGCATCGTGAGAGATCGGTTGTTCGTGCTCTCTTTCCGTCTTCTGTCTGTTCCGTCTTGCTGCCCCCGTCCTACCCCTCGTCTATCAGAACTCGTTGCGATAACCCTCCTCCAGCATCCGTTCGACATCCGAGGAGCGGTAGAGGATCTTGCCGCCCAGCTTGATGTAGGGAATCCGTCCCTGATTGCGGTAATCCTGCAAACTCCGGCGGCTGATCTTCAGCCGCTGCGAAAGCTCCTCGTCCGTATAGAAGCTCTCGCCGTCCAGCGAGGATTTGCGCTTCGAAAACAACGTCTCCAACGCTTTGGAAAGACGTTCCAGCGCCTGGAAGTACGAGCGGATCCGCTCGTCATGCTCCGTAATCAATTCATTGCCCATTTTCCGTCTGTTTAATGCGAGATCCGGCCCGACACCACTCGAGGTGTCATAGCCCGACTCCCGCCGTTTATACTCTGTTTCTGCGCCTCTGCTCGTGCCGGCGTCGCGCTTCCAGCACCGCAAGGAACGACCGCACATCTTCGGTTCGATAGTAGATCTTGTGGTTAATCTGCGTGTAGGAGAGCGACCCGTTGCCGCGAAGGGTCTGCAACGTCCGTTTGGAGATATTCAGCAGCTGGCAGACCTGCTGGTTGTCCATCCACGGCTCCGGTTCGCCGATACGGTGCGCATGGCAGAGCGCGTCCATCCGTCGGGCGAACTCCTCGAACCGCGCGAGCATCCGCTCAAAGGTTCGGGATTCTACATTGACTATTCCCATGGCAGTGTCGTTTTAAGATCCCGGGAAAGAGCCTGAAACCGGTTGCGGCACCAGGCCGTAATTTCGTCGTCGAAGGTTGCGAAGTGGTGTTCCAGCACACGGTCCAGATAGCTGTACATCGAGATTTTGTCGTTGTCGAGGAGTCGCACGATTCGCTGGATCCGTTGGTGAAACTCCGGACGGACATAAATGGCCTTACCATGGAGGGCCGCGGTCTTGACCGGCTGCAGGAAGAGGCGCTCGTAGTTGGAGACTTTTCTCGATAAAGTCCCGGAGTCGAGGGATGCCGTTCGGCTGTCGCCCCGAAGTCCATTCTTCTGTTCTTGCATAATGATTGGCCTTTAAGGTTTCGGGAGCGAATATAGAAGCAGCGGAGGCATTTTCTCCACCTTCTACGCGCTAAGGCAGTGGTTGGCGTCGGTGTGGCACAGGTTGGCGTCGGTGAGAGTCCAAATAGCGTATTGGAAGACATTCCTTTGGGGTACCAAACAGAGAATACGGCATTCTGCTTTTGGTCGGACTGAAGAAGGAGATTGCCAGTCCGACAAGGAAGGTGGCAGCAGCCCTAATACCACTGCTCCCTCAATATAAAGCTCCCTACAGACACCAATAGATCAAGGGGACAAGAGATCCGTAACCCAAGGTATCATGAACTCAGGGAAACAAGGCGTCAAGGATTCTTGAGGCCAAGAGATCAAGAATCCATGAATCCAAGATTTCAGCAGAGACTGAGTTCCAGATTTCAGGACTTCTTGAAACCCGGACATCAAGAACTCCAGAGGTCTGGAGTTCTTGACCTCTGGAGCTCATGAGTCCAAGAGCCCATGATTTTGGGACATCAGGGGTTCTTGACGTCTGGAGATCAAGACGCCAAGACTTCAATTCGTATTGATTTCCTGATATCACTATTTCATGATGGATTGAGTTCAAGAGTTATTCATCCCGTTTTAGTGCAGTTTTGTTCCCGATGTCGGCTTTGGGAACGGGCGGTTCGCCTCTTCAGATTGGCCGGCGAACAAGCGGGAACGGGACGTGATATTCGACCCGTTTTTTTGGGGGGGCAGAAACATTATATGTTTTGCCCCCGGCAAGCTGTGTTTTCAGTTACGCGAAATAGATTTCGTAACAGAAAACAGCTTGCCCGCAAGGGGATGGAAAACTCCTCCGAAGTCGTCGCTTTTTACCGGGGCCACCGTGGCCCGACCCGAAATTTGGCCGGCGAAGGATTTTCGAGACACCTTCGCCAGAAAACAGGGAAGATCCGGCCATTTTTGGCGAGGAAAAGTGGCGGTTAATCGCCCGAATCAGACTTCAAGACAGCCCGTTTTCGGTCGATTTTCGGCGGTTGAAGATGCAAAATCTCGATCATTCAGAACCGGGTTTAGTCCCGGTTTTCGGGGAAATTCCGGCTCAAACGACGGTTTATTGCGGGAAACAACGCACCGGTTTACGCCCCAACTCCAGCCCGCAGAGGACGTCGAGCGAGCTGGGGCGGCCGTCCGTGCGGAGGGCGTAGACGCTCTCTTCAGCCATCGAAGCGATGGTGTAGTTGCGGGTTTGGGCCGTTTGCCAACCCGTTCGGCGAGCGTTGCAAACGGAAAAGATCAGGATGCGCTGCTTGGCCAAAGCATCTTCGACAGCAAACGAATTGTGGTGGTAAAGTTGTTCGCCCCAGGATTCAGTTCACAGACAGAGGACTCTTCATACTCAATTCTGTATGGTTGACAGACTCACAACTTCTGCGTTTGCTCCGCTTCGTATGAAATGACCTCCAGTTGAGTCAGGCCATCCTGTCGGCCGACCAGATAGCTGCGATGCTCCGAATCGGATGCTTGCCGATTGAAATCCTGCATCAAAAGCGGAAGTCCGACCTGGAATTGCAGGCATCGAAAGGTGTCTCCTGCCTGCATGGTGGCGTTTTTGCAACGCTCTGCCACAAAACGATTGTCGCCCAGATAGCGGATTTCACACACCTGATCGGGCAGCCAGCCGATACGCAGACGATCACCGACGCACAGGTCGTCGGAACAGATTGTCCGACAGGCAAAAAGTTCGGACTGACTACCTCCGTTGCGGCGCAAATCCTCGCAGAATGCCTCCCAGCCGGAATATCCGACGTAAGAGGCCAACACATCAAGCGTACGCAGCGATGTGGTCCGATAGCCGCGCGTAGAGTAGCCCCAGACCCGCTCGAGCGTGCTCTCCGAAACATGCTCGCGCAGGAATTGTCCGATCGCCTCGGACAAGGCCACGAAATCACCATGCACGGAGAGCCGTTTGCCGAATCGTTCTTCGACACGCTGTCGCAAGGCAAGAATTTGGGGCTGACTGCTGGAGATGCTCATTGGAAAGGATTTATTTTTCACAAAAATAAGTCGTATCTTTGAAAATAAAAAGAGACCTGCATCATGCAAAACAGCGATCTGTTCACGACCAAGGCGGATTCTCATCCCGTTGTCAATGGATATCATGATCCGATCCTGTTGATTGTCACCGCATACGCCTCTTTGTACCGAATCACCAGATCCGGGCGCTACTTCCTAATAAAGACAACAAAAGACAACTCGCCGCAGGCTCGTGCCATGCTCCGGCGCGAATACGAGCTCTCGATTGGCTGCGACCACCCGCACCTGGTCCATGTCTATCTCTTCGAGGAGGAGAGCCCGGTTGGTCCGGGAATTGTCATGGAGTATATCGAGGGACGGACGCTCGATCGCTTTCTGGCCGAGAATCCGGCTCCGGCCGTGCGGCGGCGGATCTTCGAGGAGTTGCTTTCGGTGGTGGACTACCTCCACAAGCGCGGCATCGTCCATAACGATCTCAAACCCGAGAACATCCTCATCTCCCGCAACGGAGACCGTCTGAAACTGATCGATTTCGGATTGTCGGACAACGATGCCCAATTGCTCCGCACCCCCGGGTGCACCCCTGCATACGCCTCCCCGGAACTTATGTCGGGTGCCTTGCAGCCCGATTTGCGCAGCGACATCTATTCGATCGGGCGCCTCATGCAGCTGATCTTTACAGGGAAGTACCACGGCATCATCCGCCGCTGTCTGCAGCCGGACCGCGAGCGTCGTTTCGAGAATGTCGAGCGTCTCAGGCAACGTTGGCAACGCCGCAATAGACCCTGGCATCTGCTCCTGGCAACCATCGGAGCAATTTTGTTTCTGCTGCCCTCGCTGCTCTATCTGCATGAACGACAAACCCGCATGGAGTTTCTCCGCGAGGAATCTCAACGTATCGAACAGAACGATTCGATCTACCGCCATCTCGAACAGGCCAGGGCCCGCTACGAATTTCTGGCCGACTCCATTGAGTCGCGGCTGGCCGTTGACGCCCGCCGCCAGGCGCAGCGCGACTCGGTGATGCACTATTTCGAGCGGAAGATCGAGGCCAATTACCGCGAGTTGAAGGATTCGATAGAGACCTGTTCTTACAGTGATATGGCATGTGTGTATTTATGCGAACTTAACTATCGGTGGTGGCATCTTTATGAGGAGTTGAATCGGTTGAATCTTGATCCAGAACTGTGTGATCAGATAAGGGCGCGTATTGATCGTTTGTCGGGTGATTATTCCACCCAATTATATAAGATTGTAGATCGGAAGCCCTCTTTCCCCCGCGACTCACTTCCTTGGGAAGAGACGTCCCGCATATTGAATCGGATTTCGGAGCGTATTCGGCAATTCCAATAACCGAATCACCGAAAAGACAAGAAAAGACAACGCGGGCAATCGGTTATTTTCCATACATTTGCTCCAGCAACAGCCCCGAAGGAAACCGGACGAAAAGATTCGCCCGACGAAAAAAATCCTTTTCGAATGGCTTTTATCCGTATTTTTGCTATATTTGCATAAAATACTGACAAAACACGCGAGTGTTTGCACTTCTCGCTGATGAACCTAGGAAATTCATTGACGGTAAGAGAAGGCGAGCTCCTCGGCGCTTCTGCATACTTTGTGCAACTGCACGTATGCGGATACAGCGCGGGCTGTTGCTTTTTTCTTTACCACGGGTTTTCCTAGGACCTATCAGCGGAAATCAGCAACTGATCTGCGCTTCTTTTTTTATGCCCGGCGCAGATTCATTGACCCGCTAACCCGAAGGTCCGCCCGGCAAACCGATCCGGCCTTCATAAAAATGTTTATGTCCAGGATGTGTATGGATCCGTTTGTTGAATATTCCCATCACGTGGCATGCGGAATGGAGCCGGGGATGCAGAACTCCTCTGCAAGTTCTGAGGATCATTGGCCACAAGCCGAACCGACTGATCGCAAGACCGAGGGGTGCCGACTGGTCGACCAGGTACGCCGTGATATCTGTGACTTCCTGACATCCTGCTCCGAGCTGCTCTTTAACGAACGTGACCTGCAGATGCATCTTGCCCTCTGGCTCCGGCAATCGGATTCAGCCTACGATGATGTGGATCTCGAATATTTCGTTCCATACCAGGAGCTCGACAAGGGTCCGAACGGATACCTTTGGGAGAACGAGCTGCGCCTCGATATCGTAGTCCGCAAAGGTAGGGAGTTTCTCCCCGTCGAACTGAAATACAAGACTCGCCGTATCACTTGTGCAACCGAACGCTTCGGAGAGAAACTCGGCGGAAATATCGAGGTGGTAAAGAATCAGGGTGCGCAGGATCTGGGCATGTACAATTTCTGGAAAGATGTCCGCCGGTTAGAGTTAGTCCGCAGGCGATTTCACACCTCGGTCAAAAATGGACTGTCCGTTTTTGTCACCAACGATCCCAAATATCTCAGGAAGAGTCCACAATCCAACCATGAAGCATTCGGCATGTCCGAAGGAGTACATGAAACCCGGAAATGTTGGGGCAATCGACACTCTGCCTGCGCCGCCAAGAATCCCAATTTCGAGGTCGAACAGCCCTACGCCATCCATTGGCATCGGCATAACATCGTCGGAAACATCTTCTATTTCTGCATCGTGCAAATCGGAGAGTCAGACGATTCCCCGGATGAAGCAACGAAGGAGTGTTTCCGGATCGGCTCCTCCTCCGGGGTTTCGACAAATGAGGCAGAATTGCTGTGAAAAATCTCGAATAATACTCCATAACTGAAATATTCACCTTTAAAATCAAGATAGTATGACTTTAAATCAATTGTTCGAAAAGTTCCAGACTCAGTATGGATGCTGTCTGGACATCGATGATTTTTCTTCCGTACTTGTCATGTATCCGGCAAGTCTGGTAGCTCTGGCCGATGGAGAGTTCAGCCAGTTGGAGCGGGAAAACATCATCAACGCACTAAAAGAGTCCGCCTCGGGCAACGATTTCAGAACATGCGAAATGTATCGGATGCTGTGCAAAATTCTGGAGCTCCCGAGCGACGACAAGGTGGCGCTGCTCAAATCCATGAACGAAGAGATTGCCGATCGTCCCGAGATCAAAAAGATCATCCTCGAGCTCATGATCTCTACGGCAGAATCCGACAACGGGATCTCCAAAGAGGAAAAAACGGCCATCGATCTGCTGAAAAACATTCTGTCTCTCTAATAAAACGATCCAACCATGAATAATACCATCAACCGCAAGGCGTGCATACCGCCCTTCATTGCATTCGGGACCATTGAAAAAGCCTGCGACCTGCATTCCATATTTGAAGCCGGACACTACGACTACGCCACCCAGAAGAGCATCATCCCGATGTTCTGCGGCAGTGACAAGAAGATCACCAAATCGGCCAAGAATATCGGCAGCTTCTGGTTCCCGGAATATAAAAACGTGACGGACGACGCCAAGGAGAAGTAATCGGAAACAAAGGTCCATGCGGCCCGACAACCGCATGGACCTTCCTTTGCCTATGCTGCTCATCATCACTAACGAAGCCGACATCCACCCCAATCCGGTCATTGATCGACTTCTCGAACGGGGTGCTCCCTTTTTCCGACTCAACACGGACCGGCTGCTGACCGACTACGATGTGACGTGGCAACTCTCCGACCGGGATTGCCACTTTGAGATCAAATACAAACACGCCAATCACCGAATTACGGATCGGGAGATAAGTTGCGTTTGGGAACGGCGGCCCATGGAACCGCTTGCAACCTACGATCGGATTGAAGACGATTCGGTCCGCCGGGTCATTCTTGAGGAGGCTGACGGGTTTGTGCGTTTTCTCCGGTATGCGCTGACCTATTATAAGGATTTGCTGTGGATCGGGCATCCGATCCATGAACGGCGAGCCGGAAGCAAGATTCTGCAGAAACTCGTCGCCCGCGACGTCGGATTCCGAATCCCCGACAGTCTGTTTACCAACGAAATCAAGGCCCTCGATCCCTTCCGTGAGCAAACCATGGCCATCAAACCCATCTGCTCGTTCGATATCCCGACAAAGGACGGAGCAATCGTGTTTTACACCCGGAAGGTTGCATGCCGTGAGATTTTGGCGTTGGGCGAGCGCTCGTTCAGGAACAACATCAATTTTCTGGAAACCTACATTCCTAAACGCGATGAGTGGCGGATAACAGTCATCGACGGACACTTCTTTTCTGCCCGGATCGATAGCCAGAAACACGCTGAAACGTCTGGCGCCGTCGACTGGAGACAGGGATACGACGACTCTATTGCGTTTGTTCCGGCCGATACGCCCCAAGAGTTGAAACAAGGATGTCTTGACTTCCTGGCCCGATTCGATCTCCGATTCGGATGCTTCGATTTTATCCGCCGTCCTGACGGAGAATATGTCTTTCTGGAGTGCAATACAAATGGACAATGGCTTTGGCTCGAAGATGAAGGATTGGATATTTCGTCATCGCTGGCTCAGATTTTTATTGAGCAGATCGAACATAAGAGAGATCGAAACAACCCGGCTCGATAAGTTGAGGCTTCGATACAGGGAGTTGACGCTCGAACGATGCCTTGAACCGCAGATTCTCGGGACCTGCTTTCCGGAAGAAGTCCGCAAACGGAGTTTCTCAGATGGCATAGCTCCCGTGGTGACGGAGGTGGATTATTTCTATCTGATTAAGGCCGGAGAGGAGATCGTCGGATTCTACAGAACGATGGACTTGTTCTTTGACTCGGCCGTCGAGCTGCACGGCAGTTACGGTTACCGGGACCGGAGCCATTTGAGAAGCTATTTCGCCCTTGCACGGGCATTCGTCTCGACAATAATGGACATTTTCCCGACACGCAAGATAACGACTCTTGTCCAAAAAGACAATCTGGCCACACGTCACTTCGTAGCATGGCTCGGATTTCTCGAAACCGGTATCAGCGACGATTCCAGTGCCAGACTGACGTTCGAACTGGACAAAGCACGATTCAAGGCTTTCAATGGCCAATTGTAGCTGAACCTCTTCAAATCGCAGTAGGTCCGAATATTTCAAATCGTAAACTTTGCAACAACATGCTTAAAGTCATAGCCTTTCTTCTTAATCTCTTTTCGCCGATCGTCCAACCACTCGGCGTGTTGGGTATCATCGCTTGCATTCTCTACGACGAGTACCGAAGCCTCCAGATCTCAGGCTTTCTGGCCATCATCGGATTCATCCTCGGTATTCTGATTTACCGGATGGACATTCCTCCGAGGTGGTTCTGGGCAAAATCAGAAAATCAGATCTTCCAATTCTCTATCGCAGCCGTATTGGGCTATATGTGGAGCCTTGCAGCCTGGCCCCCGGCAGTTTACTTCGTCCGACTGATTCTCGGCCCAGTGCTGGACGGTCTTGAATGAATTGCCCCTCCTGGCGAACGTATAACAACTTTATTCAGACATACAAAGAATCAGTACTCCATGGATAAGTATTCAGCCACCTATCTGCTTTGGACCATAACCATCTCCGATACGGGCTCCGTATCGGTTTATGAAGGAACACAACGTTGCGACAATACCAAAAAGACCCTGCGCACCATTGCCAGCAGCATCGGACTAACTGTCAACGAAAAGTGGTCCTCCCAACAGCTTGCCCGTCGCCTGATCGACCGCATCCACGAAAATGAGCGACTCGAAGCTGCCATGAATGCCGCCGCGGCCCAATCCACCCCCAAAGAGCCGGAAAAGTTCTCAGATACAGCCAAACGCTATCTGATAAACGCCCTGTTTTGGAAGAGCGGCTATCGGATCGCTTCATGTATTCTTTGGCTGGCGATTCTCTCTATTGTTTCGATTCCGTTCGACATGGCAGACCGCGCTGCCCAAACCGATTACAAGGAACGAATGGACTATCGCAGCCGATGCGCCGAGGGGGATTTCACCGCCGCTCACAACATCCTGTCTGAACTCCATACGGAATACACCAAGGCTTTAGGATTCTGGAGGTCTCACGGTTATCAGGAGGATCAGGTCCGGTCCCGGCAAGAGCGTTACTACACGGCTATGGCTTATGTCTTCGGACAGGAGATTGCCCGCCAATTTGACGATCCGACGAAAAAGACCGATGATAAGATATTGATTCAGATGCTGCTCGATATCCCGGTCGACGGCCGACCACTGCCTAAAGGCATACATGCAAACAAGATGTTTTACAATTCCAAACCTGCAATGAACGATGATGCCATCGACCATGCCGTTTATCAATCATGGGTACGTTTCTACAACGACCGTTGCGATCAGTTATTGGAAAAGACGATGATGAATCGGGACATGGCATTGGCCGAAAAGATCATCAAACGCTACAGGCCGGAAATCATAACCCACTTTGATCCAGATCCTCAAGCATCAGGCTACAACATTGCCACCGTAACGTACGACAATTCGCGACAAGAGAAAGCCAAGCTACGCCTTGCCGAAATGGAGGAGTAGATCGGGCCGTTCTGATCGCAGAATCTCCGGTTTGTCCGGCAATATGCCTGCCGCATTGTATTCTTGTCAGACCGTGCCGCCAGCGGCCATAAAACCATTTTATCCATTCATGAAATCGAGCATTATCGACCTCCCGCGCCAACATACGCAGAAGGACCTTTTCGGCATCCAGGTCTATCAGGATGCCTTGATTCGTTATATCCAGCTGACAGACACGCCTATTACCATTGCCTTGCAGGGCGAATGGGGCAGCGGCAAGACTTCGTTGATGAATCTGTTGCGATACAACCTCTGCGAGGTGGATCATGCACCGTTCTTCCCGGTCTGGATCAACACGTGGCAGTATTCGCTCATGAAGACCCCGCAACAGGCCATCATCTCGATTCTCGAGGGGATCATCAACCAGATCGGAGCCCTGAATCCCAACCTGCAACGCTGGGAGGAGAGCAAAAAGAAGATCGGCGGGCTCTTCAAGAAAATGGCTACCGTCGGGACGAAGGTTGCCGCCGGAGCAGTAGGAATTGACGGAGGCGTGGTTGATGAATTCTTCTCCGGGGATTCGTCAAGTGCCTCGTCGGAGATCCTCCAGCTCAAGGAAGAGATCGCCAAACTGATCGGCGACGCCCTGGCCCGTGACACTTCGAAGCAGGGCTTCACCTTCTACATCGACGATCTCGACCGGATCGACCCTCCGGTCGCCGTCGAAATCCTCGAACTGCTGAAAAACATCTTCGACCTGGAGAAGTGCGTCTTTATCCTGGCCATCGACTACGATGTAGTCATCAAGGGGTTGAAACCCAAATTCGGCGAGTTGACCGATGCCAACGAACGCGAATTCCGGTCGTTCTTCGACAAGATCATTCAACTGCCCTTCTCGATGCCCGTCGCCTCGTACAACGTCGACACGTTTCTGGTCGATGCGCTGCGGAAGATCGAATTCTTCACCGATGCGGAGCTCGATGATCCGGCTTTGGCCGAAACCCTCTCCGAGATCACGCGTCTTTCGGTGGGCAGCAATCCCCGATCGCTCAAACGGCTGACCAATACGCTGGCCCTGATCTCGATCATCAACGAAATGCAGCATCAGGGCGAGACCACTCCGCAGGAGCGGCAGAACAAGACGCTCAACTATGCGCTGGTCTGTATGCAGATTGCCTATCCCTATATCTACAACCAGTTGACCGAGGAGCCCGATTTCAAGGCCTGGAACGAGAAAATCGCCTCGAAACTCAAACTGCGGCCGCTGACCGAGGCCGAACTGGAGTCGCTCGATGCCACGGAGGAGTTCGACGAGGAGTGGGAGAAGGTCGTCTTCCGTATGTGCCAGAAGGAGACCTATCTGAGCAACCGGGTCTTCAACGTCTCGGCCCTCTTCAACCGAATTGCCGATCTGGTTGGCGACGACGCCTCGCTGGGTGAGGTGATCGCCTCGACACTTGAATTATCGGCCGTCACGAATCTGAAGGCCTTCGACGGCCCGATGAAGAAGCCCGGCGAGCGCAACCGCGATACGCAGACCTACAGTTTCAACGGCAAACCCTATGCCCGAAAAACCGAGTTTGTACACGATGTGGTGGCCTACTACGTCTCACAGCACCCCGACACCACCCATGAACAACTTAAGGAGGCGTTCTGCATCAAACGAAACATGGACAAGGTCTTCATGGACTATGACCAATATCTGGCACAATTGGCCGAACGGGGCAGCGTGGATTTCTTCGGGCGAAAACCGGATATTCCGACGATCCAGCTGGCTGACCGGAAGATCGTTATTGCCGCCAACTGGCCGACGCAGGTTAATGGCAAACCGGCAGAATTTGCCAAGTTGCTCGATTTGTTGCGCAACAAGTTGGGGTATGACATAAAAGCCAATTAATTTTATCGTTGGTATAAAATAATTTATTACACTTTTTACAGTAATGACGCTATTGCCGGCGTCGAAATGTAGTAAGATCGGTTACACCATCACCTCTACCAAGAGTGCAGACAACGATTTATCACGGACGGACAAGATGGGGCGCCTGAGGACGGCCAGGATGGTGCCGTCGGACTGAATGGACAGGATGGCGACGTTTTTTTCAGCGATGTTGCTCAGGACGAGGACTATCTCTATCTCACCCTCTCGGGCGGCGAGCGCATCGAGGTGCCGAAGCATCATCCGCACTGCGTATCCTTCTCCGAGACGGAGGCCATCTGGGTGTTTCCCAACAAGACGTACACCATTGACTGTACCATTACGGACGCTGATGAAAATACGGTGATAAAAGCTCTTGCGCAAGATGGATTCCGTGCTGTCGTAAAAGAGCCCGATTTCTCAACAGGCGTAATTGAGATTACGATCCCGGAGACAGTTCTATCCAGCAAGATTCTTGTCTTTGTTACGAACGGGAAGAAGCGAACGATCATGAGATCCATCAATTTTGTGGAGAGAGGGGATATCTTTATAACCACCAAATCCTACACGGTTGACTCCAATGGCGACTCCGTAAGCATCGACCTCTCTACCAATATCGATTATACGGTTGAGATTCCGGAAGAGGACACGTTATGGATTTCCATATCGGGCACAGAGACCCGCATTGCCATGAGAGACGGTCGCATTTCTTATCCAGCCCAATGAGAATCTCACGTATAGATACTCCACCATCAAGTTCATCAATGAGCAGGGTGTTACCGGAGAGACCGTGCTGATAACCCAGAAGTCGGGAACGTCAAGGATCATCAATGTGGAGACCCCGGGAAGCCTGGAGACAATCATGAGCAAGGATGAAAGAAACAAGAGGAAGGATTTGAAGATAATGGGATCCCTCAACAGCTTCGACTTCGAGTTTATTCGGATAATACCGGTGCTTAATACTCTTAACCTCAGAGATGTTCAGATCGAAATCCTGCCGGCAAGTTGCCTGCCCAAAACCAAAATATCTACCGTGATATTGCCTGCATCTTTGAAGAAAATCTCGAGCAAGGCCTTCTATGGTTCGGCAATAATGTCGCTGTATATCCCCGAATCGGTGGAGGAGATAGGCGATTATGCTTTTGCCAATACATCGACTTTGACGGGGAACATCGTTATATCGGACAATGTGACAAGTCTGGGGGCATATGCCTTTTATCAATATCCGAGCTCTACGGGAGGCCAAAATATTAGGAAACAGAGTGACCATTATCAATGAATATACCTTTTCAGAATGCTCAGGTCTTAAAGGGACATTGAAACTTGGCCATAGTATCACATCGATAGGAGAGTTATGCATTTGATGGTTGCAGCTCCCTGACAGGAAATGTCGACCGGCCGGAGACGCTTACAGAAATAGATGATTATGCGTTCCATAACTGCACGGGGTTCACCGGATATCTAAAAATAGGCCTCAATATTAAAAGTACTTATTATCAATAATTTATAAGGCATCAAAAAAATTAGTGGTTCTTATAATATTAGTTATAAACTAAATTTCAGCAAGATATACTGTATGGCCGTTACGCCTCCGGATATTAATAACCAGAGGCTGTTGTGAAAAAGCATCAGTCTGCCCAACGCTTGGGAAATATTCTCCCATAAAGTTAGATAAAGGCTATTTAGGAATTAAAAATTCCTAAATAGCCTTTATCAGTACCTCATAAGATTTGTCTTTCAATCGGGAAATAGTTCCCGATCCAGGGCAATTTTTTTGGGGGAGGGCAGGTACGATTTCTTATCCATGGCCGTTTTGCCCATCAACCGCAGAAACGACTCCTCATTGGATCTAGCTCTCCGTGGTCGTAATATGAATTTGGAGAAAATCGTTTTACCACCTATCTTTGTATTCGAGATGCGTTCTTTCCGGCTATGCAGACTCGAGTGATTCAGAGAATATCGCTCGTCTCCAAATCGTTACCTGTAAACTGGCGGACTTCTGTAAATATCTCTCATTCAGCGGATACGCCTGGAACCAATGCCTTGCCATGTGAAAAGTTATGTTCTTGTTGATTCCACAGACCTCAGCTATCTCTTTCAGATACTCGTTGCACTTCTGGTTTGACGGTACGGGGAGCAGACGTTTGCCTTTACGGAAGTGTTTGTATTTCTCAATAATCTGGAGCGGCACATCCAGCAGTCGCACGTTGAACGGGACTTTGGTCTTCTGTCGATGAAAACTGATCCAGGTATTGCCATCAGCCCATACATTCAGCTGGTCTTCCGTGAGGTTGTAAACATCAATGTACGCCAATCCTGTATAGCAGCTGAATATAAATATGTCTCTGACCTGCTCCAGCCGCAGGCTTTCAAATTCCTTATTGTACAAACGGGAAACCTCTTCGATCGTAAGATAACCCCTGTCCACCTTGTCAAGGTGTAGTTTTTGTTGCTTGAAAGGGTCTGCTACAACCCATCCGTTGTCTTTTGCCATCTTGTATATGGAGGCAAAACGGTGGATAAACTTTACTGCAGTATTATTGTTGAGCCGATGTGCCGAGCGTAGCCAAAGGTATAGTTTGTCCAAAAAACGCTTGTTGATATCCTGCAAGGGAAGGTCACTTACCTTGAACTCATCCCGGAGAAACTCCTGCAGGCGATTACGGCAAACCTTATATCGGAAGAAGGACTCCTGGCCGTAATCCTGTGTCAGTACAAGTTTTTCGTAATCCGCAATGTATTTATTGCACAACGCAATGAGTGTCATACTGCGCTCGTCCTGGCAGAGTATGGAACTCTTGATCTTACTTGCCGTTATTACCTCGCCACGATAAATCATATCATTGTACTTGCGTTTGATCGTGGAGTGAAAATCGAACAGGGTGCTGTTGATCACCTGTTCCTCATGTGTTTGTCCCTTAGTCTTGTACTCCAGGGGAAGCCATCGTTCGGGTTCTATGTACATCTTGGTCGAAAAGTGTACCATCTCCCCGTTGACGGTAATGCGTGCTACGATGGGTGCTTTGCCATCAGGACGACATTTGCCCTTCTGAATGACGAAAATCACGCTGAAGGTGTTCTTGCTTGCTTTTTTGTCTGCTTTCATACTCTCTGTTATTTGGTGATACAAAGTTAAATATCAATAATTTACTGAAAGCCAAAGCAGTATAGTCAGAAGTAGTCGTATTTCAGACGTTTGTAGTTGGGTTACGCGCAATGTCTATTGCGGTTACGAACAGGTTACCGCAAGATGTCTATTAGGTGGATATTTGCCTGTTGATAATCAGTTGTTTGCCGTCCTGGAGTAGTCATATTCAGCAAAAAAGGGACGCTGAACGGACAAACAATCAAATAGTTAGATGCGCAACTAAAACAAAATGAGGATGTTACTTGTTGTAACATCCTCATCCTCTGGCGGAGAGAACGAGATTCGAACTCGTGGTACGGGTTGCCCCGTACGTCGGTTTAGCAAACCGGTGGTTTCAGCCACTCACCCATCTCTCCGGGCCGCCTTCCGGGCGTTTCCGTCCGAAAGGGTGTGCAAATATAGAATCTTTTTGGGAAAACACAAAGAAATGCGGCCAAAATTTCTATCTTTGCATCATCCCCAAACTCCGAACCGGTGAAAATCCTGCGTTTCATTCTCCTTGCGTGCACCCTGTGTGCGGGTGCCGGCGTCGCGGCGCAACCCGTCGCCACGGAGCGTTTCGACCGCCCGCTCGGCGAGGTGCTCGACGAGGTGGCCGTGCGCTTCGGCGTGCAGATACGCTGCAAGCGCTTCGCTGCGGATACCGTCACGGCCCGTTGTGCCGATTTCCGCCCTGTCTCTTATACACATCTGACGCTGCCGACGACTAG
>ERZ1027066.221-NODE-221-length-38431-cov-50.055764_pt1 | contig 38431 bp, 35 predicted proteins | sample MGYA00519282_ERZ1027066 | MGnify/ENA primary metagenome ERZ1027066 (study PRJEB26926, sample SAMN06164494) | human gut metagenome | biome: ENVO:00009003; feature: ENVO:2100002; material: ENVO:00002003 | host: Homo sapiens | place: USA | collected 2012 ... | reverse complement strand
CAGTATGTTTTTCGCATACTCCAACCGGAGACCGGTTATCCATTCGCGGAATGTCGCATGATATTTGTCCTTTATGTAAGCATTCAGATAAGTCCTGTTGGTGCCGAGCGTTTTCGCCATGTCCTGTATGGTGAATCCGGATTGCGTATAGCTCTTGTTTTCCAGCCAAGGCGTCAGGCTGCTTTCTATGCCGTCGAAATATTTGGGTGATTCCTTTTCTGTTTCTGTCTTTTTCTTCTCATCATCCGCCGCGTTCTCTATCTCCAGCGTACGCTCCACCTGCTCATAGAATATCATGTAGTTCTGGTAGGAATAAAACAGATAGCCGTAGAACGGGATGGATGACAGAATCCAGATATAAACGTATTTGTCAGGCAGGAATGTGAGCAGTCCGCATCCCACACCGAATATGACAGCCCACCATGTGAAAATGGAAAGCCACTTGATATACGCGCCTATGTCATCCGAATACGTTTCGTTGAAAATCCTGATGGCACGGTTATATGCCAGAATAAGCCTGCGGGCCAAGACGAATCCATAAGTGACCAGCCACGCAGCCAGAGCGAACAGCGCAATTGTCTGCAAAATCCCTTCGGGCAACAACATCAGCACGATGCAGGAAAGGACGGAAAAAATGACCCAAAGGCTGATATGCGTCCGTAACCGGCGCTTTGTGATGTAAAAGCGGTCCAGCAATGTCGTGAGTGCCGAACTGAAAAGCCAGTAACACAGGAAGTAGGTCGAAAGGTTCACCAGAATGGCCGCATTGGCGTTCTTGAACCGGATTCCGAAAAAGAAATGCACCGAATAATTGGCGACAAGCAGCAGCAACGCTATCCCTATGATCCGACGGGAGCGCAGATAATTTCCGAAAATGACTTTTTCCGGTATTTTGGCCAACAAAAAATAAAAGCCGAAGAACAGCATCAACGGCAACGCAATGAAAAGCGAAAATTCGTATATTGTATAATCCATTATTACCTTGTTGTTTTAAAACCAATTTGCACATTGGCTAATCCTTGATTCTATTGATGATTTCTGAGGCCGGAATGTCACGCATAAGCGTGAACCCGAACCACTTTTTGCCCAAATCCTTAATCGATGCCCCGATGTGGTACACTTCGTCGTCTATAAGCAGAAAACGGTCATGCGCTTTGTTGAACCGCTCTATCCTGACTGGCGGATATTGGGCGTTGTGACGGTCAACATCCAGTTGGAACCGGTCGCTGACACGCTGCGTGTAGATAGTGGCAGTCACTCCTTTTTCCCTTTTGTCGAGCAGGGTCAGTACCGTATCATCCACATAGTTGTCAATCAGCGCAATGGTACGTTTTGCCTTTCGTATCAAGTCAGATACAAAACGGTAAGCGTCAAACACCTGCCCGTCGTAGAATATACCCTGCATGGGAGGAATATTGGCTTCCAGTCGTTTGAACACCTCGTCGATGCGCTTGTCCGTCACCTCCTGATGCCGTTTCATTTCAAGCTGATGATATTCTATCGTTTCAAGCCGTTGGAACAGTTGGGCATTGGTAGCGATGAAACGGCGCATGGACACAAAGGCTCTCATGATGCGGATGTTCACTTCCACCGCAGTCTGTGATTTCAGGACGGAGCTAAGCATGGCGATACCTTGTTCGGTGAAAGCATAAGGCAACCTTCTGTCGCCACCCCAACTTGAAGTCACATTTTGTGATTTCAAGATTTCAACATCTTCTTTGTCCAGTTGAAACATGAAGTCGTCAGGAAACCGCTCGATATTACGTTTTACTGCCTGATTCAATGCTCTGGTTTCCACACCATACAACAAAGCCAAATCCCTGTCTTTAGCCATACCTCTTTTACTACTTAATTTCATTCAGGTTTTTGATAATCTCAATGCCCAATGCATTTTCAATCTTGCAGATGGTTTCCAACGACATATTCTTTTTCCCTTTCAACACCTTGGATATGTACTGCTGGGTGCAGCCCATCTTTCCGGCAAGCATTTTCTGTGTCAAGCCAAGTTCCGACATCCGTTTGGACATGGCAGCGGCAATCCATTGAGAGTACTGCGCCCAATCCTTTATATTCTGTTCCATCCCTTGCGTTTCCGGCACCGAAGCAACGGAAAGCGTTTTATCTGCCGTTGTGTCCATTGAAATACATCCTTTTCCTGTCTTGATTGCAAAGGTACAATAATTATCCAGAACCGAACAACCATAGGGTTGTGTTTTTACAGAATAGTTAAATGCTGCATTGCACCTGAATCAAAGATTCAGGAAGTCGATGCATTAGACACCCTCTCTTTCGCATCCATCAGGCAAGTCTGGCAAACATTCCTTTGAGTTCTCATAAATCACCTATGTTGTTTCTGTCTTGTTACTTCAAGAAATAGTAATAAGTGCTATTTACTGTAATACAGTTGATTATATCGTTATATAAAGAAAGTCCACCAATATCTCAATTATAGCATAGACAGCCGTGGGGAGGACAGCCGTTTTGCTGTCAATCCCAATGTGGATGTAAAGTACGAGTTCGGACCCAGGTTCAGTGTAAGGGCCGGGGCAGCCTGGGCACTCAGCCCGATAGACGAGCAGCAGATATTCACGGGACTTATCATGCGCAACTATAAGTATCTTACTCAGGGTAGGACAGATTTGGAGCAACTGCCAGGATACAGTGTGGACGGTGAACTGGACCTTAACTGTGAATATTATTTCAACAAATATGGTGCAGACCAATCACTGCACAACTATTTTCTGGACGTTTCAGCCTGGTACTTTGTAAATTCCAGGCTCCAGTTCTTCATCCATGCAAGAAATCTGTTGGATGAAAGAGAGTATGCCTACTCTTACATCGGTCCGTTAGAGACAACTCATTATTCGTATCGTATAAGACCTTTGAATATTTTGGTCGGAGCGCAGATAAAATTCTGAGGATAAGCCCTTTCTGAAAAATCTCATTTATTTATGAAAATCAATGTTGTGGTGTTCCCAACTATGTCAAGGATAATGTAATCTACAGTTCCGTATTCGGTGAGGATGGCACTACAGCACTGTTTAGGATAACGTTATAAATCAAGAGGAGAGTGATCCGATATCTTGGAGAATCGCGGCACTCTCCCCTTGGCTTATTTGCGGTATTTGGCCACATCGGCGAAGGTGGTCCTGACATCCGAGTCAGCGTAGATCTTGGCCCCGCTGCCTCCGAAGGACATGAAGTTGCCCCCGCCGGCTCCCAGCCGGGACTGAATCGATTTGCCGGCCTGCCTCCAGATGAGGTAGAATATCAGGAAAGGCAGGACCCACAGCAGGATGAAATTCATTATCGGGGAATTCTCGCGGGGAATCTCGCGGGTAAATGCTATGCGGCCGTCCTCATTCGGACTTTTGGCAGCCAGCAGACGGTCCACCAAGCCGGGGTCGCCGACCGAGCCGGTGGAGTAAGTGGTCTTGCCGTTGTCCCCCTCATCGGTCAGGAAATAGATGTAGTCGTTCTTGATCATGACCTTCTCGACCAGGCCGCTGTCGACCTTGTTGATGAAGGTGCCGTAGTCGGTGGGGATGATGCGCTGGCCGCTCATCTTGGGGAAGACCAGCCAGTTGAGTGTCAGTACCACAACGATTACCACCAGCATTCCTACAAAGGAACTGGTGCGTGGTCCCTGATCCTGCGGTTTGTTGCCGTCATTGCTGCGGTTTGCTTGCTGTACTGCCATTGTCAGATTGTTTAATTGGTTTATTAAATAATCTGACAAGGATTGTGCCGTTGCTGCTTTATGCCATTCTGACAGACTATGATGGATGGAATTCCAGCCGGGCGGGGCTGCGCAGACCGGTCAGGCGGCCGTCCCGGACGACAGGCGTACCGTTTGTGAAGGTGTCGGTGACGGCCCAGTCGAAAGTCTGTCCTTCGAGAGGGGACCAGCCGCAGCGGTAGGCTATATTGTCCTTGGAGACGGTCCAGGGCCGGCGGCGTACGATGACCAGATCGGCCCACCAGCCTTCGCGGATGTAGCCGCGGCGGTCGATGCGGAAGAGGTCGGCCGGGGAGTGGGACATCATCCGTACCACCTGCTCTATGGGGAAGCAGCCGCGTTCAGCGAGCTGGAGCATCATCACGAGGGAGTGCTGTATGGTGGGCAGTCCGGAGGGGGCATGGAGGTAATCCTGCATTTTCTCAGCATACAGATGGGGGGCGTGGTCGGTGGCTACGGCCTGGACACGGCCCTCGCGGACAGCTGCGGTGACTGCCTCCCGGTCGGCGGGAGTCTTGATGGCCGGGTTGCACTTGATCAGTGAGCCGTATCTGTCGTAATCCCTGTCGTCGAACCACATATAGTGTACGCAGACCTCGGCGCTGATGCCGGAGCAGCTCTTCCTGGCCTCTGAAATCATTTCTATCTCGTCGGCGGTGCTGACGTGGAGTACATGCAGGCGGGTGCCGTGTTTCTTAGCCATCTCCACAGCCTTGGATGAGGAGAGGATGCAGGCCTCGCGGCTGCGGATCAGGGGATGGGCGCTGAAGGGAATGGAGTCGTCGCCGTAGCGGGTGCGGGCAGCGGCCAGGTTGCGGCGTATCGTGGCCTCGTCCTCGCAGTGGGTGGCTATAAGCCGGCCGGGGAGGGAGAATATGGCCTCAAGGGCCTGCTGCGAGTCCACAAGCATGTTGCCGGTGGAGGAGCCCATGAAGACCTTGATGCCGCAGATGCGGCGGGGGGCGGCGCTGCGCAGCTCCTCGATGTTGTTATTGGTGGCTCCAATATAAAAGGAGTAGTTGGCGTAAGAGTCCCGGGCGGCGGTGGAGTATTTCTCCTCCAGGGCCGGGAGGGTGGTGGCCGGAGGGTTGTTGTTGGGCATGTCCATGAAAGAGGTGGTGCCTCCGAGGACGGCCGCGGCGCTTTCGGAGGCGATGCAGCCCTTGGCGGTGGCTCCCGGCTCGCGGAAATGCACCTGGTCGTCGATGACGCCGGGGAGGAGGAGGGCATCGGCATTGTTCCCCAGGATCTCCTCTGCGGAGGCTCCGGCCTGCCGTACCGCCGCCTCATATCCCGGGTCGGACCGAAGCATCACCTTGGAGATGATTCCGTTCTCTATCAGGACGCTGCCCTCGCGGATGCTGCCTTCGTTGACTATCCGGATGTCCCGGATGAGAGTGCTGCCTGCCATTGCCGTTTATTTTGTTTCGGGATTTGGGGTAATCTTCCTGAACCGGAGGGCGATGACTCCGCGGAATGCCTCTCCGAAGATGGAACTGCTCATCTTGGACTTGCCCTCCTTGCGGTCGGTAAAGATGATGGGGACCTCGATGATCTGGAATCCGAGTTTCCAGGCATTGTACTTCATCTCTATCTGGAAGCCGTAGCCCTTCATTCTCACCTTGTCCAGGTCGATGGTCCTTAGGACCTTGCTGCTGTAGCAGACAAAGCCGGCGGTGGAGTCGTAGATCTTCATGCCCAGGACTGTGCGGACGTAGTAGGATGCCCCGTATGATATCAGGATGCGGCTCAGCGGCCAGTCCCGGACGGCGATGCCCTTGACGTAGCGGGAGCCTATGGACATGTCGGCACCGCCCTCGGTGCAGGCCCGGTAGAGGCGGATGAGGTCGTCCGGGTTGTGCGAGAAGTCGGCGTCCATCTCGAAGATGTAGTCGTAGCCATGCTCCAGGCACCATCTGAAGCCGGCGATGTAGGCTGTGCCCAGTCCCAGCTTGCCCGAGCGCTCCAGAAGGAAGAGCGACTCCTGGAACTCTGTCTGCAGACCCTTGACTATGGCGCCCGTACCGTCGGGGGAGCCGTCGTCGACTACCAGGATGTGAAAATCCCCGTCCAGGGAGCGGACCTTCCGGATCATCTTCTCTATATTCTCTTTTTCGTTGTAGGTGGGTATGATTACTATCTTTCGGTGTTCCATGAGACAATTTGATTACACTCATACAAAGGTAGAAAAATATTGCTATCTTCGGCCAAAATTCCTAATACACCCTAAAGATTATATGAAACGTATCAAGATGTCGCTTCTGCTGAAGATTGTGATAGCCATTCTTCTGGGTATCGGCTGTTCGTATTTCTTCCCCGAGGCGCTGGCGCGTATATTCGTGACATTCAATTCACTTTTCGGTAATTTCCTGAATTTCATAATTCCTCTGCTGATTCTAGGTCTCGTGGCCCCCGGTATAGCGGAACTTGGACGCGGAGCCGGGAAGATGCTGGGAGTCACCACTCTTCTGGCTTACGGCTCGACGGTACTGTCCGGCTATTTCTCCTACGGTGTCTGCGGCCTGACCTATCCGCATATCCTGGAGCAGGGCTCATTCTCCTCGAGCGAGGCGCTTGCGGCGGCCGAAGGGCTGGAACCGTATTTCGTCATTGACATGCCGCCTCTCTTCGGCGTGATGTCGGCCCTGATACTCTCCTTCGTACTGGGTCTAGCCCTGGCATCGGTCAAGGGCAATGCCTTCCGTACGGTCCTCAATGAGTTCCGGGAGGTGATAATGCTCGTTATCCGGAAGGTCATCATCCCGCTGCTGCCCCTGTACATCTTCGGTATCTTCCTCAAGATGGGCGTAGAGGGTACGGTGATGATGATTATCGGGCTGTTCCTCAAGGTTATCATAGTCATCTTCATACTGCATGTCGCGCTCCTGCTGATCCAGTTCTGCATCGCGGGCGCCGTGGCCGGCAAGAATCCGCTCAGATGTCTGAAGAACATGCTCCCGGCCTATATGACGGCCCTGGGCACGCAGTCCTCGGCGGCCACCATACCGGTTACCCTGGCGCAGGCCAAGAAGAACGGTGTGAGGGCTGAGGTGGCGGATTTCGTGATACCCCTGTGCGGTACGATTCATTTGTCAGGCAGCACTTTGAAGATAGTGGCCTGCGCCTTCGCGATATCGTTCATGACCGGCATGCCTACTGATCTGGGACTCTATACCGAGTTCATCTTCATGCTGGGCATAGCCATGGTCGCCGCTCCCGGAGTGCCGGGCGGAGCCATCATGGCCTCGATCGGCATTATCGGCTCTATCCTGGGATTCGACGAGGACATGCAGGGACTGATGATAGCCCTGTATATCGCGATGGACAGCTTCGGAACGGCCTGCAATGTCACAGGTGACGGCGCCATCGCCCTGATAGTCGACCGCATCTTCAAGAAGCAGGCAGTCCGATGAAGGAGGTCCTCAATATAGCGGTGTGCCAGTGCGGGGCGGTATGGGAGGCTCCTCAGGAGAATCTCGCCCGTCTGCAGTCATTCATAGGAGGCTATCTGGAACAATGCGGGGACAATGACCGCCCGGACCTGATCGTCCTGCCGGAGTTCTTTGCCACCGGCTTCACTTCCAATGTACAGCTCGCCGAGGCGGAGGACGGTCCTACCCTCAGGTGGATGCAGGCCCTGGCGGCATCCTCCGGGGCAGCAGTCACAGGCTCTGTTCCTACTTCGGCTGGAGGAGCTGTTGTCAACCGGATGTATTTCGTCCGCCCTTCCGGCGAGGCGGAGCATTACGACAAGCGGCATCTCTTCCGGATGAGCGGGGAAAATGAGGTGTTTGCCCCCGGTAGCACCAGGAAGACGGTGGAGTACCAGGGCTGGAGGATAGGCCTGAATGTGTGTTATGACCTCCGCTTTCCGGTATGGAGCCGCCGAACCCCCTCGAACGACTACGACCTGCTGCTGAATGTGGCTTCATGGCCGTCCTCCCGTATGGCGGCCGCATCAATTCTGGCACATGCCAGGGCTGTGGAGAATCAATGCTGGTTCGTTTTCTGCAACAGGGTTGGGGACAGTCCGGAGAACACCTACTCCGGAGGTTCGCTGATAGTCGACTACAAAGGACGTGCGGTGGGAGAACTGAGCTTTGATGATTCTACCGGGCCGGACGGAGGCTTTCTGCATGCTTCACTGGACTTGGGCGGACTTAGGCGCTTCAGGGAGAAATTTCCGGCGTGGATGGATGCTGACGGATTTAATTTGAAATAAATAGATAGAGACATGAAAATAAGAATTATTGTTTTATCGGTACTTTCCGTCCTGCTGAGCTGCTCATGCGCTGAAAGGACGGTCAAGGTGGAACTGGTCGCAACGAACGATACGCACGGTGCAGTGTTTCCCAAAGGATACACCCCTGAAGCTCAAGAACATTCTTCATTGGCTTCGGTGTGTGCCTATGTGGACAGCCTCAGGTCCGCCGACGGCGATGACCATGTGATACTGCTGGACTGCGGGGATCATCTTCAGGGTGACAACGCCACTTACTATTTCAATTATGTGGATACAGCTGACGGAGAGCATCTTCTGAGCCGGATATTCAATTATATGAAGTACGATGCCGTGGTGGTGGGCAATCATGACCTGGAGGCGGGTCATCCTGTCTACGACCGCATGGCCCGGGAACTGGACTGTCCTTACCTTGCCTCCAACGCGGTGTCCGTGGAAGACGGGAAGGCCTGGTTCGACAGATATGCTGTCATTGACAGGGACGGACTTCGGACTGTTGTCATAGGATTTACCAATCCCAATGTGAAGTCTTGGATATCCAAAGATAAGTACGAGGGACTGGATTTCGTTCCGGTGGACTCCATCGCAGCTTCCCTGGTAGCGGAGGTACGGCGCCGGGAGAGACCGGACGTGGTGATTCTGGCAGTGCACTGCGGTCTGGGAAAGGAGGATGTCCCCAGTATAGAGAACAATGCGCTTTATCTGGCCGCCCATGTGCCGGGTATCGATGCCGTAATCGCCTCTCATGACCACAGGCGTCTGGCGGCAAAGGTTATGGGAGCGGACGGAGACAGTGTCTGCGTCGTAGAATCCGGCTCCAAGGCTCAAGCCGTGTCACGGCTAAGCATCTCCGCTGTCAAGAAAGGAAAACGTCTGGTGTCCCTTAGCGTGGAGCCTGCGGTGGCGGAAGTGTCGCATCTGGCCCCCTGCGGACGCTACATGGAGGAGTTCGGGCAGGACTGGCAGACTGTCTACGATTTCTCCAACAGGACGATAGGCCGTTTCACCTCGCCTCTCGATCTCAGTTATAGGCAGGATAAGCGCTCTGAATACCTGGCTTTTATCCATTATGTACAGCTTTCCTGCCCCGGAGTGGAGATCTCCTTCACCGCTCCTCTGGTATCCGAGGGCGTGATGCCGGCCGGAGAACTGAAGTTCAACGATCTTTTCACCCTCTATCGTTTCGAGAACCTGCTGTATGTTGTGGAGATGACCGGCAGGGAGATAAAGGATTACCTGGAGGGAGCCTATGACAAGCGCATAACCGGTTCGGATTTCCTCTATAATTACGATACTGCCGGCGGGCTGATTTATACAGTCTCTCCTTCTGCCGGGAAAGGCAGCCGGGTGAGAATCATCTCGATGTGGGACGGCACTCCCTTCGACATGTCCCGTACCTACCGGGTGGCGATGACCTCCTACAGGGCCAGCGGTGCGGGCGGCCTTCTGGCAGAGGCCGGCCTTGACCGTGAGACGATGGACTCCCGCATCGTTGAAATCTATCCGGAGATACGTGAGATGCTGCGCGATTTTATTGAGAACCAGGGAGATATAAACCCGAGGGAAATTGCGGCTGCGAAAAAGACCGGTACATGGCGCTTTGTAAAATAATTTTTGTAACTTTGTGCCGCCCGTAAGTTTTTATTATGAACGAAAGTTATAAGACAGCATTAGACGCCCACAAGAAGAAACTGGAGCTTTTCATCTCCCGGTATGAGAACCTCATGGCCCGAAACAGGGAGCTGGAACAGGTGCTGGGCAGGAAAGATGCTGAGATAACGGACTGCCGGGCCAAATTGGATAACAGTAATAACAAAATTAAAGAATTAGAACAGAAGATAGATAAATTACAGCTTGCAGGCGCTTTTGAGGCGTCTGCTACAGATATTAAAGAAGCTAAGCAGAATATAGGCAGATTGGTGCGGGAGATAGACAAATGTATTTCATTGTTGAATGACTGATATGGAAGACGGAAAGTTCTTGTGCAATTTCACTATACTGGACAGGAAGTTCACCTACAGAGTCCTGCCGGAGGAAGAGAGCATCATACGCAGTGCTGTCAAGAATATCACGGACAAGCTCGCCGAACTCAGGCAGAGACATAGTTTCGTGGACAACCAGCAGGCTCTCACGGTAGTGCTGATTCAGTTCGCAGTGCTGCTGGAGATGGCCCGCGCGGAGGATGCGGCCGGCAGGATGGTCAAGGAAATTCAGTCATTGGACAGACAGCTGGACGAGTATTTGGAATCAAATGCCATATAAGCTTTAGCCGTTAGATCGCTCTTTGCGAAAATCAACATTATTTACAATCCTGAGCCAACTCGATGGATGAAGACAGGCCTGGGTGACCCGCAAGGGGATTCGGTACATACCGGACGTTGGAAGTCTGAGTCCGCAATCGGAGCTCAAATCCTACTTATTCAGGTTTTTCTGATAAACAGTGTTCTAACGGCTTTTTCTTTAGAATCACAAACTCAACATATAAACTGATACAATATGAACATTATCTTAGTAGTTATTTTATTGATCGCTGTAGCCGTAGTGGCCGTGGTTGCGACAGTTCTGGTCGTTAACGCAGCCCGCAGGAAGCAGGCGGACAAGATCATAAAGGAAGCAGAGCTCGAAGGAGAGAACATCAAGAAGGAGAAAATCTTCCAGGCGAAGGAAAAGTTCCTGCAGCTCAAGGGCGAGCACGAGCGCTTCATCAATGAGAAGAACCAGCAGATTCAGCAGACTGAGAACAAACTCAAGCAGCGCGAGATGCAGATGAAGCAGCAGTTCTCCGACCTTCAGCGCAAGCAGGCTGAGAACGAGGCTGTCAGGGAAAATCTCAAGGCCCAGACCGATATGCTCAACCGCAAGGCCGAGGAGTACGACAGGCTCCACAAGGAAGCGGTCGAGAAAATCGAGAATATCGCCGGCATGTCGGCAGCCGAGGCCAAGGAGATGCTGATGGAGACGATGAAGGAGGAGGCCAAAACGCAGGCCATGTCATACATCAACGATGTGATGGACGAGGCCAGGATGAATGCCAGCAAGGAGGCCAAGCGGATAGTTATCAACACTATTCAGCGCATAGCTCCTGAGACCGCAATAGAGAATGCGGTTACAGTTTTCAACATCGAGAACGACGAGATGAAGGGCCGTATTATCGGACGCGAAGGCCGCAATATCCGTGCGCTCGAGGCTGCCACCGGAGTTGAGATCGTCGTGGACGACACTCCCGAAGCCATTCTGCTTTCTGCTTTCGATCCTGTGCGCAGGGAGGTGGCCCGTCTGGCTCTGCACCAGCTGGTGACTGACGGAAGGATACATCCGGCACGTATAGAAGAAGTGGTGGAAAAAGTCCGTAAGCAGCTCGATGACGAGATTATGGAAACAGGTAAGCGTACCTGCATCGACCTGGGCATTCACGGTCTGCACGCCGAGCTGGTAAAACTGGTCGGAAGGATGAAATACCGTTCGTCATACGGACAGAACCTGCTTCAGCACTCCCGTGAGGTGGCCAATATATGCGCAACTATGGCAGCTGAGCTGGGACTGAATCCCAAGCTGGCGAAAAGGGCTGGTCTGCTCCACGATATCGGTAAGGTGTCCGAAGAGGATTCCGAGCTGCCTCATGCCATTCTCGGTATGAAAATCGCCGAGAAGTATAAGGAGAAACCTGAGGTATGCAATGCTATCGGAGCTCACCATGAAGAGGTGGAGATGCTCTCGCTGATATCTCCCATCGTTCTGGTAGGTGACGCGATTTCAGGTGCACGTCCCGGTGCCCGCCGTGAGGTCATCGAATCCTATATCAAGAGACTGAAGGATATGGAGGCCATCGCTCTCTCTTATCCCGGAGTGACCAAGACCTATGCCATTCAGGCAGGACGTGAACTGAGGGTCATCGTCGGAGCCGACCAGGTGTCCGATGCCGAATCCGAGATGCTTTCCAACGAGATAGCCAAGAAGATTCAGAACGAGATGGTATATCCCGGTCAGGTCAAGATAACGGTTATCCGCGAAACCCGTTCGGTGGCGTTTGCCAAGTAATACCGGTGACTGTGAGACGAGTTGTCACTCTGTTGCTCCCGGCCTTGTTCCTGTTAGTCACAGCCTCATGTAATAAGGCATGGCGAGGCGACGGCCCGCCCGGTACTGTTGCAGGAACAGTCTGGATAGGGACCAATGAGGCCAGAGACGAGATTCTGGAGCTAAGTTTCGGTATGTCCGGAGATGTGTCTTTTACCCAGGAGGAAGACGGTTCGTCTACTGAGACGGGAGAAGTGGATATACTTTTTACATCACCGGCAGCCGAACAGGGATTGAGGGATACCGTCCGTTATAGCGGGCCCTATACCTATTTCCGGCGGCCCTCATCTGTGGTCGGAGACGTGTACCATGGGCAGATAAGGTTTACTCTTACTGCGCAGGAGTCAGGCAAGGTGCGTGAGGCGGTGATGGAGTTCCATAATATGAGATTCTATTTTGAGTTCATGGACAGTCCGGGCGCTTGGCCCGCAGATCCGGCTGAAGATTCGTGGACTAACAGTGTACGGTAATGATATCGTTCCACTCGGTGGTGTAACAGGGAGACAGGTGCTCCCTGTTCATTTTTATACCCTCCAGGGACTGGGAGGCCACTCCTATGGTGTTGCGCCCCTCCTTCCGGTTGATGCTGTCCATGACGCTCATCAGGCGGGAGTGCCGCTCGCGGTCCACGTTGTCGAAGAAGGAGAGCTGGACCTTGCCCGCGGGGATGATGTCTCCCAGCATGACTCCTGCCCGTTTGTAGCCGTATCCCTCCCTGTACATTTCCCGGGTGGTGCGCATGACGGCGGTGTTGATTTCCAGCGTGCTGTCGGTGTCTGTCGGGAACTGGACGATGCGGCTTTCGAACTGTTCGCGAGCGCTGTCGCGGTGGAAGCGGTTGGTCATGATGAATACGGTGACATTGCCGCAGCAGGAACCCTGTTTCCGCAGTTTCTCCACGGCCATGGAGCAGAACATGGATACCTGGGCGGAGAGTTCGTCCAGGTCTGTAATCTCCTTGGCGAATGTCCTGGAGATCATTATCTGTTTTTTCGCCTGGGCGGTGTCCTCGAAGCTGATGCAGGGTATGCCGTGGAGTTCCTGCCATGTCCGGACTCCGCCGATGCCCATCTCGGCATTGACCCACGACTCGTCCCGGGTGTAGAAGTCCCAGGCGGTGCTCATCCCGAAATAGCCCTTGAACCGCTTGGTGTAGCGGCGGCCGATGCCCCAGATGTCCTCTATCGGGAATTTTTTCAGGACTTTCTCCACATCCTGCTGCCGGTGCATCCAGCATCCGCCTCTTGTGGCCGGGTACTGCTTGCAGAGCTTCGAGGCTATCTTCGCCAGGGTCTTGGTGGGGGAGACGCCTACGCTTACGGGGATTCCGGTGCAGCGGCGGCATTCCCTTGATACGGTCTTGGCCCATAGGTCGAAGTCTGTGTCCGGACTCAGGCCGGTCAGGTCGATGAAGGACTCGTCTATGGAGTAGACCTCGATGGCCGGGGCGAAGCGGGATAGGGTCTGCTGGACGCGGCGGGACATGTCGCCGTAGAGGGCGAAGTTGGAGGAAAATACGGTGACGGCTCCGGACTCTATGAGGGGGCGGAACTCGAACATCGGCTGGCCCATCTTGATGCCGAGGCGCTTGGCCTCGTTGGAGCGGGCTATGGCGCAGCCGTCGTTGTTGGACAGTACGACTACCGGTCTGCCCTCGAGGTCGGGGCGGAAGACCCGCTCGCAGCTGACGAAGAAGTTGTTGCAGTCGGCCAGGGCGAACATGGCCGTCAGACTTTCTTGATGACGTACCGGACTATTCCCCAGACTGTCAGGTCGTCTCCCTCGCGGATGGTGATGGCCCGGTATTTAGGGTTGGAGGGCAGCAGGGTGACACTTCCGTCGTCATGGATGGAGAGCCGCTTGACGGTAAATTCTCCGTTGATGAAGCATACGGCGATGGCTCCGTCGCGCGGCTCCTCAGATTTGTCGATGACCAGGATGTCCCCGTCCCGGATGCCGTCGCCCTCCATGCTGTCGCCGCTGACGCGGGCAAAGAAGGTCGAGGCCGGGTTCTTGACGACCAGCCTGTTGATGTCCAGGGCCGTGCCGGGAATGTCCTCCGCTGGGGAGGGGAAGCCGGCGTGGATGGACTCGAAGAGCTTGATTTCCGGTCTTTCCTTGGGTTTGGGGCTGTCTGGCGTGCTGTTCATTGCTCTGTCTGAGATACGTTGCTTAACTTGTTCGCAAGGATGTGTAACTTGTTCACATTGATATGTTGCAGGAGTTAGGTCGGGAATCTGTCCTCTGGATGTGCTACTGAATCTTAGCCAGGAACTTGTCCACCTTGATGATGAAGCGCTCGTGGGTGCCGTTCGCTATCTCGCCCTTGGAGTCCCGGGCGGTCACGTCGAAGACCAGACGGCGGCCGTCAATCTCCTTGAGTGTGGCTGTTGCGGTAATGGTCTCTCCTATGGGGGATGCCTTGATGTGGGCGATGTCAATCCTGGTGCCTACGGTAGAGAGTCCCTCTTCGAGCAGCCCGTTGACCGCATAGCAGGCGGCCATCTCCATGTAGGCCACTACGGCCGGTGTTGCAAATACGTCCAGTGCGCCCGAGCCCATGAGGGATGCGCAGTTCTCCTTGCAGACCTTGGTGGTCGATGTCGCGGAAATTCCTACTTTGATATCTTCTGTTGCCATATACGTTTTATTTTAAAGTGTGCGCAAATTTATAAAAAAACATCACCCCCGATACCACAACGGCAGCAAATCCCGCAATTCGGTGCCGTTGCGGAACGGCATCTTCCCCGACACCCCTGCCACAGCCCTTCTGAGCGGTATCCCTCTTCCGTCCTCCTACCACAACGGCAGCAAATCCCGCAATTCCCTGCCATTGCGAGATGCTTGATAAAAAATAGGGTAGTCAAATTTTTTGATTGCAAACAGTCTGAGGAGCCGGAAATGAGAAATGAAAAATCCGACGGAGATCGGTGTCTCTGCCGGATTCTTCAATGTTTGCGCGGGAAGGCGGTTAGCGGACCTTAACGGCGGCTTCCATGCCGACCTTGATGGCCTGCTCGTTCATCGGGATGAGGTTGTGGTGACGGGGAGGGAGGGACTTTTTCAGTCCGGCTGTCACGTTCTCCATCTTGACGATGGGCTTAACCTTCAGGAAGGCTCCGAGGACGATCATGTTGTAGGCCTTGGCGTTGCCCATCTTGGCGGCCTCGTCTGCGGCGTCGATCTTGTAGATCTGGATGTCGGTACGGGTCGGGTGGTGGGTGATGCCGTTGGGGTCATAGACGAGCAGTCCGCCGGGCTTGATGCGCGACTCGAACTTGTCGAGGGACTGCTGGTTGAGGATGATGGCGGTGTCGAACTTGCTCAGGATAGGAGAACTGATCTTCTTGTCGCTGAGGATGACGCTCACGTTGCAGGTACCGCCTCGCATTTCAGGGCCGTAGGAGGGCATCCATGCCACTTCCTGGTCCTGCATGATACCGGAGTAGGCCAGAATCTTGCCCATGGAGAGGACTCCCTGTCCTCCGAATCCTGCTATGATGATTTCTTCTTTCATATTTTATCTAAATATTTAATCGTTTATTACCTATCCTTCATATCTCCTAACGGATAGAAAGGGAACATATTCTCCTCCATCCACTTATTGGCCTGAACGGGAGTAACCTTCCAACCGGAGTTGCAGGTGCTGACCACCTCTACGAAGGAGGTCCCCTTCTTCATCATGGAGTTCTCGAATGCCTTGCGGATGGCCTTCTTGGTCTTGCGCACTGCGGCGGGGTTCTGTACGGACTGACGGGTCACGTAGCAGGTACCTTCGAGCTGGGCGATGAGCTCGGTGATCTTGAGGGGATAACCGTTGAGCTCGGCCTTACGTCCGTAAGGAGTGGTGGCTGTTACCTGTCCGAGGAGGGTGGTGGGGGCCATCTGGCCTCCGGTCATACCGTAGATAGCGTTGTTGATGAAGATGATGACGATGTTCTCACCGCGGTTGCAGGCGTGCATTACCTCGGCTGTACCGATGGATGCGAGGTCGCCGTCACCCTGGTATGTGAACACATATTTGTCGGGCATCAGCCTCTTGGTGGCTGTGGCGAGGGCGGGAGCACGTCCGTGGGCTGCCTGCTGCCAGTCGATGTCCAGATAGTTGTATGCGAATACGGAGCATCCTACAGGGGAGATACCGATGGTCTTGTCCTGGATGCCCATCTCCTCGATGACCTCGGCGATGATCTTGTGGACTACACCGTGGGAGCAGCCGGGGCAGTAATGGAGGATGTTGTCTTTGAGTATGGGGGTTTTCCCGTAAACCTTGTTCTCAGGTTTGATTATTTCGTTAATATCCATCATGATTGCCTTTTTTACATAGTTTTTTTGAAGACTTCCAGGATCTCCTCGGGGTCAGGAATCATACCGCCCTGACGGCCGTAGAAGTTGACGGGGATGCGTCCGTTGACGATCAGTCTGATGTCCTCCACCATCTGGCCTGCGTTGAGCTCGAGGGAGAGGATGTTCTTGAGCTGGGGTACCAGGGCGTCGATCTCTTTCTTGGGGAAAGGATAGAGGGTGATGGGACGCAGCAGGCCGAGCCTGATGCCTTCCTCGCGTGCCAGCTCGACTACCTTCTCGCCGATACGGGACATACAGCCGAATGCTACGATGAGGTACTCGGCGTCGTCGGTCATGTAGGTCGAGTAACGGACCTCGTTGGCCTCGATCTCGGCATACTTCTTCTGGAGCTTGATGTTGAAGTTCTCCTGTACCTGAGGGTCGAGGGCGAGGGATGTGATGGTGTTGCCGTGACGGCCCTTGTTGCCGATGGTTGCCCAGGAGTCGCACAGGGCACGGATCTCCTCCTCAGTGCGGCGGGGCTTGGCGGGACGCAGCTCCACTTTCTCCATCATCTGTCCGATGACACCGTCGCCGAGAATCATGGCAGGGTTGCGGTACTTGAACGCGAGCTCGAAGGCCTCGCCTACGAAGTCGTACATGTCCTGAGCCGATGCGGGAGCGAGTACGATGGGATGATAGTCACCGTGTCCGCCGCCCTTCACTGCCTGGAAGTAGTCTCCCTGGCTGGGCTGGATGGTTCCGAGTCCCGGACCGCCGCGCATTACGTTCACTACCACGCAGGGCAGCTCGGCGCCGGCGATGTAGCTGAGTCCCTCGCACATGAGGCTGATACCGGGGCTGGAGGAGGAGGTCATGACCTTCTTTCCGCAGCAGGCACCGCCGTATACCATGTTGATGGATGATGTTTCACTCTCGGCCTGGAGCACTACCATGCCGGTGGTCTCCCAGGGCTGTACTTTCATCAGGGTTTCCATCACCTCGGACTGAGGGGTGATAGGGTATCCGAAGTATCCGTCGCAGCCGCAGTCGATGGCTCCGTATGCGATGGCCTCGTTACCTTTCATAAGAATCTTTTCTGCCATATTCTCAAAATTTAGATTTTAACACGATAAACAGTAATAACTGAATCAGGACATACGGTCGCGCAGTTGGCGCAGCCGATGCATTTCTCGGGATTGACCAGAGAAAGGAAGTTGTAACCCTTGCCGTTGACCTCATGGGACAGGGCAATGGCTTCGGTGGGGCAGTTTACGACGCATACGCCGCAACCCTTGCACCTTTCTTTGTCTACTACAATAGCTCCTTGTGTTGCCATAAAATTAGTGTTTGTTATTGGTTGAAGTTTAAAAATCCGAATGCAGCCACCACCCTGCTGCTGATATAGTCCCAGCGCAGGATAATGCCTATGATGAGCAGCAGCCCGATCCAGATGAATCCCTTGGCGGTGGAAGTCTGCTCAGAGTACCAGTTCTTGAGTCTAGTGAATGGGTTGTTCATCTCGTTCAGGGTTTTATATTGCCGCGTCTGCTTTTTCTATCCTTATGCGGGCGTCCACAGCAGTGATGGACTTGGAGTTGCCCAGCAGGGGATTGATGTCCATCTCGTAGATCTCCGGAGCGGCGGCGCATAGAGCCGACACGCGGCGGATGACCTCGTTGAAAAGTACCAGGTTGACACCTTCCTTGCCGCGGATGCCCTTGAGAAGCTTGAAGCTCCTGAGTCCGCTGATCATCTCGTCAGCCTCTATCTTCGAAACAGGGGAGAGTGCGTAGCTGATATCGTTGAGAGCCTCCACGTAGATACCGCCCAGGCCGCAGAGGAGCAGATGGCCGAACTTCTCTTCCCTCTTGGCGCCTACGAAGACCTCGGTACCGCTGAGCATCGGCTGCAGGAGGACTCCAGTAGCGTCCTTGATGCGCATCATGCGGTAGAACTCGGAGGTCAGGGTATTGTCGTCAGTGATGTTGAGGGATACTCCGCCTACGTCCGACTTGTGGATGGGACCTACTACCTTCATGACCACGGGATACTTGATCTCCTTGGCGGCCTCGATGGCCTCGCCCAGCTCGCTCACCACGTACTCGCGGCTGCGGTTGATGCCGGCTGCGTCGAGCAGGAGCTGTACCTGGTCGGGGGCCAGATAGCCGTTGCCGTTGGAGTCGATGACCTCGCGGATCATCTTCTTGTCCACGGGCGGAAGGGTGCATCCGTCGATGGGCTTGGGCCGGTTCATGATCTTCACGATGGCCGAGCCGAGAGCCACCTCGTCGGGGAAACTGATGAAGCCCTTGTCATGGAAAGCCTGGATCTCGTCGTGGGCGTTGACCACGGAGGGCAGGACGGGGTATATGGGTTTGCGGGAGTTCCTGATCTTCTCGCCTATGAGGTCGTACACGTCATAGACAGTAGTCAGGCCGGGATTGCCGAAGATGATGGTGATGGCGTCCACGTCGAAATCGTTCTCGCAGGCGTCGAGGATGTAGCCGAGCTGCTCTGCGGTGCCGGTGGCCAGGAAGTCGATGGGGTTGGCTGTGGACGAGCCGATGTAGAGTTTCTTGAGGAGTTCCTCGGCCTTCGGACCGGAGAGGCGGGGTATCTCGATGCCGTTGGAGGAGAGCACGTCGGTCTGCATGACTGCGGGACCTCCGGCGTGGGTGACGATGCCGACCCTGCGTCCCTGAGGCTCGGGGTACATCATGGCGGCGGCCACTGTCACCAGCTCGGTGCGGCTGTAGCACCTTACGATGCCGGTCTTGCGGAAGAGGGCGCTGACGGCCTTGTCGGGTGAGGCCATGGCACCGGTGTGCGAGGATGCGGCGCGGCTGCCGGCCTCACTGTATCCGGCCTTGATGGCAGCGATCCTAGCTCCCTTGGCGATGAGGGACCTGGCGTGTCTGGCCAGTTTGGCGGGATCGTTCATGCTCTCGATGTACAGCATGATGACGGGCGAGCTCTTGCCGTGCACGTAGTTCTCATCCATGTACTCGAGGGCGTCCTCGACTCCGATCTGGGCGCAGTTGCCCACGGAGAACACCTGGTTGAAGTGCAGGCCGAGCTGCATGGCGGCCTCGAGGATGAATACGATGGTGGCTCCGGAACCGGAGATGAGGGTCGCGCCCATGGGGTTGATCTTGGGCACGGGCTGGATGAAGGCTCCGATATAGTGCTGAGTCATCACACCCACGCAGTTGGGGCCGATGAGGGCGGTGCCTGTGGAGTTGCAGACCTCGGTGATCTTTCTTTCCCACTCGGCTCCCTCCTTGCTGTCCTCCTTGAATCCGGCGGAGAGGATGATGATCGCCTTGCATGCCTTCTTGTTGCAGAGGGTCTCCGCTGTGGCCAGACACATCTTCGCGGGGATGGCGAGGATGGCGCAGTCCACGGAGGGAAGCAGCTCTATGTCCCTGTAGGACTTGACTCCCTGGGCCGTGTCGCACTTGGGGTTGACGACATACAGCTCTCCGGCATAGTGAGTGTTCAGAAGATTCTTGAGGGTGGCTCCACCCGGCTTGTGGACATCGTCCGAACCTCCGACGACCACAATGCTTTTAGGCGCGATTAACTCTTTTGTTATCATTACGTGCAAAATTCTATTTACATTCTGCAAATATACGAAATATATACCAAAAATATCTAATCTGCTTATAAATTTAATCAACGGCGCCTCCGCTTCTTAAAATTTTAAATTCTTTGCAAAAAATTCCGTATTTCCGCCACTTATTCCTATATTTGTTGTTTGCGACAGATGTGAAACGGATGATATGAAAGGAAATCTTCTGCTCAGGAACGTCCTTCTGGAGGGCTGTTCCTGCGACATTTATATAAAGGACGGGACAATCTCCCGCATAGGCTCCGCCCTTCAGTGCGGGGACGGTATCCAGGTACTCGACGGCCGCGGCATGAGCGTGCTGCCGGCTTTTGTCAATATGCACACCCACGCCGGAATGACCCTGTTCCGCGGCATCTGCGAGGACATGCCCCTGAAGGCCTGGCTCGGCGCCGTATGGAAGGCTGAGACGGCCCTGGACGACGACCTGGTCTACTGGGGGACCCGCCTGGCCTGCCTGGAGATGATCCGCACCGGCACCGTGGCCTTCAATGACATGTACTGGAGGATAGACCGCGCCGCTCAGGCCGTGGAGGACAGCGGGATGAGGGCCCAGCTGACCTACTGCTTCCTCGACGGGGGCGACCCCGACAAGCAGAGGCTCCAGAAGGAGGAATGTGAGGCAATGTACGCGGAGTCCCGTTCCTGGTCCTCAAGGGTCCGGTTCGGAGTCTCTATCCACGCGCACTATACCGTCAGCGACGACAATATGCTCTGGGCCGCGGATTTTGCCCGCAGCCGGGGACTGCTGCTGCATACCCATCTCTCCGAGACACGGACGGAAAATGAGGCCCATCAGGCCCGCTACGGTGTCTCTCCGACCCGCCGTCTGGCCGACATGGGGCTGCTGGGCCGCGACCTGACAGCAGCCCACACCCTCTGGCTGAGCGATGAGGACGTCCGGCTGCTGGGAGACTCCGGCACTACGGTGGTGCACAACGTCAACTCCAACCTCAAGCTGGCCTCCGGCTGGCGGTTCAGGTACAATGAGCTGCGCGACGCCGGTGCCAATGTGACCATGGGTACGGACGGGGCCGGCTCCTCGAACAATCTCGACCTGCGCGAGGCCTTAAAGACCGCCGCCCTGGCCCAGAAGGCCTGGAGGGAGGATCCGGCGGCCCTGCCCCTGGACGAGCTGCTGGCCATGGGAACGGTCAACGGTGCCCGCGCCCTCGGCCTGAACTCCGGAAAGGTGGAGGAAGGAACCCTCGCGGACCTGATCCTGGTGGACACGGCCTCGCCATTCTTCGTCCCGGCGCATAATTTCAAGGCCAATTTCATCTATTCGGCCAACTCCTCCTGCATCGACACCCTCATCTGCGGCGGCCGCATCCTCATGCAGGGCGGAAGGGTAGAGGGGCAGGAAGAGGTCCTGGCCAGGGCAAAGGAGGAGACGGAAAGGTTTTTAAGAAAAATAAACGCATAAGATATGGACAACAGAATGACAGTGATAAATGAGGCGGTACAGTATCTTGAAGGCCGTCTCGGAGGTCTCAGACCCCAGGTGGGCATCATCCTGGGCAGCGGTCTGGGCAAACTGGCGGACCGGATAGAGGCTCCGCTTACGATACCCTACACTGAGGTTCCCGGCTTTGTGAAATCCACGGCCATCGGCCACAAGGGCAATTTTATCGTCGGCACTCTCGGCGGGAAGACAGTCATGGCCATGCAGGGCCGTTTCCACTATTACGAGGGTTATCCGATGGACAAGGTGACTCTCCCCGTGCGGGTGATGGTACGTCTGGGCATCAGGGCTCTCTTCGTATCCAACGCCGCCGGAGGAGTGAACTTTGACTTTCACGTGGGCGACCTCATGATTATCCGCGACCACATCAACAAACTGCCCAATCCTCTCATCGGCCCCAATCTCGACGAGTTCGGCCCCCGCTTCCCGGACATGACCCGCCCCTACGACCCGAAGCTGATAGCCCTGGCCGAGGAGATAGGCCGCGAGAAGGGCATTGAACTCAAGAAGGGCGTCTATCTCGCCGGTACGGGTCCTAGCTACGAGACTCCCTCGGAGTACAAGTATTTCCGTCTGATAGGAGCGGACGCGATAGGCATGTCCACCATCCCCGAGGTGATAGTGGCCCGGCACAGCTCCGTTCCGGTCTTCGGTATGTCCGTCATCACCAACGAGGCTCATGACGACTACGCTGAGGACTTCGAGAACAACGGGGACGACGTGGTACGCGCAGCGGACGCCGCCGCCGACCGTATGACCGTGATATTCACCGAGCTTATTTCCAGGCTCTGACGGGAAGGAGGGCAAGGCCGTGCAGCTGGACGATCTTTTTGCATACGACAGTGTGGAGCTCACGCCCGGAGGCGACGGGGTGGTGATAGTGGACCAGACTCTGCTTCCCTGGGAGGAGAAATTCCTCACGCTTAGGGACGAGGCTCAGGTCTACGAGGCCATCGCGAAACTGCGGGTCAGGGGAGCGCCGGCAATAGGGATAGCTGCGGCCTACGGGCTGTACGTGGCGTTCCGGAGGGAGGTGACAGTGCCCGGGTTCGACTTCCGGCATGCCGCGGAGGAATTTTCCCGTATCAGCCGTTACCTCTGCTCGGCCAGACCTACCGCAGTCAATCTCTCCGCAGCCCTGAGCAGGATGGAGAGAAGGTACGCGGCCTGTGCCGGCATGAGGCTTCCTCAGTTGCTGGAGGCTCTCAGGAGCGAGGCGGAGGCGATAAAGGCCGAGGACGTGGCCATGTGCCGTGCGATAGCCGGGTATGGCGCCGGACTCATCGACCGTCCCGGTATGGGAATCCTGACCCACTGCAATGCCGGGCACTATGCCGTCTCCCGCTACGGTACGGCCCTGGCTCCCATCTACCTGGCGCACAGCCGGGGACTGGCGCCGAGAGTCTATGCCGACGAGACCCGTCCGCTGATGCAGGGCTCGCGGATCACCGCCTTCGAACTGCAGAAAGCCGGGGTGGACGTGACCCTGGAATGTGACAGCATGGCCTCTTCCCTGATGGCCTCCGGCCGGGTGGACCTGGTCTTCACCGGATGTGACCGGGTGGCCTGCAACGGGGACACGGCCAACAAGATAGGAACGAGTGCCCTGGCCATCCTGGCCCGGTACTACGGCATACCTTTTTATATATTGGGACCGACATCCTCCATTGATTCTGAGGCTGCCTCCGGAGCCGATATTCCGGTGGAGCAGCGGCAGGGGGACGAGGTGACGGACCTGTATTTTTCCAGGAGGATTGCCCCTGAAGGGGTGAAGGTCTACAATCCGGCCTTCGACGTGACTCCTGCCGGCCTGATAACCGGTATCGTCACCGAAAAGGGGATATTCCGGCCTCCGTACGATTTTACTTTCCTGAAACTTAATGAGAAGACAGTATGATAAAGAATTTGGTTTTCGATCTGGGCGGGGTGATAGTGCCCCTTAACCGCGTGGCCTGTATAAGGGCGTTCAACGAAGTGGTCGGTTATAAGGATTTCGGGGACGTGCTGCGTTCCTACCGGCAGGTGGGGTATTTCGAGAAGTTCGAGACCGGCCGGATAACGGCACCGCAGTTCCGCGACATCATACGCTCGCGGGCTGTCATGACTACGGCGGACGGTCAGCCCAGGGTGGTGACGGACGAGCAGATCGACTATTCGCTGAACTGTTTTCTCTGCGGCATTCCCCAGGACAGGATAGACGCGCTCCTGCGCTTCAGGAAGGAGTACCGGATGCTGCTGCTCAGCAACACCAATCCTATCGGCATGAACTACTGCCGTAAGCTCTTCAGGGCCCGCGGCTACGATGTCAAGGAGATATTCGAGCGGCTGTATCTGTCCTATCAGATGCGGGTGGCCAAGCCGGATCCGGCTATCTTCCGGAAGATGATCGAGGATTCCGGAATAATCCCCGAAGAGACACTGTACATAGATGATTCTCCGGCCAATGTGGAGGCCGGTCGGGCAGCGGGTCTGCATTCGCTGCTCTTCAGTTCCAAGGAAGACCTTTATGGCAAGATTTCTGAGTATCTCCAGCGGGAGCAACGGTAACTGTTACTACATAGGGGATGAGCGCACGGCTCTGATAGTGGATGCCGGGGTGGGCTTCCGGACTGTCAAGTCCAGGCTTGCCGGGGCGGGTGTGGATATCGCGTCGGTGGAGATGATTTTCGTCACGCACGATCATGTGGACCATATCCGCGGACTGGCTTCCGTGGCTCAGCGGCTGTCGGTGCCGGTGTACGCTACGGCGCGGCTGCACGATGCTCTCTCGCGGCATAAGGCTGTCGGATCGGAGATAGGCGGGTCGCGCAGGGTGCTCCGGCCCGGATTCGAGACGGAGATGCGGGGTGTCAGGTGCCTGGCTTTCGAGGTGCCGCACGATGCCACCCAGACGCTCGGATACCGGCTGGACTTCTTCGGGACCAGTTTCGTGTTCATGACTGACCTCGGGAAGGTTCCGGAGTACGCATACGATATGTGCGCCGGGGCGGATTATCTGGTCATAGAGTCCAACTACGATCTGGACATGCTCGTGGGCGGCAGTTATCCTCCCGACCTCAAGGCCCGTATCGTCAGCGACTGCGGGCACCTCAGCAACCAGGCCTGCGCCGCCGCCGTCCGCCGCCTCTGGCATCCCGGCCTGCGCGGCATCTTCCTCTGCCATCTCAGCAAGGACAACAACACTCCGGACCTCGCCTACGCCTCCACTCTCCGCACCCTCGAGTCCATGGGCCTCTCTGTGCCCGGTGACCTGCAGCTCGTCTGTCTGCCCCGCTCGGAAGTATTTTCACTGGAATTTTAGGAACTATAGCCGGCAGCGGAGCAGTACGGGCTGGTGGTCTGAGTATCTGTAGCTCAGGTCAATGGTACGGACGCTGTCTGTCCGGACGTCAGGGGAGATGTAAAAATAATCGGTGACGGTGAGGACGGATTCCGGGCCGTAGGGGATGTTGAGGTGGCGCAGGGTCCTGGCCGAGGGGTCCCAGGCGATGCGGCCGGTGCCCTGGAGGAGGGCAGTGTCGAGAGCGACGGTGGTAAAATGCGGGTTGTCGGTCTCGGCCGCCGAGGGGGTGTAGTCGGGCGGAAACTGGTTCCAGTCGCCGCCGATGATGAAGGGGGTGCCCTCCGAGGCGAGGCGGGCGGTCAGTCCGCCCAGCCAGCGGGTCTCGGCGGTGCGCATGCCTCCGGTGTCGTAGGCGGTATTGTGGGTGTTGCCGATGACTATGCTGCTGCCGTCAGCGAGGCGGAAGATGGCCGTGAGCAGGCAGCGCTTGAGATTGAACATGCTGACTGGCCAGGGAAAGCGGGAGGGGTACTGCCACCTGACCGCCTCCTCCGGGGCAATGCGGGACATCAGGACCACTCCGCTGGCGACCCGTCCCATGGGGGCCTTCAGGGGAATGGGGACAAAGAAGGATTTGTAATTGTACCCCAGGAAAATGTGATAGTCGGGGAAGGCTCCGCGCAGCATCTCCACCTCGTTGATGCGGTAGGTGCGTCTGGAACATTCGTCCACTTCCTGAAGGAGGATGATGTCCGGACTGTGGCGGCGTATCTCCGCTATGATGCCGTCGATATTGGCCTGAGTCCGCTCCCTGGACGTGCGTACCTGGGTGCCGCCGTCGTAGAAGAAGTCCATGTCGTCCCCGAGTCCTCCGTAGCCGATGTTCCAGCAGAGGATGGAGAGGGAGTCGGGGAGTACTCCCGCCGCAGTTCCGGAACGATCTCCGGCCCCGGAGCCTGAAAGCCCGGATAAGTCCTGCAGCACCTCCCTTTCGGCCGGCCGGTAATCAGTGATGACAGCAGTCAGCAGGAATATCAGGAATGCGGCCGCCACCGCAGCCAGAACATAAAGTACGATATGCATTGCGAGTCTCATTTTCATAAAATTAAAAAGGCTGTGCCGGGAATCACTCAGCACAGCCTCTATGAACTATATCAGAAATTTACAGTTTGGGACCGGCGGCGACGAGAGCCTTTCCTGCCTCATTGCCGGTGAACTTCTCGAAGTTCTTGATGAAGCGTCCGGCGAGATCCTTGGCCTTAACCTCCCACTCCTCGGGGGTAGCGTAGGTGTTGCGGGGATCGAGGATGTTGGTGTCCACCTGGTCGAGCTTGGTAGGGATGGCAAGGTTGAAGTAAGGGATGGTTGTGGTCTCAGCCTTGTCCATGCTGCCGTCGAGGATACGGTCGATGATGGCGCGGGTATCCTTGATGGAGATACGCTTTCCGGTACCGTTCCAGCCGGTGTTCACGAGGTAAGCGGTGGCGCCTACTTTCTCCATTCTCTTCACGAGCTCCTCACCGTACTTGGTGGGATGCAGGGAGAGGAATGCTGCTCCGAAGCATGCGGAGAAGGTAGGGGTGGGCTCTGTGATGCCGCGCTCTGTTCCGGCGAGCTTGGCGGTGAAGCCGCTCAGGAAGTAGTATTTGGTCTGCTCGGGGGTCAGCTTGGAAACGGGAGGGAGTACTCCGAATGCATCGGCGGTCAGGAAGATGACCTTCGATGCGTGGCCGGCCTTGGAGACAGGTTTTACGATGTTCTTGATGTGGTAGATAGGGTAGGATACGCGGGTATTCTCGGTAACGCTCTTGTCGGCGAAGTCGATCTTGCCGTTGGCGTCCACGGTTACGTTCTCGAGGAGAGCGTCGCGGCGGATGGCGTTGTAGATGTCGGGCTCATTCTCCTTGGAGAGGTTGATTACCTTGGCGTAGCAGCCGCCCTCGAAGTTGAAGATACCGTCGTCGTCCCAGCCGTGCTCGTCGTCACCGATCAGGCGGCGCTTGGGATCTGTGGAGAGGGTGGTCTTACCTGTACCTGAGAGACCGAAGAAGATGGCTGTGTCACCGTCCTCGCCGCAGTTGGCGGAGCAGTGCATGGAAGCGATGCCGCGCAGGGGGAGGAGGTAGTTCATGTAGGAGAACATACCCTTCTTCATCTCACCGCCGTACCAGGTGTTCAGGATTACCTGCATCTTCTCGGTGAGGTTGAAGACTACCGCTGTCTCGGAGTTCAGACCTAGTTCCTTGTAGTTCTCTACCTTGGCCTTGGAGGCATTGAGGACAACGAAGTCAGGCTCGCCGTAACTTGCCAGCTCCTCTTCGGTGGGGCGGATGAACATGTTCTTTACGAAGTGTGCCTGCCATGCCACCTCCATGATGAAACGGATCTTCTGGCGGGTGTTCTCGTTGGCGCCGCAGAAGGTATCCATCACGTAGAGCTTCTTGTTGGAAAGTTCCTTGGATGCGAGGTCCTTGAGGACTTTCCAGGTCTCCTTGGTCACGGGCTTGTTGTCATTCTTGTATGCGTCCGAAGTCCACCATACGGTGTCCTTGGAGGTCTCGTCCATTACGAAAAATTTATCTTTAGGCGAGCGTCCGGTGTAGATACCGGTCATTACGTTTACGGCACCGAGCTCAGTCAGCTGACCTTTCTCATAACCTGTGAGAGAAGGATCCATCTCTGCTTTGAAGAGATCATCGTAAGAAGGATTGTAGATGATTTCGGGAGTTCCGGTGATACCGTACTTGGTTAAATCGATTTTAGCCATTGTGTTACGTCTTAAATTAATTAATCAGTTCTTTCAATTTCTAAGGTTCACACGCACGTATGCAAATATTTTGCCAAAATATTCATTATCTTTGCCAAAGTGAAAGAAATATTGAGGAAATACTGGGGATACACGTCGTTCCGTCCCAAGCAGGAGGAGATAATCTCTTCCGCCCTGGCCGGAGAGGACGTGCTGGCCATCCTGCCGACGGGAGGGGGAAAGTCGCTGTGCTTCCAGCTTCCGGCCATGATGCGGGAGGGCCTGGCCATCGTCGTGTCTCCCCTTATCTCCCTGATTAAGGATCAGGTACAGAATCTCCGCGCCCGCGGCATCAAGGCCCTTGCCGTCCACTCCGGCATGACCCGCAGGGAGATAGACATCACCCTCGACAATGCCGTCTACGGCGACTACAAGTTCCTCTACCTCTCCCCCGAGCGCCTGCGCACCGAGATTTTCCGGAAGAGGGTGCAGAAGATGCAGGTGAGTTTCCTGGTGGTCGACGAGGCGCACTGCATCTCCCAGTGGGGCTACGACTTCCGGCCGGACTACCTCCAGATAGCCGACATCCGGGAACTGCTGCCGGGGGTGCCGGTAATCGCCCTGACAGCCACTGCCACTCCGTCAGTTGCGAAGGACATCGAGGAGAAACTGCATTTTCCCAAGGACAATATCATCTGCTCCGGCTTCGAGCGGCCCAACCTTTCCTATATAGTAAGGAAGACCGAAGATAAGTTCGGAGCCCTTCTTGCAGTCTGCCGCGCCGTGCAGGGTACGGGGATAGTGTATGTCCGGGAGAGGAAGGCGGCGCGGGACATCGCGGCATTCCTGCAGTCGCAGGGGGTGGATGCAGGGTTCTACCACGCGGGGCTGAGCAAGGAAGAGCGGAGTGCCGTGCAGGAGCGGTGGAAGAGGGGAGAGCTGCGCGTGATCGCCGCCACCAATGCCTTCGGCATGGGCATCGACAAGCCGGACGTGCGGTTCGTCTGTCATTTTGACGTGCCGGAGGCCGTGGAGTCCTACTACCAGGAGGCCGGACGGGCCGGGCGCGACGGGCTGCGCTCATGGGCGGTGCTGCTGTGGAACAAATCGGACCTCAAGCGGCTCGAAGCCATCTATCAGACCACCTTCCCCGGCCTGGACTACATCGCGGACATCTACCAGAAGATGTACAAGTTCTTCAACATCGCCTACGAGGACGGGGCCGGAGCCGTCTATAAGTTCAACCTCATGGAGTTCGTCCGCCGCTACCGGCTCAACGCCGCCACAGCCTACAACGCCATTAAGTACATCGAGACCGCCGGTTACTGGAGCGTCACCGACGAGATAGACAACCCGACCCGCATCACCTTCACCGTCAACCGCGACGACCTCTACCGCATCCAGCTCCGGGACCCGTCCCTGGATACCTTCGTCAAGGCCCTCATGCGCATCTATCCCGGGCTGTTCTCCCACATGGTATCCATCGACGAGGACTACGTCGCCCGCGTCATCCAGCAGCCTGTCCGCGTGGTCAAGCTCAAGCTCCTCCAGCTGTCCCGCTCCAGGGTTCTGAAATACATCCCGCGCGCCCGCTCCCCGCTCATCTGCTTTGCCGGAGAGCGCCTCACCCCCCGCAACCTCTACCTTTCGGAGAAAAACTACGAGCAGCGCAAGCGCCTCTTCAAGGAGCGCCTCGACGCCATGTACACCTACATCTCCCCGGTCAGCGACCGCTCCGCCGCCCAGTCCGCCTGCCGCTCCCGCCGCCTCTCCGCCTACTTCGGGCAGGAGCAGTGCCGGCCATGCGGTATCTGCGACCTCTGTGCACCGGGGGAGGCGGAGCTGATATTCTGAGTTTTCATATTGGCAAAAGTGCCGTCTCTGCGTTAGAGACGGCACTCTTGCTTAACACATTGACGACAAACAGATTCTGCGGATAAAAAAAAGAATGTTTGTAAATTTTGGTCATTTTTTTATAATGTTGAAATGTTATAAAACAACCATATTTTTAAAAAAATATACGAACTAGGCAAATTTGGTTTACATTTGCAGAAATATGTGCCGTCTCTAACGCAGAGACGGCACAGACCGGACTTAATATGAAATGGGGGAGGATATATGGGTGCTTGTGTGCATATTCTTGATTTTCAATGTTTTATCTGAGATTCAAGGAGCCATGACTATATTCTTCACCAGCCTTTCTTAAATTATATGAGTAACTTTCTTTTCCTTGCCGGTGGATTTGTCTGCGCGGTATTGATGGCATTGCTGATAATACCCAACATTCTGATTGTCTCGTACAAGCGCAGGCTGTTCGATATGCCGGACGAGAGGAAGGTACATACCTCTCCTGTGTCACGGCTGGGAGGAGTCTCTTTTTTCCCTGTCATCTCGGTCTCATTCTGTTTTATCACAGGACTGGCGTACTGCTGCGGAATTTTGGGCGGAAGCCTTTCCGTCCTGCGCCTCTCTTATTCCATGCTGTTCCTGGGAGTCGGCTCTATGCTGCTGTATCTGGTGGGGGTGATGGATGACCTGGTGGGGGTCAATTACCGTTACAAGTTTATTGTACAGCTGATAGCGGCTTCCCTGATAACTTTCTCCGGAACCTGGCTGGATTCTCTCGGAGGACTGTTCGGCATCTGGACGATTCCGGCCTGGGCCGGCATTCCCCTGAGCATTTTTGTCATTATATACATCACCAATGCCATCAATCTGATAGACGGTATCGACGGCCTGGCCTCAGGCCTGAGCAGTATCGCTCTCATGGTGATGGGGATTATGTTCGTAATCAGGCAGGACTATGTTCACGCCCTGCTTGCCTTCTGCGCTCTCGGAGTGCTTATTCCTTTCTGGATATACAATGTGTTCGGCTATACCCGTCACCGTCACCGGCTCTTCATGGGGGATACCGGCAGTCTGACAATCGGCTTTATAGTCAGCTATCTGGTTATCAGCCTCAGCACATCCGGAAGTACTGGCCAGGGGATGCAGGACAACGAGGGGCTTATCATTTCATTTTCCGCTTTGTTCATACCGCTGGTAGATGTAGTGCGCGTGGTGCTGCACCGGCTCATCAACGGGAAGAGTCCATTCCTGCCGGACCGCAACCACATTCACCACAAGCTGCTGGCTCTCGGGCTGAGACCCAGGACGGTACTGCTGGTAATTCTGACCCTTGCCGTTTTCTTTATAGCCGTCAATTTCATGCTGCACGACACGGTGAATATCACGGTGCTCGCAGCTCTGGATCTGCTTCTGTGGCTTTTATTCATAGGCGTGGCCAACCATATACTCCGAAACAAACAGAAAACAACAGAAATATGACTTATTCTACTGCAAGGCCCTGTGCGGCCCGGATACTTTTAGCAGCAATCACGGTTATCATGCTCGCTTCATGCGGTGTGGCCAGACAGGTCCCTTATTTCCAGGACATATTGTCTGACAGTACGTTGGCAGTGATGCCGGAGCCTGCGACCATAAGGCTGCGTCCACAGGACAAGGTATCCATCCTGGTCAACAGCCGCGACCAGCAGCTCATGACGCTGTTCAACCTGCCCGTTATCCAGAGATACATAGGAGGAGACATTCCGGTTGCGACCAACAACAATACACTGGCCGGATATACCCTGGACAACAACGGAGATATCGACTTCCCGGTATTGGGCAAACTGCACCTGGCCGGTATGACCCGCGAAGAGGCCGCCAGTTATATCAAGGAGGAACTGATATCCAACAACCTTATCAAGGATCCGGTCGTAACGGTCGAGTTCATGAATCTGACCATCTCCGTAATGGGAGAGGTCAACAAGCCGGGTAGATACAACATCGACAAGGACCAGATAACCATATTCGACGCCCTGAGCATGGCCGGAGACCTGACCATCTACGGCCTGAGGGAGCATGTCACCATAATGAGGCAGGTAGACGGCGAGCAGAAAATCTATGAGGTCAACCTCACCTCCGCCGAGGACGTACTCTCATCTCCCGTATTCTATCTCCAACAGAACGACTTCATATACGTAGAGCCCAACAAAATGAGGGCCAACCAGGCAACAGTCAACGGCAACAGCTTCCTGTCCTCGTCATTCTGGGTGTCGGTGGCATCCCTGCTTGTTTCTCTCGGAGTACTCATATTCAACTAACCCATTCACCACAGAAACGATATGGCTGACAACAAATACAAAAAACAGGAAGAGCCCCTGCTGCTCAAGGATCTCATCCAGATCTACATCTCCAAATGGAAATGGTTCATTCTTTCGCTGGCAGTATGCCTCGGCGGCGCATTGGTTTGCCTTCTCAAGACCACACCGGTCTACACCCGGTCCGCTTCCCTGCTGATCGAGGAGGACTCACAAGGGAAATCCATCGCAAATCAGATGAATTTCGCTGATCTGGGGCTTTTCCAGAGCAACACCAATGTCAACAATGAGATCATAGCCCTCAGCTCTCCGGCGACCATGCAGGAGGTGGTCAGGAGACTTAACCTCAATATGAGCTACACGGTGGACGGAGCTTTCCACAAAGAGACAGTCTACGGAGCCTCGCTCCCGATAACGGCGGCATTCTCAGATCTGCCGGACAATGTATCCGCAGAGTTTCTACTCGACATAGCCGGCGAAGACTCAGTTCTGCTGAGCGGATTCAAGCTCAAAGGAGAAAAAGTCGGCGGAAAGCAGACTGTTGCAGGACGGCTCGGCCAGCCGGTCCGGACTCCGCTGGGCATAATAACCGTCTCACCCACCCCATTCTTCACCCCTGAATACGGCAAGAGCATACATGTATCCAAAAGCAGCCTCTTCGGCGCTACCAGTTCATACTCTTCCAGGCTGACCGTAAGTCTGGCCAACAAGGAAGCGACAGTCATTAACCTCACTTACGAGGATGTATCTGTAGACAGGGCCAATGACGTACTGAACACACTTATCTCAGTATACAATGAGAACTGGATAGAAGCCAAGAACCAGATAGCCGTAAGCACCTCCATATTCATCGACGAGCGCCTTGCCGTCATAGAGAAAGAGCTTGGCATAGTGGACGCGGACATCTCCTCATACAAAAGCGAGAACCTCATTCCAGATCTTCAGAGTGCCTCCGCCATGTACATGGAGCAGAGCAGTCAGACCAATGCAGAGATACTCACTATCAACAACCGGCTCTACATGACCCGCTACATCAGGGATTATCTGACAAACAACGCCAACCGCTTCCAACTTTTGCCGGCAGGCACCGGTATCGAGAGTTCCAGCATTGAAAGCCAGATCTCGGAATACAACACCATTCTCCTCCAAAGGAACAACCTGGTCGCAAACAGCTCCACCACCAACCCGATTGTCGTGGATATGGACCAGTCCCTGTCAGCCATGCGCAGCGCGATAGTAACCTCCCTGGACAATCATATCGTCATGCTCAACACACAGCTGACAACTCTTCAGGGCCAGGAGCAGAAAGCCACGGATCGCATGGCCGCCACTCCGGATCAGGCCAAATACCTTCTGTCCGTCGAACGTCAGCAGAAAGTCAAGGAGGCCCTTTACCTCTTCCTCCTGCAGAAGCGCGAGGAGAACGAGCTGTCACAAGCATTCACCGCATACAACTCCAGACTCATAACCCCGCCTGTCGGAAAACAGACACCCACCACTCCCGTCACGTCAAAAGTGATGCTGATCGCATTTGTCATCGGCCTGCTGATTCCAATGGGCACATTCTTCATTCTCGAGACCTCAAATACCAAGGTCAGAGGGAAAAAGGACATAGAAAAACTGTCCCTGCCATTCATTGGGGAGCTGCCCATGTATTCTGGCAAACAGAAAAAAAAGCTGCTGTTTCCAAAACTGCACAAGAATGAGGAGATAGTGGGAATTGTTGTAAAGGAAGACAACCGCAACGTCATAAATGAGGCTTTCCGCGTACTACGCACAAACCTTGAATTCATGACAGGGAATGACCGGAATACCGATGTACTGATGGTAACATCATTCAACCCCGGCAGCGGCAAGACATTCATCACCATCAACCTGGCCATGGCTCTGGCCGTCAAGAAAAAAAGAGTGCTTGTAATCGACGGGGACCTTCGCCACGGCTCAGCATCCGCAATGGCAGGATCTCCCAAAACAGGACTAAGTGACTGGCTAGGAGGCAGGCTAGTGGACATCCATACTGCAATTGTCCGGATGAATGAGAGCAAATACCTGCACCTGCTGCCGGTAGGCACTATCCCACCCAACCCGACCGAACTGCTGATGGACGAGAGACTCGGCTCCCTTCTGAACGAGCTGCGGACATCGTTCGACTATATTTTCATAGACTGCCCTCCCGTCAATATCGTTGCAGATACGCAGATTATCGGGAAACTGGCGGACAGGACCATCTTTGTCACACGTGCCGGCCTTCTGGAGAGGAGCATGCTGTCAGAACTGGAAAGCCTGTACAGCGATGGGGCATATCCCAATATGAGTGTAGTCCTCAACGGCACTGCGAACAATGGAGGCAGATATGGCTACCGTTACGGCTACAAATACGGCTATCATTCCTACAGCTACTATGAAACCAAGTAACATCCGGAGATGCTGAGTTTCTGCAGGAAGCATACTTTGGAGGAAACAGGGGTCTTCAACGGGATGACTGACTGGCATTCACATATCCTGCCTGGAGTGGATGACGGCTTCAAGAGCATCGAAGACAGCCTCAGTGTTCTGGAGCAATACGGACTGGCTGGCATACGGGAGGTATGGCTGACCCCGCACATAATGGAAGACGTCCCGAATACCACGGAGAACCTCCTTCTACGTTTTGAGGAACTTAGGGAAGCCTGGCACGGCGAGGTGCAGCTGCACCTTGCCGCCGAATACATGGTGGACACCCTTTTCGAGGAAAGACTGGACAGCGGTGACCTGCTGCCGTTAGGCCGTGATGGCCGTCACCTGCTGGTGGAGACATCCTATTACAATCCCCCGGCAAGAATGCTGGCAGTCCTCTCTGAAATCAAGTCCAAGGGATATTTCCCGGTACTGGCCCATCCTGAAAGATACGAGTACATGGACATGAGATATTATGCGCTCATGAGCGACACGGGTGTCAGATTCCAGCTCAACCTCGGCTCGCTGGCCGGCATATACGGCCGCCATATACAGAAAAAGGCCCTGCACCTGCTCCACAACGGCTATTACGACATCATTGGCACGGACCTGCACCGTACCGCCCAGCTAAGACTCCTGCTCGAGACCCCCTGCGCCAACCGAAGTATATGCAGGATACTTGCCAGCGGAAAATTTATGAATATTTGAACAAAACGATATGAAAGCATGTTTTATGGGCCTGGGATACATCGGACTTCCCACGGCCATTATCGCCGCCGGGCACGGGATACAGGTGACCGGCGTGGACGTAAACCCTGAGGTGGTGGCAAAAACCAATGCCGGACAGCTTCACATCATCGAACCGGGACTGGAAACCATGCTCAGGGAAGTCACCTCCACCGGCGCTTTGAAGGCATCAGACAAGCCGGAGGCGAGTGATGCCTACCTCATTGTAGTACCCACTCCTTTCAAAGGCAATCACGAACCCGACATTTCCTATGTCGAGGCCGCTACCCGTACCGTCCTTCCCTACCTCAAGGAAGGAGACCTATATGTGATAGAGTCCACCTCCCCGGTAGGTACGACAGAGCAGATGGCCCGGCTCATCTTCGACAGCCGTCCTGAACTCGAAGGCAAAATCCATATAGCATACTGCCCCGAGCGGGTGCTTCCCGGCAACGTCATCTACGAGCTGGTACACAATGACCGTGTCATCGGAGGCATAGACGAGGCCTCAACAGAAAAAGCCGTAGAGTTCTACTCCCGGTTCGTACAGGGCACCCTGCACCGCACCAACGCCAAGACTGCCGAGATGTGCAAGCTCACCGAGAACTCCTCCCGTGACGTGCAGATAGCCTTCGCCAACGAGCTGTCCATCATCTGCGACAAGGCCGGCATCGATGTATGGGAACTGATACGCCTGGCCAACAAGCACCCGAGGGTCAACATCCTATGGCCCGGATGCGGCGTTGGAGGTCACTGCATCGCGGTCGATCCCTATTTCATCACCGCAGACTTCCCGGCGGAGTCCAAGCTCATAGCCAGCGCCCGCGAGATCAACAACTACAAGGCATTCTGGTGTGCAGAGAAAGTCCGCAACGCCATGCTGGAGTTTGAGCTGAGCCACCACCGCAAACCACGCGTCGCCATGATGGGACTTGCGTTCAAGCCCAACATAGACGACCTGAGGGAATCCCCTGCAAAATACATAGTCACCAAAGTCATGCAGAGCTGCAGCAATGCGGACATCATGGTAGCAGAGCCCAACATCCCCAGCCACAATGTCTTCAAGCTCACCGACTATCGGACAGCATACGAAAGCGCCGACATCGCGGTCATGCTCGTGGCGCATGATCAGTTCAAGAGCCTGCGGAAGGACGACGGGAAAATTGTACTGGATTTCTGCGGGATATTCAAATAGTCCCAGCCGGCTTTCACCTGAGTGCCATCCCAGTTTGGATATCAGGACGGAAATGAGTAACTTTGTAGGGTCTAACCGCAGATAGCCATGATTATGGACATAGAACAGAGACTTTACCCGGTAGGTATCCAGACATTTCCGGACCTCAGGACTGGAGAGAATTACCTGTATGTCGATAAGACGGAGTATGTCTACCGTATGACGCATTCCGGAGCAAGATACATCTTCCTGAGCCGTCCCAGACGGTTCGGAAAGTCTCTGCTGGTGTCCACCCTGCACAGCTATTTCGAGGGGCGGAAAGAGCTTTTCGAGGGGCTTGCCATTGAGGGACTGGAGAAAGAGTGGACGGTATATCCGGTGCTGCACTTTGACATGAGCATGGCCAAGCATGCCGGCAAGGAGCAGCTGGAATCAATGCTTAGTCTCCAGTTACGGGAATACGAGAAACTGTACGGAAAAGACGACGATGAGACAGGTCTCAACGACAGGCTCACAGGCATCATCCGCAGGGCATACGGACAGACAGGGCGGAAAGTGGTTGTTCTCATCGACGAGTACGACGCTCCACTGCTGGACGTGGTGCACGAGGAGAAGAACCTGCCGGTGCTGCGGGATGTGATGCGCAACTTCTACAGCCCGCTGAAGGCCTGCGACCCCTGGCTGCGCTTCGTGTTCATGACAGGCATCACAAAATTTTCCCAGCTGAGCATATTCAGCGAGCTGAACAATATCCGCAACATCACCATGCAGCCGGAATACGCCGCCGTCTGCGGTATCTCCGAGAAAGAGATGCTCACCCAGATGAGCGCCGACATAGACGCACTGGCGGAAAGGATGGGACAGAGCCGGGAGGACACCGTCGCGAAGCTCAAGGCCAAATACGACGGATACCACTTCACCTGGCCGTCCGAGGACATCTACAATCCCTACAGCCTTGTCTGCGCATTTGCCGACGGGGCCATCAGGCCTTACTGGTTCGGCAGCGGCACTCCCACATACCTTATAGAGATGCTGCGGAAGTTCCATATCGAGCCTTCGCAGATAGGCCGCAACGAAGTCCTGGCATCTGCTTTCGACGCTCCTGCTGAGAGGATGACCGAGCCTACCCCGTTGTTGTATCAGAGCGGATATGTCACCATAAAGGACTTCGACCCGGATACCGAGCTCTATATGCTGGACATACCCAATGAAGAAGTCAGGACCGGACTGATGCAGTCCCTTTTACCCCATTACGTGACCGAGCCCCTTGCAAACAAGGCCTCAGCCACTGTAGCCAGGCTCTCCAAATCCATACGTGAAGGAGACATGGACGGAGCCCTGCGTATCCTCCAGACCTTCCTGTCCACAGTACCGTACGCAGACAACACCGCTTACGAAGGACACTTCCAGCAGATGCTCTACGTCATCCTCTCCCTGCTCGGCTACTACGTGGACATCGAGGTCCGTACGCCCAGAGGCCGCGTAGACGTAGTCCTGCGCACAGCTACCACCCTCTACATAATGGAACTAAAGCTTGACACCTCCGCCGACACCGCCATGCAGCAGATCGACCTCCGGCACTACCCCGAGCGGTTCGCCCTCTGCGGTCTCCCCGTAGTCAAGGTAGCCATCTCCTTCGATACTGAGAGACGGACGCTTGGGGAATGGAGGCTCTCTTGCTGAAACGGCTATTCCTGCCCAATCGCAAATAAAACGCCTAAAATCAAGCAGATCTTACTACATCCAGTACGCCATTTTACTATAACGCTGATTATCAAAACAAGGTAAATCAGCATCGTGTCAGACACAACGATTTCCATACAAATGGCCTCCAAAGCCCCCTCCGGGCTAAGTTCAGCACGGCGGCATTTTCAGAGTGCCTGATAATCAGGATACTAATTTTTCCTGTGACGCCGGACATACAACATACACAAAAAAAGTAGAATCATGAAACCACACCGCATAGCAGTAGCCGGCACCGGCTACGTGGGGCTCAGCCTTGCAACGCTGCTGGCGCAGCACAATCACGTCACGGCAGTGGATGTCATTCCCGAGAAGGTGGAGCTCATCAACCGACGGAAGTCGCCCATACAGGACGAGTACATCGAGAAATACCTGGCGGAGAAGCCTCTCGACCTGACGGCGACACTGGACGGAAGGAAGGCCTACTCCGACGCGGAGTTCGTCATCATCGCCGCCCCGACCAACTACGACCCCGTGCGCAACTACTTCGACACCTCGCACGTGGAGGAGGTCATAGACCTCGTGCTGGAGGTCAACCCGGACGCAGTGATGGTCATCAAGTCCACCATCCCCGTAGGCTACTGCCGAAGCCTCTACGTGAAGTACTGGAGGCAGGGCGTGAAGCGGCTTAACCTGCTTTTCGCCCCGGAATTCCTGCGCGAGAGCAAGGCCCTGTATGACAACCTCTACCCCAGCCGGATCATTGTCGGAGTGCCGAAGATGATTGACAGCCCCGAGTTCG
>ERZ1027066.175-NODE-175-length-44305-cov-58.187051_pt1 | contig 44305 bp, 28 predicted proteins | sample MGYA00519282_ERZ1027066 | MGnify/ENA primary metagenome ERZ1027066 (study PRJEB26926, sample SAMN06164494) | human gut metagenome | biome: ENVO:00009003; feature: ENVO:2100002; material: ENVO:00002003 | host: Homo sapiens | place: USA | collected 2012 ... | reverse complement strand
ATTTGCTGCCGTTGTGGAAGGAGGATGGAGAGGCTATCCCGTTCAGAGAGCACGTAGCGGTGGTTCTGCAGGAAAGGCGGCACCGCAACGGCACCGAATCGCGGAATTTGCTGCCGTTGTGGAAGGAGGACGGAGGAGGGCTATGATGACCGGAGAGGGCAATGACCGGGAAAGGAATGCCGCAGATTACCGTCCGCCGGCCTTCTCGTCCAGACGCAGTTCCGGATGGCGGTCAGAGGAGCGGCTGAGCAGCACGGACACCACTATCGCGCAGACAGCCAGGCCGATGAAGAAGTACTCGGCGACTACCGGCGAGGAGGCGCGGTCGATGATGTGGCCGACGACTATCGGGACGGTGAACAGTCCGATGTTCTGCACCCAGTAGACGAGGGAGAAGGCCGTACCTAACCGGCTCTCGGCGATAATCTTCGGAAGCGAAGGCCACATGGCTGCCGGGACGAGGGAGTAACCCAGGCCGAGCACTCCGATAGCGATAAAACCAAAGGCCGGCACACCCGGGGCAAAGGCCACGGTCAGGTGGGAGAACAGAATCATGGCCGACCCGAGTATCATGATCTTCGTACCGCGTCCCACCCGGTCCACGACGGCTCCGAACAGGGGCGCGAACACCAGGGTAAAGAAAGGTATCATGGCCACCATCACCGAGGCCACGTCGCTGTCAATGCCGAAGCGGGGCATGAGGATGGCGGTGGCGAACTTGCGGAAGGACACCACGCAGCAGTAGAAGAATACGCAGAGCAGGGAAATCAGAATAAAATGCCGGTCGGTAATGACTTTCAGCACGTCCCGGAAACGGAAACGGTCCTCGGCCGAAGAACCGGCTTCAGATGCTCCGGCAGCAGCGGCATCGTGGGAAGCGACAGAATCTGTCCCGAAAGATGCAGTTCCAGCCGACAAAGCACAGGAGGCTTCTCCGGAAATACCGTCAGAAGTAACTGCAGGACCGGTAGCAGAACCAGCAGCAGAACCGGCAGCAAAACCTGCAGCAGAATCAACAGTAGGACCAGCGACAGAACCAGCAGCAGAACCGGCAGTAGGACCAGCAGCAGAATCAGCAGCAAGACCGGCAGCAGAACCGGCGGCAAGACCAGTGGCAGAACCAGCGACAGCACCGCCAGCAGAACCCCGCCTGTCCGCCCCATAGTCCATCGCCACGAACAGCCCCCACAGCACCAGCGCCCCGAGCAGCAGCACCATCCCGACCACAGCCGGCTTCGAAGTCTCCGAGAACGGAATATACCCCTCCAGTTCCACGATCCGCGGCACCACTATCAGCGCCACGGCAGTACCCAGACGGGCCAGGGCGAGCTGCAGTCCCATGGCCAGGGCTATCTCCCGGCCCTTGAACCATTTGGCTATGGCCCGGTTGACCGTCACACCGGCTATCTCGCTGCCGAGTCCGAACATCGCGCACCCGGCGTACGCCAGCGACAGCGACGGCTTGGCGAACACCCCCGACAGCCACACACACAGCCGGCTGCCTGCGAAACTCTCGGATATGGCGTATGTTATCAGTGCCGCCCCTCCTACCATCAGCCCCACGAATATCGAGCCGGTCAGCCTCACCCCCCAGCGGTCCAGCAGCATGCCGCAGATGATCAGTCCGCCGAAGATGCACAGCAGGGAATAGGCGCTCCGGTAGAAGCCGTAGTCGGCCATGGACCAGCCGAGGGCCACCATAGACGGGTCCTCGAACTCCTGGTTGATGGTCGAGAAGATGTCGTCAAAGAAGTACGACGCGAACATCGGCAGGGCAAGACACAAGAGGGCCACCCATCGGATGGCCCCCGTATCTTTCAGAGTCTTGAAAAGCTTACTCATCTTTCTTCACCACATTGGGCAGTTCCAGACCATAACCCTTGCGGCGGTCCTCAGCCTTGAGCAGGAAGCTGAAGATGAAGGCCAGGATACCGAACGATGAGAATATTATCATAGGTGCGAGATAGCCGCCGGTCGACTGGAGCACCTTGCCGATAAGCAGGGGCACCAGGCAGAGACCGATGTTCTGCACCCAGAAGATGAGGCAGTAGGCGCTTCCGAGTATCTTCTCGTCGATGATCTTGGGCACCGAGGGCCACAGGGCGGCCGGCACGAGGGAGAAGCTGACACCGAGTACGGCGATAAGGGTAACGGCCAGCCATTTATGAGGATAGAGCGGCAGCACGAACGCAAACGACAGGTGGCATACGATCATGATTATCGCTCCGAGCATCAGCATCGTGGCGCCCTTGCCCTTGCGGTCCAGGAAGATACCGAGGAGAGGTGTGAGGCACATGGCCAGAATCGGGAAGAAGCTGAAGAGCTGGGAAGCAGTGGCATTGTCCACTCCGAGGGTCACCTCCAGATAGTTGGGAGCATATCTCTGGAAGGGGAAGATAGCCGAGTAGTAGAGCACGCAGAGCAGGGCCACCAGCCAGAACATCTTGCTGGAGAATATCTTGCCCAGGTCACGGATATGGAACTCGTCCTCGGGGGACTTCTCCTCAGTAGCCATACCGGCTGCCACCAGCTGCTTGTCCAGCTTGGAGTCCATCACGGAGAAGACTATGTAGTTGATCAGGCCGATGAGCAGGAGGACGGTGCAGAAGCCCACGGGAGCCACCACCGACTGATCGAAGCTGTTGGAGATGATGGGCGCCAGCCACATGACGGCGAACACACCGAGACGGGCGATAGCCATCTCAAGTCCCATTGCGAGGGCCATTTCCTTGCCTTTAAACCACTTGGCTATGGATTTGGATACCGTGGTACCGGCCATCTCGCAGCCGCAGCCGAAGATCATGAAACCGAGGGAGGCCATCTTGGCGCTGCCGGGCATGGCTGTCCACCAGCTGTCTAGCCAGGCATTGAAGCCCGTACCCTGGAACCACTCGCTCACACCCACGAACTTGATCGCGGCGCCGAGCACCATCAGGGAGGCGGAGAGAGTTCCGGTAAAGCGGATACCCATCTTGTCCAGGATGATACCGGCCAGAATCAGGAAACCGCACACGTTCAGGATATATTCTGATGCCGCGTATGTTCCGAACGCACCGCTGTCCCAGTCCCTGGCCGACTCGATCAGGGATTTCAGAGGGGACATCACGTCCACGAACATATATGCGAAAAACATCATCAGCGCAATGAGAATCAACGCTGTCCAACGGGCTACAACACTGTCGTTGAGCATTTTTGCCATTTTTTCTTGCATGTGATCTAGAGTATTAGGATTAATTCGGGTCAAAAGTACGAAAAATAATGCTATCTTAGCAGTCCGAAATTAAAACAATCCGATTATGTCACTGAATAAAGTCCTACTTATAGGAAACGCGGGAAGGGATCCCGAGATCCGGCACCTGGAAAGCGGCACCATGAACGCCACTTTCTCCCTGGCCACCACCGAGAGGTACAGGGACCGCAGCACCGGAGAGATGAAAGAGCAGACCGAATGGCACAACATCGTGTGCTGGAGAAACTTAGCAGAGATAGCAGAGAAGTACGTCAAGAAAGGCACGCAGCTCTTCATCGAGGGCCGCATCCGCACCCGCTCCTACAACGACAAGGACGGCAACACCAAATACATGACCGAAATCCTCGCCGACAACATGCAGCTCCTCGGCCGCAAGGCGGACAATCCCGGCAACCAGGGCGGCGGCTACTCCCAGGGAGGAGGCTACCAGCAGCCCTACCAGCCCCAGCAGCAGGGAGGATGGCAGCAGCCCCGGCAGAATTTCCAGTCCCAGCAGCAGAACTGGCAGCAGCCTCAGCAGCCCCAGCAGCCCCAGGGGTACAATGCCCCCGTACAGACAGCCCCCGCCGCAGAATCCTTCGGAGGCGCCGAGGAGGGAGACGACCTCCCGTTCTAGAACATTGTCCTGAAACAACAGAAGAAATATCATGAGCAGCAATACAGCAAAAGTAGACGTCGTCCTCGGCCTCCAGTGGGGAGACGAGGGCAAGGGCAAGATAGTGGATGTCCTTGCACAGAAGTACAATATCATCGCCCGCTTCCAGGGCGGTCCCAACGCGGGACACTCGATCCATCACGGAGAGAGCAGTTTCGTACTGCACTCCGTCCCCTCGGGCATTTTCCGGGAAGGCACCGACAACCTCATCGGAGGCGGTGTGGTCCTCGACCCCATCATCTTCCGACAGGAGTGCGGGGAACTGGAGAAGCTGGGCGTCCCGGTAAGGGAGCGCATCCGCATCTCCAAGAAGGCCCACCTCATCACCCCCACCCACCGCATCATCGACGCGGCATCCGAGGCCTCCAAGGGCAAGTCCAAGATCGGCTCGACCCTCAAGGGCATCGGCCCCACCTATATGGACAAGACCGGACGCAACGGCCTCCGCGTAGGCGACATCCTCGCCCCGGACTTCCAGGACCGTTTCGAGGCCCTGAAGAAGAAGCACATCGCCTTCCTCAAGCAGTTTGACTACGCCTACGACCCCGACACCAACGTAAAGGAGTGGATGGCCGCCGTGGACTACCTCCGTACATTCGACCTGGTGGACGGCGAGTACTATATCAACAGCCGTCTCGCCCAGGGCAGCAGCGTCCTCGCCGAGGGAGCCCAGGGCTCGATGCTCGACGTGGACTTCGGATCCTACCCCTTCGTGACCTCCTCGACCACCATCTGCCCGGGCGCATGCCTCGGACTGGGAGTGGCCCCCTCGTCCATCGGCCACGTCTACGGCATCTTCAAGGCCTACTGCACCCGCGTGGGCAGCGGCCCCTTCCCCACCGAGCTCTTCGATGAGACCGGAGAGGAGCTCCGCCGCCAGGGTCACGAGTTCGGCGCCACCACAGGCCGTCCCCGCCGCACCGGCTGGCTGGACATGGTCGCCCTCAAGTACGCCGTGATGCTCAACGGAGTCACCGAACTGATCATGATGAAGGCCGACGTGATGGACACATTCGACACCATCAAGGTGGCCACCGGCTACATCGTGGACGGCAAGCCCCAGGACACCGTGCCCTACGACACCTATGCCGAGGTCACTCCCGTATATCAGGAGTTCAAGGGCTGGAAGCAGCCTCTCTCGGCCATCCGCGACGAGAAGGACCTTCCCGCAGAGTTCAAGGAATACATCGCATTTATCGAACAGCAGACAGGAGTGCCTGTAACCGTCATCTCGCTCGGCCCGGACAGGGACGAGACCATTTTCAGGAGATAGGCCATGTCCCTGCTGGAGAAAGTCAACAGCCCCGAGGATATCCGGGGCTTTTCTGTCAAGCAGCTGGAGACCCTCTGCAGCGAGATACGGCAGTACATGATCGGATGCTGCGCCACGAACCCGGGCCATCTGGGCTCGAGTCTCGGTGCGGTCGAACTGGCCGTTGCCCTGCACTACACCTACAACACCCCTACTGACAAGATCGTCTGGGACGTGGGACACCAGGCCTATGCCCACAAGATCATCACCGGCCGCCGGGAGCAGTTCCGCACCAACCGGACCTACGGCGGCATAAGCGGTTTCCCGAAAATGTCCGAGAGCATCTTCGACTCCTTCGGCGTAGGTCACTCGTCCACATCGGTCAGCGCCGCCCTCGGCATGGCCACGGCAGCCAGGCTCTCCGGCAGCGGTGAGAAGATAGTGGCCGTCATCGGAGACGGAGCCATGACCGGCGGACTGGCCTTCGAGGGCCTCAACAACGCCGGAGCCATGAAGACCGACATCCTGGTCATACTCAACGACAACCACATCTCCATCGACCACGGCCGCGGAGGACTGCACGACTACCTGCTCAAGATATCCACATCGGAGACATACAACCGCATCAAGAACCACGTCTGGGACACCATAGGCTCCACCCGCCTGCGCCGCTGGGTCCAGAAAGTGATGTTCAGCACCAAGATGGCCATCTTCCGCAGCGGCTCCCTCTTCGAGTCCTTCGGATTCCGTTACTTCGGAGCCATCGACGGCCACGACATCGGCCAGCTGACCACCACCCTCGCCTCCCTGCGCAACATCAAGGGTCCCAAGCTCCTGCACGTCATCACCAAAAAGGGCAAGGGCTACCGTCCCGCCGAGGAGGACCAGACCGTATGGCACGCCCCCGGCACATTCGACCCCGTCACCGGCAAGCGCAACATCCCCGCGGGACCCACCGCCGCCCGCTACCAGGACGTATTCGGAGAGACCCTCCTCGAGCTCGCCCGGGCCGATGAGAAGATCGTCGCCGTCACCCCCGCCATGGCCTCCGGCTGCGGCATGAACATCATGATGAGGGAAATACCCGAACGGACCTTCGACGTCGGCATAGCCGAGCAGCACGCCGTCACATTCTCCGCCGGTCTGGCCGCCTCGGGCTACCTCCCCTTCTGCAACATCTACTCCTCCTTCATGCAGAGGGCCTACGACAATGTAATCCACGACGTCGCCCTCCAGAAACTGAAGGTCATCCTCTGCCTGGACCGCGCCGGTCTGGTCGGAGAGGACGGAGCCACGCACCAGGGCGTATTTGACCTGGCCGCCTTCCGCCCCGTCCCGAACCTGGTCATCGCCTCCCCCCTAGACGAGCTGGAGCTGCGCAACCTCATGTACACCGCCGCCCTCCCCTCATTCCAGGGTCCTATTATAATAAGGTATCCCCGTGGAAACGGCGAGGGAGTCTCATGGCGCGGAGCGGAGTTCAGGACCGTCCCCCTGGGCCGCGGCCGTCTCCTCCACCCCGGGAAGGACGTGGCGGTGCTCTCCATCGGCCCCATAGGCAACAGGGCCGCGGAAGCCGTCAGCAGAGCCGCGGAGACGGGCAGGGAAGCGCTCCACTACGACATGCGTTTCCTCAAGCCGCTGGACACGGACATCCTGGAGGAGGTCTGCGCCAAGGCCGGCACCGTCATCACCGTCGAGGACGGAATGACCGCCGGAGGACTGCACGACGCCGTGGCCTCCTGGGTTGCAGAGCGGCATCCGGGGATAAAAGTCATTGGCCTCGGAGTCCCCGACAAATTCGTGGAGCAAGGGACTATCAAGGAGTTAAGGGCAGAATGTGGGTATGACACGGAAAATATTTTCAAAACAATCTGCAATTATTTTTAAAATTGTTTTGGATATTTTAATAAATGATATATCTTTGCAGTCCCAAAAATAAGCGCTGCCGATATAGCTCAGTTGGCCAGAGCAGCTGATTTGTAATCAGCGGGTCGTGGGTTCGAATCCCTCTATCGGCTCAAGTTCATTGAATACGTATAACAAAATATACTCAGGGGAGATACCAAAGTGGCCAACTGGGGCAGACTGTAAATCTGCTGGCGCACGCCTTCGGAGGTTCGAATCCTTCTCTCCCCACACATAGCGAAGAGGCATTGATTAGCGCGAGCGGCAAGCAGTGACGCAGAAAATGCCCCCACGACACGAAGCAGGTTTTTCGTTTTGAAGGGGCAGATTCAAGGAACGCGACGAGAGAGCACCGGAGTTTACTCCCGTAAATGAGGATGCGAGCGAGAAGCAGTGACGCAGAAGATGCCCCTTCAAAACGAAAAAGGCGGAAGTAGCTCAGTTGGTAGAGCATCAGCCTTCCAAGCTGAGGGTCGCGGGTTCGAACCTCGTCTTCCGCTCCATTTAAAAGCCAGTGTAGCTCAGGGGTAGAGCGCTTCCTTGGTAAGGAAGAGGTCATGAGTTCAAATCTCATCACCGGCTCAATTTTAATTACATAAAATCAGACATTATGGCAAAAGAAACTTTCAAAAGGGACAAGCCGCACGTAAACATAGGTACTATCGGCCATGTTGACCACGGTAAAACTACTCTGACCGCAGCCATTACCAAGGTTCTGGCTGAGAAGGGACTCTCCGAGGTCCGCTCATTCGACTCCATCGACAACGCTCCCGAGGAGAAGGAGCGTGGTATCACCATCAATACCGCCCATATCGAGTATCAGACTGAGACCCGTCACTACGCACACGTAGACTGCCCGGGCCACGCCGACTATGTGAAGAACATGGTTACCGGTGCCGCTCAGATGGATGGTGCTATCCTCGTAGTAGCCGCTACCGACGGTCCTATGCCCCAGACCCGTGAGCACATCCTGCTCGCCCGTCAGGTGAACGTGCCCAGAATCGTTGTGTTCCTGAACAAAGTTGATATCGTTGACGATCCCGAGATGATCGAGCTCGTTGAGATGGAGGTTCGTGAGCTGCTCAGCTTCTACGGCTTCGACGGCGACAACGCTCCCGTTATCGCAGGCTCCGCTCTCGGCGCCCTCAACGGCGAGCCCAAGTGGGTTGAGAAGGTTATGGAGCTGATGAACGCAGTTGACGAGTACATCCCCCTGCCTGTACGTGACAACGAGAAGCCTTTCCTGATGCCTATCGAGGACATCTTCTCCATCACCGGACGTGGAACCGTTGCTACCGGACGTATCGAGACCGGTATCGTTAAGGTCGGCGACGAGGTTCAGATCATCGGCCTCGGCGAGGAGCCCAAGAAGTCAGTTGTTACCGGTGTCGAGATGTTCCGCAAGATCCTCGACGAGGGTGAGGCTGGAGACAACGTAGGTCTGCTCCTCCGCGGTATCGACAAGAAGGAGATCAAGAGAGGTCAGGTTATCGCTCATCCCGGTACCATCACTCCTCACAAGAAATTCAAAGCCGCTATCTACGTGCTGAAGAAAGATGAGGGTGGCCGTCACACTCCTTTCCACAACCACTATCGTCCTCAGTTCTTCATCCGTACCCTCGACATCACCGGAGAGATCATGCTCCCTGAGGGAACCGAAATGGTAATGCCCGGCGACAACGTAGAGATCACCGTAGAGCTCATCTACCCTGTAGCTATCAACGCAGGTCTCCGCTTCGCCATCCGTGAGGGCGGCCGTACCGTCGGCTCAGGCCAGGTTACCGACATCCTCGAGTAATCATCTCTCAAGAGATTGCACAATACATGGGGGGGCCTACTACTCGGCCCCCTTTTTAAAGTAACCGAGTAGAAAAGGGCCACAGACGGCACAGAATCTGATCGAACCTCTGACTTTTTTAGGGCTTAGGGCCGGCAGATTCAAGGAGCGCGAGGAGCGAACACCAAAGGAACTGACGTACCTTAGACATCTTTTTAGGGTTCTAGGGCGGCAGTTTCAAGGAGCGCGACGAATGAGCACCGGAGCTTACTTCTGTAAGTGAGGATGCGAATGAGGAGCAGCGACGCCGAAAATGCCGTCCTAGAACCCTAAAAAGGGACATAGTTCAAGGGTAGAATAGCGGTCTCCAAAACCGTTGATGGGCGTTCGAATCGCTCTGTCCCTGCAAGATACCGAGTTGTTACGGGCTCGGCATTTTAACAACCGGCTCAAGGCAAGCTTCCGGCCCAAAAGCCGACAAACACTTAAAAATGAGCAGAATATCAGTTTACGTAAAAGAGTCGTACAAAGAACTGACCCAAAAGGTCAGCTGGCCGTCATGGAACCAGCTTCAGAGTTCGGCGATCGTCGTGATGGTGGCTTCTGTCATCCTCGCGGCTGTAATATTTCTGATGGATTTCGTGTTCAGACATCTGGTGACCACGATCTATAACTTATTATACTAAGACGATGGCTGAGCTTGAGAAGAAATGGTACGTCATCCGATGCGCCGGCGGTAAGGAGAAAAAGGCCAAGGAGTACATTGAGAGCGAGATAAGAGCACTCGGTCTCAATGACTACGTATCCCAGATTCTCATTCCCACCGAGAAGATCTATCAGGTGCGCAACGGTAAGAAGGTCAGCAAGGAAAGCATATTCTTTCCCGGCTACGTTCTCATCGAGGCCCATCTGACAGGCGAGCTGCAGCACATCATCCGCAACGTACCCCACGTATCCGGCTTCCTCACGGAGAGACAGGGCAAGGACAAAGAGCCCATACCCCTCAGACCCTCCGAGATCAACAGGATACTCGGTATAGTGGACGAGCAGCTCGAGCAGGATGAGGAGAACATCACCCCGTTCATCGTCGGAGAGGCTGTGAAGATCACCGACGGTCCTTTCAACGGCTTCGACGGCACGATCGAGGAGATTCTTCAGGACAAGAAGAAACTCAAGGTGATGGTCAAGATTTTCGGACGCAAGACTCTTCTGGAACTGAATTTTGTTCAAGTAGTTAAAGAATAAATCAAGTATTAATTATGGCTAAAGAGATTGCCGCATTTATTAAATTGCAGATAAAAGGCGGTGCCGCGAATCCCTCACCTCCAGTAGGACCGGCTCTCGGTTCGAAGGGCGTGAACATCATGGATTTCTGCAAACAATTCAATGCCCGTACTCAGGACAAGGCCGGAAAGGTACTCCCTGTAATCATCACCGTTTACAGTGATAAATCCTTTACATTTGTCGTTAAGCAGCCCCCTGTAGCAGTCCAGATCAAAGAGGCCGCCAAGATTGCCAAAGGCTCAGCCGAGCCCAACCGCAGCAAGGCAGGTTCCCTCACCTGGGACCAGGTAAAGGCCATCGCTCAGGACAAAATGCCCGACATGAACGCTTTCACCCTCAAGTCTGCCATGAAGATGGTGGCCGGAACGGCTAGAAGCATGGGCGTCACAGTTACTGGTACATTCCCTGAAGACGTAAAATAATCGCACGCTATGAGTAAATTGACTAAAAACCAGAAAATAGCCGAAGCGAAAGTGGACTTCGGGAAACAGTACAGGCTTCTGGAAGCATGCAAACTGGTGAAGGAAAGCAACTACGCCAAGTTCGACGCCTCCGTTGACCTCGCTGTACGCCTCGGTGTCGACCCCCGTAAGGCAAACCAGATGGTACGTGGCGTTGTGACCCTTCCTCACGGAACCGGTAAAGTTACCCGCGTACTCGTATTATGTACCCCCGATAAGGAGAACGAAGCCCGCGAGGCCGGTGCCGACTATGTAGGTCTGGACGAGTTCGTCGAGAAGATCAAGGGCGGCTGGACCGATGTGGACGTGATCATCTGTACTCCCTCCGTCATGGGTAAGGTAGGTGCCCTGGGCCGTATCCTCGGTCCCCGCGGCCTGATGCCCAACCCCAAGACAGGTACGGTGACCATGGAGATCGGCAAGGCTGTCAAGGAAGTGAAGGCCGGTAAGATCGACTTCAAGGTTGACAAGACCGGTATCGTTCACGCAGCCATAGGCAAGGTGTCCTTCGACGCCGAGCAGCTGGCAGCCAACGCTCTTGAGCTCCTCAACACCATCGTAAAACTGAAACCTCAGTCCCTGAAAGGAACATACGTGAAGAGCATCTTCATCTCTTCTACTATGAGCCCCGGTATATGCATAGATTCGAAAACCTTCAGCGCAGCTGAATAATCAACCAGAGTATCATGAGAAAAGAGGAAAAAGCACAGATTATAGATCAGGTTGCGGCTCAGCTTGCTGAGACTCCCAACTTCTATGTTACCGACATCTCGGGACTCAACGCGGAAAATACCACAGCCCTCCGCAGGGCCTGCTTCGAGAAGGACGTGAAGCTGATGGTCGTTAAGAACACTCTCTTCATCAAAGCCCTCGAGAAGATGGAAGGCGAGGCCGTAGAGGCCATGAAGCCTGTAATGGAAGGTTCTTCCGCCATCATGTTCACCACTACCCCCAACACCCCCGCCAAGCTCATCAAGGAATACGGTGAGAAAATGGGCAAGCCGGTGCTGAAAGGAGCGTACGTTCAGGATTGCGCCTACGTCGGTGCTGAGAACCTCGAGGTTCTCGTCAACATCAAGTCCCGTGAAGAACTCATCGGTGACATCATCGGTCTGCTGCAGTCTCCTGCACGCAACGTCATCTCCGCTCTGCAGGCTTCTGCCGGCGGCAAGATCGCAGGACTGGTCAAGACCTTATCGGAAAAAGAGTAAAAATAAAACAAACAATTTAATAATTAGAAATCATGGCAGATATCAAGAAATTTGCGGAAGAGTTAGTAAACCTCACAGTTAAAGAAGTTCAGGAACTCGCACAGGTACTTAAGGACGAGTACGGAATCGAGCCTGCAGCAGCCGCTGCAGTAGCAGTAGCCGCTCCCGCAGCAGGCGGCGCAGCCGCTGAGGCTGAGCAGACCCAGTTCGACGTAATCCTCACCTCAGCCGGCCAGGCCAAGCTCCAGATCGTGAAGGTCGTTAAGGAGATCACCGGTCTCGGACTGAAAGAGGCCAAGGAGCTCGTTGACAAGGTTCCCGCTCCCGTAAAGGAGAAAGTATCCAAGGCTGAAGCTGAACAGGTAAAAGCACAACTCGAAGAAGCAGGCGGAGAAGTTGAAGTTAAATAAACATACTCCATCCCGCTGACGGGAAAATTCAGGTTTAGGGTCCGCCCAGGACTCTAAACCTTTTTGTCGTTTTTCAAGTTTATCTTCAACAAAACCGGACACAATGGCGCAAAACCTTAACAATCAACGTATTTCATTTGCATCTTCCAAGACTCTTCTCGAATACCCCGATTTCTTGGAGGTACAGCTGAAGTCTTTCAAGGACTTCTTCCAGCTGGACACCACACCTGAAAACCGCCGTAATGAAGGACTGTTCAAAGTATTCCAGGAGATTTTCCCCATCACCGACACCAGAAACAACTTCGTCCTCGAATTCGTAGACTATTTCATCGACCCTCCCCGCTACAGCGTCGACGAATGCCTGGACATGGGTCTGACCTACAGCGTGCCCCTCAAGGCCAAGCTGAAGCTCTACTGCACGGACCCCGAGCATGAGGATTTCGACACCTCGATCCAGGACGTATATCTGGGCACCATACCGTACATGACCGAAAGGGGAACATTTGTCATCAACGGCTCGGAGCGCATCGTCGTATCGCAGCTCCACCGCTCGCCCGGCGTATTCTTCGGGCAGAGCATCCACGCCAACGGAACGAAGCTCTATTCTGCCAGAATCATTCCGTTCAAGGGCTCGTGGATTGAGTTCGCCACCGACATCAACAATGTCATGTACGCCTACATCGACAGGAAGAAGAAGCTCCCTGTCACGACCCTGCTGAGGGCCATCGGATTCGAGGGTGACAAGGACATCCTCGATATCTTCGGACTTGCACGCGAGGTGCAGGCCACCAAGGAAGAACTTACGAAGAATATCGGTTCCAAGCTCGCCGCCCGCGTCCTCAAGACATGGAACGAGGACTTCGTGGACGAAGACACCGGTGAGGTAGTCTACATCGAGAGGAACCAGATCGTCGTTGACCGCGAGACCATTCTCGACGAGAACAACATAGACGACATCGTGGACGCCGGAGTCAGCACCATCCTCCTCCACAGGGACGACGTGGACCTGAGCGACTACACGATCATTTTCAATACCCTCCAGAAAGACGTCTGCAACTCTGAGAAAGAGGCCGTCTTCTACACCTACAGGCAATTGCGCAATTCAGAACCGCCTGACGAGGCCACAGCCCGCGACGTTATCGACAAGCTCTTCTTCTCCGACAAGCGCTACGACCTCGGAGAGGTGGGCCGCTACCGTCTCAACAGGAAGCTGGGCCTGACCACCCCGTCCGATGTCAGGGTTCTGACCAAACAGGATATCATCGAGATCATCAAGTATCTCATCCAGCTGATCAACAACAAAGCCGCCATTGACGACATCGACCACCTGAGCAACCGCCGCATCAGGACTGTCGGCGAGCAGCTCGCCAACCAGTTCAGCGTCGGCCTCACCCGTATGGCACGTACCATCCGCGAAAGGATGAACGTGAGGGACAACGAGGTATTCGTACCCACCGACCTCATCAATGCCAAGACCCTCTCGTCCGTAATCAACTCCTTCTTCGGAACCAGCCAGCTGTCCCAGTTCATGGACCAGACCAATCCTCTGGCCGAGATGACACACAAGCGCCGTCTGTCAGCCCTCGGTCCCGGAGGTCTGTCAAGGGACCGCGCCGGTTTCGAGGTCCGCGACGTGCACTACACCCACTACGGCCGACTCTGCCCCATCGAGACCCCTGAGGGACCCAACATCGGCCTTATCTCCTCGCTCTGCGTGTATGCGAGGATCAATGATCTCGGATTTATCGAGACACCTTATAGAAAGGTAGAGAACGGCAAGGTGGACATGTCCCCCGAGGGATGCGTCTACATGAGCGCCGAGGAAGAGGAGGACAAGATGGTCGCACAGGCCAACATCCACCTCGACGACGACGGAGACATCCTCGACGAGCGCATCAGCTGCCGTCACGAGGCTGACTTCCCGGTAGTGAGCAAGGATCAGGTACACTACATGGACGTGGCCCCCAACCAGATAGCATCCATCGCAGCATCCCTTATTCCTTTCCTCGAGCATGACGACGCCAACCGTGCCCTCATGGGATCCAACATGATGCGCCAGGCCGTGCCTGTAGTGCGTCCCGAGGCCCCCATCGTCGGTACCGGTCTGGAGAGGGCAGTAGCCCGCGACTCCCGCACCCAGGTGGTCGCAGCCAGAGACGGAGAGGTAGTATATGTGGATGCCCGCGAGATACATGTCAAGTACGACAGGACAGAGGCAGAGAAGTTCGTAAGCTTCGCTCCCGACGTGACAGTCTACCATCTGCCCCTGTACCGCAAGACCAACCAGAGCACCTCGATTCACCTCAAGCCCATCGTACGCAAGGGCGACAGAGTGCATCCCGGTCAGGTACTCACCGAAGGATACGCCACACAGGGCGGCGAGCTCGCCCTCGGACGCAACCTGAAGGTGGCCTTCATGCCCTGGAAAGGATATAACTTCGAGGACGCCATCGTCCTCTCCGAGAGGATACTCCGCGAGGATATATTCACCTCTATCCACGTGGATGAGTACATCATGGAAGTCCGCGACACCAAGCGCGGAATGGAGGAGCTGACCTCTGATATCCCGAACGTCAGCGAGGACGCCACCAAGGACCTCGACGAGCACGGTATCATCAGGGTCGGCGCCAACGTGGAGCCCGGCGACATCCTCATCGGCAAGATCACCCCTAAGGGCGAGAGCGACCCCTCACCCGAGGAGAAACTCCTGAGAGCCATCTTCGGCGACAAGGCCGGCGACGTGAAGGACGCCTCCCTGAAGGCATCCCCTTCCCTCTCCGGAACCATCATCGGCAAGAGACTCTTCTCCCGCGTGGCCAAGGAGCCCGGCAAGAGAGGCAAGAGCGCTCCCAAGGAGGAGCTGGTAAGGGCCGAGGAGGACTTCGTGGAGAAGACCACCGCCCTGCGCAAGCTCTTCATCGACAAGCTCATGGTTCTGGTGAAGGACCACAAGAGCAACGGCATCTCGGACCTCTACGAGACAGAGCTCATCCCCAAGGGGACAGTGATTACCCGCGCCATGCTCGAGAATATCAAGTACGAGGACGTCAATCCCGCCAAGTGGACCTCCGACAAGACGGCCAACGAGCAGATCAAGACCCTCATCAACAACTACCTGATAGCCTACAAGGAGTACGACGCGACACTCAAGCGCATCAAATACAACCTCACCATCGGAGACGAGCTGCCCTCCGGCATCATGCAGCTGGCCAAGGTCTACGTGGCCAAGAAGAGGAAGATCCGCGTCGGCGACAAGATGGCCGGACGCCACGGAAACAAGGGTATCGTGGCCAAGGTCGTACGCGACGAGGACATGCCCTTCCTCGATGACGGTTCCACAGTGGACATCGTCCTCAACCCTCTGGGCGTGCCTTCACGTATGAACCTGGGACAGATCTACGAGACAGTGCTCGGATGGGCCGGCAAGGAGCTGGGCCTGAAGTTCAGCACCCCGATCTTCGACGGAGCTTCTCTCGACCAGATCTGCGAGTACACCGACAAGGCAGGCCTGCCCCGCTACGGAAAGACCTTCCTGCGCGACGGCGGCAGCGGAGAGTACTTCGACCAGCCCGCGACTGTCGGCGTGATCTACATGATCAAGCTCGGCCACATGGTCGACGACAAGATGCACGCCCGCTCCATCGGTCCCTACTCCCTCATCACCCAGCAGCCTCTGGGAGGTAAGGCACAGTTCGGAGGCCAGCGTTTCGGAGAGATGGAGGTATGGGCCCTCGAGGCATTCGGAGCCTCCAATGTCCTCCAGGAGATCCTCACCATCAAGTCCGACGACGTCACCGGCCGTTCCCGCGCCTACGAGGCCATCGTCAAGGGCGACCCGATGCCTACACCCGGCATTCCTGAGTCCCTGAACGTGCTGCTGCACGAGCTCCGCGGACTCGGACTGAGCATCAAGTTAGACTAATGTTTGTATTTGACAATTAAGAATTATCCAAGATATGGCTTTTAAGAAAGACAATAAGATCAAAAGCAACTTCAGCCGGATATCCATCGGACTGGCCTCTCCCGAAGAGATTCTGGAGAGATCCTCCGGAGAGGTCCTCAAGCCCGAGACCGTCAACTACCGTACCTACAAGCCTGAGCGCGACGGACTCTTCTGCGAGAGAATCTTCGGTCCCACCAAGGACTACGAGTGCCACTGCGGCAAGTACAAGAGGATCCGCTACCGCGGCATCGTCTGCGACCGCTGCGGTGTGGAGGTGACCGAGAAGAAGGTCCGCAGGGAGAGGATGGGACACATCACCCTGACCGTACCCGTGGCCCACATCTGGTACTTCCGCTCGACTCCCAACAAGATCGGCAGCCTGCTCGGCATCGCATCCAAGAAGCTCGAGTCGGTGATCTACTACGAGAGGTACATCGTAATCCAGGCCGGAGCCGCCCGCGATCTCAACATAAGCGACCTCGCCCTCCTCTCCGAGGACGAGTACCTGGACGTGCTCGACCGCCTGCCCAAGGACAACCAGTCCCTGGACGACAGCGACCCCGAGAAGTTCATCGCCGGCATGGGCGCCGAGGCCATCTACACCCTCCTGTCCAAGCTGGATCTCGACGAGCTCTCATACGACCTGCGCCACAAGACCGAGAGCGAGACCTCCCAGCAGCGCAAGGCCGAGGCCCTCAAGCGCCTGAGCGTCATCGAGGCCTTCCGTGAGTCGAAGGACGTGAACCGTCCCGAGTGGATGATCTTGAAGGTCATCCCCGTCATTCCCCCCGACCTGAGGCCCCTCGTACCCCTGGACGGAGGACGTTTCGCCACATCCGACCTCAACGACCTCTACCGCCGCGTCATCATCCGCAACAACCGTCTGAAGAAGCTCATTGAGATCAAGGCCCCCGAAGTCATCCTGCGCAACGAGAAGCGCATGCTGCAGGAGGCCGTCGACTCCCTCTTCGACAACTCGCGCAAGTCCAACGCCGTCAAGACCGACGCCAACCGTACCCTCAAGTCCCTCTCGGACTCCCTCAAGGGAAAACAGGGCCGTTTCCGTAAGAACCTGCTCGGTAAACGTGTGGACTACTCCGCCCGTTCGGTTATCGTCGTGGGTCCCGAGCTGCACATGCACGAGTGCGGTCTGCCCAAGTTCATGGCCGCCGAGCTGTACAAGCCCTTCATCATCCGCAAGCTGATCGAGAGAGGCATCGTCAAGACAGTACGTTCGGCCAAGAAGATAGTGGACAAGAAAGAGCCCGTCATCTGGGACATCCTGGAGAACGTGATGAAAGGCCATCCCGTCCTCCTCAACCGTGCCCCTACCCTGCACCGCCTCGGTATCCAGGCTTTCCAGCCCAAGCTGATCGAGGGCAAGGCCATTCAGCTCCACCCCCTCGCATGTACCGCCTTCAACGCGGACTTCGACGGTGACCAGATGGCCGTGCACCTTCCTCTGGGCAACGCCGCCATCCTCGAGGCCCAGCTGCTGATGCTCGGCTCGCACAACATCCTCAACCCCGCCAACGGAGCGCCCATCACCGTGCCCTCCCAGGACATGGTCCTCGGCCTCTACTACATCACCAAGCCCCGGGAAGGTTCCCGCGGCCAGGGCATGACATTCTACGGGCCCGAGGAAGTCATCATAGCATACAATGAGAAGCGCGTTGACCTGCACGCCAAGATCTCCGTGCGTCTCCCCAAAGATATGACTGATCCCTCGAAGGGCTACCGCATCTTCGAGAACACCACAGTCGGAAGAGTCATCTTCAATCAGGTGGTACCCCCTGAAGTAGGCTACATCAACGAGCTGCTGACCAAGAAGTCCCTCCGTGACATCATCGGCAAGGTGGTGAAAGTCTGCGGAGTGGCCCGCACAGCCCAGTTCCTGGACGACATCAAGTCGATAGGCTACACCATGGCCTTCAGGGGCGGTCTGTCGTTCAACCTGGCCGACGTGATCATTCCCCAGGAGAAAGCCGAGCTCGTAGAGTCAGGCTACAACCAGGTGGAGGAAATCCAGGCCAGCTTCAACATGGGTCTCATCACCAACAACGAGCGCTACAACCAGATCATCGACATCTGGACCACCACCAACTCCCGTCTGACCAACATGGTGACCAAGACCATCGAGGCAGACCAGCAGGGCTTCAACCCTATCTTCATGATGCTCGACTCGGGAGCCCGTGGTTCGAAGGAGCAGATCCGTCAGCTCTGCGGTATGCGAGGCCTGATGGCCAAGCCCCAGAAGTCCGGATCGACCGGAGCGGAGATCATCGAGAACCCTATCCTCTCCAACTTCAAGGAGGGCCTTTCCGTGCTCGAGTACTTCATCTCCACACACGGTGCCCGTAAGGGTCTGGCCGACACCGCGCTGAAGACAGCCGACGCCGGTTATCTGACCCGTAGGCTCGTAGACGTGTCCCACGACGTGATCATCAACGAGGAGGACTGCAAGACCCTCCGAGGAATCGTGGCCACAGCCATCAAGAACAAGGACGAGATCGTCGAGTCCCTCTATGACCGTATCCTCGGCCGCACATCCGTGCACGATATATACAATCCTCTGACCGGTGAGCTGATTCTCGCCGCCAACGAGGAGATCACAGAGGACATCGCCGCCAAGATATCCGCCCTGCCCATCGAGCAGGTGGAAATCCGCTCGGTGCTCACCTGCGAGTCCCGCAAGGGCGTCTGCGCCAAGTGCTACGGCCGCAACCTGGCCACCGGCCGCATGGTCGAGAAGGGCGAGGTGGTCGGTGTCATCGCCGCACAGTCCATCGGAGAGCCCGGTACACAGCTGACCCTCCGTACATTCCACGTCGGTGGTACCGCTTCCAGCATCGCCTCCGAGTCCGAGATTGTAGCCCGCTACGACGGACGTCTGGAGTTCGAGGAGCTCAGGACCGTCACCAAGCATGAGGATGAGGGCGACTTCGAGATCGTCATCGGCCGTACAGCCGAGATGCGCATCGTCGACGTCAACACAGGCATCACTCTCTCACAGCACAATATCCCTTACGGAGCCAAGCTCTACCAGAAAGACGGAGCCAATATCTCCAAGGGCGACCGTATCTGCGAGTGGGACGCATACAACGCCGTTACCATCACGGAGCTTTCCGGTACCGTGGCATTCGACAGCCTCGTCGAGGGTGTTACATTCAGGGAGGAGGCTACGGACGAGTTCTCACTCCACCGCGAGAAGGTAATCATCGAGTCCAGGGACAAATCCAGGAACCCCACCATCCGCATCATGCAGAACGGGATGGAGGTCAAGCAGTACAACCTGCCTGTGGGCGCTCACCTGATGGTCGAGGACGGCCAGGAGGTTCAGGCCGGAGATGTTATCGTCAAGATTCCGCGCGCCATCGGAAAATCGGGCGATATCACCGGAGGTCTGCCCCGCGTCACCGAGCTCTTCGAGGCCCGCAACCCGTCCAATCCCGCCATCGTTGCGGAGATCAACGGTGAGGTCCAGATGGGCAAGATCAAACGAGGCAACCGCGAGATCATCATCCGTTCCAAGAGCGGAGACGAGAAACGCTACCTCGTACCTCTGTCCAAGCAGATTCTCGTTCAGGAGAACGACTACATCCGCGCCGGCATGCCCCTTTCCGACGGTGCCGTCTCCCCCGCCGACATCCTGGCCATCCAGGGTCCCATCAAGGTGCAGGAGTACATCGTCAACGAGATCCAGGAGGTATACCGTATGCAGGGTGTGAAGATCAACGACAAGCACTTCGAGATCATCGTGCGCCAGATGATGCGCAAGGTGCAGATCGTAGATCCCGGCGACACCCGCTTCCTGCCCGAACAGCTGGTGGACAAGTGGGAGTTCAACGAGGAGAACGACTCGATGTTCGGCAAGAAGGTAGTCCAGGACGCCGGCGACTCCACCGAGCTCAGGCCCGGCCAGATCGTCACCGCCCGCAGGCTCAGGGACGAGAACTCCCTGCTCAAGAGACAGGATCTCAAGCTCGTCCAGGCCCGTGACGCCATCCCCGCCACATCCAGCCAGATACTCCAGGGTATCACCCGCGCCGCCCTGCGTACCAACAGCTTCATGTCCGCCGCCTCCTTCCAGGAGACCACAAAGGTGCTTAGCGAAGCTGCCATCCGCGGCAAGGTCGACACCCTCGAGGGCCTCAAGGAGAACGTTATCTGCGGTCACCTCATCCCCGCCGGTACTGGCCAGCGCGAGTTTGACCGCATCATCGTCGCCTCGATGGACGACTACAACAAGATGGCTGCCGCCGCACCCCGCCGCAAGGAAGAGTAGCCCGACAGCCGGAAACATCTGAGAAAACCGGTGAGACCGCCCGCCCGCGGCTCGCCGGTTTTTTATTGCATTTACAGAAGTTTATGCCTAAATTTGTAGGATAAATCTATCCGGGAGGACCGCACTATGATGAAATACCCTATAGGAATTCAGAGTTTCGACAAACTGCGCGAGGACGGCTACGTCTACGTGGACAAGACAGACTTGATCTACAAGCTCGTGCACGGCGGCACCATCTATTTCCTGAGCCGTCCGCGAAGATTCGGAAAGAGCCTGCTGATATCGACCCTCGAGAACTACTTCCTGGGACGCAGGGACCTGTTCGAAGGACTGGCCATCGGCTCGCTGGAGAAGGAGTGGCTGGAGTATCCGGTGTTCAGGATTGACTTCAACGGCAGTATCTTCACGCAGCACGGGGAACTGGAGCGCAAGATTGACGGATATCTTTCCCGCTGGGAGGAGCTATACGGCCCGTCAGACCGCAGCCTGGGTGCGGGCGACCGCTTTGTGGAAATCCTCCACCGCGCCCACGAGCGAACGGGCCGCCGGTGCGTAGTGCTCATCGACGAGTACGACAAGCCGCTGCTGGACGTGCTGGATACAGATCTGCGCTGCAATGTGGACGGCAACGAGCGCATGCTGGAGGACTGGCACCGCGATGTGCTGAAGGGATTCTACTCCATGTTCAAGGCCGCAGACAACGACCTGCAGTTCGTGCTCCTGACAGGCGTGACCAAGTTCTCGCAGGTGAGCATCTTCAGCGGTTTCAACCAGCCGCAGGACATCAGCCTGGACGCACGGTACGAGACATTGTGCGGCATTACTCAGGATGAGCTGGAGAGATACTTCGAAGAGCCTATAAAGGAAATGGCGGAGTCCTATTCGGAGACCACGGAGGAGATACTGGCCAGACTGAAACAGCACTACGACGGATATCATTTCTCCGAGCGCATGACCGACGTCTACAATCCCTTCAGTCTGCTGAACGCCTTCGCACAGAATACTGTCCGGGACTACTGGTTCGCCAGCGGCACCCCGACCTATCTCATCCGCCTGCTGACGCACTCCGACGAGAACCTCAACGAGCTCGTCGGACGGTACTACGACACCAGGGAATTTGTGGACTACAAAGCCGACACCGAGAGACCGCTCCCGATGATCTATCAGAGCGGCTACCTCACCATAAAGGGATACGACCGGGACACCAGGGCTTTCCTGCTGGACTACCCCAACGACGAGGTCAAGGGAGGATTCATATCGCTGGTCGCGTCCAGTTACCTCAACGACCGGAGGGAGGAGTTCGGAGGCATGGTCCGTGAGCTGTACATAGCCCTAAGGGACGGCAATCCGGAGAGGATGCGCGGAGTACTCACGACTTTCCTCTCGGGAATCCCCTACACCATGCGCCGAAAGGACGACGAGCGCGAGAGGGAACGCTACTTCCAGTACACATTCTACCTTGTCTTCAAGATGATCAGCACCTACACCATCACTGTGGAGCAGCCGCAGAGCCAGGGCCGCGTGGACTGCATCGTGGAGACACCCAAGTACGTCTACATCTTCGAATTCAAGCTGGACGGCTCCGCGGACGAGGCCCTCGCACAGATAGAGAAACGGGGATACGCCGCCCCCTATTCCGCCGACAGCCGCAGGGTCTTCCGCATAGGAGCATCATTCTCTTCCGCCACAGGTAGCATAGAAGAATGGAAACAGGCTTGAGTTACTCGTGGTAACTGCCGCGGCGTACGCGCAGGACATCACAGTCAGCGGAACTGTTACTGACGCTGCGACAGGCGAGGTGATAGTCGGAGCTTCCGTCGTCCTTAAGGGCAGCACCACCCAGTGGGCCATGACCGACGACATGGGCGCCTACTCCCTGACCGTACCTGCGAACGGAGTACTGGAAGTCACATTCCTGGGCTACACGACTCAGGAAGTGCCTGTGAACGGCAGGAGCACCGTCGACGTGGCCCTCGCCCCCGAGGCCACCACACTCGATGACGTGATCGTGGTGGCTTACGGTACAGCCAAGAAAGAATCCTTCACTGGTTCCGCAGCCGTGGTCAAGAATGACGACATCATCAAGAGGAGCGTGTCCAACGTATCCAAGGCTCTTGAGGGTCTGGTAGCCGGTGTGGAGGTTAGCTCCGGCAGCGGTCAGCCCGGTGAAGGTGCATCTATCCAGATCCGAGGTACCGGTTCCATCAACGCCTACTCAACACCTCTGTATGTAGTGGACGGCATTCCTTATGATGGTAATATCAACGCCATCAACCCTCAGGATATCGAGTCCATGACCGTGCTGAAGGACGCTTCCGCCGGTGCCCTGTATGGAGCCCGCGGTGCAAACGGTGTCGTAATCATCACTACCAAGAAAGGTAAGGAAGGTCGCGTAGACGTGAACCTCAAGGCTCAGGTCGGCTGGCAGTCCCGCGCCATTCCCCGCTACGACCTCGTAAACCAGGACGAGTATGTGGAACTGGTGTATGAATCCCTCTACAACACAGCTATCGACCAGGGTTACTCCCATGACAACGCCATCAACTACGCCGCATCAAGTATGGGCAATACTCTCGGCGGTCAGCTCTATAATCCCTACAAGAACTATACCTGGGATACTCTGATAGATCCCGAAACAGGTATGGTTCACTCTGATGCTGTATCCGCATGGAACGAGGACTGGATGGATGCTCTGACCAACACCAAGGCTCTCCGCCAGGAATATCAGCTGGGCGTCAACGGCGGTAACGACCGTACCAAGTATAACTTCTCAGCCGGTTACCTGCGCGATGAAGGTGTGCTGATCACATCGCTCTTCTCCCGCTACTCCGCTCGTGCCGGTGTCGACCATGAGGCTACCAAGTGGCTGCGTCTGAGTGCTAACCTGAGCTACGCCTACACTGACTCCAACCAGGCACAGAACTCCGGTACACAGACCAACAACGTATGGTACACCGCACAGTTCATGCCCGCCATCTACCCCGTGTACATGAAGGATGAAAATGGAAATGACCTGCTTGATGAGGACGGTAACCGTCAGTATGACTATGGCGCGACACGTCCAGCCGCATCCCGTTTCAACCCTATCGGTGACCTCTATGAGAACATGTACCGCCAGACCTATGACAATGTCAGCTTCCGTACCTTCGCCCGATTTGGCGGTGATGATGACATCATGGGAGCTCTCAAAGGTCTTGCTCTGACCATCAACTTCGGTGGTGACCTCGCAAGCCGCAGGATCACATCCTACTCCAACCCCTACACCGGTGACGGTGCACAGACCAGCGGCAGCATCGACAAGTACAGCACCCGTACATTCTCGTACACATTCAACCAGCTGCTGACTTACGACCGTCGTTTCGGCAAGCACAATATCGGCATCCTGCTCGGACACGAGTTCTATAACTACGAGTACAATTATCTGTATGCCAACAGTACCGGAATCTACCCCGGTATCCCCGAACTGGCTCCCGCGACCACTGTAGCCAGCCACACTTCCTACACGAACACCTACAAGATCGAGTCCTACCTGACCCGTGTCAACTATGACTACGATGATAAGTACTTCTTCTCTGCATCCTGGCGTACTGACGGCTCATCAAGATTCCATCAGGACCACCGCTGGGGACAGTTCTGGTCAGTAGGTGCATCCTGGAGAATCTCAGAAGAGAGCTGGATGAATGCTGACTGGATCAACAACATGACCCTCAAGGCATCCTATGGTGTTCAGGGTAACGATATGCTCACCACCTACTACGCATGGCAGGGCTTCTACCTGATCAGTCAGGACTGGGCAAATGCCAACTATCCCGGTGGTATCGTCTCTTCTCTGGAAAATCCCACCATCTCATGGGAGAAGAAGGGAACAGTCAACGTAGGTCTGGAGGCCTCGCTTTTCAACAGAGTTCTTGACCTGAGTGTTGAGTACTATCACTCCAACACCTACGACCTGCTGCTCGCCTCTCCTATGGCTCTGTCCACCGGATTCAGCTCCTATAACGCCAACGTCGGTTCTATGGTCAACCAGGGCGTCGAGGCCACCATCAGGGTCAACTGGCTCAACCGCGACAAGTTCCAGGCCAACTCCACCTTGATGCTGTATCACAACCAGAACGAGGTGACATCCCTGACCTCATCGCAGGACGAGATTATCAGCGGACAGTACATCACTAAGGTAGGTCTGCCTATCAACTCTTTCTACATGGTCAAGACAGCCGGTGTAGACCCTGCCACGGGTAACCAGCTCTACTGGGCTTACAAGACTGATGAAGCCGGAGAGAGGATTCCTGGCTCAGACTATATCACAGCCAGTGAGACAGATGCCGGCAACAGCCGTTACATCTTCGACAGTCGCGAGCCCATCATCTCAGGATCCTTCGGCTCTAATTTCTACCTCGGCTCGTTCGACATCTCATTCCTGACCACATTCTCAGTCGGTGGAAATATCTACAACGGCACATACGCCTCCACAATGGACCCCACCTATGCCACAAGCGCATTCCACCGCAACGCGCTGCGCCGCTGGCAGAAGCCCGGTGACATTACAGACGTGCCGAAGTTCAAGATCGGTGCCGGACGTCAGGCCATCACCGACAGAAACCTCATCGACGCCTCCTACTTCTCTATCAAGTCCGTACAGTTCGGCTACACCCTGCCCACCAGATGGACAGAGAGAATCAACATCAGCTCCATCAGGATATTCGCAGTAGGCGACAACCTCGCCCTCTTCAGCTACCTCGACGGTATGGATCCCCAGTACAGCTTCTCAGGAGGCCAGGGATACACCTACCTCCCGACCAGGTCTGTATCAGTAGGTATTGATATCAACTTCTAAACACTTTAAGAATAGAATAAGATGAAAAAAATATTACTTATAACGGCTGCCGCCCTGACAGTATTCGGACTCTCATCCTGCAGCAAGGACTCCCTCAACACCAGTCCTACTGACTCTGTCTCCACCACTACACTCCTGGAGAACAGTGAGGGCGCCATGCAGGCTCTCAACGGAGCGTTCAGATGGTTCTACATCTGGGGCCGTACTGTAAACTTCAACCAGCACCAGTCCTTCGGTCCTCAGGGTTACTCCCTCATGGCTGACCTTATGGGAGAGGACATGGTAATGTCAGCACAGGGTAACGGCTGGTTCTGGAATGACTACCTATACACAGTAAAGAGCTACTACAACAGTGACGGCTGGCGTCCCTACGACTGCTGGAACTTCTACTACACGACTATCTCGCTGGTGAACTACATCCTGGGTGCACAGCACACGATGGAGGGTCCTAAGGCGGATATCGAATACATAATGGGTAACTGCTACGCCCTCAGGGCATACTCCCTGCACTACCTCGCCATGACCTATGCACGTACCTACGAGGGCCACGAGGATATGCTCTCCGTGCCCATCTACACGGAGCCTACGGTAGCCGGAACTCCCGGTAAACCCCGTGCCACCAACAGGGAGGTCTATGCACAGGCTATGTCCGACATCGACTCGGCAATTGTTCTGCTCGAGGGCAAGTCCAGAACACACAAGTCCCATATTGACACTTACGTGGCGAACGGTATCAAGGCCCGTATCGCACTTCACATGGCAGACTATCCGACAGCTTTGGCTGCTGCCCAGATAGCTGCCGCAGGCGGTTCCATGGTTGCAGACGTGACCAGCGGATACAACAGCATAGCACCGGCTGATGTACTCTGGGGAGCTGAAATCATCCAGTCCCAGGGTACCACCAACCCCCAGTTCCTGGCCCACATGGACCCCGACTTCGGAGGATACGGTGACGCCGCGCGTAAGTGCTGCTCGCAGTGGCTGTACGACCAGATTCCCGCCAGTGACAGCCGCAAGGCATGGTGGGCTCTCGAGGATGTGGACGGAGAAGGTACAATGCTTCTCCAGCAGTGGAAGTTCCAGTTCGGCAACAAACAGGGCCATACTGTTACAGATCCTATGACCGGAGCTGACCAGATCTTCATGAGAGTCCCCGAGATGCTGCTCATCGTAGCTGAGTGCCAGCTGCGTACAGGTGATGCTGCCGGAGCTGTGTCTACCATGAACAACTTCATGTCATACCGCCAGGAAGGCTACGACTGCAGTAATCTCAACACCTCCGACCTTACCCTGAATACCATCACTACAGAACGCAAGAACACTCTTCTTGACGAGATTATCCTCCAGCGCCGTATCGAGCTCTGGGGCGAGTACGGACGTATCTATGATATCAAGCGTCTGCATCAGGGCTTTACCCGCGAGCAGGATTGGGGACATCCCATTCAGGCCCTGCTTACAGACCTGAATACCACAGACCCCGAGTCTTTCGACTGGGTGATGACCATCCCTCAGGTGGAAATGGACGCCAACCCCTACATGGTGCAGAATCCTCTCGGCTCCTATGCCGAGGGTTCTAACGGCGACGACCCTTCGCTGACTCCCAATGTACCTGCAGGAGAGTAATTGCAGAATGATTTTATTAACTTAAAAGGAAAATCAGAACAATGAAGAATATTTTCAAAATAATGGGTGCAGCGGCAGTCTCTCTTATGGTTCTCGCTTCATGCGACCAGGAGAATGTCAAGTCCTTATACACACCCGAGCAGGACAATGAGGTGTCATTCCCGGCCACTGTGTACACCAACACTGAGATTCCGGCTGACGTCACCTCCATCGACATCATTATTACCCGCAACAGCGCAAACGGTTCGATTACTGTACCGCTCACCACCAACCTTCCGTCCGAAATTTCCGTTCCTGCTGAAGTAGCATTCCAGGACGGTGCGTACGAAGCTGCCATCTCTCTGGGACTGGCCATTCAGGGCGGTGTACGTTACACCGGCAGCATATCCGTGGCTGATTCGGCATATTTCAATGCCAAGACCTCACCTTATCCTACCATCAACATAACTCTCCAACAGGCCTATAACTGGGTGCCTCTGGAGGGCAACGGACAGTGGTGGTGCAACATGATCACTCATCCTAACATAGTGAGCGTACAGGTATATGAGGCCACAAACTCGACCACTCCCCGCTACAGGATTATGAATCCTTTCCCTGATGAGGTTCTCCAGCCATTCGCAGATGGCCAGGGCGGAAGAATAGACAACAGCAACCGTTCTGAGTACATCGAGTTCGCCCATCTGACTGACGAGACTGGAGCTGTCTCACCCCTCATCTCCTTTAACACCTACTATCCCGGTGTGACCATCAATGTCGGTGAGGACGGAGAGGGTCCCGTAGAAGGTGTGTACAGTGCGGACTATGCCAAAGATTGCGCTCTGATTATGGACAACGTATACCAGTTCTATCCTTTCTATCAGTTCACGACCAGTACAGGTGCCACTTTCAGCTGGGGCAGCGCATACTCAGCATACCTGTCCCTCCCCGGCGGTCCTGACCTTGCAGAACTTCTCGGCATCTAACAGCAAGAAAGAATAGCCGTACCTAATTAGTTGAAAATCCGATGAAACCCCGTTTTAAAGCGGTTTCATCGGATTTTTTTTAATTTTTTTCATTGTTTTTGAATTTAAAGTTGTATAACTTAGTTCCGTTTTTTCGATACTACTCTCCTTGTAGGCCGGACTGTCTTCTGAGGACGGGAAGGCCGGTGGACATAACTTAAAGCACATTTAAAATTTAACTTATTACCCATTCAAAAATTATCATTCTCAATGAAAACCTTAAGACTAATTCTAACAGGCCTGTTGCTCATGGCTGGGACTGCGCTTTATGCCCAGGACCTCACTGTAACGGGTACTGTTACTGATGCCAGCACAGGTGAGACCATCATAGGAGCGGCAGTACAGCTGCAGGGCAGCACGACTGTCTACGCTATGACAGATGATCTCGGCAACTTCTCTCTCACCGTTCCCCAGGACGGCGTCCTGATCGTCTCCTTCCTCGGATTCAGAACCCAGGCCGTACCTGTCAACGGACGCGCCAACATCAGCATCGAGCTTGAACTCGAAGCCGAGATGCTCGAAGACGTAGTGGTCGTCGCCTACGGTACAGCCCGCAGGGAAGCCACGACAGGATCCGTCGCCACAGTCAGCGGTGACGTGATAGGCGAGGCTCCCGTGACCTCGGTCGACAAGATGCTGGCAGGTAAACTGGCCGGTGTATCCGTAAGTACATCTTCCGGACAGCCCGGTGCAAGCTCACAGATCCGTATCCGCGGTATCTCGTCCATCAATGCAGGCAACGACCCTCTGTGGGTAGTCGACGGTATCCCCGTGATGAGCGGCAACCAGTCCTACTTCACCAACACCGGTAACGCCATGGCCGCCGTTAACCCCAACGATATCGAGTCCATCACCGTCCTCAAGGACGCTGCCGCCGCCTCCATCTACGGATCCCGCGCGGCCAACGGTGTCATCCTCGTGACCACCAAGAGCGGCCAGGCCGGAAAGACCCGCTTCACCGCCCGTGTGAAGTTCGGAGGCTCGATGCTGGCCAACGACAACGGGTTCCGCGTCCTCACAGGTTCCGAGCTTCTGGACCTCAAGAGAGTATCGGCTATCAACGCCGGCTACAACCCGGATGATCCCAACTCCGCCTACTACTACCCCATGTCCATGTACGACCTGCCTATGACCGACTGGATCGACTCATTCACCAAGACCGGTCTGCTCCAGGAATACGAGATCAACGCTCAGGCCGGTACTGACCGCGGCCGCTTCTATGCTTCCCTGTCCTACCAGGACAACGAGGGTATCGCCTACGGTATCGACTTCCAGAAGTTCCAGGCCCGTGTGAACTCCGACTACAAGCTGACCAAGACCCTGAGCATAGGTACACGTGTCAATCTGGCCTATACCGATCAGGACGACGTGGCCATGCAGTCCTTCTACTATGACAACCCTATGTACGCAGGTCTGCTGATGCTCCCCTGGCATCCTTTCTACGATGAGAACGGCGAATACAACCTGGAAATCCCCGAGAACTCCAACGTCAACCCCCTCTACACCGCCAAGTACGACCAGCAGTGGGAGAAACAGTACCGCGTCAACGGTGTCGCCTACCTGCAGTGGGAACCTGTAAAGGGTCTGGTCATCAAGACCAACAACTCGGCAGAGGGTACATTTGGAGAAGGCCGCCGCTACTGGGCTCCCAACCCCGGAGGCAACACCGGTACTCTCCAGACCTCCAACACATACTATCTGCAGCTGACCACCTCCAACACCATCAGCTACACCAACACATGGGGCAAGCACGGATTCAACGTCCTCGCCGGTCAGGAAGCCATGATGTACAACTATAAGGAGTACTATGTCAACGCTCCCTCGGTGGACGCCTCCGTACCTTACCTGAATACTTCCATCGCATCGCAGGACCAGGTAAGTTACTACGCCATGCGCGAGACCCTGCTCTCGTTCTTCGGCAAGGCCGAGTACGACTATGACTCCCGCTACTTCGTAAACGCCTCGATACGTGCAGACGGCAGCTCGCTCTTCGGTTCCAACAACCTCTGGGGCGTGTTCTGGTCCGCATCCGCATCCTGGAACATCCACAACGAGGCCTGGATGAAAGGAGCCTCCAGCTGGCTCAATATGCTGAAGCTCCGCGCCAGCTACGGTGTCAACGGTAACAACGACATAGGAGCCTACAGGGCCTACGGCACATACTACTCCTCAGCCTACAACGGCACCACAGGTATGCTTCCCAACCAGCCCGAGAACGCCAACCTCGCCTGGGAGCGGAACAAGACCTGGAACGTAGGTATCGACTTCGGCTTCTTCAACAACCGGCTGACCGGTACCATCGAGTACTATGACCGTAAGACCACCGACATGCTGCTGAGCAAGAGAGTGCCCGCCACATCCGGATTCACCTCCAACTTCATGAACATAGGTGCCATCAAGAACACCGGTATCGAGTTCCAGATCGAGGGTGAGGTAATCAGCACCGACGACTGGAGCTGGGTAATAGGCGGAAACCTCGCATGGAACAAGTCCCTGGTACTCGACCTGGGCGGCAATGAGTTCCTCACCTACAGCGGTGACTCCCGTCTGAGGCATACCGTAGGCAAGTCCTTCTACACCTTCTGGCTGAAAGACTACTACGGTGTCAACCCTTCGACCGGAGAAGCTCTCTGGGTAACCGAGGACGGCACCCTGTCGACCGACTACAACAAGGCCCGCTACCATTACGCCGGCACTCCCGAGCCTAAGCTCTATGGTGGATTCAATACTACTCTGTCCTGGAAAGGACTCAGCCTCAGCGCATTCTTCGAGTTCAAATGGGGCAACAAGGTATTCCTCGTGGAGAACCGCTACATCACCTCCGACGGCAACCAGATGGGAGCCAACCAGGCTGTCTACGCCCTCGACTACTGGGAGAAGCCGGGTGACACCGGCACCAACCCCCGTCCCTTCGCGGGCAACAGCACCAACTCCTACACCTGGAGCGACCGTTACCTCCAGGACGGCAGCCACATCAGGCTCAAGGACATCACCCTGGCCTACAACCTGCCCCAGAAGGCCCTCGAGAAACTTCACATCCAGGGCCTGAAGCTCTACGTCAGCGGTCTCAACCTGTACACGGCCCACGACGTCTCCTTCTGGGATCCCGAGAGAGGCGTAACGGGTCTGGGCTACGGTATCTACCCCATCACCAAGACCATCGTAGGCGGTATCGAACTTACTTTCTAAACACTTAACGGACAGAATAATGAAAAAAATATTCACTATATCCCTCATGCTCTCGGCCATGCTGATCACCGGGTGCAGGGACTTCCTGATCCAGGAACCCATCACCACCCTGAGCACCGAGCAGCTGCTCTCCGAGTACAACGGCCTCAACAACGCCACTTTCGGAGCGTACTCCCCCCTCGCGTCCAACAACTGGTACGGAGGCACCTACTTCCTCCTGGACGCCGACACCAGGGCCGGCAACGCCTCCTGGCCCGTCAGCTCCAACTTCCAGTCCGGACGTATGATGACCGGCTTCACGATGAGCTACAACGAGAACTCCACCTCCGGACTCTGGAACAACGCTTACTTCACCATCTCGGCGACCAACAACGTACTCGAGAACCTGGAGCTCAACGGGGCTGATCTGGTCAGCACTCTCGTCACCCAGCAGGACCTGGACAACCTGAAGGCCGAGTGTCTCTTCCTCAGGGCCCTCGCCCACTTCGACCTGATGCGCATCTACTGCAGCAACGCCAACCCTGACCTCGGCGTGCCCGTAATCCTCAAGTCCGACAGGACCTATCAGGAGATGCCCGTCCGCAACACCATGCGCGAGGTCTACGACCAGATAGAGTCCGACCTCACGACCGCCGAGAGTCTCATCTCGGATGACTATACCCGCTCCGGTGTGGCCGATGCCCGCGCAGTGGTCAATAAATGGGTCATCAAAGCCCTCCTGGCCAGGGTATACCTCTATGACGCATCATTCTCAGGAGACGACCTGAACAAGTTCCAGATAGCTGCCGACTACGCTACCGAGGTCATCGAGAGCGGGCAGTACACCATGTGGACTCCCGAGGAGTACTCTACAGTATGGGGCAATGACGCCGGCTCCGGCGAGGTCATCTTCGAGGTGTACCTCGTATCGGCCAACGACTACGACCCCTACTGGGAGGCTCCCACACACATGACCAATCCTGGCGGATACGCCGATATCTGCGCGTCCCAGTCTCTGGTCGACTTCATCCAGCAGGATGCCAATGACGTCAGGGGCTTCACCGGCGTCAGGAACGTCAAGCAGGAGGGCGCCATGTTCTGCACAGACGAGGACCAGCTCTCGGGCGGTGAACTCTGGACTATGAAATATCCCGGAAAGGGACTCAGCACCGACATCTCCGGTATTCCCGACCAGAACAACACCATCGTCTTGCGTCTCTCCGAGATGTACCTCATCAGGGCTGAAGCCACTCTGCACGGAGCATCCACGACATCCTCAGCTGACAGCGACCTGAATACCGTCAGGAGCAACAGGAACGCCGCATTCAAGGCAGCATCCTACCAGTCCATCTGGGAGGAATACCGCATGGAGTTCTGCTTCGAGGGCCATCACTGGTTCAACACAGCCCGTCTGGCCACCTGCTCCAACCACAGCAGCTATCCATTCGCAGTCATCACCTACGGCGCTGACGAAGTCCAGAGAAGAGGCCTGAGCGGCATCGACCAGAACTCTCATTACTGGGCACTGCCCTTGTCCAGAACAGAGATGAACGCCAACACCAGCCTCGTACAGAATCCCGGTTACTAATCCTATAAGATGAATACAATGAAAAAATCCTTACTATACATCACACTTCTGACCGCGGGTATTGCGGCTGCTTCATCCTGCAACCTCAACGAATATCCCGTATTCAATGATGATGACGCATTCGTAGCCTTCGATGACGAGAGCCGCTCGTTCGACGAGCCCGTCACGGCCGGTGCCACAGTCCAGGTAGAGGTATCCGTCACCCTCGCTTCCGTAGCCGGCATCTCCACCGATGTCGTCTACGACGCTGTCAGCGGCACGGCCGTCGAGGGCGAGGACTTCGATCTCGCTGATCCCAGCGCCACCCTCAAGTTCAACCAGGACAACCGCACCTGCACCATCCCCATCATCCTCTATGGCAACAACGTGGGCACATACACCGGCAACAAGACATTCTCCCTGGTCTTCTCGGATCCGGGCAGCGTGAAAGAAGGTGCCGAGAACACCTGCACCGTCACCATAGTGGACATGGACCATCCTCTCACTCCCATCCTCGCCACCTACAGCATGACCGGAGAGTCCATCAACGGCCCCGCTGAGTGGAATCTCACCTTCTCCCCTGATGAAAGTGACCAGACCATCGTATGGATCTCGTCCGGCCTCATCCCCGCAGACGAGGAGATAGGCGAGTTCTACGGTTCCGTAACATCCCAGGGCATCATGCCCGCGACCATCTCCATGGGTCTCGGACAGACAGCATCCGATGATGAGCGCTATGTCCTCTACGGCAAGAGCGCTGACGGCACCGTAACCGACTCCGGTACTCTGACCATCACCATTTCCGAGGACGGCCGCGTGATCTCCTTCAACGACATGGGTCCCTGTATCTTCGACACAGAGACCAACACATTCGTGGACCAGGTCAGCAGCGGAGCTTCCGGAGTGAAGGCCGAATAATCTCCGACACATGAGAAGGCTGATCACAGGCCTTGTCGCTACTGTATTGCTGGGCTCCGGGCTGCACCTCGGGGCCCAGCCTTACACTACGGCGTGGCCATATCTCTACTCCGACTTCCAGGACGGAGTCATCTACATGACCGGCGGGCAGAAGATATATCAGAGACTCAACCTTCACCTGGTCATGGGCAAGTTGCACTATCTCGACCACGGGATAGTCAAGGAGGCTCTGGCAAAGGACATATTCTACGTGGAGATCGCCTCCGACAAGTACTTCTTTATAGACGGAACTCTGATGCAGGTAGCAGCCGAGACCCGGGACGGATTCGTGGCGGACCACATCACCGGAGACCTGGAATCCCTGACCGTGGGTACCGGAGCCTACGGCATGACTGCCAATACGGAATCCGTCACCCAGGTGTCCTCTCTGGATTTCCAGCAGGGAGTCAACACCAACCACATGCTGCTGCTTCAGGAGAAGGACTCCGGACAGGAATTCGACCTCAAGCACGAGTACTTCATCGTCACCGGCGGCAAGGTGTACCCCGCATACCGTGGAGACATCCTGAAGATGCTGCCCCAGGACAGACGGAAGGACTTCACGACATTCGTCAAGACCCATAAAATCAAATGGAACAAGCCCGACCGGCTCATCCTGCTGGTGGACTTCCTGAAAGACTAAAGACAAGCCCCTGCACAGAGTCTTCCGCGCAGGGGCTTAGTTTTATCCGTCCGATAAGCGTCTAGAACTCGTACACGATACCGACTGAGAAAGTGTTGGACATCGGGGCGCTGAAATCGTAGAGGGACTCGACGGGCGAGCTGATGTCGGAGGCCTGCTTGAATCCGAGGATGTAGGCGGCGTTGACCGAGATGCCCAGGAACTTGATGCCGGCGCCGAAGGAGGCGTAGGAGCCTGCGATGAGCTTGTCCTTGTCTCCGTAGTGGTAGCCGAGACCTACCCGTACGAAATCATTGAAGATATACTGCGCTCCTACACCGGCGAAGAAGGCCGACTGTTCAAAGGTCATGCCTCCCTCAAGGTTGACGGCTACTGCATGCCTGTCCTCCGGGCCGAAACGCTGAATCGTTCCGACACCCAGTTTTACATTGGCAGGAAGGCTGTAGGCTGTAGTTCCGCCGTAGTCCAGCCGGGATCCGATGTTGGCGGCAGTCACACCCACCCGCAGGAACTTGAGGTCGAGCAGGGCACCGAAGTCAGCGGATACCGCTCCGCCTTTTTTAGGACCTCCGATGTCACTGTGGACATAGTTGACATTGGCTCCGAGGGAGAGTATGGGCAGAATTTTGAATCCCAGACCTATACCTGCCTGCAGATCCATAGGGGTAAACGAGCCGGTGACAGCGCCGGTAACTCCGTCAGTAACGTCATAGGGCTTGTGAGAGAAATACTTCACGCTGGCCGAGACAGTCATGAACTTGGCCACCCTGCCGTATCCTGCGACAGCGGCCACATGGTTGGACGTATAGGAGGGCTGCCAGAGGGAGTAGGCCGCACCCACCTGAAGAGTTCTGTCGTCCAAAGCTGTAGCGGCTATGTTGTTCCACATGGCAAATGGAGTGGCCTCCATCACTGTTCCGGTCCCGGCCACGGACATGGCGACAGGATCGGGATTGACATCGAGAAATGAGGCCGTCTGGGCCTGGGCCGCAGTGGAAAAGAGAGCGACGGCCGCGGCAGCACTGATTATAGGGTAAAATATCTTTTTCATCAGAGTTTGGCTATATCGGTTGTTGTGGATTTAGTGGAGCCGTCAGCAGCAGTGTAGCTGAAGATGACGGTGTACATGCCTCCGGGGAGAGATGTCATGTCTATCTGCACGGGAGTGAAGGGAGAGACGGTCAGGTCACTTCCCGTCAGCACTGTGGCTCCGTTGGGAGCAAGCACCTGTACCGAAGCGGAAGACGAGGCCTCACCCGTGCGGATGTTGAGGAAGTCAGTTACGGGGTTGGGATAGAAATCCGCCAGCCTGGAGCCGTCCCTGGCCACTACCTGGAATGTAACAGAACAGGTCTCGCCGGCCGCGTCATAGGCATCTACCGTCACATCACCCTGCCCGAGAGCCGCGGCACTTACTGTCAGATTATTTCCTGAAACGCTGAGCCCCAGGATGCTGCCTTCGTCAGAAGAAGATACATTGTACATGAGGATCTCCCCGTCCGGATCGGAGAACACCGCAGTCAGGTCAACAACTGAGCTGCTGCCCACGCCGTCCAGGCACAGCGGCTCGGGAGCGGCCAGCAGCTGAGGTGCTGCATTGGGCAGGATGGTGTAATGCACCTCCTGGCTGGTCTCCGCCTTGCCATCGGATACTGTAATCACGGCGGTGTAGGTGGCAGGGGCATCTGTCTTCGGGGCGTTGAGTCCGTTGATGTTCAGTGCTACGATATTCTCGCTGCGGGAAAGTCCGGCAGCCTCGGAGCCTGCCTCAGTCAGGACTGCGGTCAGCTCGTCCCCGTCACGGTCGCTTAACTGGAAACGGAGAGAGATGTTCTGGTAGCAGCGTATCGTAGTGTCAGTACCGTCCAGGGGGGTAATCTCAGGGGCAATGTTGTCCAGTGTGGTAAAGACATACTGCTCCGAGAGGGGCGATGCCGAGAAGACGTTGTCTATCGACTGCATACGGAAATAATAGGTGGTGGTCATCTGGAGTCCTGTAACCGTATATGTCATCGTCTCGCCTGCCTTCAGGCCGTCGTTCTGCACCCGTACGCGGGTGACGGTGCTCTCGTCAAAATCCTCGGGGTCGAGGTTCTCCAGGGAAGCGGTGCTGTAGAATATATCGAAGTAGTAGGGCTGTCCGCTGTCCTCGTCCTCGGGTACGGTCCATTCCAGTTCGATGGCATTGGAGCCTATGCCCAGAGCCTCAGTGGGTCTGAGGTCGGTTACAGGCATGGGCGGCTCGATGCCGTAGCCGTTGAGGCAGAGGTAGGCGTCGATGAGGCCGGAACCAAGACGGCCGGCGTGGTTGGGGTTGTACTGGTCGATGTCCCGGACACCGGTCACCAGGATGTTCCACAGCTGCTCCCTGGTAAATCCGGGACCGCCGAACTCGGATACTACGAGAGCGGCCACGCCGGAGACGTGGGGGCAGGCCATGGAAGTACCCTGCATCTTGCCATACTGGTTGTCGGGTATGGTGCTGAGCACCTCCTGACGTTTCTTGGTATCTCCTCCTGGAGCGGACACATCCACCCAGTCACCGTAGTTGGTGTAGTAGGCGGCCTCATAATCGGCTCCTACCGAAGCCACTGCCAGCACGTTCTCATAATCTGCGGGGTAGACATCCTTGGTCGTGGATGAGGAGTTGCCGGCCGCGAAGACGGTAAGACCGCCTGCCATCGGACCGACCTGATTGCCGTTCTCATCCTTGCCTGCATGGGTGTTGAAGTATTCGATAGTCTCCAGCACCACCGTGTAACTCGGATCGCAGCCCCAGCTGTTCTGGGATATAACCGCACCGTTGTCGGCAGCATAGACGAATGCATCGGCTATGTATGCATCTCCAGGACTGGTCTGACAGCTCATAATCCTAACTCCCGGCTTTCCGTTGGCATAGTCACCTCCGGCGATACCGCTGACACCGATGCCGTTGTTGTTGACCGCCGCTATGGTGCCGGCCACGTGTGTACCGTGGTCTTCGGCTGAGAGGGCACCTGCATAGCCGTTGTTTTTAACTGTGAAGTTAAATCCGTGAATATCGTCTACGAAACCGTTGCCGTCATCGTCCACCCCGGGCTGGCCGTTGAGCTCAGCCTCGTTGGTCCACATATTCCAGGCCAGGTCCTCATGGTCCCAGTCCACTCCGCCGTCCAGCACGGCCACTATCACGTCGGGACTGCCGGTGGTTATCTCCCAGGCGGGGAACAGGTTGATGTCCGAACCCGGCACGCTGTTCATACTCTCAGTAAAATTCATGTAATGCCACTGTTCCGGCAGGCTGGGGTCGTCGAATGGCCAGGTCTCCGGAGCGTCATTGTAGTAGATTTCATGAACATAGTTGATCTCCTGTATTCCTCCGGAAGCTGTGATGTCAGCTGCCGCACGGGTGACGGGGACGGACTCTTCGAAGGTTACTCTGTACCACAGGTGAAGTCCCATGGCCCTCTTGCGGGCCTCGAACTTGGCGGGGCCTGTGAACATCCGCTCGACGTTCTTGATCTTAAGCTCGGGAAGGGCAGCTGCGAGCTGCATGGGGTCCTCCGGTTCGTTCTGCATTTTTACCAGGATCACTCCGGGAGCCACTTTGCCCGGGCCGCGCATCTCAGTCGGCTCCGGGAGAGGCCTCCGTATGGAATCCTCGTCCACCGAGCATCCGCCGAGAGTCAGGACGGCCAGAAGTGGTAAAGTAAAGAATTTAAATTTCATGTCGGGGAAAGTATTAGTTTGTTAATATTTCGTGTAAGAAGATTACGGTTACAAACGATAAAGGTATGTACATTTCCCCAAAACTGCAAATTTTGTTATCGTGAGAAGAAAAAAAGCCGGACCGATTACTCGATCCGGCTAAGAATCAAACTTTCAGTAAAATATTTCTAAAGTCCGATGGCGCTCAGGTCATAACCGGGAAGTGCGAGATACTCATAGGCGTTGCCGATAGTCCAGCCACTGCTCTGCTCCTCATTGGCAAAAGCAGACACATGAGGCTTGAACTGGAATATACCCTCCATCATCATTCCGCACTCCTTGGGGAACTCGGTGGCTCCTGCAAACGGAGACTCTGTTCCGAACCAGTAATTGAGATGCGAGAAGCTGAGGGTAGGATCTACGAGCACACCGCAGTTCCAGTATCCACTCCAAGTCAGATAACCTGTTTCGGGATCAACAACGAACTCAATGTATTCACTGACAGGACCTCCTACAGACGCACCGACACCTGCAGCAATAGCAGCCTGTGCTTCTGCGGGATAAGGATTCATAATCCTGTAGCGGCTGTTGGGAACGGATGAGTTTGTTGCCAGCAGTACTTCAACGGGTACGATAAGACCGCCCATGTTGTCATAGAACTGACCATTTGTTCCCAGAGACTCCCACACATACGCCATCGAAGCATTGAAAGCGATAGTGCTGTTTCCACCGAGGGATGTCTGCTCAGCGGGAATACTCAGGGAGATACTGTAGGTATTGTCAGCTCTGAGATTCTCATTGTAAGTAATGGTAACATGTGCCGTATGGCTGCCGGCCTCGAATGTAGCCTCAGCAGGAATGTTGAGAACAGATACAGGTGTCTCGCCAAGCATCTGTGTGCTTGTAACTGACACTGTTGCTTCTGCATCAGCGACACTGCGGTACAGCTCGATAGTCATGTTGGGGTTTTCAGGTCCGAACTCGAAAGCGGCAGTACCAGTAGCATTGAAAGTGAACAGACCGTCGCCTTCAGCAGGTGTGTAGGTTACGCCCATCTGGTCCTTGCTGCAGGATACCAGCATGGCGGCACCCGCAAGGGCTATTGCAATTGTCTTGAATAATCTTTTCATCGTGTTTGCATTTTAAACGTTAAATACCTGAATCCCTGGGGTTCTGATCATCGGCTGTGAGAGCGTGGTTGGCGTCGAACTCGGCCTGGGGAATGGTCATCACCCAGTCCCAGGACTCGGGGTTGTAGGTCTTGAGTCCGGTCAGCAGGGCTGCTGCGGGCCATCCGAGGGCCTCGGTCCTCTGGAATCCCTGTTTCAGCCTGCGGATGTCGAAGATACGTCCATACTCGCCCCAGAGCTCGATACGGCGCTGGATGAGTATCTCCTCGAGGAGGGAACCAACGTAGTCGGTCGTGAGTGCTCCAAGGGCAGTTCCGGTCTTGCCAGTATTATAGTTAGGATCGCGGTAGTTCTGCATGAAGCTGTTGAGCACCTGCTGGGCCTCGCCGTCGCGTCCGAGACGGCAGAGGGCCTCGGCCTCGGTCAGGATGAACTCGGGAGTCCTCATCCAGATGTAGTCGGCCTCGTAGGTGGACTTGTTGGACCACTGGAACTTCACCTGCTGGTACCTGGTGTCAGTACTGTAGGTGGCGTCAGGATTCCACCATCCGCGGCGGATGTCGGTGGGGTTCATCCTGTTGTAGAGGTCGGCGCTGATGAGCTTGCGGGCGGTGTTGCCGTATCCGCCTGTGCCGTCCTCAACCATGTGCATCATGAAGGAGGCGTAGATACCGGACTGGTCGGGGATGATTTCAGCGCCCCAGAGCACGTCGCTCTGGCCCACGTCGTTCATTCCACCGGTAACGGCAGCTGTAGGAGCTCCTCCCTGCTGCGCTATGCGGGCGCACTCGAGGGCCTCCTCCCATCTCTCCTGAACCATGCAGATACGGGCCTTGATACCGTTGGCCACGTACATGTCGATGTGGGAGGCATGGGTCTGAGCATACGAGTTGCTCAGGCGGGCGATGGCGGTGTCGATGTCGGCGTTGATGACAGCATAGGTGTCATTGAGTGTGCCTCTAGGCTGTCCCTCGGTACCGGCGATGGTCGGCTCGGTGTATACGGGCACGCCCTTCTCTGTCTCATGTCCTACGTATGTACGGGCATACCACTGAGCCAGCATGAAGTAGGAGTAGGCGCGGATGGCGTAGGCCTGGCCGATCACGTAGTTGATGTCGGCAGGAGTACCGGTCATGGTCTCCTTGGCGGCGATGATGTAGTTGGCGTTGGAGATCCAGGTGTAGTAGGCGTTCCAGAGGTCGTAGGGGCGCCATGCGCCGCTGGTGTACATGCCCTTCACGTCGTAGATGCAGTCGTACCAGAACCAGCCGGAGCCCTGTCCGTCCTGGATGAAGTCCTCGCCCATCACGTCGCCAGTCATGTTGTAGGCCGAGATGCCGAAGCACTGGTGCGAGTTGCCGGAGGTGGACCATCCGGCTGTGTACATGGACCTGTAGATACCGTTCAGGGGCATGAGCGCCGCTGTGGCGTTTTCGAACAGTCCCTCACCTGTCACCGAGTCGGTGGGCGAGGTGTTGAGCTTCTCCTGGGAGCAGGAGCTTAGACCGGCGGCCAGGATAACGGCGAGTGCTGTGTATATTATCTTTTTCATCGTATTGTAATCCTGTATTAGAAGTTAATGTTGAGACCGATCGAGTAGGTCTTGTTGGGAGTGTAGTAGTAACCGGTGCCTCCGGTGAAGTTGTACTGGGGATCCATGCCGTCCAGGTGAGAGAAGAGGGCGATGTTGTCCAGTGCCATGTAGATGCGGATCTGCTGGGCCTTGATCCTCTGCGCGTACCTGTAGGGCAGGGAGAAGCCGAGGGTCACGTTCTTGATGGCGAAGTAGGAGGCGTCCACGAGCTTGCTGTCGTTGGCGGCGTAGGTGCCGTTGATCTCCGAGCGGGGAATGTCGGTGATGTCGCCGGGCTTCTGCCATCTGCGGAGGGCGTTCACGTGCCAGGTGTTACCGGTGTACATGGGCTGCATGGCGCCGCTGTAGAGGCTCTCGTAGATCCATCCGCCGATGGAGTAGGTCGTCATGACGCTCAGGTCGATGAACTCGAAGATGTTCATCTCGGTGCTCAGGCTGCCGTACAGCTTGGGAAGACGGCTGCCCAGGTAGAACTTGCTGTTGTTGGCCTTGTTGTAGTCCGATGTGCGGTACAGCTCCAGGGGGTTGCCGTTCTGGTCCACGGGGGTGTCGCCGTCCCAGAGAACCTTGTCCTGGCCCTCGGGCAGGTCGTATGCCCAGTACATCTGCGCACCGGTGGCGGGGTCAACGCCGGCGGACTTGGCCATGTAGAAGGTGTAGAGGGGCTTGCCCACCTCGATTACCTGTACACCTGAGATCATCTGGTCGGTCTCGGTGAGCTTCAGCACCTCGTTGCGGGTGGTGGAGCCCATAGCGTTCACGTGCCATGTGAAGTTCTTCTTGTTGAAGATCTGCACGCCCAGGGACATCTCGACTCCGTCGTTGACCATGTTGCCCACGTTGGAGTTGTAGCCGGTGAAGCCGGTCGACATGGCCATGGGGAAGGCCAGGAGCATGTCGCGGGTGTAGCGGCGGTAGTACTCGATGCTGAAGTCGAGGATGTTGTTGAAGAGACGGAAGTCAAGACCCACGTTCAGGTTCTCGTTCTTCTCCCAGGTCACGTTCGGGTTCTCCAGGGAGGAGATGGTGGCGCCGGGAAGGGTGGCGTTGGCCCAGGTCAGGTTGTAGAACGACTGCCATGCGTAGTAGCCGGACACGTTGTCGTTACCCTGGATACCGTAGCTGGCGCGGAGGGCCAGGTGGTCGATCCAGTCGACGCCCTGCATCCACTGCTCATTGGTGATGTTCCAGTTGGCGCCCACTGACCAGAAGAGACCCCAGCGGTGGTCGGGATGGAACCTCGAGGATCCGTCCGTACGGAGGGAGGCCGAGATGAAGTAGCGGTCGGCGTAGTCGTAGTTCACGCGGCCCAGCCAGGACTCGATCCTGTAGGTGTTGGTGTAGGAGTTGCCGTCCACCAGGGTGGTGGCGGGAGCCAGCTCGATGATTCCGTCCACCAGACCGGTCTTCTGGGCGGTCAGGTAGGAGTAGCTGTAGTCATAGTACTCATGACCGGCGAGGACACCGATGGTGTGGTCCCCGAAGGTGCGGTCGTAGGTCAGCAGCTGGTTGAAAGTGTAGGAGAGCATCCTGGCGTTGGTCTTCGTCAGACGGCCGTCGGAGGATGCGGCGTTGCCGTGGTACATGTTGTAGTACGTGGTGGCATTCTGGCTGGCGTAGTCGGCGTTGAAGTTCACGGTCAGCTTCAGGCCCTTGGCCCAGCCCATGTCGTCGCGGTCGGAGCCCAGGGTGATGTAGGTCCTCACGCCGGCGTTGTCGGCCTTGGTGCCCATGTAGTCGTCGTACAGGGTGGCCACGGAGTTGAAGTTCGTCAGGGTAGGACGGTTCACGCCGTAGTCGTACTGGCGCTGGTTCAGGTCATCAAGAGCGTCGGTGCCGTCAAGGTTCTTCAGGTACACGGGGTAGATGGGGGCCATGAACTGGGCGGAGTACCATACGTTGGAGTTCTCCGAGCCGCTGTAGGTGGGACCCTCGGTGTTGGTGGTAGCCATCGACATGTTCAGGCCGGCGGACAGCCACTTGGTGGGGGTGAAGTCAACGTTGGCGCGGCCGCTGAAGCGGGAGAAGCCCGACTCCTTCAGGATACCGTCCTGGTCCAGGTAGCCCAGGGAGAGCATGGCCTTGACCTTCTCGCTGCCGCCGCTCACGCTCAGATTGTGCTCCTGGCGGAAGGCGTTGTGGTTGGTGATCTCCTCCATCCAGTCCTCGTAGTAGGCGGACTGGGCGTCGGCCCTCACGGCTCCCGTGGCGGGATCGATCACGGTCTCCCAGGTGTAGTTCTTGTAGGGGTTGTAGAGCTCGCCGCCCAGGGCGCCGGAAAGTCCCTGCATGGCCAGCTGGGATGCTGTCTCCCAGTCATATCCGTTGTCGAACACGTAGCCGTTGCGAAGGGCCTCGTAGGTCAGGTTCACGAAGTCCTCCTGGCCCACCATCTGGTAGGGCTTGATGGCCCTGTCCTGCCAGCCCGCGTTGAAGCTGTAGGATACGTTCACCTTGTCGCCCTTGGCGCGCTTGGTGGTGATCATCACGACGCCGTTCGCGGCACGCGCTCCGTAGAGGGCTGCGGCCGATGCGTCCTTCAGCACGGTCATCGACTCGATGTCGGCCGGGTTGATGGAGCTCAGGCTGCCGTCGAAGGGAGCACCGTCCACTACGTACAGAGGGTCATTCGATGCGTTGATGGAGCCGAAACCGCGGATGCGGATGGAGGCACCGTCACCGGGACGTCCGGTTCCGGACACCTGCACGCCGGCCGCCATTCCCTCGAGGGCCTGGGTCAGGTTCGGCACGATTCGCTTCTCGATCTTCTCGCTGCTCACGGCTGCGGCCGATCCGGTGATCGCGTCCTTCTTCTGGGTACCGTAAGCCACCACGATCACGTCATCGAGTGTGGTGGCCTCGGGGGCGAGGGCCACGTCGACGGTGCTCCTGCCGTTCACAGGCACTTCCTGAGTCGTGTAGCCCAGGAATGTGACTTCCAGTACTCCGTTCGCAGGTACGGTCAGGGAGTAGGCGCCCATGTCGTCGGTCATGGCCCACTGGGTGGTGCTGCCCTTAAGGACGACGGAAGCTCCGACTATCACCTCGCCTGTCGCAGCGTCAGTAACAGTTCCGCTGACTGTGATGTCCTGCGCGTAGGCCGCGGCAGTTACCACGAGTAACAGACCTGTCAGAAATAGTCTGATCTTTTTCATGTAGATAATTTTTTAAAGTTAATAAAAAGTTAATTGTTGTTGATGTTTTTGGGTTTTCAAATAAACAATAAAAAAGCACCGGCGGGCCTGCACATCGATGCAGATCCGCTTACATTAAGGGGAATATTTTGTGTCAGCTTAGTCGGGAAGCAATTGATAAATGTCAAAAATCTCAAAACAATGTCGGTTTACCAGGTTAGTTATTTCGTCTGTAGCAGGTCGGTTAATAGTACAATTTTTGTATTTATCAGGTTAACTCTCTTACTTCAAATCGCAAAGTTGCGTCTTTTTTTCGAGAAAAACAACTCATTTATGTAAAACCAGCTGATTCCCTCCTTCCCTTGCGGGGCATTGCCCCACCCCACTTTCCTTTCAATTGTTAATTCAAAAGACAATATTACGGAATTTTTTTCAAAATTTCAACATTTTATACTTAAAATTTTAAAAAACCATGTCATTACTGTCCCGTAAAAGTGGATAAATAGTTCTTTGAAATTATTGAAATATAGT